>BNJS01000997.1_pt1 | contig 69483 bp, 105 predicted proteins | sample 8540461 | NCBI WGS metagenome assembly BNJS01 (sample SAMD00202454, study PRJDB9452) | human saliva metagenome | isolation source: human saliva | place: Japan
ATTGTTGTGATTAACAACTTTTATATTTTTAACATTTTTTTAAAATTTCTTTGTCAAGTCTTTTTTTAAAACTTTTTAAAAAAATGTCTTTTTCATCTTCATCAGAAGACTTTTAATTATCTTATCATTTCTTAGAGTAATTGTCAAGAACTTTTTTTATAATTTCTTAACATTTAATCCATAGAAATATATGATTGTTCGTCTTCTAATGGAGAAGACTTTTTACTAGTCTATCATCATAATTTGTATATGTCAATATTTTTTTATTTTATTTTTCATTTCTATTTTCAAATTTTTTCTCTTTAATACTAACTTATTTACTTTTACATGTTTTTATTGGTTATCATAGTATATATTAATTAAAGATATAATACTACACTAACTGAAGGAGATATTATTATGATTACTTTTAAAGAACCTAGTTGAGGTATCACTTTCAACAAATACAAGACTATAAAAATGAGTTTGTTGTAAAACAATGAAACAATTCATGGTGCAGCAAATTTAACTGATTTAGCTATTACTGAGTGGGTACAGTCTGGAGAAATACTAAATATAAAAGCAAACAGTCACCCCCTGGTTTTGTTACTGCTCATACTTTTTTTGCTATAGACGATTCTGAGAAAAATTGTTGGAATAATTAATGCAAGACATGAGTTGAAATGACTATTTATTAAACTTTAGGCGGACATATTGGTTATAGCGTTAGAAAATCTGAAAGACGAAAAAGGATATGCTAAGCCATGTTATCTTATACTGCAAATTTTTTTATTTTTCACTTGGTCTAGATAAAAGTTTAATTACTTGTGATAAAAAGAATATCGCTTCAAAACGTACTATAGAATCATGTGGTGGTATTTTTCGAAAACGAGAGTAATTGATGAATACTAGAATTACACTTAGATATTGGATATATAAATAAAATAAGTGATCAAAGATGGAAATTTTAAATCCAATTTTCTTTGAGTACCTTTTTATTTCATCTCTACTACAGTAGCTCCCATTCCACCTTCGTTTTGACCCTCCAGTTCTATAGCTAGCTACATATCTATTATTTTTAAGATATTCTCCTATATTTTTACGAAGTATACCTGAACCCTAGTCCCATGAATAATAGTAAACGTATCGTACCCTTGAAGTATTACTTTATCCATATAATTTTTCAATTTCTCTTATAGCTTCTTCTGTATTTAAACCTATTACATTAATATCGATACCCACTTTTTTTACTACTTACATTGCTAGTACTAACATATCTAGTAGCTACTTCAGGCTCACTATCTATTTTTCTTACTTCTTTTTTTCTTAATATTTAATTTCATAGCTCCCATTTTTATCTGTAGAGTATTATCAGAAAATTTCTAAAACTGTTGCTCTTTGATTATAACTTAATACTAGTACATCATCTCCCGACTTTAATCTCACTATTATCAAACTTTAGGTTGATTTTTCTAATTTTTCTTTGTAAAAGTTTTATATTATTCTTACTCTTTATCCATAGAATGAAGCAATTCATTAACTTCATGTTGTTTTAAAGATGATTATCTTTAAACTCTTTATAAATTTCAAGCATTTCTTCTTTTCTTTTTCTTCAATTTCTCTATTAAGTTCTATACTTAAATCATTATATAAACTTTCTTTATACTCTTCATATTTCTGTAGATTAGTATCAAGAGTTTGTTTTTACCTCATCTATTTCATCTAATGTTTTATTTATATACTCTAATTTATAATCATATTCTCTAATACTTTCAGAAAGTTTATCGATAAATAGATTATTTTCTTTTGTATTTACTTCTAATAACGAACTTGCTTCATCTATAATTGATTGTTCTAATCCTAACTTTAGCTGATATATTAATAGCATTAGACTTTCCTGGTAAACCCTATAATAAATCTATAAGTTGGTTTTTAATTTTTCAAAAATCAAATTCCATTGATGAATTTTTATAATACTCTGATTCAAAACAATAGTTTTTTATTTCTGGATAGTGAGTTGTACATAACATCGTCGCATTTAGATTCTTGAATTTCTCTAATAATGCAATTGATAGCACAGCACCTTCACTTGGATCAGTTCCTGAACATAACTCATCTAATAGAATAATGACTCTTATTATTTGTTTTTATTTAGTATATCAATAATATTAGTCATATGTGATGAAAAAGTAGATAAGTTATTTTCTATAGATTGTCTCATCACCCACATCTACAAATACATCCTCAAAAAAATCCCTACTGTCGATTCTTCTAATGCAGGAATATAAAAATCCCTAAATGTGATAGGACACACATAATCCAACTGTTTTTTAAGATTACAGTCTTTACCTCCCGTATTAGGGTCCCTGTAATAATCAATGAATTCCCCTTTATTATCAAGTGATATATCATTTTTTTACTACAACATCTTTTATCAATTAAAGGATTATAAGCTTTTTCAAATTTATCTCTTGTGAGTTTACAATGTTTTGTTTATTAAATCCTTTCCTTGCACAGAAGTTCATTTTTGAAAATATAAACTCTATTTGAGAAAAAGTTCCAAAGAGAATTTATAAGTTCATCTGCTTTCCCTTTAATCACTTCGAAGCTTCTTTTCAAAAATTCTAAGAATTTCTTCTTTTTCTTTACGTTTTAGTATACCCTATTTCATTATTAATTTCTACATTTTCTTTTGGTTCGACATAAAAACGTATTACCTGATGCACTCTCATCATGAATAATTCCACCAAAATCATTTTTTTATATTCAGGTTTTACTAAAATAACATCACGATCATTTCGTTTTTGTTACAATTGCTTCTAGTCAGTTTTTACATTTGAACGTAGAATATTTTTTAATATTTGATCACTCTTATTTTTTTAACTTAGAAATATTTACTTTTGATATTTTTTAGTTCTAGTGATGCATCAGGTCTTATATAACCCATCTTCATCAATAATTCTATCTAAGTATCTTTCTAAATCGCTAAAATCATCTAATTTAACTGACATATTTTGTTAAACTTGGATAATTAGAGTGTTCTTGTAATTTAATATTTTCAAATCTTTTTGAAAATCTATCATAAGTTATAATATTTCTTAATATATAGAAAAGTTTCCTTTTCTGAAAGTACACTATCAATTTTTAGCTTTTTTTAACACTTGCATTATAATCAAATATCTTTTAGTTTAAATTCATTCGGATACTTTCTAAGAAGATCATATCCCTCTTCATTTCTCCTTATGTACTTCCACTAACTTCTCATAATCTTTTTATATATTCTAAATTCTTTTATTTTTTTCATATGATAGTTCTGAAAAAAACAATATTTTTTTCTACATCTTTCAAAACCAAATCTAAATTAAGTTTCTTTTTGAGTAATTTTATTCAAACTAATCTCACTCCTTATTTTTCTCTTAAATACAATATCTATTTTTAATAACATCAACTATTATACACTAAATAGAAGTATTAAACAATTTCTTTCAATTAAAATCATATTGTTACTCACATAATAGAAAAAAATTCGGAGACCTTAGGACCTCCGAATCTAATATTATTTATTAAAGAATAAACTAATAAACTGTTTTGATAATATTGGTGTATTTTTGTATTATGTAGTCAGGTAATACCGAGTCTTTGAATATTGCAATTTTTCCAATCTGGAGTCGGCAGTACTGTAACTAAATATAATACTACAAATACTATTAGATAAATTTCTAGAAAACCCTAATATAGCACCTAAATATCTATCTGTTATTTTTTTATTAAAGGTAATTTTTCTCACTACTACCAAGAGTTTGAGCTAATATTTGTATTATTAATCGAATAACAATAAATAATACAATAAATGAAACTATACGATAATAAGCTGTTGGAATATTTAATCCTTTGTATATTCCTTCTAGACCTTCTGTTACGTCAGTCGGTATCGGAATCATACTAGTAAATAAATATGCTAATCTTGAACTAAACAGCATCGATAAAACATATCCTATTATGATAGTTCCTAAATAAAAAAATTTGCATGATTAGTCCACGTTTGTATCCTAAATACGCACCTGCAGCTAATAATAATGCAATAATTATATCAACCATTTTTTTCTCCTTTCAATCATAATCTATATTGTTCTAACGTCTTATGATTAATATATAAATATTTTTACTCTATTAACTTTTAAAGTAGCATTAATCTGTTTTAGACTAATGCTACTTTTTTTAATTTAACATCTAATTATTATTCAACTCCGATAATATATGGATATACTGGTTGACCTGATTCAATAAGTTCTACTTCTACATCAGGATATTTTTCTTCGATTAATTGCTCTAAGAAATCAGTATACTCTTCTGTACTTTCTTCACCTAAGTAAAGTGTAACAATTTCTGTATCTTCATCGATTGATTTTTCTAATAATTCTTCTAAGACTGTATTTAGTGATAAATTAGAAACTACGATTTTTCCATTTCTAATTCCCATGAATTCATCTTTTTTAATTTCAACACCTTCGATGTTAGTATCACGCACAGCATGAGTTACTTCAAGAGTACTTACTGTTGATAAAACTTCTTGCATATTTGCAAAGTTTTCTTCAGGAGCAACTTGAGGGTTAAATACCATAACCGCAGCTAGACCTTGAGGTGCTGTTTTACTTTCAATAACAAAAACATTTTCTTCTGCTAACTCAGCAGCTTGCTTAGCTGCAAGTTGGATATTTTTATTGTTAGGGAAAATAAAGATGTATTTTTAGCATTAACTTCTTTAATTGCTTTCATTATATCTTCAGTTGATGGATTCATAGTTTGTCCACCTTCTACGATATAATCAACTCCCATAGAAGTTAATACTTTGCTTAATCCAGCTCCCATAGAGATAGAAATCATGGCTTGTTCTTTAAGTTCTTTTGGAGCAGTCGCTTGTTTAGCTTCTTGTTTTCTAAGAACTTCACGGTGTTGTTCTCTCATGTTGTCAGATTTAATTTTAATAAGTTCACCGTATTGTTGACCGTAATTGAACACTTCTCCTGGAGTTTCAGTATGAACGTGAATTTTTACATACTCACTATCTGAGATAACTAGTAGTGAATCTCCAAATTTACTCATGTCCGCACAGAATTTATCTTCATCAAATTCTTTTTTCTCTTTATCAAGACGAACAGTGAAACTCAGTACAGAATCCATATACTATATCTTCTGGGCTCATGAAGTCCATATCATGATCATCTTCAAATTGCATATCAACAACATTTGTTTCTACAGATTCTAATCCTTCAATTTTTTCACCTTTAAGTGCTGCAACGAAACCTTGATATACACAAACAAGTCCTTGACCTCCTGAATCTACTACACCAACTTCTTTTAGAATTGGTAATAAATCTGGAGTTCTTTTTAGTGAAGCTTGAGATTCAGCGTAAATAGCTTCCATTACTTCAACTACAGAATCAGTATTTTTCGCTGCTTTAAGTCCAGCTTCAGCAGCTTCACGAGCTACTGTTAAAATAGTTCCTTCTACTGGCTTAATAATTGCTTTATAAGCAATACTTACACCATTTTGGATAGCTTCAGCAAACTCTTTTGCATCGATTTCTTTTTTATCAGCTATATATTGAGACATTCCTCTAAATAGTTGAGAAAGGATAACACCTGAGTTTCCACGTGCTCCCATTAATAATCCTTTAGAAAAAGATTTTCCTAATTCACCGATGTTTTCTACAACATTAGCAGCTGTTTCTTTTGCACCCGATGACATTGAAAGGTTCATATTTGTTCCTGTATCACCATCTGGTACAGGAAAAACGTTTAATGAGTTTATTTTTTCTGCATTCTTAGCTAAATTTTTAGATCCTAAGTCGATCATCTCAGCTAAAACGAGTCCGTTAATTTTCTCCACTATCTTTCCTCCTATTTATTTACCTTGATGCCTTGAATATAAATGTTGATTTCATTTACTTTAACACCTAGCGTTTTTTCTATTTGATATTTAACTGAAGACTGAACATTGTTTGCTATTTCTGAAATTTTAGTTCCATACATAACAATGATATATAAATCAATCACAAGTTTTTCTTCATCTTTTTTTACTACTATTCCTTTTGCGTAATTTTCTTTACGTAAAATTTCTGTAATTCCATCTTTAACTTGATTTTTACTAGCCATTCCTATGATTCCGTAACAGCTCACTGCTGCTCCACCCAGCTACTGATGCGATAACATCATCACTTATAGAAACATGACCAAATTCATTATTAATTTCTAAAGACATATTTTTTCCTCCTATAAAAAAATAGTCAAATGAACATACGAACTATTATACCTTTTTTTAACAAAAAAATACAAGTGAAAACATTGATAATTCTTTATTTAGAGCCTTTTAGCATCACTTTTATATCTACTATTATTTATTATTATTAATAAATTCCTTTAGAATGAATCATTAATGTGATAATATCACAAACTGGTGTAGGTATATTGTGAATTTTACCCAACCTAGATATTTCACCATTCAAATAATCTATTTCTGTTAAACGGCCATTTTTCATATCTTGGTATAATGATGGATAATGCGCACCTGCAGTCTCAAGAGGGAACAAATTTTTAATATTTTTCTCTATAACATCTTGTTTTACATTGATACCTTCTGCTTTTCCCACTGCAGTTACTTCATTTAAAACAGCTCTAGTTAATTCTAAGTTTTTGTCAAAACTTCCATATTGATTAATATTACAATCAATTAATGTACAATATGTGTTTAGTACACAATTTAATCCAGCTTTATGCCAAATTGATTGGAACGTATCATCTGAATACTTTAATATTTAGTCCAGCATTATTTAATTTAGATACCAATTCTAAAGTTTTCTCTAAATTAACTTCTTTTACTTGTTTTTAATTCAATTTTTTCCTGTTCCATGAGCATTCAATACTCCAGGTCCCACCCTAGACCACTAGTCCATACTGTTACTCCAATAAGGATATTTTTCTTCTTTTTATATAATCTTTTAATGTCTGAACATGCCCAAGACCATTTAAAATACAAATAATCTTAGTATCTTCATGAAATAGATGTTTAACTTGCTCTAACATTGGTCTTAATTGCATAGATTTTGTCGCAACAAAAACTACATCAAACTTACCATTTACTTGATCAGGTCTATATGTTGGAATATAATAATTTCCTAAATCTTCATCATCTATGATAACTTTTTAATCCATTATTTTTGAATATTTTCAACATGTTCTTCCCAAGAATCAATAAAAGTTACATCCTCATTATTTTTTTAAATAACATATATCCGAATCTGGAACCCAATGCTCCCAGCACCAGCAAATAATATTTTTCATAATTGTTCTCCTTAGTATTTTTTTATTCTACACTAATTTTATAACTATATTAACGCTTTGTCAACGCTAGCTACGCATCTTATTTACACAAAAAACGATATTCGAAATATATCGAATATCGTTTAATCTATTATAGATTTTTCTGGTTTATATGCATCTTTTGTATATAATTTTCAGATACATCAGAATAAAAATCTATCTGCTAAAAAATGCAACTGTAAATGGAATTACAAAAGAATGCTAATAATACTGGTAATAAATTACCGTTATTCATTGCATATGATTTAGATGGCCCGATTAAACCGATAATACCAAATCCTGCACTCTCGTGAGTTCCTAGAATTTTTAGGAAATATCCTGAAAGTCCTGTAACTGCTGCTGTTGTTAAAATTGTTAACAATAACTGTGGTTTACGTGCACAGTTTGGCATCATAAGCTTGATTGCTCCTAAGATAATAGCCACACTTGCACCTTTACTTTTCGCTCTATATGTACCAATAGCTAAAACTGCTGCTGCTGAAACTAATCCTAATGTTGCAGCTCCTGCTCCTACATAGTTTTCATTAGAAAATAGTATTAATCCCATCGCTACTGTAGAAACTGGCGTAACAATTAAGAATGAAAATGTCATTGTTATTAATATACACATTAACACTGGTTGTAATGTTGTAAATTCAAAAATGATTGATGCTAAAAGTTTAGTTAAACTTTTAGTATATGGTAATGTTACTAATCCTAATGCTGCTACTAATCCACCAGTGATTGGTAAGAAAATAATTGTAACAGCCCCAAATTTATCTTTAACAAGGTTAATTGCTAAAGCTCCGATAATTGTAATTAAAATGACGTTAAATAAATCTCCCATTGGAACCCCAGTCCATGCTTTTGTTTGTGCATTAAATGTTAAAGATCCACTTGCTGCTAAGACTGTTGCTCCTAATACCGCTGACTCTAATGGTTTGAATTTTAAACTTTGTCCTACGATAACTCCTACTAAAACTGGAATTGCAAAATTGTAATAAATACATCGCTTGAGTTAATGTAGTGAATAATCCAGGTGCAAATAATGTTCCTAAGTATTTAAACAATGTACTCAGAACTGCATTTGGAATTAATCCTGCAACAACTCCTAAAGCTGTACCGTTTAAAATTATATTAAGAAAATCCCTTACTGATCTCGTCATATACATCCTCCTTTGATTTGTTTTTTAATGAATATAATAAATATAATAATATAAAATCAAACAAAAAGTAAAGAATTTTTGAAAAATTTATCTATTTTTTTCTTTATTTTTATTATGTAAAGCGTATACAAATTAAAAAGTAGATGATATATCATTATGTATAGAAATGATATTTCATCTACTTTTTAAAATACTATTTTTCATAAAATAACATTATAATAATGGTTTTTATTCGGTGTCCCTGCTTTTCTAGGGTATTTATTAGGTGTTTCTTTAGCTTTTACGTATTTCTAATATGTGACGTTCTTCACCCTTCAATATCAAATTCTAAATCTTTTTCTAATTTTTCCACCTAAAAAGTTTTATTGCATTAATCGCTTCTTTAGTTTCTTCCTCAGCCTTTTTGAGATTTTTAAACTTAGAAAATATCCGTCTTTTTTTAACTAGAGGCAAACAAAGTTCTGCCAACACATTAAGTCTAGCTACAGCTCTTGCTGTCACTATTTCAAAACTTTTCTCGATATTCTTTGTTTCTGACCAAATTCTTCTAGCTCTTGCATGAACAAAATTACAATCACTAAGTCCTAGTTCATCTTTGACTAAATTTAAGAACTTAATTCTCTTGTTTCAACGAATCAACTATCGTAACTTTTTAAATTTAGGATACAAATATCTTTCAATGGTATTGAAGGAAATCCTGCACCACTACCCACATCACATATACTTTCTATATTTGAATAGTCTTTAAAAACGCTAAAGAAATTGAATCGAAGAAATGTTTTCGTATAGAACTCTTCTTCTTCAGTAATAGCTGTAAGATTTAATTTTTCTGATTCCATTCTACTACTAAATCATAGTATTTGCTATACTGTTCTTTTTGAAGTTCTGATAATTCTATCCCTACCTTTCTCTTTTACAGCACTATAGAATTGTTCTTTATTCATTATTCATACCTCTTCGTTGTTCTAAATATACTAATAATATAGAAATATCCGCTGGATTAACTCCTGAAATACGTGAAGCTTGACCCTATAGTTAGAGGTAATACTTTTTTTAAGTTTTTTTCTCTTGCTTCTAAAGCTAAACTTGGGACTTCATCATAACTCAAATCAGCTGGAATTTTCATTTCATTCATTTTCTTAAGTTTTTCTACTTGTTGAAGAGATTTTTTAATATACCCTTCATATTTAACTTCTATTTCAACTTGTTCCACTACATCTTTAGGTAGTTTTGTTTCATCATTAGCTAAATATAGAACATTCGCATGACTTAATTCTGGACGTCTTAGCATATCGATTGCTAAAGATTCCATCTCTGATTTCTGCACTATTTAATTCCACTAGTTTTTCTAATGTTGCTGCTGTTGGAGTTATTCTAAAAGTTTTAAGTCTTTCAATTTCATCAGCAACCATACTACGTTTTTCACAGAATTTATTGTATCTTTCTTCAGTTACTAAGCCATAGTTATAAGCTTTTTCTGTTAAACGCATATCCGCATTATCATGACGTAATAATAATCTATGTTCTGCTCTTGAAGTTAGAAGTCTATATGGCTCATTTGTTCCCTTTGTTACTAAGTCATCAATAAGCACTCCTATATAAGCTTCATCACGGCCAAGGATCATTGGTTCTTCTCCTAGTACTTTACAAGCGGCGTTTATTCCAGCCATAATACCTTGTCCTGCTGCTTCTTCATAACCACTCGTACCATTAATTTGGCCTGCAGTAAATAATCCATCAATTAATTTCGTTTCTAAAGTTGGCCATAAAGTTGTTGGATTTACTGCATCGTATTCAATCGCATATCCATTACGCATAATTACTGCATTTTCAAGTCCAGCAATACTACGTACCATATCACGTTGAACATCATCTGGTAACGAAGTAGACAGACCTTGTACATATATTTCTTTTGTATTTCTTCCTTCTGGTTCTAAGAAAAGTTGATGTCTTTCTTTATCGTTAAAACGAACATATTTGTCCTCAATACTTGGACAATATCTCGGACCAGTTCCTTTAATAACACCAGAATACATAGCTGAACGTCCTAAGTTCTTATCAATAATTTCATGTGTAGTTGAATTTGTATAAGTTAACCAACATGGTACTTGATCTTTAACAAATTCTGTAGTTTCATAACTAAATGCATGATCCTCTCCGTCCCCAGGTTGAATCGCTGTTTTAGAAAAATCTACACTATCTGCGTTAACCCTAGGTGGTGTTCCAGTTTTAAATCTAACTAAATCAAATCCTAATTCTTCTAATTGTTTTGCTAAATCAATAGAAGGCATTTGGTGATTTGGGACCAGAAGAATATTTAATATCTCCTATTACTATTTCCCCACGTAAATATGTACCTGTAGTAATAATAATTACTTTAGCTTTGTACGCTGTTCCAAGCATAGTTCTTAAACCAACTACTTTATTATCTTCGATAATAAGTTCACGGACCATTGCTTGTTCGATATCTAAGTTTGGAGTATCTTCTAAAATTCTCTTCATTTCTAATTGATACTCAACTTTATCAGATTGCATTCTTAGTGCACGAACTGCTGGGCCTTTAGCTGTATTTAACATTTTACTTTGAATATTTAGTCTTTATCAGCTACTCGTCCCCATTAGACCACCAAGTGCATCTACTTCACGGACAACAATCCCCTTTGCCGGTCCTCCCACACTCGGGATTACATGGCATAAAAACCAATAGTATCTAAATTAATTGTAATCATTAAAGTTTTAACACCTTTTCTGCTAGCGGCGTGTGCTGCCTCAATCCCAGCATGTCCTCCTCCAATTACAATAACATCATATTCTTTTAAAAATTCAGTCATAGTACCTCCATATATTTTTAACGTAATTGCAAAATAATGCTTTTGACCAAAATTTTTGATATATTACTAAATTTTTACCTTTATAATATTATCACATTGCGAACAAAAACTAATAATATACTTTTTATAAGGACTATAAGTTTACTGATCTGACCCTCAAAAAGTTAGACTTAGGATAGCGTAGTAGTTGTAATGACTGCTACACTATCTTTTATATTTATACAGTCATATGTTTTTATTCTATATTGCTTAGGACTTAACCATCCTAGTTTCTCTTTTATTCTCTCTTCATTATAATATTTTATATATTTTTCAATAGCTAATTTCAGTTCCCTATAACTATTATATGTTGTTCCATAGTATATCTCTTGTTTTAATATTCCGAAGAAATTCTCCATTACCGAATTATCCAAACAATTTGCTTTTTCTAGACATACTTTGGTAAATACGTTCTTCTTTTAACCTTTTCGAGTATGCCTTCATTTGATAAGCCCATCCTTGATCAGAGTGGAAAGTTCTCCTATAAGGGGATTTAGCTGTGACTTTAATAGCTTTTTCTAGCGCATCCATTATATTTTTTAGCTGATGGGCTCCCACTTATACTATAGCTTATTATCTCACCATTATACATATCCATAAATGGATCTAAATATAGTTTCTTTACTACTAATTTACCTCTCTCATTAACTTCATAATATTTAAATTCAGTTGTGTCTGTAGTGATTTTTTTGATGTGGAATATTAGTATTGAATCGTCTTCTAATTCTATTCTTAGCTGTTTTTCCAATTTTCCTTTATATGAATTGTATTTTCTACTTTTTTTCTAGTGAATGATGTAACCTGTAAGCCTAATTTTTGTATAATTCTTTGAACTTTCTTTTTTTATTTATTATATATCCTAAATTACGTAACGCACCATATATACGTCTATAACCATAATCTTTGTTATTCTTTCTTATTTCTAATATTTTCTCTTCAATTTCTTTATCTGGATTAATTCTATCGAATCTCTTCTGCCAGTACATATATGTTGCTTTTGGCATTTTCGCATATAAAAGAAGGTCTTTAAGTATGAATTCTCCTCGGAGACTGCTTATAATTCTCGCCTTCTTTTCATTTCTGCTTCTTCCGCTAAACGCAGTCTCCTCGCTTCTTTTTAAAAATGCATTTTTCTATCCTTAGTTGTAGTAATTGATCTTCTAATTCTTTTTTACATATTCTTTAGATATATTATCATTTGTAGTTTGACTCTGTTGTTTCTTTACTTAACTTTTTTAGGTGATTTAGCCATTAAGATTTTTCCGACCTTTCCTTCGTTCTCTCAATGCATCAGGACCAGCTACTCTAAAGCGATTAACCCAGTTACAAATAAGCGCTGGATTATTTATACCTTCTTGTAAAGCTAAGTCATTGTATGAGAGTTCACTTGTTAAGTATAATTCTACAACATATATCTTTTTCGAAAGGATATTCTTCATTTTTTTCTTGAACGATATAATCCTTCATCTCCATATTTCTTATATTTGGCAAACCCAAATTTCAATATTATTATGAGATTTTTATATCATACTTTTCGCTAACGATCTTATGCTTATGTTTTCATTTATATACTCTAGTACGACTTTCTTTTTAAATTCAAAAATTATATTTAGTCATAAAATATGCCGACCTCCAAAAAGTTAGATTTTTGGTCTAACTTTTTGGGGTCGGTACATACTTAATTAATAGTCCTTTTTCATCATAAATAATAATCTGTAAATTTTATCTCCAAACAAAAAAATCGCAGTACATATCGTACTGCGACTAGTATTTTTATTCTGAAATTTTTATCAAACTCATAAAATTTTTCTTTGTTAAATAAACCTAGGTGTTTATCAACCATAATAGAGTTTGTCATACCACCACTAACATTTAAGCAAGTACGTCCCATATCTAAAATTGGATCTACCGCTAAAATTGGGTTAATTTGATTAAATAATGCTCCAAAACCTACTCCGTTAACTGAAACTGAAGCAGCTGTGATTGCTGTACCAGGAACACCTGCAATACCTACAGAACCTAATGTTACAACAATGACAGTCATTATGAATAATGTTGCATCAATAGTTATTCCATTTGCATTAGCTAAAAATACAACTAACATTGTTGGATAAATTCCCGCACATCCTTGCATTCCTGCTGTAGATGAGAACGAAGCAACGAAGTTTGCTGTTGATTGGTTTACTCCCATATCTTTAGTTAAAGTATTAATAGTTAAAGGTAAAGTACCCGCACTTGAACGTGAAGTAAATGCTAAAACTAATGGTTTACTTGCTTTTTTGAAATATGTAACTGGTGAAACACCGTGTAATAATAAGAATAATCCTTGAATTATAAATTGAATTACTACCGCTACATATAATAAACCGATAAATAATAATACATCTTTAATTGATTTTTAATCCTCTTTGTGCAATTGTATTAGCTAATAATGGAATTACAGCATATGGTAATAGTCTGATTACTAAAACTGTCATTCGAGAAATAATTGCATGTAAGCTAGCAATATAATCAATAAAAGTTTTTCACTTTATTTTCATCTTTATTTTGAATATATCTTGCAGCTAATCCTATAAACATTGCAAAGATTACAACTCCGATTACATTGAAGTCTACCATTGCTTTTATAGGGTTAGAAGGAATTAATTCACGAATAATTGTAACAACATTTTTTACTTCTTTTATTTTACTATCTCCACTGCCTAAAACAATTGAACTACTTCCTAGTTTGAAATATTGCAGAAACTACAAATCCAACAATCGAACTTATTGCAACCATTCCTAACGTTACAATCAGTGTTAATCTTGTTAATTTTTTAACATCAGTATTAGCATTAATATTTACAATTACATTAATAATTGAAACTAATACTAACGGAACGATTAACATTTTAATTAAGTCAATAAATCCATTACCAAATAATGAATACCACGTTGTTGTTTCAGCAACATACTTAATCTTCATCGGTTCATCACTAAAACCTGAATATGCTTGAATTAGAATTCCTAAAGCTAACCCTAGAACAGTAGATATTAATGTTCGTTTTGATGAACTAACTCTTTTTTTCGCCAAATAGTACATTAAGTAAAATAACGCAAAAAGCACTACTAAAAATAATAAAGTTTCCTTTTGTAGAAATCATTATGAATTTCTCAAAAAATGTAAATTTGTTTCCCATTGTCTATCCTCCAAATGAGTATCTTACTCATCTTCTTTAGTATTTTGTAAAATTTTCATCTTAAATTTTACTCCATCTACAGATAGAGTGGAAAAGATTAAGATCTTTTTTTCCATATTGTACCTCCATAATGTAAAAAGATATATAAATTAAACTACAATTTTTCAATCATTTTCAATAAATTTTGCTCAAAAAAATAATCTTTTTTTAGAATTTATTTATTTACTAAATTTTTTTAATACGTTATAATAATGATTAGTTATTTATATACGAATAGAATGGAGGGTTTTTTTGAATATTAAATTAGTTTACGCAAGTTTGACAGGTAATACTGAAATGTTATCTGATTTAATGATAGAGAAATTCGAAGAAGAAAAAGGTTTAGAAATAGAAAAACTATTTATCGAGGATATGGAAGATTTTGATTTCCTTGATGATGCTGATGCTTTTATCGTGGCTAGTTACACATATGGTGAAGGTGAACTTCCAGAGGAAATGGAAGAATTTTTTGAAGCTCTTGCTGATAAAAATTACGAAGGAAAAATATACGGAGTTATTGGAACTGGTGACACTATTTATGATGAGTATTGTGTTTGTGTTGATCAATTCGATGAACAAATTGCAAAAACAGGAGCAACAAATCCTACAGAAAACCTGAAAATAGAGATAGAAGCAGATACAGACGAAGATTTTGAAAATATCGATAAATTTATCGAGGCTTTCGCTAGTGCATTATAAAAAAGACGGTTATGAATTTTCATAACCGTTATTTTTTATCCTTTAAAGAAGACATTTACCCTTTCAAATTCGTCTTCCCAATTATTCCAATCTAATCTTATTTTAGAATTCTCTTCTAGAATATCCTCAACTAAGTTTTCGATTGTAATTTCTTCTAATGAAGATTTGATAGCTTTATTTACAGTGTTAACTTTTTTCAAATACTTGCTATAACGTTTATCAACTGCTAACGCACCTTCAAAAATTTTAGATACATAATCTGTTTTTAAAGCAAATATTTCTACTTCATCGTTTAGCGCTACATATACGTCATATAAAGTAACTTTTTTTATTTGATTTATATTTATATCCCCCGCCAATACCAGTGTTAGCTTTTTACTAGATCATTGACAAACCAATTTTCTCATAATTTTTTTCAGATACGTTGGAGAAATATTTAAACGCTGACTTATTTCCTTAGAATTTAAGAAAACATGCCTATCTTGAAGGTATAACATTACCATTATACAGATTGCTTGTTCAGTACTTTTTTTGTTAAATGCATAAACTCAACCTCTTTTTCTTTTTAATATAACTCTACTTACATCCTTATTTTTATGATATTTTTTTATAATTGTCAAATGTTATCTTTATTTTTTTCTCCCCAGTATTGATAATAGGTACATTCAATGGAACCGTTAAATAGCTTTCTTCTTTTCGTCGCCTTTTTCCCATATAAATGTTCAAACATTTTATGAGAAGTTAATAAGTAAAGTGACCAATGTTTTTTATTTTTAAGTTCAGTCCCTAAAAATTTATACATCGCCTCTACTTCTTTTTTTCTCACCTAAACGTTCTCCATACGGTGGGTTGGCAATCACACACCCAGTTTCCTTCTTCGCTACAAAGTCGAAAACTGACATCTGTTTAAACTTAATTACTCCCGCAAGACCTATTTCTTCCGCATTATTTTCTGCAGTTGCTATCATCTTAGGATCAATATCAGAACCATATAATTCTAGTTCTTTTTCATAATCGATAAGATCTTCAGCCTTATTTCTTTCTTCATCAACAAGACTTTTTGGCATCCATGGCCACTTTTCAAAATCAAAGTTTCTATTGATACCAGGAGCCATATTTTGTGCTGCCATAGCCGCTTCTATCAATAATGTTCCAGATCCACAGAACAAGTCATATAATGGTGTTTCACCTTTCCAGTTAGTTAATTTAACCATCGCTGCCGCTAGTGTTTCTTTTAATGGTGCAGTTCCTTGTTTTGCACGGTATCCACGTTTGTGAAGACCATCTCCAGAAGTATCCAATAATATAGTTGCAACATCATTCAACATAATTATCTCTAGTCTATATCTTGCTCCAGTTTCTGTTAACCAACCAGTAACTCCGTAACTTTTTTTCATTTTTTCTACGATTGCTTTTTTTACAATAGATTGACAGTCAGAAACACTAAATAGTGTAGATTTATGACTACGCCCATCTACTGGAAACTTAGCATCTACTGGAAGGTATTTATCCCACTCGATCGCTTTTGTTTTTTCAAAAAGTTCTTCGAAAGTATATGCAGGAAATTGTGCGACAACGATTTTCACCCTGTCAGCACATCTTAACCATAAATTCGAACGAACTATCGCTCTTTTATCTCCAGAAAAATACACTCTCCCATTTTCTACTTTTGTTTCATAACCTAACTCTTGTACTTCTTTAGCTACTATTGCTTCAATTCCCATTGGGGTTGTTGCTACTAAATTAAAATTCATTTCTTCCTCCTTAAAAAAAGAGGCTCCAAAGAGCCCCTAGAACTAGTTGTTTTTCTTATCATAAGCCATATTCTGTATCTATCTTACTCAATCGAGACTAGCCTACTCTCGTAAAAATAGCTGTGATCATCTGTCTAAATATATACATATTTCCTATCCCTACATTCATTTCTGCGGAATAAGTGCTTCTACCAAAATTTGAATTGCTCACTCAAGGGGTTTACCGCGTTCCACTTCTTGTATTTCTACAAGAACTCCGTCACTGTGGCACTTTCAAGATATATAACCATATAGAAAACTACTTAGGTTATATTTTCTGCCGTCACCATATGGTGCCTAAACTTATTTTTTCGTTTAGCGTTGAACACTACAGGCATCTCAGCCTGTGTGAGTATGGACTTTCCTCAGCATTGCTGCCGCGATCACTCAAAGAAAACACTCATATTACTTTACACTAAAAAAACTATTTTTGTAAACAATAATTTTAAACTATTTTTTTCTAAAACAGAAATTTTACCTTCAGCAATTTCTTCTAATGCTTTACCTACTTCTTTATGTGAAGTATATTTTTTTCTAACTTTTGCAGTTTCTGGATCAGCAAATAACTCTCTTGCTCTTTTACTTGCTAATGAAACTAACATATATTTTTGAATTTACTTTTTGATTTTTAATACATCTAATTTTTGGATATAACATCTTTTTTTCTCCTACATTTCTTCTAACTCTAATAATGCTCTTCTATATTTCATTTCAATACGTTCACGTTTTAAATGTTCACTAAGTATAATAGCTTTTATACGCTCTACCGCTTTATCTACTTCATCATTTTCGACTACATAATCATATAAATGCATCATATTAATTTCTTTCTTAGCTTTTGCTATACGCGATTCAATTACTTCATCACTTTCAGTTCCACGACCTTTCAATCTATCTTTTAGGTCAGCAATACTTGGTGGTGCTAAAAATATAAATAGAGCATCGGGAATTTTGCTTTTTACTTGACCAGCACCTTGTACTTCAATTTCTAAAAATATATCTTTACCTTTATCCATCGTCTCCCTAACGTATTTAACGGGAGTTCCATAGTAATTGTCAACATATTGTGCATATTCTAATAATTCACCTTGCTGAATTAAATTTTCGAATTCTTCTTTTGTTTTGAAGAAATAATCAACCCCATCTACTTCACCAGGTCTCATACCTCTTGATGTCATTGAAATTGAATATTCGAAGTCAACATCATTACTTTCAAAAATTCTTTTTCTAACAGTACCTTTACCTACTCCTGAAGGTCCTGAAAGAACTATTAGTAATCCTTTCTCCATTTTTCGTATCCTTCTGTTATGTTTTATTATCTTTTTATGATACCATAAATCAAAAAAAATTTAAACTATAAACATGTATATTTAAGTTATAAATTAATTCAGCATTATTTTTTTCAAAATTCTTGATTTTTTTGTCAATTAAAATAATCTATTTTTTTAATTACTAAAACACGTATCTTATTATCGCTAAGGATAATATTCCAACTACAACAATAACTAGTAAACTCTTTGAAACGATTGCACTAACTACTGTAGGTAAAGAGGCTAGTAGATTTTCATAATTAATTTGAGGGAATTCTCCAATTCTTTGTATAAATAAACTATCAAACCATAATGCTGACATTATAACAATTGGTACAAAACTAAGGTACTCTATTACCGCTTTTGGTAGATTAAACTTTTTCAGTAACACAAGGGGGAGTACTCTTGATAAAAAGGTTACTATTGTACATCCCAATATTGTCAAGAGAATATAGTTAGTTGATAACATTTTTTAATACCACTCCTATCGCACATCCTATTAAAGTAACTACTATAATCAATGCATTACTAGGAATAAAAATCATTCCAAAATATACTAAAAATAATACAACTACAATTACAATAAACTGGATTTTTTTCTTTATAGTAAAATCTGATAGAACTTGCAAGTATAATAATCCTATAAACATTGCTACTAAAGAAAAATCTAAACCAAGCAATTTTGGATCCTTAACTATTCCTCCTAATAACGCTCCTGCAACTGATGAAGATACCCACGTAAAATAAGATATTAAGTTTGCAGCATTAAACCATTCAAAAGATAGATTCCCATTTGTATAGTTTTGCTTGTTCATTCCTAAAGCAAAACTTTCATCGGTTAAAAAAGTACCAATTACTATATTTTTAAACACACTATAACGTTTAAAAAATGGAGCTATTGTCATACTCATTAATATCATCCTTGAATTAATAAGGAATGTTGCTAATACAATTGAAAGTATAGGAAAACCGCTAGATAGCATACTCACTGTTATAAATTGAGCTCCTCCCGCATATATAAATAATGACATCGCTCCTACTAAAGAAGGGATTAAGCCCCACAGAGCTAGCTATAATACCAAATGCTAAACCTATTCCTATGTATCCAAATACAGTTGGTAATGTATCCTTTATACCTGTTTTTACATCCAATTTATAATTCATATATTCATCTTCCTTTTTTATTTAATTGTTATCATTTGTCAGAAGTTGTCCGATAAAAACTTTATCTATCTTTTGCTTAACTGTTTTCTGTCCAGTATAAGTCACTAATCCAGGTTTTGCGCTTGGTATTTTTTTCACATTTTTTATCAATGTTCTATCAACATTTACATACTCTTCATTTTTAAACTTCGAATAGTATGCTGCTAACATTGACGCAACTTCTATAGTATCTTCTCCAGGATTATTATCGAAGATTACAACATGACTCCCTGGAATATCTTTAGCATGGAACCATAAATAGTCACGTCTTGCTAATTTATTTGTTATAGCATCATTTTGAAGATTATTTTTTCCAACATATATTGCAGTTCCATTGTGATTGACAATAAAATAATTTCTCTTATTCTTTTTCTTATTAATTTTTCACTTTTTTTCCTTTAGGATTCCATTTGCAATTAATTCCTCTTTAATCTCTGCAATGTCAGTTTTATCTGCATTTTCAAGTTGAAATTTTGATTGTTTCAAAATATTCGATATCTTTTTTTGCTATATCAATTTGTTCAATTAGATTCTCAATAGTTCTCTTATTCTTTTTTTATAAATTAAAGTATTTCTCTGAATTTTTTTCAATAGTTAAGTTTGGATCTAATTCTATCTCAATATCAGATAAAGTCTTCACTATAGAAAATTCTGCAACGTTACTATTTCTGGTATCTCTCTTTTAAATAAATAAATATTAGAAATCAATAGCTGCCCTTTTAATTTATAATCATCTCTACTATTAGCCTGATCCAATTCAGATATTAATATTTCTATTTTTTTATTTAATCGATTCAGTTTAGCTTTAACAAAATTAAATAAGTTTCTATCAGTATTTTTTTATTGATTGCTTCTTTTGGCAATATCCATATAATAATAATCAAGTAATTGTGATAAAGATTCAAATTCTCTACTATAATCTTTTTACTTCAAAAGAAATAAAAGTCTTTTTTTCCCATTTTTCTTCTATTAAGACTGGTTTATAATAACTGTCAAAGTCTCTACAAAAACTTACGAATGAATCCTTCAACTCAGTACTTGATGTCTTCTTAAAATAATTATTTAATAAAGCAGATACACCATAAAAAAATTTTTTTCATTAAGAATTTTTTTATCGTCATTTTCAAAATTTAAATTATTATATTTATCAAATTCAAATGGATTAATTTTTTTCTATAGTTGGAGGTAAGGTATAAGCCATATTCGAGATAGTTGAACGCTTTATACTCCAAGCTATAACTATTTTTTTAATGATTCTAAAATAATATTCTCTTCATTAGTGAGTATTATATTAGAATGTTTTTCCCCATCAATTCTGTAATTAGATAATAATACTTTTCATAGCCTAAATCATCAAAAATTTTTTTATTTTAAAAAAATAATTATACGATCATTATTTCAATTGATTAATCTCTAAGATTATCCCCCCAGTTAAATACTTCCTTAGCACTGAACAAAAAAATTTGAAGGTGTTGAAGGATTTTTCATAACTATTATTTGTTAATTGTATTCTAGACGAACTTGGATTAGCCGAAAAGAAATAACTTCAAGTTTTTTTCCTTTTCTTATCGAAAAATATAAATTCATCTGTAGACAGATTATTTACTTTATTTATTCGGCCATTCACTATACTTTCTTCAAGTTCTCTTACCATCTTTCTTACAAAAAAACCATCAAATGCCATTTTTTTATCCTCCTAAATTAAATTATATATATTAAAAAAATTATACCACATATCTATATATGTGTATATGGAAATAATAAGTTAGCCTTATATAAAAAGAAGAGATGATCGTTTTATCACCTCTTCTTTGTTTATTATTTATTTTCAAATCTTTTTGATACTAATATTCCCCAGACTAATAATCCAAGTAAAACAACCCAGAAAATTACTGTCCAAAGTGTTGAATGTGGAAAATCATGTGGTATTAATCCTAATTTCTCATGAGCAGCTGCTATAACAAATAGTTTAATACCTACCCACCCTACGATTAAGAAAGCAGCTATTTCTAAACCAGGTTTAGTCTCCAATACTTTGATAAAAATATTAGCAGCATAACGCATTATTATAACACCTACAAATCCACCGATTACCATAACCGAGAATTGTCCAAGGTTAATACCTCCAATTGATGTCTCAGAGATATGTGGTAATGTAATTGCAATCGCTACCGCCGCTAAAATTGAATCGATAGCAAATGCTATATCTGTCAATTCTACTTTAATAACAGTAGCCCAAAAACCACTTTGCTTTTTAGGTGCTTTTATTTCCTCAGATGAATCTTTATGTTTTTGTTTTTCAAAAAATTCCTTTATATGCACACCTGCCATATATAGCAGGTATAATCCACCTAGTACCTGTATTTCCCAATATTGTGCTAATATTGTAATTAAGAAAATCGCAATAATTCTAAATATTAATGCTCCAGCAAGACCATACATTAATGCATGTTTTTGCTCTTTAGGAGGAAGGTGTCTAACCATAACAGCTAAAACAATAGCATTATCTGCTGACAATAATCCTTCTAATAGTATTAAACTTAGTAACACTATCACATACTGAATTAAAATCTGTGTATCCATTAAAATCTCCTTCTATCCGAATATTTTTTTATAAATCTAACTATATAAATAACTATTACTAAACCAATAATGTTTAATACTACAGGTAAAAAAAGTAGTAAGATTAAATGTAATATATTGATTTAAATTATTAAATGATTTAGTAAAAAAATTGTAAGAACGCTATTATCTATTCTTTCACTTACAAAAGTTAACTCGTGCTTTAATCATATTAGCAATTACTTCTCCACCAAGGAAAAAAATAAAAGTGAAACTGAAATAGCTAAATTAGTATTATTAAATAAAGTTAATGATAGTAAGAATACAATGTTTGCAAATAGTAGCAATACTAGTAACATCGTTGCATATGCACCTGCAGTATTTACATTCATCATTATCGATTTTAACTCTGTGAAATAAACTATTCTTACGAACAAATAATAGTAGCTAATAAACTTGTTACTATTATGACATAGTAAATTAAAAAAAATAAATTAAACTAGCTAAGATAGCAGAAAAAAATCACGTATACTTTTCTTTTTTTACGAACTTTCTATAAGCACGTTAATCTTTCGATATATAATCTTCCCTATAAGATAAAAATATAATTAATTCCCATAATGAAATAGAATTAATATTAAATCTATCTTAAATACAATATTAAAAGATTATATTTATTTCAGACATGTCAAAAAAAAAGTTGCAAAAAGTACTTAATTTATAAGCAAATACTAAATTTAGTAAAATTAAAATTATAGCAAATAAGTAATTAAATTTTCTTCTAAATAACTTTCCGAAATTCTAGCATAAACATCATTATAGATCAGCCTCACCCTCATATAATTTAATCTTTTTCGCCTAGATTACGAATTTGATACACTTCAATATTATTTTTCAATAAACTATATACTACTTCTTCAAGTACTTCTTCTCTTACTACTATTTCATTTTCATGGTAAATCGTATATTGATATCCAGATAAGACAGTTTCTAGATTTTTCGTTGCTAGAAATATTTATTGCAGTTAATTGTTTTAATACTAGTAAGTCCTCAAGATTTCCATAATAAGACTTAATACCATCTGTAATAACAAGAACCTTATCTGCAATACTATTATATCTGTTCAGCATTGTATCTAAAAATAATAACATTAGCATTATTTGATTTATCCAAAATAAAAATCACTTACAACTTCCATATCTTCTATAGTTAAATCTTTATCAGTATTATCAATTATTAGTACATTTTGATCGACTAATATTGAAAATAATATATGAAACTTACTAACTTTCATTTGATAATAAGTCTCTATATTTAGAACCTGGTTTAAGATTTAAAAACTCTAAATCTTCAGTTACATTATCAACCGATACTTTTTATATTAAATAACTCTAGTGCTACCTTTAGATTTTTTTATCAATGTTAAGTCATTATAAAATCCAAAATCTTTAGTAAATAAAAGTTGTTGTTTACTTACATCTTCATTGTCAAAAAGTATTTCACCTTTAAACTTTGTTCTTTTTCTAAAAAGAATCTTTTTAGCAGTTCTAAATTTTTCCGTTTTTATTATTAATAATTGTTAAAATTTCACCTGTTTCGACCTTAAAATCAAGTTCTAATATAGTGTCTTTTTTTATTTTTCTTTGAATATTCTCTAAATTCTAAAACCATTACTTCTCCTATAAAAAAATAACAAAAATGATATCACCTTGTTTTTTTATTTCTGCATTTTCTTCTTATTATAATAAGACTACATCTTATTATAATACCATTGCTTTATCTTATTGTCAAAAACAATAGTCAAAAGATTAAAAAGATGATAGAAGATTAATCTCCTATCATCCTTTTACTAAATTATTTATTTTCTTTTTACGAAGAAAGTTAAAAACAACACCTAATACAAAACCTACTAATGCAAAGTTTAACCATGCGAAATCTGCAGGTACTGGTAAAAACTTAACTTTTGATAATAAATTATCCACAGCTGGTACTGCAAGTTTGAAAGTTGAAGTTATTGTTGCATATAAACTAAATACCCCTGTAAATAGTACAGTAGTTACATAAACAACTCTCTTTCCACCAAAGAAGTTATTTAAAAATCCTAGTAGAATTAATACCATTGTTAATGGATATAATAAAACTAACACTGGCACTGCACCTTGGATTATTGCAGCTAAACCATAGTTACCTACTGCAAATGAGAATAAAGTTAATGCAATTGCATAAGTTTTATAACTAATTTTATCATATAATCTCACAAAGAATGAAGAACATGCAGTTACTAATCCAACACTTGTTGTTAAACAAGCTAAGAAAACAATAACAAATAGTAATAACTTACCAACATTACCAAAGTAATAAGTTGTTGCTCCAGTTAATACCCCAGCTCCCAGTTTTTTGTAATCCTAAAACTGAAACAGATGTAGCTCCAATATTTGAAATGAATACATATACTAGTGCTAATAATACTGCTGCTATAATAGCTGATTTTGCAGTATTATTAAATACTTCTTTTTTAGTTTTAGCTCCATAAAGTTTAACAGAGTTAATTACGATAATACCGAATACTAATGATGCTAGTGCATCCATTGTGTTGTATCCTTCCATTAAACCATTTGTAAATGCTAATGAAGTAGTAGCATATGCTTTAGTAGCTTCTTGAGCAGAACCCATAGGTTTAGCTAAAGATGCGATAATTAAAACAACCATTGAAAGTAGTAAAACTGGTGTAATTACTGTACCAATTCTATCTACTAATTTATTAGGGCTAATTGCTAACCATAATGTTAACCCCATAAAGAACGCTAAGAAAATTGCTTGAGCAATCATTGTAGTATTTTCTGGTGCTACAAAGCTTGATAATCCTAATTCATAAGTAGTTGTACCTGTTCTTGGGATTGCAAAGAAAGGTCCGATTGTTAAGTATAATAAAGTCGTAAATGCTATACCGAATCCTTTTCCTGCTCTACTAGATAAATCTAACAGATCCTCAGCTCCTGAATACCCCATTACAATTACTCCTAGAAGTGGTAATCCTACTCCCATAATAATAAATCCAACCATCGCTGTAGATAAGTTTGTTCCAGCGTTTTGTCCTAAAAATGCTGGGAAAATTAAATTACCAGCACCAAAGAACAGTGCAAATAACATAAGTCCGATTGAAACATATGGATTTTTCTTTAAAAATTTCAACATGTCATCTCCTCCGAAATATTTTTCAATTAATTTTTAGTATGTTATATACAATAATATATTTCTAGACATTTTGTCAATATATTTTTTTAAAAAAATATCTTCTTTTTTTGTTTAACAAATGTTTTTAAATTTTTCTGATAATTCAGATTTATAGTGTTTTGAGTTTTGCGTTTTCCATCGTAAATTTCATCGATATTGTAAACACTTTCTTGTTAAATTGAGTATATACTAGATCACTTTATAATATTAAAATAATAAAAAAAGATTTGATAATTGAAAATACTTATCAAATCTTTTTTTATAGAAAAATTCTATTTTTTTATTTCTTCTTTATAATCACAGTGATCACAGTGAAACACCTTTTTTTACCTTCAAATAGAATATTATCACACTTTCAGGACAATTTCTGTTTATTGGTTTATCCCATGATACGAAAATCACAAGTCGGGAAATCCTTCACAACCATAGAAAAGCTACCTTTTTTTAGATTTCTTTTCTAATATATCATGTTTCTTACATTTCGGACATTTTACTCCCTACTTTTTTTCTGGATTGTATTTCGTATATCTACAATCAGGGAAATTAGAACAAGCTATAAATTTACCAAATTTTACCTAGTTGAAATACTAGTGGAGATGAACACTCTGGACAAGATTCTCCAGTAAATTCTTGTTTAATCTCAACTTTTTCCATTTCTGATTCTGCTTTTTTTCAACATCTTTTCTAAAATCCACTGTAGAAATTATAAATAGTTTTTCCCATCCAACTTTTACCTTCTGCAATATCATCTAGTTGACTTTCTAAGATTTGGCAGTGAATTTTAGTATTTATGATATCAGGGAAATACTGTTCAGTAATTTTTGCTTACTAATGTTCCTAATTCTGTTGGAGTAAACACCTTTATTTTTGCAACTTAGCATAATATCTTTTTTTGTAGAGTATCCACTATTGTTGCATAAGTTGATGGACGACCTACCCCTAGTTCTTCTAATTCAGCAATTAATTTTGCTTCTGAATATCGAGCAGGTGGTTGCGTGAAGTGTTGTTCTTCTTTTATATCTTTAATCTTAGCATCTTCTCCCAACTTCAAACTCTGGATGCAAGTTTTACTTTTTTTCTTTTTCTTTTTAATACAGCTAAAAAAATCCATTAAATAAAAGATTAGAATGTGCCCCACGATACACAACTTCATTGTTTTCAAAAGTAGTTGTACTAGTCTCATAAACTGCAGCACTCATACGACTCGCAAGGAATCTTTCCCAAATCAATTTATATAACTTATATTGATCATTTGATAGATATTCCTTAATTGAATCTGGTGTGAAAACTAACATTCGTTGGTCTAATACCCTCATGGGCATCTTGAACATTTTTACTAGACTTTCTAGACTTTTATTGATGTTGCTAAATACTCTTTACCGAAAATTATTAAGAATATAATCACTAGCCATTTTTACCGCTTCATCAGAAACCCTTGTAGAATCTGTTCTCATGTAAGTAATCAATCCCGGTAACGCCACCTAATTTTTTTAAGATTAATTCCTTCGTATAGTTCTTGAGCCACGCTCATTGTTTTACGAGTTTTAAAATTTAATCTTTCTTGAAGCATCTTGTTGCATAGTAGAAGTAATATAAACATTTGGCGCATTTCTATTTTTCTTAGTTTTTCGCTACATCTATTACTTTAAATGTATCACCCTTTCTATTGCTTTTTTCTTATTTTTTTCTACATCTTTTTTTGCTTTCAAGCTTGATTTTTTCACCTTTATATGAATAAAAAAATTAGCTGTTAAAACTTTTCTATTCTTAATAAAGTCTATAGGCATTGACCAATATTCTTGTGGAACAAATTTTTGAATTTCTTCTTCTCTATCTACAATTAATTTTAATGCAGCATTTTGCACTCGTCCAGCTGATAATTTCGGTTTAACTTTTTTCCATAAAACTGGAGAAATATTATAACCTACAAGACGATCTAATATTCTTCGTGCCTGTTGTGATTGAACTAAATCCGTATTAATTTTTCTTGGATGTTTAATTGCATCCTTTACCGCATCTTTTGTTATTTCATTAAATACTATTCTATTATCAGAATCATTATCTAAACCTAATATGTGAGCAATATGCCATGCTATTGCCTCTCCTTCTCTATCAGGGTCGGATGCAAGGAAAACTTTTTTTCCCTTTTAGCCTCTTTCTTTAAAGACTTTATTACATCTCCTTTTCCTCTTATAGAAATATAATCTACATCCACATTCCCATTATCTAGCACTTCTACTCCCCATTCTACTTTTTAGGAAGGTCTCTTACATGACCTTTTTGAAGATATTACTCTATATTTTTTTCCCTAGATATTTTTTTCAATAGTTTTTTGCCTTTGAAGGAGATTCGACTATTACTAAATTTTTCTGCCATTTTCTTCTCTCCATAGTTTTTAATAAGTAGTATCTTAAATCATTTTTTTATTAAACTTGTCAACTTTTTCAATGAAAAATTAATCTATTTTTTTGTTAAATATTAAACGGTTCTTGATTATCTCGAACAACAATCGTATGTTCATATTGAGCGATATATGAACCGTCATTTGCTACTAATTCCCATTCATCTCTATCTGAATTTCCTACAGTTTTTGCTTTTGTAGATACGAATGGTTCTACAGCTAAACACATACCATCTTTTAGGATAATGTTATCCCATGGATCAAAATAGTTGAAAACATGTTGTGGTTCTTGGTGTAATGAAGTTCCAATTCCATGACCAGTTAAATTTTTCAATTACTTCTAACTTATGTTCTTTAATTTTTTTATGGACATTTTTTTCCCAATTTGATTAATTTTTCTTCCTGCAACAGCATGTTTAATACCTTCGTAAAATGCTTCTTTAGCAACTTCACATACTTTTTCTTTCATAGGATCGTCAACTTTTCCTACTACAAAAGAAATTCCAGTATCTGCATAATATCCATCTTTACATCCTGATACATCTATATTTAATAAATCTCCATCTTTTAATATTTTTAGTACTAGATGGGAATACCATGTGCTGCTTGATAATTTAATGAAATACATGTATACCCTGGGAAATCATACTCAGTTATTGGAGCTGATTTTGCACCATATTTTTTTCAAATAATTCTTTTAGCAATATTATCTAGTTCTTTTGTTGAAACACCTAGGTACTGCTTTTTTTACCATTTCATCTCTGATTGTTGCACAGATGAAAACCTATTTCTTTCATTTTTCTGTAATTGTTCTTCAGTTTTTTTATAATCATTTTATATTCTCCTCACTATTTAATCAATTGATATAAGTTTTCTATTGAATACGTTGGTTTTTTCTCTTTGTCTTTCAATTCTTCGAAGCTTGTCACACCTGTTTGAACATGAATTGTATCTATTCCACTATTTATACCAGACATAATATCTGTATCGTAATTATCACCTACCATTACTATTTCATCTTTTCTATAATTAAATAATTTAATAGCAGATTCCATAATAATATTACTAGGCTTACCAATAATTGTAGCAGGCGTAGAAGTTGCATATTCCAAGTATTTGACTTGTCCTCCATTACTCGGAACGAAACCATGTGCAGTAGGTAATAATGTGTCTGGATTAGTACCAATAAGTTCTGCCCCATTTAGAATAGCTTTAGTAGCAATAGCTAATTTTTCATATGTAAGTTTTCTATCTAGACCTACTACTACTGCTTCAACATCTTCTTCAGTATCCTTTTTGACTAAAATGAACTAAGTGTATTCTTTACCCCAGCTTCTCCTATTACATATAAGTTTTTATAACCTTTAGATTCAAGATAAATTTTAGTAGCATCACTTGAAGTAAATACATGTTCTTCTGATGTGCTTTATATCAAATTTCTTTAGATGCTCAGCTACATCTTTTGGTTCTTTCGTTGAATTATTTGTTAAAAATAAATAGTCAATATTCTTTTATCGTTTAAATATTCAACAAATTCTTTAGCATACCTGATTTTTTTTTCTCCATTATATATAGTACCATCTAAATCTATCAGGTATAATTTATAATCTTTTATAGTCATGCTGTTACCCCATAAGTTTCTATTAACATAACAGTAAAATCATCAAATTAAATTGATCTTCATCTTAATATATTAATTCACTAATATCTATCAATAGTACATATACTATATTAATATCATAATTTTTGACTCATTTTTAACACATATTATGTTACTCTTTATATTTTACACCGTTTATAAAAATAAAAAGCACTAATTAGGTTTTTCCTATTTAATGCTTTTAAATAAAAATCGTTAAATATACTATCTAAAAAGATTAACCATGAGTTCATTTCAGACAATTGTTTTTTTCTCATGATACCAAACTATCATAATAACTGATTGTAACGTTATATACCATTTTAATCTATTTCTATATTTTTAATGTAGGTTCTTGTCCATATATTTCTAACCATTCATTCCAATCACTTTGTGGAATATATCTGTACAGAACAAATGAAATATCGATTGCTGGATCACAAAGTATAGAATGTTCCCAATCTACTAAAAATAACTTACCTTGGTCAGATAATAACCAGTTATCTTTATGTAAATCTGTATGACAAGGAGTGTACTCCACATCATCTCCAGGTATAGAATTTTCTAAATAATTAAGCGCGTTAACAATATTACTGTTTTTACGAAGTTCATCTGTAATTATAGATTTCAAATTATATAAAGAACTAGCCGCTGTTTCTTCATTATACCCTTGAGCTTTCATAATTCTTTTTAATTTTGTAGATCTATGAACTTTTTTTAGTATTTCGGGAATACGCTTATCAGTCATGTCTTCTGTATTTAATGTTCTACCATTCTCAAAATCTTGAGCAATCAATACATCTCCATTACTTATTCGCTTCGTCCATCTTAATCTTGGGACAATTCCCTCTGCTGAAAGAGTTGCTATCATAGGAGTAGTATTTTTTTTAATAAAGTAACGTTGATTATCTCGCGAACAAAAATAGTCTTCTTGATATGTATCATCTAAAGTCCAACCCATTTGATAATATTCTTTAGACATTTTTTTCTACTGCTCCTTTCTTCAATCTCTTTTTGTACTTTTTAAAAATTATAATGCACTTTATATTTTTACATTCTTTACTTATTTTTTTCAAGATGCTATTTTTTTATTAAAATTAAAAAAATCTCAAAGATATTCTAATTTTAATAACAAAAACAATAAGAATATCTTTGAGATTTAGTTTTTTTATGTTGATTTTAGTTTTCAACAATATTATATTAAATAAATATTTTTTTATAAAATTTTTACTCACAGCAAAGTTTGTAAATTCCTTCTGCATAAATTGCAGTTGCTAATAATAAATCTTCAATTTCTAAAAAAATTCATTGGCTTGGTGCATTGTATCTTGTTTACCCTGGGAAAAGAAGTCCAAATGCTACACCTTTTTTTCAAGCATCTAGCATATGTTCCACCACCAAGAACGAACGCATCATTTTTAGTATCTCCTGTATACTTTTCTATATACATCCATAAGAGTAGTAACTAACTCATCATCTTTTGGTACATAGTGTGCTTCTTTTGTACTAGTAACTTCGATATTAATATTATCTACTTTTACTTCATCTAATTTTTCTACTAAGTTAAACTTCATTGGATGACGACAGTCAGTTGATACTACAGCAATTTTTTCTGCTAAATCATATTTTAGAATACCATAATTATATGTAGCTGCTCCCATTTCATCATCAGAATAATTAATTCCTAATTTTTCACCAAATGGATCGTTAGCAAGTTTTTCTACTATATAATCAACAAAGTTTTTACCATTAGCGTCTAATCCTAATGTACTTAAAAATTCTGCTAATTTTGTAGCTCCATTAATACCAAATTGTGGTGTTGATCCGTGTGCAGCTTTACCTTTTAGAGTTAGTTTAATTGTATCTCCTACTGCTACTTCTCCTTCAAGTTTTTTTCTTTAGCTAAGAATTTTTTTCAAATTTTTTTCTTTAATATCAGCAACTTCTCCAACTAATTCAGCTTCTGAACTCGCAATAACCATATTAAGAACTTGACCCACCATTGAATTTAACAAGTTTATAGTTATAAGTTCCTTCTTCATCAGTAAAGATTAATTTGTGATCAAAAGTAACACGAGCTTTTTCAGCATATACTAGAGGGAACATAGCATCTGGTGTAAATCCTGTTGCAGGTTGTTCTTCATGCTCAAAGTACGATTTAACACATCTAAATCCTGTTTCTTCATCACTTCCGATAATTAAACGAACTCGTTTATTCCATTTTACTCCTAGTTTATCTAGAAGTTTAACAGCATAGTATGCAGCCATTGTAGGACCTTTATCATCTAATGAACCACGAGCATAAATTTTTCCATCTCTCACTTCTGGTTTAAATGGGTGGCTAATCCAATCAGCCTCTACAACTGGAACAACATCTACATGTCCAAGAATACCAAATAATTCTTCACCTTCACCTACTTCAATGTGACCAGCTTTATTTTCAACTAACTTAGTTTTATATCCATCACGTTCACCAAATGATAGAATTAAATCTAAAGCTTCTCTAGGTCCACTACCGAAAGGTGTTTCTTCAGTTATATCAGTTCCTAAAATTGAACGAACACTAAGTAATTCGAATAAATCTTTTAGTAGATCCTCCTTATGATTTTGAACTTCTTGTTTAAAATTGATATTCATAATATATCCCTCCGTTATTTATTTAAATTTTTTAGTTCCTCTTCTGTTAAATACCTATATTCCCCTAATTTTAGATTTTCATCTAATATCAAAGTACCTATAGATAGCCTTTTTAAATATGTTACTGTAGTTCCAAGAGCCTTCATCATTCTTTTAACTTGATGGAATTTACCTTCTGTTATAGAAATAAATGCTCGACTTTTCTCTACAGAAGATTCAAGTATGTCCAAGTTTGCACTTTTACATTCATATCCTCCATCAATAATTAGTCCGGCTTTGACTATTTCTATATACTCTTTTTTTAACTCTCCATTTACTTCAACGTAGTATTTCTTCTCTACATCTTTTTTTGGAGAAATAAGTTTGTGAGCAAGTTCACCATCATTTGTCAGTAACATCAATCCTTCGGTATCCTTATCTAATCTACCAACAGGAAAGACCTTATATATGCGATCTTTTTCTTCAAGAATATCAACTACTGTTTTATCAATCGCATCTTCTGTAGCTGATACAACATTTTGAGGTTTATTCATCATTAAATATACATATTTTTGATAAACTAACCTTTCTACCATTCACTATAACCCTGATCACTTATTTTCATCAACCTTATAATCAGGAGATTTTTACTAGAATATCATTAATTAATATTCCCTTTTTTATAATTTTTTTGCTTCTGCTCTACTTAGAGTTGTCGTTGTACTAATAAATTTATCTAGTCTCACTATCCTCTTCTCCTCAGATTTCTTAATGATGCCAAGGTAATTGTTCTACCAAATAAATACTTATCAAATTTCATTCTAGTAATACTAAAGAAGTAGACTGCTGCGCCTATAACAGCACATATCATAATTAATATCATACTAGAGATTTTTCGATTCAATAACGAAAATTAGAGACTATCGACTCATAAACCGCAGCGACTGCAATAAACATAATAAAACAACTACTTAAAAGAATAATTAATTTTGATAAAAAAATTCTAAAACTTTAAGTTTAACTATCACTATTTATAATTACTAAAGTTAATAATAATCATAACTATATAAGTCATAATAGAAGACAAAAATTACACCATTCGTTTCATAATTAACTACAAATGGAGTAATAGTCACATATTTAACTACTAAATCCTACTACAATAGTGATAAAGATTTAATCAATTGTTTATTTATAGCTTGCATTATAATACTTGTTAAACTATAAAGAAAGAATATAATACTGCAAGAGGCAGATAAGCTCTAAGTAAATCTGCATTTGTAGAACTTCTACTATAAAATGTAGAATAAATTGGATCAGCAAGTACAAACATACCAACTAATGCAGGTAATACTAACATAAGCAGAGCTAAGACTACTTTGTTGATTTGATTTACTGACACTTATTTTTTCACCTTGAGCAAACAATCGTGTAATAGAAGGTAAAAAAGTACTAGAAAATGCTGGTGCAATGGCCACAGCTATCATTACTACCTTATTAACAAGTTGTAATGAAGAAAACCTTCCATCAACAATATCAGCCTTACCTATTTTCGTCATACCATGAATAAAATTATGTTGATCAATTATATTTAAAATTGGAAATAATCCGACAATGAATATAAAATGGAATTGAAACAGATAAAAAAATTCTTTTTACTAATTTACTAGTAGAAACCTCTATATGATTACTATCTTTTTGGAATATTGAAGTCTAAACTTTTTCTATATTTAGTATAAAAAAAGATAGCGTTGATTAAAGACGAAAAACACAGCTCCTACAGCTGCTGCAAAAGTTGCACTAACATTCCCTTCAACTACTCCATATCCTAAAACTCTCATAATAAAATATGTTGCACCTAACATAAAAGCAATACGAGCTACTTGCTCAACAAATTGACTTAATGCAGATGGTAACATTATTTCATGTCCTTGAAATAGTCCACGAATTCCCTGCAGAAATTAATACAAGAGGAATAGCAAAACTCAAGCTTTTAAGCACTAATGCTCCTTCTTGAGGTGTGAATTTTTGTTGATTACTTATTAATATTTGTTCTGAAATAAATCCAGAACCAAAAAATAAAATACAGAAACCAACTATTCCCATTACAACAAGAAGCCAAGAACCTAATTTATATATTCTCCTACTTATACTATATGCATCCTAAAGCATTATATTTTGCGACTAACTTTGCTATTGCTAAAGGGGTTCCTGCTGCAGAAATCTCTAATATAGTTACATAATAACTATATCCATAATTGAACAGAGCCATCTGCTCTTCTCCACCAATAATTTGATAGAACGGAATTAGATATACAGCTCCTAACACTTTTGTCAAAATTAAACTTATGCTAAGTATAGCAGTCCCTTTAAACAAGGAATCTTTTTTCAAAATTTTCACATCCAAACTTAATATTTAATTGTATTTGTAATTATTTTATAAGTATAAATATTGATAGCAAAATACTAAAGCACTAACTAAACTATACGCTGCTACCAATGTCAATACTTTATCCATACGTCTTTTTTTATTTTTCTATTTGCTACTAACATTATATATGAACCTAATAGTAGTACAAATGTAATAATAAAAAAACTATAACAGATAAAAAAATATCGCCATACTATCATCCTTTCTTTTTTTATATAACCTTATTTTATCATGATTTATAAAAAAATTTTTAAACATACTTTATATAGATATTTAAAAAAACTCAATAAAACTGTGCTTTTTGATTTACATATTTATATGTATGTTAGATTTTTATAACATACACTTTATTTTTATACATTTTTTTGTTATTATACTTATAGATATAAAATATTTATTTCACAAAAATCTGATTAGAGAGGTACTATTATGGGGTTTAAAGAATTACAAAAAAATCTTCCAGTTTTTTCTATAAGTGTAGTAACAAAAATTACCCAGCTTACTGCAAGACAAATACGATACTATGAAGAAAAAAAACTCTTCACTCCAAAACGTACTGAAGGGAACACTAGACTTTTTTCATTCAATGACATTGATAAATTATTAACTATTAAAGACCTACTTACAAAAGGCTTCAGCCTAAAAGCAATCGATGAAATTATAAATGAGAAAACTGTCTCTGCTGAAACAACACAAATTAGGCAAATTATCCATAATGATATATTTGCTGGACCAAGTGGATTACCTAGGGAACGCTCTATTGGACGTGGTGATTTATCAAGATTTTTATAGCAAGAAAAAAACAATAAATTTTAATGTTAGATTTTTTTACAATATATATTTTCAAATAACAAGGAGACGACATGGCTAAAACTATTACTAGAGAAGAAATTATTAAAAAGAATTGAAGATGAAAATGTTAAATACATTCGATTACAATTTACTGATATCACTGGAACTATAAAAAACGTAGAAGTACCAGTTAGTCAAATTGAAAAAGTATTAGATAACAAAATGATGTTTGACGGTTCATCAATTGAAGGTTTCGTTCGTATCGAAGAAAGTGATATGTACTTATACCCTGACTTAAATACATTCTTAGTATTTTCATGGGATAGTGAATATGGAAAAGTTGCTCGTTTTATCTGTGATGTATACACAGTTGATGGTAAACCATTTGCCGGGGATCCACGTGGTAATTTAAAACGAACTCTTGAAAGAATGAAAAAACTTGGATTCGATACTTTAAATCTTGGTCCTGAACCAGAATTCTTCTTATTCAGACTAAAAGAAAATGGTGAACCAAGTTTAGAATTAAATGATAATGGTGGTTATTTCGATCTTGCTCCTGTTGATTTAGGAGAAAATGTTCGTCGTGATATCGTACTTGAGTTAGAACGTCTTGGATTTGACATTGAAGCAAGTCACCATGAAGTTGCACCTGGACAGCATGAAATCGACTTTAAATATGATGATGTAATTTCAGCTTGTGATAACATTCAAACTTTCAAATTAATCGTAAAAAACTATTGCTAGAAAACATGGACTTTACATGCTACATTCATGCCAAAACCAATTTTTGGTATTAACGGATCTGGAATGCACTGTAACGTATCTATGTTCAGTAATGGTGAAAACAGCTTTTATGATGAAAAAAGTAAAAATGGTTTAAGTGAAGTAGCATCACACTTCATCGCTGGAATTCTTAAACACGCTCGTAGTTTCACAGCTATATGTAATCCAACAGTAAACTCATATAAACGTTTAGTACCTGGTTATGAAGCACCTTGCTATGTTGCATGGTCAACTTCAAACCGTTCACCTCTAGTTCGTATTCCTGCTGCACGTGGTAAATCTACACGTGTAGAAGTTAGATCAGTAGATCCAGCTGCAAATCCATACTTAGCAATGACAACAATCTTAGCGGCAGGTTTAGACGGAATTGAAAATAAACTGGTTCCAGCACCTGAAGTTAGAAGTAATATTTATGTTATGACTCGTGAAGAAAGAATCGCAAATGGTATAGATGAATTACCATCAACATTATACACAGCTCTTAAAGAACTATCTTCATCTTCTATTATGAAAGAAGCTCTTGGTGACCATATCTTCTATAACTTTATTGAAGCGAAATCAATCGAATGGGATTCATTTAGAACTCAAGTTACAGACTGGGAAATTGATCAATATTTAAAAAAATTATTAATTTAAAATGAAAACAAGGAATGGCTTAATCAAAAGCTATTCCTTGTTTTTTATCTTTTGAAAATAAAAAAAGCTACAGAATATTAATTCCGTAGCTCTTTTTTTATTAGTATTTAGATAGTAATTCTACTAACGCTTCTTTTGGTTGATATCCAGTTTTTTTCTTCTAATACTTCACCATTTTTTTCATAATTAGTAGAGTTGGAATTGACATAATTCCATATTCTCCAGCTGCTTCTTGATTTTTCATCAACATTAACTTTGTAAAATTCAATGTTAGTTAATTCGTTAGAAACTTCTTCTAATACTGGTGCTAACATTTTTTACATGGACCCACACCATGGTGCCCAAAAAGTCAAATACTTTTTACACTATCAGTTTTTTGATAGTTCAAAAAAATTCTTTATCTGTAATTTCTCTCATTGTTTCTGTCTCCTTTATTACTTATGTTTTTTTATTTTTATAATATCATAGAAAAAAATATTCAAATTATTTGTCTTTATCTATATAATTTTACTACATCATTGGCATTTGAGGTTGCATTGGCTCATCCTTTGAAATATCTGCTACTACTGCCTCTGTTGATAAGAATAAACTTGATACACTTGCCGCATTTTGCAAGGCAGAACGAGTTACTTTTGTCGGATCAACTATACCTGCTTTAATCATATCAACCCATTCTTCAGTAGCAGCATTGAATCCATACCCTACTTCTACTTCTTTCAGTTTAGCCACGATAACGCTACTCTCTAATCCTGCATTTTCTGCGATTTGACGAACTGGTGCTTCAAGCGCTTTTTTAATAATATTTATACCAGTTTGTTCATCTCCAGCAGCTTCTAATTTTTCAACCTCAGAGATTACTTGAACAAGTGCTGATCCACCACCAGGAACTATACCTTCTTCTACTGCAGCTCTAGTTGAATTTAAAGCATCTTCTATACGAAGTTTTCTTTCCTTTAATTCTGTTTCTGTAGCTGCCCCAACTTTAATAACTGCAACACCACCTGAAAGTTTCGCTAGTCTTTCTTGTAATTTTTCACGATCAAATTCAGAACTTGATTCTGCATAAAGTGCTTTTATTTGCTGTGCTCTGCTGTCTATTTTCTCTTTATCACCTTTACCACCAACGATTACAGTATTGTCTTTAGTAACATTAACCTTAGCTGCTTACCTAACATTGTAATATTAGCATCTTTTAGTTCAAGACCTAAATCGTCAGTAATTAATGTTCCACCAGTAAGAATAGCAATATCCTCTAAAATTGCTTTTCTTCTTTCGCCAAATCCCGGAGCTTTCACTGCTACAACATTAAAAGTACCACGAAGTTTGTTTACAACAAGCGTCGCAACAGCTTCCTGTTCAACATCATCTGCAATAATTAGTAATGGTTTCGCTGCTGCAACTACTTCTTCTAATACTGGTAAGATTTCTTGAACAGCACTAATTTTCTTATCAGTAACAAGAACATAAGGATTATCTAAATCAGCAATCATTTTCTCTGTATCACTTACCATATATGGTGATAAATATCCTCTATCAAATTGCATTCCTTCTACCACTTCTAAAGTTGTTTCAAGACCTTGAGATTCTTCAATAGTAATAACACCATCATTACCTACTTTATCCATAGCTTCAGAAATGAATTTTCCTATTTCTTCATCAGCCGCTGAAATAGCTCCTACTTGTGCAATTTTATCCTTAGAATCCACAGTTACACTGATTTCGCGAAGACGTTCAACTGCTACTTTTACAGCTCTTTCCATTCCTTTTCTAATTCCAATTGGATTAGCTCCACTAGTAACATTTTTTAAGCCTTCCGTTATCATTGCTTGAGCTAAAATAGTAGCTGTCGTAGTTCCATCACCAGCAATTTCATTAGTTTTATTCGCTACTTCTGCTACTAATTTTGCCCCCATATTTTCATATGGATCTTCTAATTCTATTTCCTTGGCAATAGATACTCCATCATTAGTAATTAATGGAGAGCCAAATTTTCTATCTAATACTACATTTCTTCCTTTAGGTCCTAATGTTATTTTCACAGCATTTGCTAGTTTATCTACACCAACCTTCATCGATTGACGAGCATCTTCTGAAAATTTTAATTCTTTTACCATGTTTCCTCCTATTCTTCAATAACCGCAAGAACTTCTTCTTCATTAACTAAAAAGTATTCTTCGATTTTTGAAACTTACCTTTTTATAATTATCTGAAAAGACTACTTTACTTCCAGCAGTTAATTCGCCATCATTATCTTTTTGATAATAAACAACTTTCTCCTAAAGCAACTACTACAGCGATATTTGAAGTATCTTCTTTAGAAGCTAATACTATTCCACTAGTCGTTGCTTTTTTTCTTCTTGCACTTTTTTTAATAATACATTATCAAATAATGGTTTAATCATATTAATAACCTCTTTTTATTTTTTTATTCTTACTTTATATTATACACTGAAATATATAATAAAACAAAAGTCAAAAAAAGTCAAATTATAAATTTTTATATTATATAATTATTAATATTTTCAGTACTTTAAAAATAAATATTTGACAAAATTGTTTATAATAAGGAACATATTTTTCTGAAGTAGTAAAACGATAACAAAGCCTTTCTCATCATTTTTTTCTATTCATATTATTTTTTTATATTTTAGTAATATATGTTATAATAATAAACGTATAATGATAAAATAGTAATTATACGGGAAAAATTTAAAATCAAAAATATTATTAGGAGGAAAATATATGAAATACGTAGTTGTTGGAACATCTCACTTCGGTTACGAAGCTGTTCAAACTATTTTAAAAAACGAGCCAAATGCTGAAATTCATTTATACGAAAGAGGCGCTGGTGCTTCATTTATGGGTTGAGGTAGCCAATCTTATTTAGATGGGACATCTAAAGCGTTATCTGAACTACACTTTGCAACAGAAGAATCTTACCGTTCTCAAGGTATTAACATCCACTGTAATAGTGATGTTGTAGGATTAAACTCAAAAGAAAAATATGTTGTTGTTAAAACACCAGCTGGTGAAGAAAAACAAAGTTACGATAAATTATTATTAAGTCCCTGGTGGAGCTGCAATTAAACCTCCATTCGAAGGAATTGAATTAGAAAACATCCACACTTTCCGTGGACCAGAAGACACTCAAGCTGTATATGATTGTATGCAAAACAGTAAAAAAGCTGTTGTAGTTGGTGGTGGATACATCGGTCTTGAAGTTGCAGAATCTTATGCAAAACACGGTATCGATGTAACAATCGTTGACTTCGCACCAAGAATCTTAAATACATACTTAGACCAAGAATTAACTGACATCCTTACTGAAGAAGGTGCTAAGCACAACCTTAAAGTTCGTGGTGGAGAAAAAGTTCTTTCATTCAAAGGTGAAAACGGAAAAGTTACTTCTGTAGTAACTGATCAAGGTGAATACGAAGCAGATACAGTTATCGTTTCTGTTGGTGTTCGTCCAGATGCATCTTGGTTAAATGGAGAATTAGAAATGACAGAACGTGGTTTTGTTGTTACTAACGAATATTTAGAAACTTCTGCTGAAGATGTATACGCTGGAGGAGACTCTACTCTTCTTCCATACGCTCCAACACGTGGAGAATTACCAATAGCTCTTGCTACTCTAGCTCGCCGTCAAGGTGTAGTGGCTGCATTAAATGCTATGGGTACAAAAACTAAAATGCCTGCAGTAAACGGTACTTCTGCATTATCATTCTTTGATTACAAATTTGTAAGTACTGGATTATCTCAAAACGGTGTTAGCTTATACGATGGTAAAGTAGCTTCTAAATATGTAGAAGAAAGAATCTACCCTGATTTCATGAGAAAAGAAAACAATCTAGTTCACATGAAAATCTACTACGATGAAGATACTCACAGAGTTCTAGGAGCTCAATTTCATGTCTAAACACGACGTTTCTAGTGCTATCGCAGCTTTATCAATAGCTATCGCATCAGACTGGACATTAGAACAATTAGCACTTGCTGATATATTCTTCCAACCAGAATTTGACCGTCCATGGCACTTCATTAACGTACTTGCTATGGCAGCTCTAGACTACAAACTAGGTGGAGCAGATAAATTACTATTCTAGTATAATGAAAAAGTTCGCAGAAAAATTTCTGCGAACTTTTTTATTCTGATTTTAAAATAAATCTTTAGAATTATAAACTATGTAACCTTCATAATAATAACTTGCATCAAGCCCTCCATATAAATCTCCCTATCATCAATTTCACTTATAAGAGCACCTCTTAATACATGTTTAATTTCTATATCTCTTATGGGACTACGCTGCATTGCTAATAAATAATCCTCTTTATCTATTTTATTCCAATCAATTACTTTTTGAATTTGATTTTTTAGTATATGATCTAACCATAAACGTGTAGCTCGGCCATTACCTTCACGAAATGGATGAGCGATATTCATTCAACATATTTTTCTACTATCTCTTCAAAGGAACTTTTGCGGCATTTCATCCATACGCTTTTAATGCAGAGTCTAAAAACTAACTGGTGGGGAGTGACTAAAAATCGTGATTTAGGAAATCGATTTTGTCGAGTCACCCCCGCACTGTTTATTAGATATCTAAAAAGCTTTTAAAAAGCGAATTTAGATATCAATAAACCACTGCGTCTATGAGTTCTCATATACACTTTGTTAAATTTTAGTACTTTGTGTATCCCTATATTAACATTTCTTACTTTTCCTGCAAAAATCATAAATTTCTTTCAAATAAATATTGATGTATAAAAGGCTAAGGTAGAGAACTTACCTACTTCTTTTGTTTTTTTAGTAACTCATCTGTAAATAATTTAATCGCCTTTTTTTCTTACTAAAGCGTTCTTCTTCACGTGCTAAAACCGAGCTTTCTGTTATACCAAAGCTTATTTTTCAAGTACCATAGTTCTCCTTTCTAAAAATACATTTTCAATATTATAACAACTCTATTATATATAACATTCCTTCTCTTTACAACAATCTTGAGACTATATTTTTCAGAAAAACCTACACAAGCTCCTTTTTGCCTGTGTAGGTTTATTATTTATTCTGAAATTACTTGATCTAAATTTGATACTATTCTCGCTCTTCCCTTGTACTTTAAAGTTTACGATATTATCAAAAAAATATTTAGAATAATAACTTCTCCCTTATTTAATATTTCTAAAACTTCTTCATTATTCGTCTTCTTTCGTAATTACTTTTTACATTATCGACTTCAGCTCTAATAATAATATAGCTACTTTCTTTCATAATCTACTCCTGTTAATACTATAACTTGATTTTATATTGAATGTCTTTTACTAATTCTGTATCTTCTAAGAAAATACCCGTTTTTTTGCTAGTTACTGTTTTTGATCCAATTTTCTTGATTCCACGCATAGCCATACACATGTGCTCCGCTTCAATAATTACATACACACCTTTTGGTTGTAATTGTTCTTCAATTGCATTTACTAACATAAGTGTCATATCTTCTTGAATTTGAAGTCTACGACTAGCACTTTCAACTAGACGAGCAAGTTTACTAAGCCCAGTAATTTTTTTATTATTTGGAACATATGCTATATGACATACCCCATAGAAAGGTAACATATGATGTTCACATAATGAATAAAACTGAATATCCTTTACTAAAATAGGTTCATCATTATCTGATTCAAAAAAATGTATTTATCTCTTCTTTTGGATCACATTTGTTTTTAGATAATAGCTCTTCATACATTTTTTACACATCTTTTTAGGTGTATCTAGTAATCCAGCTCTTGATGTATCTTCACCAATATTTTTCTAATAATGTTTTTTTATAAGTTCTTGTGATTGTTCTTTATTTTTTTCAAAACTATCCTCCGTTTTTATAAAAAAAGAGTTACTAAGTAGTAACTCCTCTTTTTGAATTAAATTGTTATTATTTAACTGCGTCTTTAAGAGCTTTTACCAGCTTTTGAAAGCAGGAACTTTGCTTGCAGCGATTTCGATAACTTCGTTAGTTTGAGGGTTACGTCCTTTACGAGCAGCTCTTTCTCTAACTTCAAAGTTACCAAATCCGATAATTTGGATTTTTTTCACCTTTAGCTAAAGTTTCTTCAACTGTTTCTACGAATGCTTCGATAGCAGCAGTTGCTTGTTTTTGTAGTCCTGATTTCTCAGCAACTTTTTGAAATTAATTCTGATTTATTCATTAATTCTTTACCTCCATTATTGAGTAACGGTTCTACCGTTTCACTTATTAAATATTACCATATAAATCGCTAATAATCAAGGTTTTATTATATATTTTTAGCGTTTTTTTAGCATTTTTTTCTATATTTTTATTAGTAATTTTTCAAATTATTTTTATCTTTTCTACTAATACGTAAACTTATTTATTCAAATTTATTTAATTCTTCTGCTGCCATTTTATTCATAAGGTTATTAACACAGTCTTTAATACTTAGTCCTTCATATAGTACTTTGTATATATTCTCTGTTATTGGCATATACACATCAAATTGTTTAGACAAGAAATAACATACTTTTGTAGTTCTCACACCTTCAGCTACCATATCTAATTTTTCAATAGCTTCTTCCAATGAGTAACCTTGTCCGATTAAATAACCGCAATTATAATTTCTTGAGTGTTTAGATGTACATGTTACTACTAAATCACCTATTCCTCCAAGACCTAAGAACGTCATTTCATCGGCACCAAGCTTTTTCCCTAATCTTGTTATCTCGATTAACCCACGTGTTAATAATGCTGCTTTGGCATTATCCCCATAAGCCATTCCATCAATTATTCCACATCCAAGGGCAATTATATTCTTTAATGCACCACCAACTTCTACACCAATCAGATCTTTATTAACATAAATTCTAAAATATTTATTATGAAAAATCTCTTGTGCTACTTTATTTAATTCATCATTTTTAGACGCAATAGCAACTACTGTAGGATTTCTTAATATTAATTCTTCTGCATGTGAAGGACCACTTAATACACCTACTCCTTTTAGTTTGTCACTATCGATTTCATCAGATATAACTTCTGACATTCTCTTATTAGTTTCCATCTCTAAACCTTTAGAAACATGAATGATAAACTTAGGACGTTCCAGATATTTGTTAATATCCTTTGCTACTTCTCTCATCACTTTTGTAGGAACTGCAATAACAATTACATCTGCAAACTCAACTGCTTCTTTTAAACTACTAGTAGCAACGACTTCTTTTGGTAAAATAGCATTTTTTAAATACCTACTATTTGTATGATTTTGATTTATTTCATCTCTTGATTTTTCACTTCTTGAATATAAGCGTAATTCATGTCCATTATCTACAACTGCTTGAGATAAAGCAGTCCCCCAACTTCCTGAACCTATCACAGATATTTTCATTATTCTGTCCTCACTATAAATTATTGTTACTTTAATTATATCAAATTTTCTAAAAATATACATTAATTTTACTTATAAGTATCATTTTTATCTTAACCAGAAAAATTCTAACTAAGATAAGATCTTCTATACTATTTTTTTCTTTTAAATTTATGTTATAATTTAATCAGAATAAATAAAGGAGGTAATTTTATGAATTGGTTTGAAATTACTTTAATCGACGGGAATAGAGGATTACTAAATCTAAACAATATTGTTGATATTTGGAAAGAACTAGATGATGAATACGCGACTATTACTCAAGTAAATGGTGATGAGCTAGAAGTACCTGCATCTGAATACGATAGGCTAAAACGTGCATTAGATATGAAAGGATACGTATTAGGAGGATTCTAATATGGCTAGATTTTTTTAAAAAAATATTTCTAACTTTATTATCGATTACTGCAATTTGCTTTAGGATTATATTATTACTTTCAACACTTCTTCATTTACAAATGATGATCAAGTTGATGATAAAACTAATATAGAAAACATAGTAAAAAGCGATTCATCTTCTCAAGAAAAAATTGAAGGAACTGTAGTAGCTAAACGTTCTACTGAAAACAATTAATTTTGCGAAAGGATAATACTATGAAAAAGAATACTTTAAAAAAGCTAACAAGCTTATTTCTTACTTCGGCACTAATTTTTTCTACATTAAGTGGATCAAGTATAAATATAGTTGAAGCAAAAGGTTCTTCAGCAAGACCTAGCGCATCAAGATCAAGTTCTAAGCCTAGCTCTTCTAAACCATCTAGTAGTAAGTCAAGTTCTAAACCTACTACTTCAACTGCCAGTAGTAAACCAACTACAGGTACTAAAAAGAACTTTTCAAATAGTACAAATGGTTCATATAACAAAGACTACAATAGTTACAATAATCAAGGATATAAACGACAATACACAGATTATATAAACAATAACTATAGAACTAGTGGTTTCTTTTTCAGGAAGTACAATAACTAATGCACTTTTATGGTATACGTTATTTAATTCTGCAACTTCACACCATCATGTTCAAGCAAGTGATAAGCAAAAAGAATTAGTCGACAACGTAAAAGATTCAAAAGTTCCAGTTTATATGCTTGAAATTAAAACTAAAGATGGTGAAACAAAACACGTTACCGTTACAAAAGAACAATATGAAAAAGTTAAAGAAGGAGATAATATCTCTTTAGATAACGGAAACTTAGAAATCAAGAATCAATAACTCATAAAATTAGCCTATGAATTATAAAAATTCATAGACTAATTTTTTTCTTTATTTACAATATTTTTTTCTCTTAATATTTTTTTGAAGCTTTTTACCATATTTTCTAATTTTTTTCTGAATTATTGGAAAAGGATTTAGAGGTCTCTTTGAAAATGTTGCAAATCCACAGTCAGGATTTAACCATACATTTTCAGGTGGTAAGAATTCTAATACTTTTTCTACGTTTCTTACAATCTCATCAACCGTTTCAACTCTGTCACTTCTTGGATTTATACATCCAAAACCTAAAATAATTTTTGTATCTAGAAAATTATTATAAAAATAGTTTTTTTCAACTTCTCCTGCTCGAGGTGTAGAAAATTCTAATGCCAACATATCTACTTTAAGAGAATCAAAAAATTTCCCAAGTTTATCATATGCTCCTTCAAGTAATACACTTTCATCTTTTGTCCAATTCCCTCTACATACATGCATAATACTCATTACACCTTCATAAGAATTTATTTCATTTAAAACCTCATTTAATAAATTCTTTGCAAACTTTAACTCTTTGTCAACCTTGACTTTTTCCGATAAAGCACCTCAGTAAAAGGAATTATCTGATTTAGAATTAGTAAAGACGACTTCTGATAATATCGGTTCATCTATCTGGATAATCTTTACTCCTTCTTTTACTAATTCTCTAATTTCATGACGTAAAAGTTTTACTACATCTTCTCCTAGTTCATTTCTACTCTCATACGAATTTCCCGTAATTTCTTTTAACCACATTGATCTAGTTAATAAATATGGGCTTGGTAATGTACATTTGTAATGTTCTACTGAACTATCCTTTAGTACTTTTTATCTCTTTTTTTATTTAACCTAACTTCCGTATTTATTTTTTTCAAAACAAATTGGACTATTCATACTATTATCTGAAGCATCCATTTCTTCTAAACTTTTTACGAAAAATTTTTCATTATTTCCTGTTAATTCTTTTTAACTCTTCAAGAGTTAATAATTTTAACACCATCAACGATTTCCCCTATATAACTCATATAGTTATCTCGATTTAATTCACCGCTAACAATTACCTCAATTCCACAATCTTTCTGAAAAGAAATTACTTTATTTGTTTCTTCAATGTACTTTTTGCAAATATACTTCGGTATATTTTTCACTTTTTTTACAACTCTCTTTTAGTAATAATAATTCTTTTAGACCTAGGTAAACTACCTATTAACGTTGTAGTAAAGGGTTTAAATAAATTTCCATTCATACTTAATACCTCCAGTAAAAGGGCTAACCCAAAAGTCCTAAATTTTAACAAAGCGTCTATGAGAACTCATAGACGTAATGTTATGATATCTAAATTCTCTTTATAAAAAGCTTTTTAGATATCTAATAAACTTTGCTGGGGTGACTCAACAAAATCGATTTCTACGAAATCACGATTTTTGAGTCACTCCCTTTAAAATAATACTATGGTTCAACAACTAGTTCACTATTCGATAAGATATCAATTACTTCTGACATAGTTGTTAATCCACCAACTTTTTAAAGTAATCTGTTAAATCATAATAATCTACGCAAATTCCACATGAAAGTATTTTTTTACTCCTCTAGACTCTAATTCTGTTAAATCTTCTAACGCTTCAGAACCTTTTGCAGTATATTTTACACCTTCTCCATAAAAATATAATATGCTCTGGTAAGTTTTCTTTTTGAGCAAGAGTATGAATAAACCCTTTCATTAAGTTATCACTTAATTCTTGTTCTCCACTACCCATTCCTGTAGATTTTATAACAACATCATATTTTTTTGACATAATTATGCCCCCTTAGTTTTTTTATAATATTTTTTTATAGAGTTATCTCTAATACATATTATATCATCATATATTATCTTAATCTACCACTAAATTAAATAAGGTAAAAATAATTATATTTTTAAATTATAACAATAATATAAAAAAAGTTATTTTGCAATATTCAAAGTGAAGATAGTATTTTAAAAAATATACAATAATTTTTATTTTAAAAAAACTTTCGAAATAGTTTCCTACTTCGAAAGTTTCTTTAAATTTTATTCTTCTGAATATTTAGCTTTACGAGCTGCTTTTTCACGAGCTGCTTTATCTAATTCTTTTTTACGTAGACGAATTGACTCTGGAGTTACCTCTAAGTATTCATCATCACTTAAGTACTCAAGACTTTCTTCTAAAGTCATAATACGAGCTTTTTTAAGTGTCACTGTTTGGTCTTTTGTAGAAGAACGTACGTTTGTTTGAGCTTTAGCTTTTGTGATGTTAACTGTTAAGTCATTTTCACGGCTGTTTTCTCCAACAATCATACCACCATATACATCAGTACCTGGCTCAATAAATACTGTACCACGATCTTCTAAACTTGAAATAGAGTACGCTGTAGCTTGACCATTTTCTAAAGCTACTAATACACCATTACGACGTCCACCAACACGTCCTTTTTGCATTGGTTGGTAAGAATCGAATGTGTGGTTAATAATACCATATCCTTTAGTCATAGACATGAATTCTGTAGAGTATCCTATAAGTCCACGAGCTGGAACGTTAAAGATAAGACGAGTTTGTCCATTTCCATCAGCTTGCATATCTACCATATCACCTTTACGTTGTCCAAGAGATTCAATAACAGTCCCAACACTTTCATCTGGTACATCAACTTGAACACGTTCAACTGGTTCGCAATCTACACCATCGATATTACGGATAATTACTTCTGGTTTAGATACTTGTAACTCAAATCCTTCACGACGTAAGTTTTCGATAAGAATTGATAAGTGTAGTTCTCCACGTCCACTAACTACCCATGAATCACTTGTGTTAGGTTCTACACGTAATGAAACGTCTGTTTCTAATTGTTGCATTAATCTATCTTCTAATTTACGAGCTGTAACAAATTTTCCTTCTTTACCAGCAAACGGTGAGTTATTTACTAAGAAAGTCATTTGTAATGTTGGTTCATCAATGTGAAGAACTGGTAATGCTTCTTGGTGATCAGTTGGACAAACTGTTTCCCCAACGTTAATATCATCCATACCACTTACTGCAACGATATCCCCTGCATATGCTTCTTGAATTTCTTCACGTTTTAACCCGAAGTAACCAAAAATCTTAGTTACACGGAAATTTTTAACTGTTCCATCAAGTTTCATAAGAGATACTGATTCTCCTACTTTCATACTTCCACGGAATACACGTCCAATACCAATACGTCCAACATAATCGTTATAGTCTAGTAATGCAACTTGGAATTGAAGAGGTTCATCTCTATTATCTTTTGGTGCTGGAACATAATCAATTACTGTTTCGTATAAACATTGCATGTTTTCTTCTTGAGCACTTGGATCACTTTCTAAAGAAGCTGTTCCATTAATTGCTGATGCATAAACAACTGGGAATTCAAGTTGTTCATCGTTTGCTCCTAATTCGATAAATAAATCAATAACTTCATCTACTACTTCTTCAGGACGAGCTGAAGGTTTATCAATTTTGTTTACAACAACGATTGGTTTTAAGTTTTGTTCTAAAGCTTTTTTCAGAACGAAACGTGTTTGAGGCATTGTACCTTCATAAGCATCTACTACTAGAAGAACACCATCAACCATTTTCATGATACGTTCTACTTCTCCACCAAAGTCTGCGTGCCCTGGTGTATCAAGAATGTTAATTCTTTTACCTTTGTAATCAATAGCTGTATTTTTCGCTAAGATCGTAATTCCACGTTCTCTTTCTAAATCATTAGAGTCCATTGCTCTTTCTTCTACATGCTCATTCGAACGGAAAATTCCTGATTGTTTTAATAATTCATCAACCAATGTTGTTTTACCATGGTCAACGTGAGCTATAATTGCAATATTTCTAACATCGTCTCTTAATTGTACTGACATTTTTTTCTCCTTGTTCTTACTTTATAAAACATACTAAATTCTTGAATACATTTTATTTAATCTAACTTATCAATAATACCACTATTTCATCTTATTGTAAAACAAATATACTAGCTAAAACACTATAATTTATTATATTTTTTTTCGTTAGCACTTTCATAAAGAAAAGAGATCGAGTATCACTCGATCTCCCTTAAAATTATTCTTTTATTATGGGTGTACTGGAATCATCCATCCAAGTACTCCTGTTGATTGAAGTGCGATGATAGCACACACAATAATTAATAGGATGAAACTGTGTTTAACTGTAAATTTAAGTAAGTCTGACTCTCTTCCTACTAATCCAACCGCTGCAGCTGCTACCGCGATAGATTGTGGAGAAATCATTTTACCTACTACTCCTCCAGATGCGTTAGCTGCTACTGCTAATAATGGATCCATTCCTACTTGGCTAGCTGTAACTTGTTGTAATTTAGCGAATAATAGGTTAGCTGATGTATCAGAACCAGTGATGAATACTCCAATCCATCCAAGTGCTGGAGATAAGAATTTAAATGCTCCTCCAGTTGCTGCTAATGCATATCCTAAAGTATTTGACATACCTGATGCATTCATGATGTAAGCAAATCCTACTACAAAACAGATTGTTAATAATGCAATTTTAACTTCATTAAATGTTTGCGCGAAAGTTATAGCTGCATCTTTCCAACTAATTTTAATGATAAATTTAGAAATCAATGCTGCTACTAAGATTGCTGTACCAATTGATCCTACTAAATCTAACTTGAATACTGCAGCTATTTCTTTACCAGATACTGAGCTGATAATATTGTTGTGAATAAATGGTACCTTCGGATTTAAAGCGATAGTTTTGAAGAATGCTTTAGAAGATTTCATAGTCCATAAGAAGATAATCACTGTTAATACTACGAATGGTGACCAAGCCACTAAAACTTCATTTAAGCTGTGTTTTGCTTTAACATTATCTTTTCCATCAACTTCTTTTTCATCAGCAAATCTCCAAGTTGTTTTTGGTTTCCAGAATTGAAGTAAAACAACGATTGAAACTAATGATACTAATGAAGAAAGAATATCCGGTAATTGTTCTCCCATATAGTTAGAACTTATAAATTGTGCTATCGCAAATGATCCACCAGATACTAATAATGCAGGCCATACTTCTAATGTTTTCTTGAATCCAGCCATGATTAATACTAAGTAGAATGGAATAAAGATAGACACTAATGGTAATTGACGTCCAATCATAGCTGCGATTTCAGCAGCTGCGATTGGTGATCCATTTGCATAAGTTGCTAATCCATCCATAGCTGTTACCGGTGCTCCAACTGCTCCGAATGCAACCGGTGCAGTATTAGCGATCATACAAACACCTGCAGCATAAAGTGGTTTAAATCCTAAACCTACTAATAATGAAGCTGTGATTGCTACCGGTGCTCCAAATCCTGCAGCTCCTTCTAAGAAAGCCCCAAATGAGAATGCAATGATTAATGCTTGGATACGACGGTCATCAGTTAATGAAGTAATACTGTCTCTGATAATATCAAAGTGACCAGTTTTAACTGTCATTTTATATAAGAATACTGATGTTAAGATAATCCAACCGATAGGCATAACTCCGTATACCATACCATGTAATGTTGAGAACGCTGCGAATTGGAATGGCATTTTAAAGAATACGCATGCAATTACAATTGCTACTAATAAAGTTAAAAGTCCTGTTAACCACCCTTTAACTTTGAATCCTGCTAGTGCTACTAAGTAAAACACAATCGGGATTAATGCAACAAGTGCAGAAAGATATAAATTATCAGCCACCGGCTGTAATAATTGAGTGAATTTTTCCATAAATACACTTCTCCTTTGTATAAATATATTTTGTTTGGTTTGTGAAAATCTATTGTTTTTAACTACCAAATAATATGTTAACTAAAAAAATCAATTATTGTAAAAAAATTCTTAACTGTTTATTCTAAAGACTATATCTCTCTACCTTCATTAATCAGATATATAACAGTTTTTTTACTGTTTCAATTTTTTTGCTATTTAGATATAATAACTATTTTTGTATTTGATGGTAATTTGTCAACGATTTTTCTTGTTTACATTAAATATTGTAGCACGCTTTCATTTAAATGTAAAAGCGTTTTTTTAGTTATTTTTTTACAACATTCTTAAAAAAATCCACTAATACCAAAGAAAAATAATATGTATTTTTTTGAAAAAAATATTACGTAGTTTTTTTATAACAGTTCTATTTCTGACCAATTATTAATTATTTAATCCAGATCATAAAAGTAATATTTTTCTTTTATTTTTATACTTCATATAATAAAAAAACATATTGTAATAAACTTTATCACAATATGTTTCTCTATATTTTTTTATAAAATAATACGTAGTTTTTTTAATATTTTTGTTTGTCTTTTTAATACTCTATTAATTTCTTTATTAGCTTCTTTTTTTGCTTCAGTACATGACGCTTTATCATAATTCTTTTTTTACCTTTAGCAACACCTATCAATAGCTTAGCATAGCCATTTTTTTAATATAAAGTTTCAATGGAACAATACTCATCCCTATTTCATTTTGAATATTAGTTAATGAAGCTATCTGTTTTTTTCTTTAGTAATAATTTTCTTACTCTTAATGGTTCATGATTAAATCTATTTCCCTCTTCAAAATGAGAAATATGCATATTATATACAAACATTTCACCTAGTCTTGTTTGGCAATAAGAATCCTTTAAATTAATTCTTCCACGTCGGATTGATTTTATTTCTGTACCAGTTAAAACTAGACCTGCTTCATATGTTTCTTCTATGAAAATAATCATGATTTGCTTTTTTTATTCTGAGCTATTACCTTTAATTTCCTTTATTCATAATATCTTCCCTCTACTTATTACTTATTATTGATTTATGTTTTAATATTTTTAAAATCTATCTCCTGATTTTTCTAAATCAACATTTGCGACTTTAACAATGACCTCATCTCCAAGTCGATATACTTTTTTCTTTCTTCTTCCGATTAATATCATATTCTTTTGATCATACGTATAATAATCATCATTCATCGCTTTAATATGAACTAAACCTTCAATATTACTTCTTTCTAACGTTATAAATACTCCAAAGTTAGTAACACTAGAAATAATACCTCTAAACGTCTGTTCTTGATATTTCAGCATATACTCACACTTTTTCATTCTATCAACTTCACGTTCACAATCTACAGCTCGTTTTTCATATTCTGAAGAACTTTCTGCTAATTCCGGCAGTTTTGTTATAAAATTATCAATAGTTTTATCCGATACATCTCCATTAAATAGATAAGTTCTTATCATTCTATGTACCAATAAGTCAGGATATCGTCTTATTGGCGATGTAAATGAGTATAATATTTTGTTGCTAATGCAAAGTGTCCAATATTATTTGTAGAATATCTAGCTTGATTCATAGTTCTTAGTAAAATTGTAGAAAGCATCGGTTCTACCACTTCACCTTTGAATTTTCTAAGCATATTGGCAAGAATATAAGGTTCAATTTCTTCAATTTTTCCTTTTGTTCTATATCCTAAACTAGCCGCAATATCGAAAAATTGTCTAAGTTTTTCCATTTTTGGCTCTTCATGAATACGATAAATAAATGGTACTTGCATCCAGAAGAAATGTTCTCCAATAACTTCATTTGCACTCAACATGAAATCTTCAATAAGGCGTTCTGATATACCTCTTTCTCTCAACACTATATCTAGTACTTCGCCCATTCTCATCTACAACAACTTTTGATTCCGGTTTATCAAAATCAATTGCACCTCTAGTTTCTCTATTTTTACGAATTTTTTTGATAATTCTAGTGCAGTATTTAACATTGGCACATATTCTTTGTATTCTTCTATAACTTCTTTGTTTTCTGCATAGACTTCATTAACTTTTTTATAAGTTAATCGACCTTTAGATTTTATTACCGCTGGATAGATATCATAACTTTCAGGATAACCTTTTGAATTAAAATCAATATCACAACAAATAGTATACCTCAATACATGTGGGTTTAACGAACAAATATTATTAGATAATTTTCTTGGTAGCATAGGTACAACTCTATCCGCTAAATAAACACTGCATCCTCTATTTGCAGCTTCTTTATCTAATGGACTATCTTCAGTAACATATCTACTAACATCAGCTATAAAGACTTTCAATCTATAACCTTTTTTAGTTTTAACAACAGAAACGGCATCATCTAAGTCTTTTGCATCATCTCCATCAATTGTAACTACCATTTCATTTGTACAATCTCTATATTTATCTTCAAGTTTAATCTCTTCACTAATTTCTTCAGTTTGTTCAACTACTTCTTTAGGAAATTCATTCGGAACATTGTGTTTGTATATTACTGAAAGAATATCCACTCCAGGATCATCTTTATGTCCTATTGACTTAATGATAATTCCTTTATGATCTTCAAAGCTAACCTTAGAATAATCAGTAATTTCTACCAATACTTTAGTTCCATCAACTAAATTAAAGTTTTTAGCATTTGTTATCTTAATGTATTTTACAATATTTTTATCATCACTTTTAACAAACGAGAAAAACTTGGCGTTAGTTAGTGTTCCAACTGTATACTTAGTATTTCTTTCTAATACTTTTTGAACTATACCTTCTAGATTACGATCATCCTTATATACACTATCAACTTTTACTATTACTACATCACCCAGTCATAGCACTTTGAGTGAAAACCTTTTGGGTACATAGACTTCTATTCCTAGATCTGCAGAATAAAACAAAAGGCAAAACCTTTTTTTGATGTAGTCTAATTACTCCTTCTACTTCTAGAGCTTCTTTAACATAAAGAAATTTTTCATTTGGTAATTGAGTTATTGCTAATTTTTCGTTCTAACTTACCTACATTTTTTTCACTAATTCAACAAATTCTTTTTGCTGACTCAATATTTAATCTTTTCTTTTTAAATCTTCTATACTTAAAACTTTTTTTCTTCTTTAAATATTTTTTTCTATTTTTCTCTAACATATAATCCTCCTTAATTTTTAGATTATATAACACATAATTATTATAAAAAAATAAACCTAAAAATGAAATTACATTTTAGGTTTATCATTGTTTAGTCTATAATTTTAACCAAGTAAGACACACTAGTGATATAAAAAAATATTAGTCCTAGTACTACTGTAATTCTTTGTAAAACTAATTCAGCACCTCTTACTTTTTGTTTTCCAAACAGTTCTTCTGCTCCACCAGTTAATCCAGATAGACCACCTGATTTACTTTCTTGTAATAAAACTACTACAATTAACAGAATACTGCTCACTATTGCCATTGTCATTAAAAAAGTGTGCATACTCTCCTCCTAAAATAATCATTCGTTAATACAATACAATTTATATTAACACATTTTTTCAAAAAAAGCAAATTTATTAAACAATTCTAGTGAATATAATTCTACCTGAAGATGTTTGTAATACACTTTGTACTTCAACTTCAACAGTTTTACCTACAGCACGTTTACCATTTTCTACAACAATCATTGTACCATCTTCAGTATATGCTACACCTTGATTATTTTCTTTACCTTCCCTTAACACCTGAACTTTTAATTTTTCACCAGTAGTTAACATAGGTTTACTGCATTACTTAAATCATTAACATTAAGAACCTTAATTGATTGTAAAGTAGCAAGTTTATTAAGATTGTAATCAGTTGTTATAATTGCACATTTATATTTCAATGCATAATCTATTAATAAATTATCCACACCTTTATGCTCATTATAATTGTATTTATTGTCAATCTCAAGATCAATTTCTTTCATTTTTTGAAGGTGCTCAACACAATCTAACCCTAATCGACCTTTTGCACGTTTTAATGGATCTTCCGAATCCGAAATTAATTGTAGTTCTTTTAATACAAATTCAGGAACTATAATTTTCCCTTCTAAAAACCCAGTTCTAGCAACATCTTGAACACGCGAATCAATCAAAGCACTTGTATCAACAACTTTAGCTACTACTTTCTTAGTTTTCACTTTAGCTTCTTTTTCTTTTGGTTTAGATCCAAATTTAAACGCTGTAAGTATATTTAAAAATTCACCTTCACGTCTATATCCTAGTACCAATCCTAAGTATCCAAAAACAATATAAATCACAGCCGAAATAATTCTACCCATTATTCCCGCACCAGCTATAACATCTACTCCTGATGAAAGTAAACTAGCTAACAGTAATCCAAGAATTAATCCTATTGTCGTGAAAACAATTTTTTGTATTGGTGTTCTAGTAAGACGATCTTCGATTCTTTTTAACATTGCTACAAATCTATCTGAAAATAATAAAGACATTAATACAAAAACTACTGTAGTTCCAATGGTAACAATAATTCTTAACATCGTCTCGCTCATTGATGTGAATATATTATAGTATATCAATGCGCTAGTTGAAAGTGTTCCTACTGTTATTCCTAAGAAAAAAAGGAAATAATAATTAAAACTTTTTTTCAACATAAAAAAATCACTCCTTTTAATATTTAATTGTAAAAACAAAAATTATTAAGTATACTTTAATAATTTTTATATCATGGTATAAAGAGATATAAAACATCTCTTCTATTTATTCTACTACATTCTACTTAAAAATTAACATAATTAATTTCAAAAATAATTTAAGTTTTTTTATACTGATAGATGAATAGAGAAATAAATATACTAAATCTCTATTCACCTATAATAAATTTATTTAAAACACATTGTTAAAAGCTATATCTAAACATTCTCTAATATCTTTTACCGGTATTATTTCAATTCCATCTGGGAAATCAGAATTTTTCATATTTCCAATTGGGACAATTACACGTTTAAATCCATGTTTTTTAGCCTCATTGATTCTTTGTTCAATTCTACTTACTCTTCTAACTTCACCAGTTAATCCAACCTCACCAATGAAAACAATCATTCATATTTACAGCGATATCTTTAAAACTTGATGCAACGGCCATAACTACACCTAAATCTACCGCTGGATCATCAATCTTAACTCCACCTGATACTTTCACATAAACATCTTGTTGTTGTAATAAATAACCAGCCTTTTTTTCCAATACAGCCATTAATAAATTAATTTATTATACTCTAATCCTGTTGAAATTCTTCTTGGGTTATTAAAGGCAGTTGGCGTTGTTAATGATTGAATTTCTACTAGAAGTGGTCTACTACCTTCCATAGTACTAATAATAGTTGCTCCAGCAAGATTTTTACTTCGTTCTTCAAGGAACATCTGTGAAGGATTAGCTAAATCTTCTAGTCCACTATGTTTCATCTCAAAAATACCAATCTCATTAGTAGATCCAAAACGATTTTTCACAGCTCTAAGTATTCTGTAGCTATGTTGCCCTTCTCCTTCAAAATATAGCACTGTATCAACCATATGCTCAAGCATACGAGGCCCCGCAATAGTTCCTTCCTTAGTAACATGTCCTACTATAAAGATAGCTATATTTAAACTCTTAGCAATCTTCATTAATTGTTGTGTACATTCTCTAACTTGTGTAATACTTCCGGAGAATTTTCTAGATTAGGGTTATAAATTGTTTGAATTGAATCGATAACTAAAAACTGAGGTTTTATTTTTTTTACAACTTGATAAATTAAATTTAAATCAGTTTGAGCATAAACAAACAATTCATCCGTATTATTTTTTAATCTATCTGCTCTAATCTTAACCTGTCTAACAGACTCCTCTCCTGTTACATAAAGAACATCGTGTTCTTTAGCTAAGTAAGCTGATATTTGAAGAAGTAATGTAGATTTACCAATACCTGGATCTCCTCCTAAAAGTACTAATGATCCTCCTACAACTCCTCCACCTAAAACCCTATTTAATTCACCACTATCAGTAAGTGTTCGAGGTACATCCTGTGTAGAAACTGATTTTAGTTTTCCAGCTTCTACACGTTCTGTATCATTTGTTTTAACTTCAAATTCTGTATGTTTAGTAGCCTTCTTTGCTTCAACTACTTCTTCCATAGATGCCCATTTTTTACAATTAGGACATCTTCCCATATATTTCAAACTTTGGTAACCACAGGCATTACATTCGTATTTAACATTTACCTTTGCCATAATTACCTCTTAGTTTTCTTTACAACAAAGTTATCATTTTTATAATCAATATTAATAGTTCCAGTTAATTCAGGATTTCTTAATAGTTCTTCACTTAATAAAGTCTTCAATATTTTTTTGAATACTACGTTTTAATGGACGAGCTCCGTATTCTTTTATACTACCATCTTCAACGATTTTAGCCATGGCTTTTTTCGTAAGTTTAATAGTAATATCTCTATCTGCTAATCTCTTAGATAATCCATCAATTAATAACTCAGAAATTTTTTTCTAATTCTTCTTTTTCAAGAGTTTTGAAGACAATAATATCATCTATTCTATTTAAGAATTCTGGACGATATTGTTTTTTCAATGCTTCCATCATAGTATTCTGAACATTTTTATAATCATTTTTAATTGATTCACTTCCACCAAATCCTACGAATTTCTGATCACTTAATTCACTTACTCCAACATTTGAAGTCATGATGATGATAGTATTTTTGAAATCTACCACGCGCCCTGATGCATCTGTTAGACGCCCGTCATCCAATACTTGTAATAAAATATTAAAGATAGATGGGTGAGCTTTTTCAATTTCATCAAATAGTACTACAGAATATGGTTTTTGACGAACTTGTTCAGACAATTGTCCCGCTTCTTCGTAACCTACATAACCTGGAGGAGCTCCTACAAGTCTACTAATTGAATGTGGTTCCATATACTCACTCATATCAATACGTATCATATTGTCTTCTGAACTAAATAATGCTTCAGATAAACTTTTCGCAAGTTCTGTTTTTCCCTACTCCTGTAGGTCCTAAGAAAATAAAACTTCCTATTGGTCTATTCGGTGCTTTGAACCCACTTCTCGCTCTTCTAACTGCTTTAGCTAAACTTACTACAGCTTCATCTTGTCCAATAACTCGTTTGTGTAAAATTTCTTCTAGTTTAAGAAGTCTTTCACTTTCTGTTTCTGTTAATTTAGTAACAGGTACACCAGTCCAAGCAGCAAGAACTTCAGCTACATGCTCAGCACTAATTTTAATTTTATCTTTTGATAAACTGTCTTGCCAAGAAATTTTAAATTGTTCAATTTTACTAATTACTTGGTTAACTTCATCACGTTTTTTAGCTGCTATTTCAAATTCTTGATTAATTACAGCTCTATCTTTTTCTTTATTTAAACGACTTAATTCATCTTCATATTCTTTTTAAAGTTTTTCTGGAGATTTATAAAATCTTAATTTAACTTTAGAACAAGCTTCATCAATAAGGTCAATTGCTTTATCTGGTAAACATCTATCAGTAATATATGTTGTACTTAACTTAACCGCTGCATCTAAAGCTTCATCTAAAATTTCCACATTATGATGTTCTTCATATTTATGACGTAATCCTTCAAGAATTTTAATTGAATCTTCTGTATTAGGTTCTTCAACTTTAATCGGTTGGAATCTACGTTCTAAAGCTGCATCTTTCTCAAAATATTTTCTATATTCTTCAGTAGTTGTAGCTCCTATACATTGAATTAAACCACGTGATAAATGCTGGTTTTAGGATGTTTGATGCATCGGCACTACCTTCAGTCCCTCCAGCACCAATTATCGTATGAATTTCATCGATGAATAAAATAATATCTCCTGCATCTTCTATTTCAGTAATGATATTTTTTAATCTTTCTTCGAAATTCACCACGATATTTAGTACCTGCAAGTAAAGTTCCCATATCTAGAACCATAACTCTCTTACCTAGTAAATTACTCGGAACATTTTGAGATACTATTCTTTCAGCTAAACCTTCAACAATAGCTGTTTTCCCTACCCCAGGTTCTCCAATTAATACCGGATTATTCTTAGTACGTCTATTTAAAATCTCTATCATACGAGTAATTTCTTTATCGCGTGCTAAAACCGGATCTAATTTGTTATTAAATGCATCCTTAGTTAAATCTTTAGCTAAAGAATTTAAAGTTTTAGTTTTTGCTGAACTATCTTCTGAAGCTTCTAATTTTTTAAATCCATCAAATAATTTAGACAGTAAGCCTTGGCTTTGTTTTAATAATTCAAATAATTCCGTAATTAACGCATCAACATTAACTCCTAGCTTGTCAGTTAGTAAACGAACAGCAGTCCTGTTTTCTCATTTAGTAAAGATAATAGTAAGTGTTCGCTTGTAACTACAAAACTAGATGTATCATCTGCAAATTGTTGACTTTTTTCTATTGTTCTAACAGCACCATTAGTATAATCAATCTTCATTAGAACATTACGATAAAAATCAGTACCTTCTAATTCCGCTTCATAAAAGTCTACTACGCTTTTTCTGAAATCGTCATAGTATACACCATATTTATTAAGTGTTTTACATGATAATGTATTGTTCATACTCAACATAGCTAATAGTAAATGCTCAGTTCCTACAGCCTTAACACCAAAATCATTAGCTTCTTCTTTTGCTGTCGTTAGCACCATAAGGGCTGTTTCATTAAATCTTATGTACATAACCTTATCCTCTCTTATTATATTTTTATATTTGTTAAAAAAATCTTATTGTTAAATCTTTTCAAATTTGCTTTTTGTTTTTAGAAATCATCTCTTCAGCACTATTTTTCATCAATATGTTCTGAAAACTGATTATGCACTTCTGTAATAATCTCTACACTATCTATAAAATGATTGTAATCAAATTTATCTATGTATTCTTTTTTTCAAGTAAAAATTTTAGCTATTCTCACAGCTTCATCTACCTCTAAAAATTTCATTATCTATTGTCTCAATTAAATAGTCTATGTAATCTTTATTTTTTTGTGAAGAGTTATTTTTAGTAATTCTGATAAATCCTCCCCTCCACGTTTACTTTCTATAATAAATCCATGCTCCGGAGTAAATCTCGTTTTTTTATTACATAATTTAATTGGGATGGTACGCAGTCAAATTTTTTTGTGCGACATTACTTCTTTTTAATAATTATATGATCCTCTGTTGCCTCGTTAAATAAGTTCATAATATATTGTTCAAGAATATCTGTCATATTATTATTCATAAGGGCACCTCCTTTATTGACTAAAATTGACCTTTATTAAATTATACTACATCTACAATATTTTTGTACAACAAAAAAACATTGATTTTTCAAGCCTAAACACATAAAAAAGAGAACGTTTTTTTATAAAATCGAAAGCATTGTCTAAATCGATATTATAAAGTCATTCTCTTTTTTTATTTTTTTGAAGTTTCTATATCTGATATATCTAACTAATTATTTATTTAATTTTTGATTTTCTATTAAAAATTAAATTCATTACTAATAGCAACTATTGTTCCTAGTACAATACCACTATCAGTGAACATACGAATAAAGCTTGGTAATTGTGAAAATGCTGTTGGAACCGTAGTAACACCAAGTCCTAATCCCACTGAACAAGCTATTATCATAAGGTTTTCCTGTTTAGCAAAGTCTGTATTACCTAACATCTTAACTCCATATGCTAGAACCATACCAAACATACTAATCATCGCTCCTCCTAATACTGGTTGAGGTACGATTGTAGCTAAAGCTCCGATTTTTGGAATAGATCCAAAAACTAGTAGTAAAAGTACCATTACATACATCACTTTTTTACTTTTCACACCTGAAATTTGTACAAGTCCTACATTTTGAGAATAAGTAGTATACGGGAATGCATTTACTAATGAACCTATCATTACAGCTAAACCTTCAGCTAAGTAACCTCTTCGTAAATCAGGTTCTTTAACTTCTTGATTACAAATATTTCCTAGGGCATAATACACACCAGTCGATTCAATCATACTAACAATCCCCACTATAACAAATGTTAAAATAGCACTCATGTTAAATTCAAAACCAGTAAATTTAAATGGTGTTGGATGTTGGAACCAACCTGCTTGTGATACTTCTGATAAACTTACCATCCCCATAAAACTAGCAATAACTGTACCAGATACTAATCCTAGAAGAATAGCAATTGATTGGATAAACCCAGTAGTAAATTTATATATTACTAAAATAATTGCTAAAGTAATACATGCTAGTAAAATATTTTTTGGATTCCCAAAATCTTTTGATCCTTGTCCACCTGCAATATAATTCATAGCAACAGGTACCAAAGTAATACCAATAATCGTTACTACACTTCCTGTAACAACAGGAGGGAATAATTTAGCCACCTTCGCAAAAAACGGTGCTATTAATACAACAACCAACCCAGAAACGAAAATAGCTCCATACATAGTTGGTAATCCTGAACTATTACCTATAGCTATCATCGGTGCTACTGCAGTAAAAGTACATCCAAGAACAACAGGTAAGCCAATACCTGTAAATTTACCTTTATAAACTTGTAGAAATGTAGCTACCCCACACATGAAAATATCAACTGATACCAAATAAGTTGTTTGTTCTGCTGAAAGACCTAATCCACCAGCCACAATTATCGGAACAATAACTGCTCCTGCATACATTGCTAGTACATGTTGTAAACTTAAAATAAAAGTTTTCAAAATTCTTATCTCCTTAGTTATATATTATTTTTTGACAAATATAACTATATAAATACAAAAAAATCGCCTATAATTACTTATAGGCGATTTAAAATTCTACTACAAATAAGTACTTTAAAAACTAGTTTAAAGTAAAAATATAATAATAAGAATGCCCATAGTCATCAAATTTACGGTCTGATGGTAGAAACTTGCAAGCCATATTCTTGCCTTTATATGTGCTATATTTTGTCTGTACAATATATAATAACAATTTTTCAAATTGATTTTCAAGTGTTATCTATAATTTATTTTTATATTTTTTTATTATTTATCATAGAAAAAAATTTAATATATTATTATATTCTCAACTAGAATATTTAAGCCACAATAACTATTCTATTACTTTCAATTTACCTCTAAAATCATCTATACTAGAGTACCCTTTTTCTTTCATTACTTCTTGAAGTTCTTTCGTTAGTCTAGTAAAAACTGAAACTCCCTCTTTATGTAAAGTTGTTCCTACTTGAACTAAATCTGCACCACATAGAATATGTTCAAATACATCTTTACCATTTATTACTCCACCAGTTCCAATAATTTTTATACTTGGATTCAAGCGTTCCCTAAATGCACGAACATTAGCTAGTGCTGTTGGTTTAATATACTCTCCACCTAGTCCACCAAATCCACCTTTTGGCTTAATAACTACTTGTTCTTTATCTAAATCAATATATAAACCATTCCCTACACTATTTACACTATTTACATATGTAAGAGAATATTTATTAAGAATTTTAGCCATTTCATCAAAATGAGCAATATCGAAATACGGAGGTAGTTTTACCCCAATAGGTTTCGTAAAGAATGTGAATACCTCAGATAATAATTTATCTGTTAGTTCAAAATCATAAGCAATCTGAGGCTTTCCTGGTACATTTGGGCATGATAGATTAAATTCAGTCACACCTTCATATTCACTCTCTTGAATTTTTTTTAGTAAACCAATATTCTCTTCATAACTCATACCAGTTACAGATAAAAACTGCAATTTGGCTCCAGATCTTTGACGCTCAATTACATAATCTAAATAATAATCTAAACCATTATTTGGTAATCCCATTGAATTAATACTTCCTAAAGCAGTATCATAATATCTAGGCTCAGGATTTCCTTCTCTATAATCTCTAGTTGCAGTTTTTGTAACAAAAGCCCCCGCTTCACTATTCGCTAACTCATCTAGCTCCACAGTCGTCATACAATGAACACCTGATGCATTCATTAACGGATTAGATAATTCTACATCTAAAAAATTTGTTTTTAACATTCTTCATACCTCCTATGTATACTAGTAACAGTTTATCACAAAAATACTCTTAATAACCATTGATAAAAACTAGTTTTTAGATTTACATTCAAATAAAAAAAGAAGAATTATAGAAAAATCAATTTTATCTATACTTCTCCTTCTTTTTATTTTTCTTATCTAAAATAAACAATTCTTAATTATACTTCTAGATGCTTAATTATATCTAAATACAAATTGTCCATCTTAGGTAATATTTCTTTTATTCTATCAGAATGATCTTCTTTTTAACCAAGAAGTAGGTTTTTCATATACTACTTCTGTCTTATCTTCTCTCTTAATAAGTAATAATTTAAGTGGTAGGTTAAAACTTAGATATAAGTCATCTTGCATTAGTAATGTTCCTACTTTTTGGATTACCAAATACTACATATTGAATATCCTCTAATTCTAAATTAACATTTTTTTGCATATTCACCTTGGTTTTATATTTAAAAATTGGTGAATATTATTTTTTTCTAAATATTCATCTACTCTTGATTTTTACATTAACAAATTCTTCATTAATTAGATATTTTTTTCCATAATTTACCTCATATAAATACTAATATACTTTTTTTAACCATATCTTAGTATAAAAAGACATTTACACAAATAATTTGTACTTTTTCTTCTAAATTTTTAAAAATGTTTTAATATCATTTTTATTGAAAAAAAAGTAGAAATCTAAGCAACAAAGTACACCTAGATTTCTAATAAAATTTTTTTCTTACTTGATAAAACCTCTTTTTATTTTTCTTAGATATTTTCTCGTATAGCCCAACCCTAAGCTTCTAGCAGAGCAAAACCTAATAATCCTAACATAGAATCTTTCATTCCTGTATTTGGAAGGTGCTTCTTAGATTTTCCCTTTGAGTTAGTAATCTCTACAGATTCTTAAGATATATTATCATCTTTAATTTCTTCATTCCCAACCATTTCTTTTTGTTTTCTTCGCATCTACAATGTTTATGACTTTACCAATAGCATCAGTAACTTCTTTTTGGTTCATCTCCTGTGTTAAAAAGAAATACCATATCAATATTTTTTCAGTAAATTATATTTTTATCTTATTTAATACTTAAAAGCTCTCTACTGCTTTTGATCTCTCAATTAGTTTTTCCATACACCTTAGAATGTTCTAACAAGTAACTATGTGTTCCTTGGCACTCAACTATTCCATTATCTAAGACAATAATTTTATCCACATTTTCAATTGATTTAAGTCTATGAGAAATAACAATTACTGTTTTTATTTTTTTATAAGATTATTTAAACTATCTTGAATTTTTTTCTCATTCTCTACATCTAGAGCTGCTGAAATTTCATCTAAAATAACTATAGGAGAATCTTTCAAAAATGCTCTGGCTATTGATAATCTTTGTCTTTCTCCACCAGATAATGTTGCTCCATTTTCACCAACTATTGTATTGTACCCATTCTCTAAATCATCTATAAAGTCACAACAAGCCATCTTAGCAGCTGCCATAACTTCTTCATCAGTAGCACTACTACGTCCTATTCTTATATTTTCCATAATAGACGTATTGAATAATACTACATCTTGGAAGACAATTGAAACATATTTATATAGTGTGTCTGTAGAAATTTCTTTTTATATTATGTCCATCTATAATTATCTGTCCATCATCATAATCATATAATCTAGATATTAATTTTAAAATACTAGTTTTACCACATCCTGATACACCCACTAGTGCTGTAACTTCATTTTGATTAGCTGTAAAACTGACATCTTTCAATACTGGACTATTTTTATCATAACCAAATTTTACATTTTTTAATTCAATACCAAAATTATCCAATTTAATTTCTTTACCTTTTTGAATTTGAGTTTCCCTCAATTCTTTGATTCGTTTAATACGAGCATCTAGGTAAAATAATTCTGAAGTATTTGCAGCTAATCCATCAACTATATCTTTCATTTTCATCGCAACAAATATATAACCGATTAAGTATAGAAGATTAATACTTCCACTTGCATAAAGTGTTGTTCCAACTATTATTACGACTACTAAAGTTCCTTGAGCAACAACCCATGATAAAAATAAAGGTATAAATACTACCATTTCCACTTTAAGTTTTAATTTTTCACTTTTTATCCATATCTTTATTTAATTTTTCTCTTATCTTATTACCTAAACCAAAACTTTTAATATCTTGTTGAAGTTCAATCGCTTCTTGGAAGCTTTCAGAATTATGACGAAGTTGCTCAAAATTTTCATATTGTTTTTTTAATTGAATTCTTTTAGAAACTAGTATTAGAGAATAACTTAGGACTACAGGTATCATTATTGATAAACCTAAATATATATTCCCAACTAACATAAGTATAGACATAATAGGGAAGAAAAGTATGAATCCTATAATTTTTGCCATTGCATGACTCATTGCATGTTCTATTGCTTCAACATCTTTCATAACGGTTTGACTTATATCTGATAAGTTGTGTTTTGAAAAATATGCAAGAGGAAGTTTACTTAATGTTGTAGCTATATCTATTCTTAAATTAGCACTTTCTTTATAGGTTGCACTATACAATGCATCATATTCTTTTAGCCAAAAGTACATATATAACAATCAGTACCACTATTGATATTACTATATATAGATATTTACTTTTAACATTACCTAATAAAAAGTTCATCTACTAATATCATAAGTAACATAGCAGGAAACATATTTGAAAAAAATATACTAGAAATGATAAAAATACTGGCTCTTATTAAATCACTCGCTCCTTGATTTGTTAAGGCAAACCAACTTTTAATTTTATTTTTTTCATAATTGACCCTCCACTCATTTGCTTTTATTGTATAAACTTTGGAGTTTTTTATACTCACCATCCAAAGCCATCAACTCCCTATCAGTTCCACGTTCTATAATTTCCCCATTGTCCATTACTAATATCTCGTCTACATTTCTAATACTAGGTAATCTATGAGCAATCATAATAACTGTTTTATCTTTTATTAAATTTGAAAATGCACGTTGCAATTCATATTCATTTTCTGGATCAACTGCTGCACTAGCTTCGTCCATAATAATAATTTTTGCATCTTTTAATATCGCACGAGCAATTGCAATTCGTTGTTTTTCTCCACCAGATAGATATACTCCTTTAGTTCCTATTTGAGTTTGTTCCCTTTCACTAAATTTATCAAGAATACTATTACATCCTGCTAAATTCATAGCAGTCATAACCTCTTCATACGATGCATCAGTTTTACCGATTTTAACATTATCATAGATTGAGGTTTTAAATAGTTTCACATTTTGAAAAACAAACGCAATATTATTAATCAGAGCCTCTTCACTGTATGAACTTATACTTCTATTTCCAATTTTAATAACTCCACTATCTACCTTATAAAAACCAGAGATTAGTTTTGCAATAGTAGATTTACCACTACCAGAAGACCCCACTAAAGCATAGCTCTTGTTTTCTTCTAGACTGAAACTCAAATTATTTATAATTTTTTTATCAGTATAACCAAAGCTAACATTTTCAAATGTAATATTATAATTTTTCAAACTCATTATTAGAACCAAATGTTAATTTATTACTATTCATTTCTTCAAAAAAATACTCTCTAGTTTTTTTCAACAACAGACTGTCCCATAAATGCATACATCGATACGTACATTATTGCCATTAATGAAACAAACAGTGCCCCGCTTAAAAATAGTACCATAATCAATTCAACAGCCAACATTTTTTTGGATCTTTCAATATTAAAAAAATAGTAAAAGAATTGGAATTACCATAGCTATAAAGCTAAAAAAAGAACCATTGAAATCCAACAAAACCTCGTTTACACGACATAGCATATTCTAAAGAATATTTAGAATAATTTTTTTATAGCTGTATTTAAGGCTTTAAATGATTCAACACTAATACCAAAAAAATTTTAATAACTTGAATTCCTCTAACATACTCTACTGTTTCACTACTTAAAGTTTCTAAAAGATTCCTGATAAATCTTCATAAATTCTTTTTTCACCAGTCATCATTGAAAGTGATATTCCCCAACAATACTAAGTATTATTAATATAATACCTACTTTCAAACTGACAAAAATCCAAGCACTAATAATAGAATTGGCATTAATATAGCTCCAGCATTATCAGGTATTAGATGAGCTACAATCATATGTGTATCCGTCGCATTATCATCTATTATTTTTTTCTTGTTTTTTCCTGAAGGATGAGTGTCAAAAAAACTAAAAGCTCGCTTTTGATAATCCCTCGATTCCATATTTTTCTAAGATTTGTTTCCAACCTAAATCCTAATACATGTGTTACTAACCCAGCAATTCCATATAATGTAATACCAATAATTAGTAAACCAACTACATAAAATCCATAATACTTAGCATTTTCTATATTATTATAGACAATTATTTCAATTAAAAACTTACTTAAATAATAGTATCCCCATACTTTGAATACTACTGACAACATAGATAATAAAATCCCTATATATGCCAAATATCGTTCTTTAGGAACATAAGATAAAAATTTTTTTATATACTGTTAACATAATTTCCTCCTTATTTTTATAAACTCCCATTTAAATTAATACTTTAACAATAATTTAAAACTCTTACATTAATTTTATCACTCTTATCTGCAATTGTAAATAATAACTATTATCAATTATATAAAAAAAGTAAAGAATTATTAAAAATTCAATTCTTTACTTTTTAATACTTATTTATTTAGTTTTGCGAATATATCTAAGTCTATATATTCACCATTCAATACTTCATGTTCTACTAGTGTAGCTTCTTTAAAATAACCTAAACGTTGAGGAACACTTGCACTCTTATAATTTTCAGGATGTACCCTAATTTGTATTTTATGTAGTTTTAATTCGTTAAAAGAATACTTTTCTATTATATCAACAGCTTGTGTCATTATGCCATAACCTTCGAATTTTTCACTTAGCCAATAGCCGACTTCAGCCCTTTTTGAACTTCTATTTATATTATGGAGGTCAATCATTCCTGCCACATTTTCATCTACTAGAATAATAAACATCATCATTTCTTCTTTATGAATCTTTTCTATACTATACTCAAGGAATTGTTCCTCATCCTGAACTGATTTCATATCCATTACCCAAGGTAAGTACTTTGCTAGTCTTAATCTTTCATCTACTATTACTTTATAAATATCTTCGGCATATTTTTTATCAGGTAATACTAGTTTACATTCACTACCATTATTTAAAAATAAACTTCTTTGTTTTTATAAATAAACATTGTACACTCCTATTCGTTTTTCTAATTCATCTATAGCTTCTTTTTAATAATTCATATGAATGATGTTGAGCTTCTTCATCATAAATATATGAATTAATCATAAGCTCATCAAATTCTACTCTACGTTTTAAATCAGCAATTTGTTTTTTTACTGTTTCTTTACTGCCAATAAACGAAATTTTAGTCATTTGTTTAACTACAGATTTCTCATGATCTACTATTTCATCGTGTTCAAAAGCTATTGGTCCGAAATGTGGAACCTTCGTAGTCGCGATATAATTTTTCCAAACCGCTTCTTCTGATTGTACTGGAGGAACCATTCCTTGAGGATTACTTGTAATAATATTTAAAAATGATTGAATCTGAGTTGTTGATAATCTTTTTTTGCTTCTTCATCAGAATCTGCAGACAACTGCATTAGCACCTAAAATTACATACGGTTCACTCAAAACTTCTGATGGTTTGAAGTCATGTCTATAAATTGCTACTGCATTTTCCATCATAGCTGGAGCAAAATGTGATGCAAATACATAAGGTAGTCCTAGTTCAGAAGCTACATATGCACTATCAGTACTAGATCCCAGAATATATAGTGGAACATCAAGCCCTGCTGCTGGATATGCATGAACAGGTCGCTTATCTTTAAAATACTCTGATAGTTCTACAACTTCTTTTTTAAAATCCATCTCTCTATTAGTATTTCTTCTAATAGCACGCGCAGTATTATAATCTGTACCAGGTGCTCGACCTAAACCTAAATCAACTCTATCTGGATATAAAGTTTCCAAAGTTCCATATTGTTCTGCAACTATATGGACTATGATTAGGTAACATCACACCACCCGAACCTACTCTAATATTACTAGTGTTATCTAGTGTACGTTGGATTAATAACTGCGTTGCGCTACTAGCTACACTTTTTGTATTATGATGTTCTGCAATCCAATATCTTTCATA
>BNJS01003532.1_pt1 | contig 69464 bp, 90 predicted proteins | sample 8540461 | NCBI WGS metagenome assembly BNJS01 (sample SAMD00202454, study PRJDB9452) | human saliva metagenome | isolation source: human saliva | place: Japan
TCAGTTACGTATTGCTGGTCCCGTAGTGCCCGAACATGAACCCGGCACGAAACGGACCTGGAGCCGTAGTAGAGGGCATCGCGACCAGGCCGAGGAAGATCAGCGGCCGGGACTGGCGCCGATCCAGAAGTAGTGAAGCGTCGGCAGGCCGTACCATGCCGTTGGCGGACACGCCCATGATCTCGACGGCGCCCAGGTTGGCCGCCGAGACGAAGGCGCGATGCTCGGTGACCCAGGCGGCAGGAGCGCTTCCCGAGTGCGGCGTGAACCTGTCGGAGGAGGCCGCCTTGCGCCTGGTCGGCAGAATCCCACGCCGATGACGAAGGCGAAGTAGGCGATGATCGGGAAGTAGTCGTACCAGCGAGCATCGATGAGCGTGGAGCCGGAGCGCGCGCTGGGATGGGGACTGGGACTGGTAGGCCGCTAGGAGTCCTGAGGTTTGCGATCGTGACGGGCGGCGCCCTGCGCCGATCACCTACGTCGGGAGCATGAGGCGCATCACGAAATCGGGAGTCGCGTTGAATGCGCGGCAGCGCTGTGCGGGTCAGCCCACCGATCCGGGGTCCGCAGGGCCTGATGCTCGCTACATGGATCCGCACATGGATCTGCACATGGATACCGCCTGCTGCGTCAAGCATTCGGGCGTTCTCCGCCATCATGAACTCTTTCGTCAACCGCCCCTGTTCCTGAGCCTGACGACTGGTCAGGAGGCCGCCCAGCAGCGCCGGACCGCCTGGCCACCGTGTCGCTCAGTGCGGCCTGCGTGCGCGCAGTGGTGGCGGTCGGCACAACGCTCCTGGGCTTCGGCGTCAATGTGGACGACTTCCCGCGGCCGGAGGGATCGTCTGCTCATCATCGCTCTAGGCATGCTCAGCGGGCGCGGGGCGAGTGCCCACGAGGCACCTCGGCGGAGAAGGAGCACGCCACTGAGCGGGTCGGGACCGCGGATGTCTCCTTCACCCCATGACCTTCCCGATCCTCGTAGGACCCCAGCACGATCACGACCATCATCGTCATGGTAGTCCCAGGGGAGGCGGCCCGGCAAGCTCACGGTGGCGCTTCGCGCTGTTCGCCGTTCTGGCGATCCTGGGGTCGTGCCCATCTTCCAGTGTCATCGGCCACCACATGTCGATGACGCTGCGCAGCCATCATGACCCGTCTCATGGGGCGATGATCCCGGCGGCGATCTGCCATTGGAATGCTGAGCGCCGCTTCGAAGGACCTTCTGCCCGGTCTGGCGGGCTAGGTGTCCCAAAACGGGACAAACGGGTGCAGCTGCGTCGACAGTGCGACCGTTGGAACGACGCGGTTTTTCGCAGCGTCTTGAGGTGGATTGCGGCGTTTGTCCGACTGGACATGCTAGGGCTCTGGGCGAGGTTCGGACCGCCTGTCGTCCTGTCGCCGGGGATGCACCCGTCGCGTGCCCGGTAGGGGTGGCGCATGACGATCATCGCCGCCGCGGACGGCTCCGCGCTCGGGAATCCCGGACCCGCCGGTTGGGCCTGGTACGTGGATGAGGACTGCTGGCGGCGGGCGGCTGGCCGGAGCCGACCAACAACCGCGGTGAGCTCACCGCCGAGCTCGAGCTCTGCGCGCACCGCCGGCACCGGCGAGTATCTGCTGATCCAGGCGGACCGCAGTACGTCATCATCTCGCTGACCAAGTGGCGCGCCATGGCTGGAAGAAGCGGGTGTGCGCGAGGCTCGATGGCAGCCGGTCCTCAATATGACCTCAGAGGCCCCTCGATGCTGAGTTGGCAGGGCGCACCGTGCGCTTTCAATGGGTGCGCGACGTGGGGCATCCCCGAACGAGGCTGCTGATTCACGGGCCCGCGCAGCCGCCACCGCTCATCAGCAGGGCGGCGGCGTGCCCGCGGGCCCGCCAGCCGGGCGCGGGCGGCGATGCGGCGGCGCTCGCGGCTCGGTGACGGCGGGCGCCGAGGGCTCTGAGTCCTCCGCCGCATCCAGCGACGCCGAGGTCGTCCCTGGTGCCACCGCGCCGTCGCGCCCGTCTTCGCCAGGACGAGGGATGCTCTTCAGCGTCGGGCGCGTTGATTACAGGGCGGCACATCTTCCAGGAACGGCACAGGAGGAGCAGGCCGGCGGCACAAGACGGCGCAGCAGTCTGATGCGCATGACCACGAGCCTCGCCCCTCCCCGCGCAGCCGGCTCTTCCGGCTCCCGAGTATCCCCGACCGACCTGGACATCCGTCCTGCGGACTCTGAGGATGCCCGCGCGTTTCGTCCACGGTGGTCCCTCGCCACCGTCTCTTCTCCAGCTGGACGCTGGACTGCGTTCTCGCTGACACTCAACTCGCGACGGGCTCGGTCCTCCTCGCTGTCGTCGGCGCGTCTGGTCTCCCGCACCGTGAGCTTCCTGCTCAACCGCCGTCTGTTCGGGCGGCCCCGGAGACCTTCTTGCGCTCAGCATTCAGCTGCGCGGCCGTTCAGGGAACCACGACGACCACCTCCCTACCTGGCGATCGCCGTCCTCACCTGGGCGGGATGCCGCTAGTAGCAGCCAAGATCCTCGTCGACTCCAGCCTCTGGGCTCAACTACCTGCTGCAGTCCCGACTGGTCTACCGTCTCGGTTCGACGGCGCCCCACGTCGGGATCAGGCCGCGCGGTATTTGAGATAGCCGAGACGGTCGAGCCTGCGGTGGGTGACCCAGTCAGCCGTCCGGCGGGCGGGGCAGGGCCGGACTCTGGTCAAAGGCTGGGCGTCGCGCAAGAGGATGACGAGCTGCACGCGGTCGCGCAGACTAGTTTGCCCAGGATGCGGGTGACGTTCTTCTTCACCGAGTCGGCGGCGATGGTGAGGGCGCTGGGCGATCTCGGCGTTGGTCAGGCCCGGCGACGAGCTCAGCCACCTGAGCTCGCGCTGGCGAGCATGCCCAGTTGCTGCTGGGCGGCGCGCTCGCGCGGGGTGACGATGGGGCGGAGCATGTGACGGTTGAGCAGCTCGCGGGTGATGCGCGGGGTGAGAATGGCGTCCCCGAGTCAGATCACGCGCGCAGCGCCTGGTGGAAGCTGGGCTGTGCGGGTGTCCTGAGGAGGAAGCCCGACGCCCCTGCGGGACAGGGCGCCGAAGGCGTAATCGTCCCGGCCGTAGGTGGTCATCACCAGTGTCCTGATGGCGGGTAGAGCTGGGCGATGCGCGCGGTGGCGTCGATCCCGTTGAGCACCGGCATGCACATCCACATGAGGACGACGTCGGGCAGGGACGCCCATTGGCGGTCAGTGCGGCGAGCTGGTCGAGGGCGTCCTGGCCGTTGGCGGCCTGGGCGATGACGTCGAGGTCATCTGCCCGATTGACCATGAGGCCAGGCCGCATGCGGGCCGCCCGCCCGATACCGTCGACGATCATGACGGGTGATGACGGGACGGCCTGACCGACCGCCGGTGGGGATCGTCGCTCGTGCATGCGTGCGCGGTCTCCTGGAACGGGATGGCGTACTCCAGCGCCTTCGGGGGCGGGCCGGCGGTCAGGCTGCCGCCGCGCTCGTGAACCAGGCCGGTCAGATTGGCCAGGCCGTGGCCGGCGGGTCGCTCCTCCCACAGGGCGGGCCTGCCGTCGTCGGTGAGCGTCAGGATGGTAGGAGACGCGTGGTCCAGGGAGAGGACGACGCGGCTGGCGCCGTCGGCGTGGCGCATGGCATTGGTCAGTGCCTCGCGGGCGACGGTGCATCACCAGCGCGCCGGTGGCCGGGCTCTCCGGGCCGATGCCCGGTCTCGGTCAGGGTGGCGCTGAGACCGGTGGCCCTCACCGTGGTCAGCAGGCTGTCGATGTCGGGCCCAGCCGCGCGGCCCGGTGGATGAGTCTGCAGGGCAGGGCGATGGAGCCGGTGATGTCGCGACGTCTGGGATGCGCGGATTTCTCGCTGGAGCCCCTGCCCTGGAGGATGCTGGCCCTGCCGGCAAACGGCTGGGGCTGGAGGACGAGACCTGCCTGGTCGTCGGCCAGCCCGTCGCGGGGCGAGGGCGTTGATGGTGCCGATGGCCCCGTCGAGGTCGGGGTCGGCGCTGGTGCCGCGCAGTCCTTTCGGACAGGGCGATGATGGCGGTGAGGTCGTCCCACCGAATCGTGCAGCTCTCCGGCCACGCGCGCCTGACGACGGGCGGTATCCAGCTGCGCGGCCAGTCTGCGCTCCGCGGCCCTCGCCGCGAGCTGGGCGTCACGATGCTCCAGTGTCCCCTGCGGGACCGAGAGCAGCGCCGCCGTGACGACCAAGGCGATGGTGAGGAATCGCCGGTACGAGCCGTGAGATCAGGGGAAGAGAACTGATGAGGAAGCCGGGCACGATATCGCTACGCGGTCGCCAGAATCAGGCCGATGGCGCAGCGCACCGGGCCCGTGCCCGTTGTGGCGATGAGTGCGTAAACGGCGATCAGCAGCGGCGTGCCGAGTCCTGCTCCGGCTCCCAGGAACTCCCCCAGGACTGAGGCGATTCCGGTCAGGGCGATGACCGTCAGCGCTGAAGCGGCGCCCGCCCACCAGGCAGGCGACGACGAGCAGATTGGCCACCGCCCAGTGCTAGGTCTGCACCTCGGCATTGCCCGCCATCGGCAAACTTCCACAGGAGCAGCTGGTAAAAACCGGATGCTGCTGCACCGATCCACGCTCCTGCGGAGCGCGTGCGCCAGGCCTCGGCGATCTGATCCAGGAAGGTGCGCGGGGCTCTCGCGGGAATCATGCCCTCGTCCTCGGTCCCGGCCCCGTCGTCAGTCGGGCGGAGCTGAGACCGGCTGGCGGCAGATGCGACGGACCGCACGGGTCGCGAGCCGGAGTGGGGATGAGCCTCATGGGAGGGTCTGATTCGGTGAGGACGATGCGGCCGGGGAATGTGCGGTACCTGGATGCGCGGCGGTCGGAGACCGCGGTGCCGCAACCGGGGGCGTCAGTAGCGTGGTCAAGCGTATCCATCGGAGTCGCCGCTGACTCGCTTCTTCACGGAACGGCGCAGGGCCAGGGCCAGGCACCCACCCAGACCAGGCAGACGATGCTGCTGGCCAGTAGCGAGCCGGGTGAGGAGATGTCCTCCAGTGAGCGGGCCGCGCGCGCCGATGTCAGCAGGGCCAGGTCCAGGATCGCCAGGGCGGCATCATGGTGCTGAGGGGGAAAACCGGTGACGACGCCGACTCAGTGACCGTGACTCGCGATGGCCGCGAAGGACTTGAGAACGGCTCCCAACACATGACGAACACCTCGATGGCCCATACCGCCAGCCACTGGTCACTATCCGGGGCAGGAAGGGCACCAGCCCGGCCAGGTCGAAGCCCAGGAGCATTCCGGTCGCCGCGAATTCGATGAAGAAGACGAGGGAGGTGAGGAACCCGACTTGGAGGCCGTGGAGCAGCTTGCCGGCGATCATGGCGAGTTCCAGGCGCACCCGGCGGTCATCCGTGCCAGTTCCATCTCATGCTCGCCGGTAGCCATCTGGCCGTGAACCTCCGATGGTCAGAGGCAGGAACAGCATGGCGCCCAGCATTTCGGCTCGACCCTCACTAGGATCTCCCAGGTCACTCCTTGGGAAACGAATATAATCCCCTGTGGAGACGTACTGCGCGTAGCCGGCTGCCAGGCTCAGCGCGTTCAGGATGGCGATAACCGGCCAGTACCAGCGGTTCGGGGCTTTGCGGTTCTCCCAGCGCCAGGCGGCGCGCACCGAGGGGCGGCGCTGCTGAGGCAGCCGTGCAATAGAGGCGGGACGCATGGGAATGGCGGGTGCAGGGAAGGTCGGGGCGCTCACGAGCGGCCTCCTTACGGACGATGGCGAGCATAGGGAAATACACGCCCAGCTGGCGGCGACGATGATGGCCAGGACGGCCGTGAGCCAGGTGGGCGATGACGGTCACGTCCCCGGTGGTGGTGACGGGACGTGAAGGAGGCCGGGTGTTGATAGGGACTGGCAGCCGAAGTCAGGCCCCAGGGAGGCCCATGCCACCGCCTCGAGCTTGTAGAAAGGCAGAATGGGAGCAGATCAGGCCGCCGATGATCGCCGCCCCCTGGCCTATCGCCTGCCTCGCTCACGCACGTGACAGTGCCAGTGGCATGCCGATACCGCTATTGAGAAGCCGATGACGATGATCAGTGTGGGTACCAGCGTCGTGCCATAGGAGGGGGTTATTCTCGAACCTGAGGCGCAGAGGAGCGTTGCTCCTATCACGGCGGCTCCACCGCTAGTGACGGTGAGTGACAGAACGGTCAGCTTGGGCCAGGAAGCGCGTGGTGGCCGTTGGCCCAGAGCGGTCATCATCTGGCCCATCCGCTCTTCATGTGTCTGCCGTCACCATGCGGAGGCGGAGGGCCCCTCATCGCAGCGGGCATGAAATACGCGATGAGTTCGGCCGCCTCGTTCATGCTCATCACTGCCAGACGGGTCCCCTCGGGGCCGGGAAACCCCTGTAACGGGCGAGCCCGCCTGACCATAGGGCAAGGATAATCCCCGCGGCCGCCGCCATGAGCCAGTAGTGGGCTGCTTTCGCCGCATGCAGCACCCCGAGGGGTCTCAGGGCGATCAAGAACGGCGGGCTCTTCCGGTTTTCGTGGTGACGGACCGGCTGCGGAGGCCTCGATCTATCGGCAGGGACGGTGCTGCCGGCGGGCTACTGAGGGCACAGTCGCTGAGGGCACTCGATGCCGCTGGGGGCGTTGAGGGCACTGACTCGAGTCATTCCAACGGCGGTGGTCATCGTGCCACCCCCGCGGTGCTCGGGCCTGCACCCAGAACCGGCCTGGGCTCGGGCGAGCGGGAGGCGGCGTGAAGCGGAGGCGCGGCAGTGACTCCGTCAGTTCCAGGAAGGCCTGTTCCATGGTCTTGCGAACCGTCTGCACCCGGAAGACCGTCTGACCCGAGCGCACTGATGCGGGTCACCAGATCTCCCGCCACCTCGTCGGGCAGCATGGGATGCGCACCGTCCGTCCCGCTGACCTGATGGGCGATCCGGTGCTCGCTGAACAGTGCGGCGGCACCGGCCGGGTCCGAGACCGTGAAGTCGATGACTCCGGCGTCCTGCAGGCCGGACAGCGGGCCCTGGTAGCGCAGGCTCCCGGCGCAGATGATGCCCGACGGTGTCGGCCATCTGCTCGATCTCGGACGAGGATGTGGGAGGAGACGATGACGGTCACGCCCCTCCTGGCGGGCCAGAGCCACGATGAGCTCGCGGATCTCGGCGACGCCGGCCGGGTCCAGGCCGTTGGTGGGCTCGTCCAGGAGCATCAGGGGAGGGTCGGCCAGGAGGGCCATGGCCAGACCCAGGCGCTGCTTCATCCCCAGGGAGTACTGCTTGACCAGCTTCTCGATCCTGGCCGGCCAGCGTCCACCGTGGCCAGGGCGTGCTCGACACGGGAGTCGGAGCAGTCCAGGTAGTGACGCCGACCATGGCGAGGTTCTCCCGGTCCCGGTCAGGCCTCGGGGTAGTAGGAGGGCCCCTCGATCAGGGAGCCGATGGTCCCGGCGGCAGGGGCGAGCGGGGGCTCGACCGGGACGGCCCAGATGCTCATGCGTCCCCGGAGGTCGCAGGGTCAGGCCCAGCAGGAGCTTCATGGTGGTGGACTTCCCGCCCATTGGGACCCAGGAAGCCCGTAGATGCCGCCCGCCGGCACCCGCATCGCTGACATTGTCGACGGCATTGACCCCTGCTGTAGGTCCGGGTGAGGCCGTCCGTGGTCACGACGAAGTCGCCGCCCCGGGGCGCTGCCCGTGGGGCCTCGGCATGGCTGTGCGCGGCGTGCTCGGGCGAGGGCCGGACGTCGCGCCCAGCCGGGGCGCCGGGCTGTGCGGGCGCAGTGATCTGAGTGACTGGAGTGCTCTGAGCGGCTGGGGCGGCCGGAGCCATCTGCGTGCTCGTAGCGGCGGAGCAGCCCGCGTCTCCTGGATGCGGGGCTCGTGCGATGGGCGCGGGTTGCGGGGAGTTGTGCTGTGCTCGCGGCTCGCGCAGCCGCCCGGGCATTGGCGCGCACCGCTATCGGCCCTGATTGTCGTGGGGACGGGCATGATGTCCTGAACGACGCGCGGGAGGCGCGGTCCGCCCCCAGGTCGGGAGCGGACCCACCCGTGCAGTCCGGCTGGGATCTGCCTACAGGAGGGCGTGACGGACTGGCGGCGATGGCCAGCTCCCGCTTGCGAGGACCGTGATCACCACAGAGGATTCAGGGCGTCGAGATCGTGATCGGCCTCGGAGACCCGCGCACGATCGTTGGCGGCGGCGTCGATGCGCACCCCTAGGTAGGCTGCCCAGGCGCCGGCACAGCTCGAGCGCGCACGCGCGCATCGTTCTCACCGATGCCGGCCGTGAAGGTGATGGCGTCCACGCCGCCCATGACGGCGGTGTAGGCGCCCACGTACTTCAGCAGGCGGTGGATGCAGATGTCGATGGCGTCGCGGGCGTTCTGGTCGCCGGCGTCGACGAGCTTCCACACCTCGCGCATGTCCTGCTGCCCGGTCAGGCCCTTCATGCCCGGACTCGGCGATTGAACAGGTGGTCGATCTCATCGATGGACATGCCGGCCACGCGTGACAGATGGAAGACGGCGGCCGGGTCGATGTCGCCGGTGCGTCCGCCCATGACCAGGCCCTCCAGCGGTGTCAGTCCCATGGAGGTCTCCACGGCGCGGCCGCCCACGACGGCGGACACCGACGCCCCGTTGCCCAGGTGCAGGACGATCTGCTTGAGGTCCTCGCGTCCCAGGCGCTCGAGATCTCGCCGGAGACGAACTGGTGGCTGGTGCCGTGGGCGCCGTAGCGGCGGATGGAGTAGGTGTCGGCCACCTGCGGTTCAGAGCCGTAGCGGGCGGCCTCCTCGGGAAGATCCTGGAAGAAGGCGGTGTCGAAGACGGCCACGTGGGGACGTCCGCCAGTTCGGCGCCCCACCTCGATGCCCTCTGAGGTGGGCCGCTGTGGAGCGGACCGAGCGGCACGAACTCCTCGATCCTGGCGACGACGTCGTCGTCGACGAGGGCGGGCCCGAGAAGCAGTGGCCCGCCCTGACGACGCGGTGACCGACCGCCGACGATATTGGCCTCCGCCAGGCTGGGGCCCTTCTCGTCGAACAGGCGCAGGACCTCGGCCAGTCCCGAAGCCGTGGTCCGGGACGGGCTCGTCGATCGACGGTCTCTCACCGGCATGTTTGTGGGTGATGGAGCCGGTCATCGTCCCTGATGCGCTCGACGATGCCCGAGGGCTGAGGGATTCGCCCGGCGTCGGGGTCGATCAGCTGGTACTTGATGGAGGAGGAGCGGAGTTGATGACGAGAACGGTCCGGGTGGTCACGGGTGTGCCTTTCTGGCTATGTCGACGGAGGCCCGCTGAGCGGGCGCGGATGGGTGACGGGGAGGGCCGGCGGTTCGGGCGCCTTCCCCGACGGTATTGCGCGGCAGGGGCGGCAGAGGCGTTAGCGCCGCGACGTCCCAGGTCAGCGTCAACCTGCGCCTGGACGGCGGTGATGGCGACGGTGTTGATGATGTCCCTCGACCAGGGCGCTGCGCGACAGGTCGTTGACCGGCTTGTTCAGGCCCTTGGAGGACCGGACCGATGGCGATTGGCGCCCGAGGAGCGCTGCACGGCCTTGTAGCCGATGCTGCCGCTGGACAGGTCGGGAAGATCAGGACATTGGCGCGCCCGGCGACGGCGGAGTCCGGCGCCTCTGGCGGCGACCGTCGGGTCGACGGCGCGTCGTACTGGATGGGGCCGTCCACGGCCAGCTCAGGGCCTTGGAGCGCACGATCTCGGTGGCCCGCGGACCTTGTCCACGTCCGCGCCCCTTGCCGGACGTGCCGGTGGAGAAGGACAGCATGGCCACGCGAGGGTCCACGCCGAACTGCTTGGCGGTCTCGGCGCTGGAGATGGCGATGTCGGCGAGCTGCTCGGCGGTCGGGTCGGGGTTGACGGCGCAGTCGCCGTAGACCAGGACTCGGTCCTCCAGCAGCATGAGGGAAGACGGAGGAGACGATCGAGGTGCCCGGCCTGGTCTTGATGATTCTGGAAGGAGGGCACGATCGTGTGGGCCGTGGTGTGGGCCGCTCCGGAGACCATGCCGTCGGCGTCGCCCATGTGCACCATCATGGTGCCGAAGTAGGAGACGTCCTGGATCTTCTCGCGGGCCTGCTCCAGGTGACGCCCTTCTTGGCGCGCAGACGGGCGAACTCGGCGGCGTACTTCTCGCAGCAGGTCGGGGATCGCTGGTGGACGCCACGCGCGCCGCGGCGATGTCCAGGCCCAGCTCGGCGGCGCGGCCCGCATCGATGCTGCGTCGCCCAGCAGGACGACGTCGGAGATGCCCGCGGCGCAGGATCGCATCGGCGGCGCGCAGGATCCGGTCGTCGTCGGGCTCTGGCGCATGATCGTCCGGCGGTCGGCGCGGGCGCGCTCGACCAGCTCGGCCTGGAACATGATGGGCGTGACCACGTCGCTGGGCTCGACCTCCAGGGCCGCCAGAGGACTCGACGTCGGCCTCCTGCTCGAAGGCCGTCACGGCGCACATCGACTTTGCGCTCCGAGCCGTGCGCCAGCTCCCTGTCAGGGAGCCCGCGCGTGGAGGCCGCGGCGAAGGTGTCCAGCGGAGAGGTGAAGACCGGCAGGGGCGGGCCCAGGCCCTGGATCAGTCGCAGCGCGTGCTGGGCGACCGAGAATCCGCCGTTGAGGACGAGACCCGACATGCTGGGGAACGAGGAGGCCTGGGCCGCCGCCAGCGAGATCAGCGCGGCGGACCGGTCGGCGGGGACGATGACCAGCTGGCCCTCGGTCAGGCGCTCCAGGACGTGGGAGACGTCCATGGCCGCCACGAGGACGGATTCCGCCTCGCGCTCGAGGAGCGCAGCGTCGACCCGAGATCAGGGCTGCCGTCGACGGGCCTCGAGAACCTCGCGCACGCTCGGCGCCGCAGCGGGACCTCGGGCAGGGTCGTCGCTGTGATCCCTCGATGCCCGGCGATGGCCTCGGAGACGGCCCGGCGACCGGCGGCCGGGCACTTGTTGGCCACCGCCGCGACGGTCCGGGCGTGGTTCTCGGCGATCTCGGCGATCGAGACCTCGACGCTGCTGCGCACATCCTCGGGAGAGCCCTGGCCGGAGACCACCAGGAGGACGGGAACGCCGAGGTTCGCAGCGACGCGCGCGTTCAGGGCCAGCTCGGGCGTGCCCGCGACGTCGGTGAAGTCCGAGCCGTCGATGATGACGACGTCGTGGTCGCGGGCGAGCGGCCCGGTAGGAGGAGACGATTCGGGACAGCGCCTCCTCGGGGATCGGCGTGGTACTCGTCCCAGGTCACGCCGATGCAGCCCGTGGCGGGTGCGCTCGAGCCGGAGCGCGCCAGGAGCAGGGCCAGGAAGGGATCGGCGTCGCGCGAATCGACGAAGGGGCGGAAGACGCCGACCTTTGCGACGACCTTGGTCAAGGAGGCGACCAGCCCCAGGGCCACGGTCGATTTGCCGGTTCCGGCACTGGGGGAGGCGATGTAGATGCTGCGCGCCACTGTGTAGGTCCTTTTCGCGTCTCGACGTCGAGTGCATCGCGCCGGGGGCCTCCGGCGGCACTCGCCTCTGATTGTGCCCCCATATGGCGGACGCATGTGACCAAAGGCCTGGGCCTATGGTGCTTTCCGGCTGTGGGAACCCGCACATGGTGATGCTGGTGATGCATAGTGATGCTGGTGGTGCCGTTGGATGCCGCGCCCCGGGACTGCAGCGGTCGGGGTGCCCGCGGCCACGTGGGCGCAGCAGAATCCCAAGGGGGTGAGCGTCGCGTCGGCGAAGTGTTATTGGTGGATAGCCTGTTGCATACTCAGGGCGGGTCGCTGTCCGACTTCTCCTCCTCTGTCGCCAATTATGGTGATTCTCGGCCCAGCTGTTATGAGTTCAAGGGGTACGGTGAGAGCCGGGGTACGTGCATGAAGAATGAGGTGGCCTCTGTCGAGAATCGGACCGGTCTGCCTGTGACCATCTATTTCAACTCTGGTTATCGGGGAGATTCTCAGGTCGTTCCGGCAGGCGCCTCCGCCAACCTGGTCGACGACCTCAAGAACGATAATGCCTCCATCGCCTCGGCGGGGAATGATTCGTTCGAGGAGGCGAGGTGATCCCTTCCGTCGGGCGGCGCCGTGGACGCGATGCCCCATTGCGCCCACGCGGTTGCGCTGCCCCCCGCACGGTGCGCCTCCCGCACGCTGCGGACTAGGCGTTGAAGAGCGTCGTCTCGAAGGAGTAGCGCGACGCCCGGTAGACATGGGTGCCGTACTCGATGACGGCGCCCTGAGGAGTCGTAGGCGGTGCGGGTGACGGTCAGCAGGGCCGCCCGACGCTTCTCGTCGAGCGCCTTGGCCTCGTCGGTTGTGGCGTTGCGGGCCCCGATGGCCTGGGTGGCGGTGGTCGGCACCACTCCCTGGGTGCGCAGGAGGTTGTAGAGCCCCTCGTGCTCCAGCTCCTCGTGGGCAGGGGCGATCGCGGTCGGCAGGAGGTTGTCCATCAAGGCGATCGGCTCGCCGTCGGCGCAACGCATCCTCCGAATCCTCGTCACGTTCGTGCCCGGCTCGATCTCGAGCGCTCCGCCTCCTCCTCGTCGGCCGGGTGCGTGGAGTAGTCGGTGATCGTCGTGGATACCGTGTGTCGCCCCTTGTCAGGTCCGCCAGAGGCTCGACAGCTCCATCGGCCTGCGACATGCGGGGAGGTGACCACTGTCCCCGCTCCGCGTCTGCGTGAGATGAGACCGCGATCGACGAGGCGCTGAAGCGCCTGCCTGGTGGTCGGGCGCGATACCTCCAGGCGTCGTGCCATGGAGACCTCGTCCTCAATTCGGGTACCGGGCGTCAACGTGCCGTCGAGACTGAGCGCGGCGAGGCTTCCGCGATCTGACTGTCAGAGCGGGACCTCGTTCGTGCGATCGATGGCGATGTCAGGCTGGAACGGTGTGGTGGGCATAGGGAATTCCTGAGGCGTGGTGGGTCGCCTCGCATGATACATTGCGCGGCTCAATCGTTCGAAATGGGGTGTCAGATTCTGTTCTGAATATTGGGTTCACTCCGATTTGTTCGGATAAATTGCACGGCTAGGCGTGTTGGTTCTGGAGGCTTTTGGCGCTTCTCTCACGTCGAGATGTCTTCCTCTGGGTAATCTGTGCCGACTATGTCGTGACTAATCAGAACTCAATGCCCGCTTGACCTTCTGCGAGATTCTTGGCTCGCTTCCCTCGAGAGGGAGAAGCGACGCTGGCTCATATCGTCGTTCTCTGTCCCCTGGCGCCCCTGGCGCCCGGTGCGGGACGCAGCGCGACGGGGGCTCAGGGAGATCGTTGGGGCCGCAGGGCTTCGAGAGTCAGGGAATCCGGAGGGGCACCTGTGGACAGCCCGGCCGTGCCCGACATCAGGAGTATCGGGCCTGCATGTCCCTCTCGATCTGCTCCAAGGAGCGCCCGGAGGTCTCGGGCATGATCTTGAACAGGATGACGGCTATGAGCAGGTTCAGCGCGCCGTAGATGGTGTACGTCAGGCCGCCGCCAGAGTCTCCATCATGCGCGGGAAGGTCCAGGTGATGAGGGCGTTGGCCACCCGTACAGAAGATCGCGCTGCCGTTCATCACGCGCCGCGGACGTTGGCCGGGAAGAGCTCACCCATCATCGTCACACCACGGTGCCGTTGGAGGACTGGACGATGAGCATGAAGAACCGCCATGAGGCCCAGGATGAGGAAGGCGGCCCATGAGGGAGGGGCGGTGCCCGCATTCATGTGCGGGGCGATGGCCAGCTGGAAGGTCGCGGCGATGCTGAGCAGGCACACGCCCGCACCGGTGACGTCGGCGATGAGGATCTGACGGCGTCGGAATCGCATGATCAGTCCGATGCCGATGATCGATCGATGACGCTCGCGATGCACGTTGGCGACCTGCGCGGTGATCGAGCTGGACGTGGACATGCCGGCGTACTCCAGGACCTTCGGTGCGTAGTACATGACGGTGTTCACGCCGGTGGTCTGGTTGACGACGGCCAGGAACATGCCGACGAGCAGGAGCTTGCGCAGCCACGGAGTCCGCCAGACGTATACCAGGCCGCGGCGCTGGGCCTCCTCGGTGATCTCGCGCTGGCGCGCCTCGGCCATCTCCAGGAGCTCGTCCTCGACGGGGCCGTCCTTGTGGGGGTCGCGTATCCGCTTGAGGGCGCCGATGGCGTCGTAGAGCGCTCGCGGAGATGTACCAGCGGGAGGACTCGGGCATGAGCCGGATGCCGATCCACAGGGCGATGGCGGGCAGGGAGCACAGGACGAGCATGTATCGCCAGATCTCGCCATTGCCGGTCGAGACGGTGAGTTCATTGAGGAACTGGTGATACGCGGCGGGATCGAGCGGGCCCCCCTTCGAGGTCTGCAGTCGCGAGATGTTGTCGAAGGACTGCAGGCCCGTCGTCACCCCGTAGCTCTGCGCGGGCGTGGAGACGACGTTGATCTCGGGGCCGCCCAGCGCCTTGCTGATCGCCGCGTTCATGGCGAAGGCGAGCAGTTGGCCGGTGACGATCATCATCTGGTCGATGGCGACGATCGATCCGCGGACGCGCTTGGGCGCCGTTTCGGCCAGGTAGACGGGGACGGTGGCGCTGGCGCCGCCGACCGCGAATCCAGATGACGCGGAGGCGGCCCATCACACACATTGGGGGCGAGGCGGTGCCCAGGGCGCCCAGCAGGAGAGGATCGCCAGCATGGTGATGTTGTGCCGCCGACCGTGGCGATCCGACAGGCGCGCGCCATGGCGCCTGCGCGGCGCCGATGAGCGGGGTGCCGCCGACCGCCCCCTCCTCGAAACTGCTCAGCTGCAGGCCCTGGCCCCGTAGGGCATGTACATGTAGGGCGGGGGCGCCGGGAGATGACCCCTCGTGTCGTAGCCGAAGAGCAGCGAACCGAGGTGGCCACGCCGGCGATGGCGAGGATTCCGCGGCGCTTGCCCGATGGCGGGGTGTCGTCGACGGCCTGTTCATCGCCTCGGGGTGATCCCTGCAGGGAATCGACGCGGTGGTGCTCATGCGGTTGTCTCTTGGCTGGGATCCTGGGGCTGCGAAGAGGCTGACGTACGACGATCGCCTGGCTGGCGGTGGTCTCGTCGGGAGGGATGCGTGTGTGATGGAAGAAGCCCTGCCTCAGGCGGCGGCGGTTTCGTGGGCGGATCGATGCGTGCCGCGTCGTGCCTGTGGCTGCCGTTCGGGCCGGGCCGCCGCTCCCGCCACCGGAGCCCGGCGGGCCGCCCATTATGCTGGCCGGTGACCACCTTCTCCCCGGGGCGCCGCGGCCGCGGGACAGAGCCGTCGGGCCCGTCCTGGTCGTCGATTTCAGCGCCCAGTACGCCCAGCTCATCGCCCGCCGCGTGCGCGAGGCCCGCGTCTACTCCGAGATCGTGCCCGCACACCATGCCGTGGCGGAGCCATGCTCGCCGCCCGACCGCCGCGATCATCCTGTCCGGCGGGCCGTCGTCGGTCTACGCCGAGGGCGCCCCTCGCATCGACGCCGCCGTCCTCGACGCCGGGGTGCCGGTCCTCGGCATCTGCTACGGCTTCAGGCCATGGCGGGCCCTGGGCGGGACCGTCGGGACGCACCGGCACCCGCGAGTACGGGCGCACCGCCGCACGTCGACCGCCGGATCCTCGCCTGTTCGCCGGCGCGCCCGCGCGAGCAGGCGCGTGTGGATGAGCCACGGCGACGCCGTCCAGAGCGCGCCGGCGGGCTTCGCCGTCACCGCCTCCACCTCCCAGACGCCCGTCGCCGCCTTCGAACCCGGCCGCGCCGCCTGTTCGGCCTCCAGTGGCATCCCGAGGTCCTCCACTCCGAGTACGGGCAGGGCCGTCACTGCGAACTTCCTCGCACGACGGCGCCGGCATCGCGCCGACGTGGACGCCGGGCAACATCATCGACGAGCAGGTCGCCGCCATCCGCGAGCAGGGTGGGCGATGCCCACGTCATCTGCGGCCTGTCGCGGCGGCGTCGACTCCTCGGTGGCCGCCGCCCTCGTGCACCGGGCCGATCGGGGACCGGCTCACCTGCATCTTCGTCGACCACGGCCTGCTGCGCGCCGGCGAGAGGGAGCAGGTCGAGCACGACTACGCCCGGGGCATGGGCATCCGCGTCATCGCCGTCGACGAGTCCGAGCGGTTCCTGGCGGCGCTGGCGGGGCGTGCACCGACCCGGAGGCCAAGCGCAAGATCATCGGCCGGGAGTTCATCCGCTCCTTCGAGGCGGCCCAGCGCCGCGTCGTGGAGGAGGTCGGCGACGGCCGGCGGGCCGGATCCGCTTCTGGTCCAGGGGCACGCTCTGCACCCGACGTCGTCGAGTCCGGCGGCGGTCAGGGCGCGGCCAATATCAAGAGCCACCACAATGTGGGCGGTCTGCCCGAGGACCTCGACTTCGAGCTCATCGAGCCGCTGCGCGCCCTGTTCAAGGACGAGGTGCGCGCCATCGGCCGCGAGCTGGGCGTGCCGGACAAGATCGTGGCGCGTCAGCCCTTCCCCGGCCCGGGCCTGGGCATCCGCGTCATCGGCGAGGTGACGGCCGAGAACCTGCGCATCCTGCGGGCTGCGGACGCCATCGCCCGCGAGGAGCTGACGGCCGCCGGGGCTCGACGAGCGAGATCTGGCAGTGCCCCGTGGTGCTGCTGGCCGACGTGCGGTCCGTGGGCGTGCAGGGCGACGGGCGCACCTACGGCCACCCGATCGTGCTGCGGCCGGTGTCCAGCGAGGACGCCATGACGGCGGACTGGACGCGCCTGCCCTACGACGTGCTGGCGCGCATCTCGAGCCGGATCACCAACGCCGTGCCCGAGGTCAACCGGGTGGTGCTCGACTGCACCTCCAAGCCCCCGGGCACCATCGAGTGGGAGTGAGGGCGGCGGGCGTACCTGTTCGCGAGGTCCGACGACATGGGGTGTGAGTCTGGAGTGCGACTCCAGATTTTCACACCCCAGCTACTATCGTTGATATTGCTGGGATTGGGGGCAGGCATGTATGTGCCGGGAGGCTGAGTCACACTGCTGGACCTCATGCGCCAGTTCAAGGTGGTGCTGGTGACCGGGGCGCGGCAAGTCAGCAAGACCACGATGCTGCACCATGTTCTGCCCGAGGGCTTTCACTATGTGACGCTCGATGATCCGCGGGCGAGTGCGCTCGCCCATGCCGACCCGGTGCTCTTCTTCGACGATCATCGGCTGCCGGTGGCCGTCGATGAGGTTCAACGGGTTCCAGGTTTTATTCCAGCAGGTCAAGTTCCCTCGTCGATCAGACCCCCGAGACCGGCCTTGTGGTGCTGACCGGATCTCAGACGTTTCATCTGATGCAGGGGGTCAGTGAATCCCTAGCGGGACGGGTTGCCGTTCTTGAAATGAGTGGCATGTCCTTGCGAGAGATCATCGGCTGTGGCGGGAAGGGCCCTTATATTCCTGGAAGGTCCGGCAATGGGGGAGAGGTGGAGCCGCCTGAGGGGTTGCATATATGGGACATTATTCATCGAGGATCGATGCCGCGTCTCCTGGATCCTTCTATATCCTGGGATGCATACTATACGGGATATGTGCGGACTTATCTGGAACGGGATGTGCGGGATCTCGTCAACGTGAAGGAGGAGGAGAGTTTTTACAGATTCTTGGTGGTCTGTGCCGCACGCACTGGTCAGCTCCTCAATCGCAACGACCTCGCCCGTGATTCCGGAGTCGATTCCAAGACCGTCCAGAGTTGGCTCTCGGTTCTCCAGGCATCCGGTATAGTGCGGTTGCTGCGTCCATTCTGGTCCAACGCTTCCAAGCGGCTGACGAAGACTCCCAAACTCTATGTGATGGACACGGGGCTGGCGTGTCATCTCTTGGGATGGGGGACTGCGGAACGCTTCGCAGAGGCGCGATGGCGGGCCACATGTTCGAGACCTTCGTCGTCGGTGAAGTGCTGCGCTCGCATCTCAATGCCGGTGGCGATGCCCGCGGCGTTCAATTCTACCGGGATTCCCGGAAGCGTGAGATCGATCTGGTTATTCAGGAGGGACGCGTCCTGCATCCCGTTGAGATCAAAATGGCGGCCACAGTGAATCCTGAGCGGTTGCGAACTTCTCCGTCCTCGACGGCGTGACGACTATGACGTGGGTGCGGGTGCCGTCATCCTGTCAGACCCGTCAGCCTTATTCCGTCACCGCCGGGGTGCGAAGCGGTTCCCGTCTGGTCCGTCTGATCCGGCTGACGGTTCTCAACCGCCGGCGAGCCGGTGATGATCCGGATGATCTCCTCGCGAGCCCTGCGGCCCTCGGGTAGTGCGCACATCGGGTAGACGTGATTGAGATTCTCCCCCGATGTGCAGTGTGGAATGGGTGCCCATAGCCTTGAGTGAGTTCGCGCGTGGAAGAGCGAGGTTATCCGGCAGGAATATCTCCCGGCTTCCTACGAATGTGGTGACCCTTTCCAGGGCGGAGAGGTCTCCGTAGATGGACGGGTGCCAGTCAGGGTCGTGGGTGTCTCGCCCGCCCATGTCTGCCCGATGACCGTGAGAGCGGATCGGGGCCATGAGCGGATCGACATCGACTGTGGTCTGCGATGTCCGGATTCGTATGGGTGAAGGCCATCCACCCAGGATGAAAGATCAATTCGTCGGGCTTGCAGTCCCGCTCCGCAAGCGATAGGGCGATGACGGCCCGCCAGGCCCCGCGACTGTCGCCGCGAGGATGATCCGCTTATCCGGATTCTCGGAGGTATGCTGCGAGATACGGAGTTGAGAACAGGCTGGTGCGCCTCCTGCACCGCGTAATGGTGGGGCGCCAGCAGAGTAGAGCGGCGTGACGACGTCGGCCCCGGTCTTGCAGGCCAGGGAATTGTCGACTCAAGGAGGGAATGGGGCAATACGGCCCGTGGAGACGTGGCCACGCCGCCGTGGAGGTGAGACGATGATCGTGTCCGATGGCGGTGCGGGCGGAGGAATTGTGCACGGGCATGCCGTCGTCTCTTCGTTCCGCTCGAGGTCGGCGTAGAAAAGCTGACCCCAGGCACGAAGGCGACGGCCAGCGGCGCGGCTCCGGACGGTTTCAGCCATCCATGCGATCCGTTCGGCGAGTCGGGACGCGGGAGGTCAGCTTCTTGACCGGCAGAGTTCCGTATTCCACCAGGGCCGCCGGGCCGAAGCGCCGGTGGTGCATGCGGGAGAAGGCGCTGAAGGCGCCTGCCGCCGAGGCCCCGCGGCCGCCAATGCGCCGGCTGCCGCCGTGAAGGTCCCTGAAGGTCGTGAGGGGCTTGGAGAGGCTTTGGCCGGGATGTTGTGCTCATGGTTCCTTCGCTCTGCAGGGGGCGCCCAGGCGGCTTTCCGCTGGTCGGAAAACGTCGAGCCCGGCGCCCAGTGAATCATCGTAGGCGGAAATAGGGTGACAAATCGGTGGTCGCCGCCCTCGACATCGAATATGACCTCCTGTGATGGGCGGCACTCTCAACCTGCGCGTCACCTCTGCCTCCAGGTCAACTGCTGATTTATCACGTGTACCGACAACTCTCGTTTGCGTGGGTTTTAAATGCCCGGAATATCTGGAACCACTCAGCAGGGCCCCGTGCTCTGGTCGAGGGAACGACCTGAGAAGAATGGATAGCAAAGATGAGCAGTTCTGACCGCAACTACTTCGACCTGACCATGCAAGTCGCGCCCTCGTGACCAGCTGCTCCTCGGCATCGGTATTCAGATGGCCAAGGCACGCCAGTGCCGGTGCCGATATCGTGGCGGTGGCTCGCCGCGTTAACCGCCTCGAGGCCGTCGCCAAAGGGAGATCGCCGAGGGAGTTCGGGGTGAAGCCCTCCCCGTCCACTGCGACGTGCGCGATACGGCCAGCGTCGAGACGCCGTCGATGCCGCCCTGGAGGAATTCAGCCGCCTCGACATCGTCATCAACAATGCCGGGACCGGCAGCTTCGACCTGCCGAGGACCTGACCGACGAGCAGTTCGACACCGAGGTGGACATCGACCTCTACGGCATCTTCCGCGTCTCGCGCGCCGCCGCGAAGAAGGCCATGATTCCGGCCGGGTACGGGCACATCATCAATCGTGGCCTCCATGTGCGGGATGGTCGGCTCAATGTCGCGGGCATGGCGCTACCACGCGGCAAGGGCGGCGCCGTCAACATGACCGCGCGCCCCTGGGCGTGAGTGGGCGAAGTACGGCATCACCGTCAACGCCCTGTGTCGGCTACTTCTACTCGAGCTGACCACCGACGTCCTGGACGACGAGGGACACGCTCCGCCTTCCGCTCCGCATGATCCCCTGGACCCGCTTCGGCAAGGAGGCGCGAACTCGACACGGCTATCCTGTTCCTGGCCTCGAAGGCCTCGGGTTACATCGTCGGTGCGCCGATCCTCGTCGACAGCGGCTACAGCGCCATCTGAGACGGTTTGAGGGCGCTGGGCCCTGTGCTGGGCACTTGCGCCCCTGCGCGGCTGCAGATCCTGCCGGGCCTTCGATGATGAAGGCCCGGCAGGACTGCAATCGGGCGGAAGTGGACCGATCTCGGCGCGGAAGTGGACCGATCTCGGCGCGGAAGTGGACCGATCTCGAGCTGGAGTACGACCGATTTCGTTGCGGAAGTGGACCGATCTCGAGCTGGAGTACGACCGATCTCGGTGGTGCGGAAGTGGACCGATCTCGGCTGGAGTGCGACCGATCTCGGCGAGGTTCGGCTAGAGCGCTGATCGCGCCCGGGTGCGGCCGACCGCGATTCCACGCTGAGCAGCGCTACGGCGAACAGACGCACAATTCTGCAGTCGGCCAGTAGCGGCAGGATGGTATCGCTCGAGATGGGCGGCGTCGTGGAGGCCGGTGATCGCCAGAGCCGCCCAGTAACGAGGGGGTGAACCTGGAAGGCGACCACGGCGTCGGGCAGCGCATGTCGACCGAGATCAGGCCCCGCAAAGACGGACATGACCATGCCGCCGATGTTCGCGATGGCATTGGTCGCATTGTCCCCAGTCCCAGCTGGCCCAGAAGGAAGCCGAGCGATACCGACACCAGTGTGTAAAGCACAGTGCGGCGCCGAGCACCCCCGCCATCCGGGGCCGACGTCGCCAGGTACTCCTTGCCGAAGAAGTGCACCCCAGGCCAAAGATCACGCCCATCCCACCAGGCGCTGATGATCAGGCAGGCGCCCCAGTAGTCCCAGGCCGCGTGCTCGGCCGCTGACAGTGCGGCGGACATCCAGGACGCACGGGTCTGCGGTCCAGAGCCGTCATGAGCGTCGAGATCGACACGACGGAGAATGTCAGCAGCAGGTGGGAGAAGGTGGCGAAGGTCATCGGGCGCTTCGGCATGGGGGGCGGAGTCCTGGGGGACGAGCTGCGCCGACGCGGTGCGCTCCAGCAGCGCCGTCCGCGAGGGAGACGGCCTGGGCGGGGTCGTCGTTCAGGGCTCCCAGGTAGTCGTGCACCTGCGCCAGATAGGAGCCCGTGCGCGTCCATGAGCGATCCGGCCGCGGACTCGTGAGTTGACCACGGTGTCACTGCCGGCGCTCGGTCCCTGGCGGGCGCCTTCCTGAACTCTCCTCGCCGTAGCCGGCGGGGATGATGAGGATGTAGGCGATGCGGTTCTGCGCAGTGGCGTCCTGCAGTGCCCGGTGGGTCCTCCAGGGGCTGGGCGTCGCCGATGGATTCCACTAGCGCGCCACGCCCTGCGAGATCGTCGAGCCGTCGCGGTCGATGACCGCCACGGGGATGGGCGCGTCGATGACCTCGTCGGATGCTGCCGAGGCGCCGCCGCCGGCGGCGAGCAGGCCGAACATGGACAGCAGCACCAGGTACCTCCGAATGTGGACCGGTGGGCCCAGATGATCTTAGCGATGTCTTAAAGGTGCTCATGGCTCATCCTCCTCATGCGGACCATGGCGATGCTCGAGAATAGACAGGTCCATACCCGCCAGAACGGCACAGCGCTGCGGGCGAAGGCGCGGGCTGTCGTAGTAGAGCAGCCCGTAGAAGCAGTGAGCGGACTGCCACAGCGGATTGGCCTGCGCCAGGACGGGCGCGTGGAACTCGACGGCAGCCTGATTCTGTGCCGGCTGCCGTACGGTCCGGTGAACAGCGACGTAACAGCTGATCGCGGAGACGGTTCCGGCTCTATCTCTGCGCGTACGGTCCCGAGTGCGGCGCTGGCCGCACAGGACATGAGACTGGAAACCCCGATGGCTGGTACGAGCGGCGTGTAGCGGTCCGAAGTCGACGCCGATGACCAGCCGTATGAAAGCGAAGGCGATGACCAGGCATCCCAGGATGCAGACCCATGAGGCGGCGAGGTTCCCGCCAGGACCCTCCACTCGCGGCAGGCTCGCCAGGCTCAGAGCGCGCCCCGAGGCGGGAGGGCCGAGCGGACGTGGCCCATGATCCCTTGAACTGCGAGCGTGGAGACGGTCATGCCCATGCCGCAGGCGAGGCGAGCAGTGAGAGTAGTAGCGCGTCTCCGACTTGAGTGGACTCGGGGTCACCTGCGTCTGGTGGGTGAAGGCGCGCGGCCTCGGGCCCGGCTGACCTGCTCCGCGGGCGCCCCGGCGGAGGCGAGCCGCGTGCTCGGCGGTCTGCACATGGAGTCCATGACCGCGCGCAGGACGAGGATCGTATTGGCTGACTCCCGGACGCGAGTGTTCCACTCTGGGTCACGTGCAGGACGGGGCACCGTCCTCGACGTCGATGCTAGCCAGCGGTATCGCCCCCCTGGGCCGCCGGAGACGGCCTCGTCCTCGGTGGCGTGGGAGGTGGCGTCGATCAGTGGAGGTCACTGCCGTCCGCGGAGATGGACGGATCGTCTCGTCCAGGCCGGGGGCGGCTCGGCAGGGCGTCGTCCTGCACGACGCCGAGGGGCGACGGCATCGGCCTTTGTAGTCGCCGTCGAGGTTGGAGATATCACGCCATGAGATCAGCGACAGGATGATCGGGAACCCCAGGGTCCATACCAGGAGGACCTTTTTCGCGCAGGAGCCGGAGCACCTGGTAGGTGAGACGGAGAGCATGTCAGGCCGCCTCGTCCCTGCAGGGGCGCGCCCGGTGATCTCCAGGAAGACATCATTGAGCGTCGGGGCTCGGAGGTGACCCGCCCGCAGGTCGCTCCCCGCCCGAGTCAGCGCCTCCAGGACGTCGGAGGTTGTACGCCCCTGAGGAGCACTCGACCAGGAGCTCGGACGCCTCGTGGAGACGGTGCGCACGTGCTCAGACGCGCAGATGCTCAGGTGCTCCTCGTCGAGCGATACCGGCGAGACGACCTCGACGGATGCGCTCACCGGTGCCGATCATCGCCTTGAGCTCATCGGCCGTGCCGGGAGGCGACCCGCTACCGGCGTCCATGATGACGATCCGGTCGCACAGCTGCTCGACCTCCTCCGTGTAGTGGCTCGTGTAGATGATGGTGGCGCCCTGCTTGTTCAGCTTCTTGATGCCGTCGAGGATCGCGTTGCGGCTCTGAGGGTCGACGGCGACCGTCGGCTCGTCCAGGATGATGAGCCCGGAGCATGCGCGATGCCGCAGGCGATGTTGAGTCGGCGCAGCAGGCCGCGCGAGAGCTTCTTGGGCTTGAACTTCGTGAACTTCTCCAGTTCGACGAAGGCGATCGCCTGCTCGACCAGACGGCGCCGCTCAGCGATTCTTCACGTAAGAGGGCGCAGAAGGCGTCCACGTTCTGGAGCCACGGTGAGCTCGTCGAAGACAGCCACCTCCTGGGGGCACCACGCCGATCCGGCGCTTGAGGTCGTAGAGGTCCGCCGTCATGGGCCTCCCGAAGACCTGGATCTTCCCCCTGTCATGGGTGAGCAGCTGCAGCAGGCAGTTGATCGTCGTCGTCTTGCCCGAGCCATTGGGGCTGAGCAGGCCGAGCACCTCCCGGGGGATTCTCAGCGACAGGCCGTCGACCGCGACCATCTCCCCATAGCGCTTGATCAGGGTTCGATCACGACCGCCTCACGGCCGGCTGCCCTGCCGGCTCTTTCGTCAGGCACCGTCCTATCCGCCTATCCTCACCGCCCATATCGACTCCTGGAATGTCGGCTCATGATCCAATCGACTCCTTGAACGTCTGTTCTCGATTCAGTACTTCCGTCTTCAGCGGGTCACCCTCCGTATGGTTTCCGCCGGCGGGCTCGAGCCGGGAAGTGCCTGCTGTCATGGCTCAGGGCGGGCATGACATCTGTCATGAGATCGTCAGGAGTGGTCCGAGGCTGTTCCGCGAGTGGTGGAGGTCCATAATCGTGGTGTGAAGGTGCTGACGGACAGGGCGTGCCTGGGCGCCTGCGTCCTGTCGGCGCTGGCGGGGGAGCGCGGTGAGTGCCGCCGTCGTGGTCTGGCTGCTGCTGGCCGTCCGCCGTCGGCGGGCTGTGCGCAGTGGTGGAGCACCGACGCGAGGCGATCGCCGCGCCCGCCTGCTACCTCGTCCTCGGCTGTTTCACGACGGCGTCGCTGGTGGGCGCCCCGCTGGTCGTCTACGACCTGACGCGCGCGGCGGCGCTCGGTCCCCGATGGGCTCGGCTGGTCGCCCCGGTCTGCTGCGCCGTGTCGGCCTTGTCAGTCTTGGTCTGCCTTGTCGTCCTTGACGCCGGTGGCGTATCCCGGTGGGCGCCGGATGCGCCGTCGGTCGCGTCCGTCATCGTCTCGGCCGTCATCTCGGTCTCGCCGCTCTGCCTCGCCCTGCGCACCGTCCAGGAGGAGCGCGTGCGCGGGAGCCTGCAGCAGTCGGGGACGATCTTCACGAGAAGATCCTCGCCCTGCAGGACTTGAACGCCCGGACTGCTCGAGGCCCAGGACTATGAGACGCGCGCCGCCGCCCTGTCCGAGCGCACGCGGATCGCCCGCGACATCCATGACGGCGTCGGGCAGCCTCCTGACCAGTCTTGTCCTGCAGGCCAAGGCCCCTGCAGGTCACCCACGCGACGAGCCCGCCGTCGTCGCCGACCTGGCGGAGCTGGACTCCTCGCTGGGCGAGGCCCTGGACTCCATGCGCAGGAGCGTCCACGCGCTGTCCGACGAGGGCGAGGACCTGCCGACCTCCCTCAACCTGCTGGCCTCCCGATGCGGCATAGAGCAGGTGCCGGTCGACTGCTCCCTGGAGGAGGCGCCCTGCCGGAGGTCGCGCTGCGTGATCGCGGTGGTGCGCGAGGCCCTGACGAACGCCGCCCGGCACAGTCGGGCCGATTCGGCGCAGGTCAGGGTCGTCGACTACCCGGCGTTCTGGCAGATCACGGTCGTCAACGAGGGAGGCCCGCCGCGCGACGATCTGCCGGCAAGAGGCGGTGCGAGGACGGAATGGGCTGCGCTCCATCACCGAGCGGTAGAGGCGCTGGGCGGAACCGTGCGGATCACCCCGCAGCCGAGGTTCACGGTCTTCGCCACGATTCCCAGATGAAAGTAGAGAGGCCGGAGCATGAAGGTCCTCATCGTTGACGACGACGCTCTCGTCACCCAGTCGCTCGCCACCATCCTGTCGGTGGAGCCCGATGTCGAGGTCGTCGGCCGGGGCCGGTCCGGGCCCGAGGCGGTCGAGAAGCACCGGGCTGAACCCCGACATCCTGCTCCTGGACATCCGAATGCCCGGCGGTGACGGCTCGGCGCGGCCGAGCAGATCCTGGCCGAGGACGAGGATGCGCGTCATCGTCTTCCTGACCACCTTCTCCGACGAGCGAGGTACATCGTGCGGGCCCTGAGAATGGGGGCGCGCGGGTACCTCATCAAGCAGGACGTTGCGCGGATCGCCCCGGCGCTGCGGTCCGTCATGGCCGGTGTGAGCGTGCTGGAGGGGGAGGTGGTCGAACGCAGCGCCGCCATGGGGCTGGGCGGTGGTGGATCCGCAAGCGGGAGCGGGAAGGTGCCCAGGAGCGCCGTCTTCGAGAGCCTCACGGGCGGGAGTACGAGGTCGTCGAGGCGGTGTCCGAGGGGCTGGACAATGCTGAAGTGGCGGACAGGCTCTTCATGAGCGAGGGACGGTGCGCAACCACATCAGCTCGATCCTGGCCAAGCTGGGGCTGAGGAATCGCACCCAGGTCGCGGTGTTGTACTACCGCTCCGCGCGGGCCGGCTAGGGCGGCTGATTTTTCGTTCCCGGGCGGCTGGTCGCGGTTGGTCGCGGATGGCGAGGGCTGACACTCGCCTCGCGCGTCGGCCTGGCCTCATGCGGGTACGCTGTCATCATGTGAAGGAGGAGGAGGAGGAAGGAGGAAGGAGGTAGGCTCATGGTGAAGACGGCGACAGCCCGTATGCGGTTCTGCGACATTAAGCCCTATGATGCGCCGGTATCGCTGGACGAGTTGCGGGGCCCGTACGATGGTCCGTCGACCTGCCCCACGCAGTGCGCTGGCAGGCCGACCGGTTCGACGTAAATGTGAGCGTACCCGGTTGGCGGCGTATGGCTTTACCAGGCCCTGGTCGTCACGGGCACCGCTGATGAGCAGCGGCGGCTTTATGAACCGCGCCCGGCTTATCGAGACGTGGCTGGTCCTCAGCGATTGATCCGCGTGTGCGTGCCTTGTGGGAGAGCCGGTTCCCCGAGCTGCGGGCCATGCGGAACCATCGTCATCACCGGGGCGAGCGCAGTCAGCCGGTTCCCCGAGCTCCAGGTCGCATAAGTCGTGCGCGGTGACCAGGAGGAGCAGCGGAACATCGCACGCCTCGCTCTGAAGGCGGTCGGCGAGACGGCCGGCTTCGCACTCGCCGGGTCCGGTGCGATCCGCAGAGCATGCCTTGCGGAAGAACGCCTGAATCGGGTGGTGCTGTACTACCGCTCCGCGCGGGTCGGCTAGGTGAGCCCGAGATTTCCGACTCGTCGCTTTCGCATGGTGGCGGCCCTGCCCCGTCGTGCCCCCCTCGCCGTCGCTGTGGCATGCTGCGCTCGGGTCCGGTAGCCGCTACGGCGCGTCGGGTCGTCTCGGGGCTGTTCCGGGGAGAAGCGATGAGAGAGCTGCGATGACTCGGTCAAGCCATGGCAGGACAATGAGGACAACGACTCGTATGTTGATAGTCCTGTCGACAGTCCTGTTAGCGCGGGCCGATGCTGCCAACTCTGCTGCTCGAGCCGGTTCCGCCAGTCCCACTGGCCCTACTGGTCCTGACGCCGCTGCTGTCGCCGACTTGCGCGCCGCCGACAGCGCTAGTGCCGCTCGCGCCGTTTCACACGAGCTTCGTTGCCTCGAAGCGGCCGAAGGCGTGCGGGTTCTGCTCGCCGTGAGTCGGGTAGTCGGGCCTGGGGCTTCGAGTCGCCCGACTCCGGCTTCGACGTCCGCCTCGTCTACGTCCGCCCCATCGAGTACTACCTGCGCCTGCAGTCCACGCGGGACGTCCTGGAGTGGCGACTCGACGAGGTCCTCGACGTCAGCGGCTGGGATCTCGACAGGCCCTGCGGCTCATGCGGGGGCGCCAATCCGTCGCTCTTCGAGTGGCTCGCCTCCCGATCGTCTACGCCGAGGGACCCGCCTTCGCCGCCGTGAGGGACCTGACCGCCGACTGCTTCTCGCCGGTCTCCTCAGCCCACCACTACCTGAGCATGGCCCGAACCGGTATGAGCGGCAGCCGCTTTGACCGGCACGTAATGCCCGATAGGCTGATAAGGCTGATAAAGCCGCCGTCGCGAAGGACGATCCACTCCAAGAAATGCCTGTACGCCATGCGGGCGATCCTCGCCTACCCGCTGGGTGGTGGCTGAGCGCGTGCCCGTCCGATGCTCTTCCGCGACCTGGGTCGATGCCCAGCTCGAGGCGTCCATGCGCGGACCTCGTCGACGAGCTCCTGGAGGCCAAGGCGGTGGCAGGGAGTGCGACGAGTATCCGCGCATTCCGGCGCTCAGCACCTGGCTGCGAGTGCTGTCGCCGAGCTGGAGGAGGACGTCGCCGCCCTCGTTCGAAAGCCCAAGATGGCCTGGGAGCGTCTCAACGACGTCTTCCTCGGCTTCCTCGACATGGACCGGACCCCGGTGGCAGACGACTGCGCTGACCGGGCCGACGGCCTGCGACGTCTGCGAGGGTCTTGCCCGCGTGTGCAGACCGATCTCGAGGCGGAACCGGACCGATCTCGGCGAATCGGACTGCTCAGGCGACGTAGAAGCGGGATCCGATCCTCGCCGTCCGTGATGTCGAGGGCGTGCTCGTGTCGGCGGCCTCAGGGGCGCTGTGGGCGGTCGCCAGCAGCGCGTCGAGGTCGATGCCGTGGGTGTCGATGGCGTCGCGCACTCTGCGGTACGGCGGGCCGCCATACTCCGTCAGGATGGTGGCCGCCTGCATGAGGAACGCCAGGTTGACGTTGTGGCGGACCTCGGACCTCGATGCAGAGCTTGCGTCCGGCGGCGGAGGCCGTGCTCGCTCCTTCCTCCCGCGAGTCGGTTCGGGCCGTACGAGGACGGCGCTCGTCGAGGTGAGCTCTGCGGCGGGAGAGGGGCATTGAGGGGTCTGCGCCGGTTCGGCGGCGGATTGCTCGAGTCGTTCGGACCGGCCGGCTCAGTGGGCGTCTCGAGTGGGGCGTACGGGGCACGATCGGGTTCGACGCACTCGCTTGAGCGGGGCCGTCCGCTTGCGCGCCGCTCGTCCGGCACCGTCAGCAGCGCATCGACGCTCGTGCCCAGCAGCGCCGCCAGGCTGGGCAGCGCTGCGACTATCCGGGTAGTTGAGATCGTTCTCCCACTTGCTGACCGCCTGCGGAGTCACGCCCATCCGCTGGGCGAGCCGCTCCTGCGTCATCCCCTGTGACAGTCGCAGCTGTGCGATATTGCGTCCGACCGAGTGCTTCATCTGTGTTCCTCTTATCCGTGGGATGCCTGCGGCCCGTCTGCGGGCCTGTCTGCTGACCGCCGGCCTGGCGGCGGCGTGCTGAGCCCGCTGGTGCTGTCGCGGGTCCTTCCGGCCGGCATCCATGGTGGCTCCCGCCCCGGCGGTGCGGTAGCACGTGTTCGTTGATCACCGAACGCGTGCGGGCGGTGACGGCTGGAGCATACGGCCTCAACCGCTGGTTGATGCTGGTCGAGGCGCCCGAGCGCCAGGCGATCGGTCCGGCTGACGAGTACGAGTAGATGTCGGCCCAAGTCCCGCAGTGCCGTGTACTTAGTACTTAGTACTTATCGCGCTTATCCCGAGACGACAGTCTTCTGCAGGCTCATCGCCTTCGCGGTGAGTGCTGAGCTCATCATCAATGGGCCTCGTCAATGAGCCTCACGGGCCGCTCGGCAGCGGCCGCCCTGCCGGCTTGCTCGCCGTGGCGGCCCGCGGACGTCTGCCTGGCGGGTATCGGTATGTGGTTCAAGTGCGATGCGATCGGCGTCATACGCAGAATGGGTGCATGAGAATCCGCCGAGAATCCGCACGGCCTCGCCCGCCGACCTCGACGCCATTGCCGAGCTGGAGGCCCTCTGCTTCCCGCCCGCCGAGGCCGCCGACCGCGACGCGATCGCCGCGCGCCTGGCGGCCTACCCGACCACGTCTGGCTCGCCGTCGAGGACGATCCTGACGACCCCGACGGCCCTGAGCGGCTGGTCGCCGGGGTCAACGGCATGTGCACCGACCTGCCCGACCTGACCGACGAGATGTTCTCCCGCGCCGAGCTGCATGAGCCCGACGGCGCCTGGCGAGATGATCTTCAGCGTCATGACCGCTCCCGACCGCCGGGGCGAGGGCCTGGCCGCTGCGCTCGTGAAGCATGTCGTCCAGGAGGCCCGCGCGAGTGGGCGCCGCGGGGCAGTGCTCACCGCCCGCCCGAGCTCGTCGGCTTCTGACGCCCGCCTCGGTTTTCGCGACGAGGGCGTCTCGCGAGATCGACCCACGGCGGTGCCGTCTGGCACCAGATGCGACTGACTCTGCTGACTCTGTGAGCCCGTCATCCGGACCGATCTCGAGGCGGAGTGCGACCGATCTCGGTGCGGAACCGGGCCGATCTCGAGGCGGAAGTGGACCGATCTCGGCGAAATTGACCGATTGGCGAGGAATGCGCCAAGCTCGTGCCCATACAGCAGCTACGACAGTCACGTCAGTTACAACAGCTACAGCAGCTACGGCGGCACAGCGATGTGCGCCCCGCGGACGGTCGCAGCAGGTCACAGCGAAGGAGCTCCACGTGCTATCGCCTCAGCCGACCCGGCCGCCGCAGCCGATCCAGCCAGCTCAACCGGCCCGGGATGAAGCCGACCACCCTCGCCGTTGTGCAGGAGCGCACCGGAATCCATGGTGCTGCTCCAGATCCGACGGCTCCTTCCCGCTTCGGGGGACCGGCGCTCTGGCCCTGTACGGCTCGGGCGCCCGCCGCACACTCAAGGGCGGCACCGGATCGGGCGACGTCAACTCCCGCCATGTCGTAACCATTGAGGAGGGACTGGAGAAAGCCGGCTTCACGCTGACCACCAAGGCGTGGCTGGACGCCTACGAGGTCCTCCACGAGCGGACCCGCGCCGATTTCATCGCCGATATCAAGGCCGGCGCCAAGGCCGCGGCGTGCCCGCCGTCGTCCACGGCATGGGGGCCGTCATGCTCGAGCCCGGCACGACCTCCCCCTCGGCGGCGAGGGCGCCGAGGTGCCGGCGCAGGATCGCCGCGGTCTACGTGCTCGCCCGCGTCTCGGGCGAGGGCAGCGATCGGCGTCCCGAGCGCGGCGATGTCCTCCTCACCGATGCCGAGGTCCGCGACATCCTCGCTCTGAACGAGCGCTATGAGAAGTTCCTGCTGGTCCTCAACGTCGGCGGTGTCGTCGATCTGACCCCCGTCAAGGACGTCGGGGAACATCACTCCTGCTCTCCCAGCTGGGCGCGGCCGTCGGCGACGCCTTCGCCGATGTGCTGCTCGGCCGGGCCTACCCCTCCGGCAGGCTCACCACCTGGGCCGCCTGGGAGGACTACTCCCGCCGTCGGCGATTTTCGGCGACCCCGATGACACGCACTACCGCGAGGGGCATCTACGTCGGCTACCGCTACTTCGACTCACAGTACGGCTCCGCTGCTCCCCTTCGGTTTCGGCCTGGGCTACACGAGCTTCGAGGCTCGCCGAGCCTGCACACCGTCACGACTCGACGGATCGCGGGTGATCGCCAGGGTTCGGGTCACCAACACCGGCGGGCGCGCCGGCAGGAGGTCGTCCAGGTCTACGTCTCGGTCCCGCCCGTCACTCGACCAGCCCTACCAGGCGCTCGCGGGCTTCGGGAAGTCCGCTGAGCTCGCCCCGGCGACGCCAGGAGGTCGCCGTCGCCTTCGACCCTGGCCGACCTCGCCTCCTGTGACGAGGCCCGGGCCCGCCACGGTCCTGAGGCCGGCGACTACGTGGTGCGCGTGGGCGCCTCCAGCCGCGACACCGTTCCCCGCCGCCGTCATCCGGCTCGCCCGCACCGGGGTTGTCCGCAGGCTTCACGACGTCCTGGGCGACGGGCTTCACCGACTGGCGGCCGGCCGACCCGATCGCCGTCGAGGTGCCGGACGACGCGCCGCGCCTGACCGTCGAGGCCGCCGACCCTGCGCCGGGCCGACCGATGCGAGCCGGTCGATCTGGCGGAGGCCCTGGAATTCGTCAAGGAGCTATCCGACGACGAGCTGTCCTACATCGTCCTGGGCGACTATCGGGAGGGGGCTGAATCGGCAGAATCCCAGTCGATCATCGGGGCGGCTTCCCAGACCCTGGTGGGTGCCGCCGGGCAGACTACGACCCGCTTCGCCGATCTGCCCAGCCTCATCGCTGCCCGACGGTCCGGCGGGCCTGCGCATCGCCCCCGAGGTCGGCGTCGACGACGACGGCGTCTTCGCGCTGAGGTCGTCACTGCCGGCCGACTTCAACGAGCTCATGGACGATGAGGGCGAGAAGACGCTCGGGGCCATGGCGGCGATGCCCGACGGCTCGCGCATCCCGGAGCGCATCGTGGAGCAGTACACCACCGCCATCCCCATCGGCACCGCCGTCGCCCGAGTCCTGGAATCCCGAGCTGGCGGGTCTCTCCCGGCGATCCTCGTGGCGCACGGAGATGGACCGTTTCGGTGCGCACCTGTGGCTGGCCCCCGGCCTTCAACCTGCACCGCTCGATCCTGTGCGGGCGCAACTTCGAGTACCTCTCGGAGGATCCGCTGCTGGCAGGGGCGCATGGCCGCCGGAATCACCCGCGGCGTGCAGAAGCACCAGGGCGCGGCGTGACCGTCAAGCACTTCGCCTTCAACAATCAGGAGACCAATCGGCTGAACTCGTGCAGCCGTGTCTCCCAAGCAGGGCCGCCCGCGACCTGTACCTGCGCAGCTTCGAGATCGTTATCCGCCAGGCCCAGCCCCATGCGCTCATGACCTCCTACAACCTCCTCAACGGCGTCCACACCTCCGGAGTCGGCCGAACTGCTGGAGAGTATTCTGCGCCAGGAGTGGGGGTTCGCAGGCTGGTGATGACCGACTGGGTGGTCGACGGCATGACCCGCCCCGATTGCGCGTACCCGCGCGCTCACGGCCGCTGCCACCATCAAGGCGGGCAACGGAGTTGTTCATGCCCGGTTGCGAGGCCGATCGGCAGGATATTCTGGCTGCGCTGCGGGAGGCGATGATCAGGTGCCGCTGAGCCGCTCCGAGCTCGAGAAGCAGGCTGCGCGTCGTGCGCATGGCTCCGGGCGCTCGGCGCTCGCCGCTCGTCGTGAGCCGGTCGTCGGAGAAAGAGACTGAGGATTGCAAGGAGATTGCGAGGAGATTCCATGGCCCTGACCCCGCAGGCGCGCCGGACCTACACCCGACTGTTCGGCGTCGAGCCGACGCCCCACCCACCGACCCCAGGCTCTGCGAGATCCTCCCAGAACCAGATCTTCGGGGAGGTCTTCGCCACCGAGTCCTCACCGACGTCGAGCGCGAGCTGCTCACCGTGACCGTGCTGGCCACCATGCAGACGCTCCGCAACTCGCGGCTCACGTCAGGGGCGCCCTGAGCGCGGGCGCCACGCCGCTGCAGGTGCGCGAGGCGATCTACCAGTGCGCGCCGTACATCGGCTGCCCAAGACGCTCAACGCCGCCGCCACCGCCGCCGAGGTCCTGGCGTCCGCCGGCGTCGATCTGCCCTGCCCGAGGCTGCCACCGTCGCCTATGAGGACCGGGCCGCCGCAGGTCGAGGCCATCCAGGAGTCGCTGCCACGGCGACGAGGTCGAGCAGGTCTTCTCCGCGCTGCCCGGGCCCTTCAACCGGGTCGTCCCGCAGCTGCTGACTGCGGGCGCCTTCGGCGAGATCGAGACCCGCGAGCGGCCTCGACGTCGCCATCGCGAGCTCATCTCCCTGGTCGCGATCGCCGCCCCTGGGCAGCCGCCCAGATGCGTCCCCATGTCGCGGGTGCGATCCGGGCGGGCAACGGCAGGCAGAAGGTCGCCGCGGCACTCGTGCAGGTCCTGCCCTACATCGGCGGCCCTTACGCCCCTGTCGGGTCTGGCTCTCGTGGCGACCTACGACGAGAACGACTCCTCGGAGGCGTACCGCTGAGCGCCTGATCGCTCGAGCGCCCGTGAGCCCCCGGCGCGCCGACTACTCGAAGACTCCAGGCTCGGGATGGTCGGGGGTGGCGAGCCATGCGGTGTAGGCCTGTGCTCGTTCGGCGGCTCCTCGTCAGCCAGGCCCATGGTGCCGGCGTGATGAAGGGCGTGATGAAGCGGGTGCCGATCAGACCGCTCGTCGCCTGGAAGGGGCGCAGCAGCTCATGCGGCCCGTAGTGGACCGAGCCCGAATGCGTGTAGTTCTCGGCCGAGCCGCCCGATGAGGACGGCCAGCGCCAGCTCCTGCGCCGTGCAGGGGCGGTGCCGGCCGGCCCGTATGCTCCAGCCGTAGGGTGAGGACGTCGTCCTCCCACTGCTTGAGAAGAGCGGGCGAGGTGTACCAGTACATGGGGAACTGAAGGACGATGCGGTCGCAGGGCCTCCAGGTACGGCCTGCTCGGCGGCGACGTCGATGCGGAAATCCGGGTAGAGCCCGTACATGTCGCGCACCTCGGAGGGCGCTCGGGTGTTCCGGGCGCTGCGGGCCGCCTGTGCGAGGCGCGCGTTGACGCGGGAGGCGTCCAGGTGAGGGTGGAACAGGAGGACGGCGGTGGTCGTCATGAGGGCTCCTTCGAGATTTGAAATCAGGCCGCCTAACGGTGCGAGCCTACGCCCGGCCCCTGCCCGGCATCCGCGTGCGAGTGGGCGAATCGGACGGGTGAGACCCGCTGGGCCCCGGCGTCGACGACGGTTTGCCGCATGTACTGAGCTTTCTCCCATCCTTCTGAGCCCTACCACCAGAAGGATGAGAAAAGCTCTCCGTTCACATCGCAAAGGTACGTTCGAGTTCCGTGATAGCCGCACTCGTCGGTCTCACTACCGGCATGCGAGGACCTGCCGGACCGATCTCGGTGCGGGTTGCGACCGATCTCGATGCGAGTGCGACCGATCTCGGCGCGGAACTGGACCGATCTCGATGCGGAACTGGACCCGATCTCGGTGCGGGTTGCGACCGATCTCGATGCCTCGGGTGATGCTGACGGCCCTGGAGATTTTCTGCGGCCGGCGGGCATGATGCTGATCATGACTGCGACGACTGCGACTAATGCGACGAGTGCAGAGGCACTAGGAGCGCGAGGAGCATGAAAGAGCGCTGCGGGTCGAGCCGTGAGCGCCGGTGAGCGGGGTGGATCTGACCGGCGTCAGCGAGACGATGCTGCTCCGCTGCACGCGGGCCGAGCACCCTGTCGCCCGCCCGCGCTTCGAGGACTGGACCGCCGTCGATCTCGTCTCCCGCGACTCGACTCACGACTTCTCGGAGGCGGCGCGCGATCGTCTCATGTCCGGCGGCGTGGTCGTGCGCACTCTCACTTCGACTCCTGGTCTCGGATTCATCTCAGCCCACCTGGGACCACCGTAGTCAACATCGCCTGCGGACTGGATACGCGTTTCCACCGCCTCGATAACGGACGCCTCATGGTACGACCTCGACCTCCCGGCGTCATCGACCTGCGCCGGCAGCTGCGGGGAGGACGGCGCCGGCATATGATCGCCGCCTCGCCCTCGACCCGGACTGGCCCGAACAGGGTGAGGGCGGCCGGCGATCATCTGGTGATCATCGAGGGACTGACCATGTACCTGACCCAGGATGGGGTGGCCGCCCTGATGGACCCTGATCGCCACGCGCCTCCCGGGGGCGACGGTCCTGATCGAGGTCATGCGCATTTCTTCCAGAAATACGGGCGAGAGCGCTCGGTGGTGGCACCGGTGCCGCGCTTCACCTATGGATGCTCGGGCGCCGAGGAGTTCTGCAGCACCAGTCGCCCCGGACTGGAGGGCTCTCACGGCGTCACCTTCGGGTGAGACCATTGCGCGCCTGCGGCCCTGGCTGGCGCCGATGATGCGGCTTCCGATGGTGAACGGCTGTCGAGCGCGTGCTGGTCTTGCGCGCCGCGCCGGTGACGAGCCGCGGCGCTGGGACGACGGCGCGATGCTCTGGAAGACTGCTCGCATGCGCCGCACCATCATGCTCGCCTATGACTCGCCGCTGGGGTCGATGACGCTGGCCGCCGAGACGGTGAGGGCCTGCCGCTCGGCGGTGCGCTTATCAGGTGTGGTTCGACGGTCAACGCCGTGACCGGGCTGGACTGGACGGCGGCGCCGTTATCGCCGAGCCCGGGAGCGATGACGAGCCGGTCGTCTTGAAGCGGGCCCGGTCATGGCTCGACCGGTACTTCGCCGGCGAGCGCGGCACGCAGCTGCCCGCGCTCGCCGCCCGGGGCACCGACTTCCAGCAGCGGCGTATGGCTGCAGCTGCGCGCATTCCGTACGTGAAGTACCCGTACCTACGGGCAGATCGCCGACGCTGTCGAGGCGCAGACCGGTCACCGCTGCTCGGCCCGTGCTGTCGGGGGCGCAGTGGGGCGCAACCCGATCAGTATCATCGTTCCCTGCCACCGGGTGGTGGGCGCGGACGGTTCGCTGACCGGCTACGCGGCCGGCACCGACCGCAAAACTCGGCTGCTGCGCCTGGAGGGAGTCCGTCTGCCCGATCTCGGTGTCGACACGGACGGCCTGCCGGGGTTGTGAGCCGGCTGCGGGCCGGCCGCGAACCGGCTGCGGGCCAGCTGCGGGCCAGCTGCGAGCCAAGTGATGCCGCGCCACTTCGCCGAGATCGGTCGTATTCCGCCTCGAGATCGGTCCAGTTCCGCATCGAGATCGGTTCAGGAGACCGGCGGAGCAGGAGCTGCGGTCGCGTTGACGAGGTGAGGGGCTTCGGGGAAGGTCGCACATGGGAGAGGAGGAGCTTCGCTGGGGCGAGTGCAGTTTTCCGCGTGGTTCCGCGATTCCGGGCATCAGTCAAGACAGGCTGACATGCTCCCATGTGCACAGACCCCTCTATGTGCACATGAGCACATCGCCTCGATCGTGAGGACGCGGATAGATTGGCGGGATTACAACGAAAACCTTGTCTTCGCTCTGTTGGGTGGCCCTCTCCCATGTGCGGATCGCCTCCGGGCCTGCCTCACCCCTGCCCCTGGGCCGGGGTAGTCGAGGCATGATGCACATGCATGTGCTCGGTCGATCCGACGCCTCCGGCACGGTCGACAGCGCATCCTCGGTCCAGGGGCTGATCCGGTAACAGGCAGTCCGCCCGGTGAGGCTTACCCGAGTGGAAAGCGCCCAGCTGGGAAGTCAGGCGTGACCCGTTCGCCTGCGGTGACGTACTGTCTCCGTGCGCTCGCGCCTTGGCGCTGCTCGGGTGTGCTGGGGGCTTCGCGTTCTCACCTCAAAGGCAAGCCCCTATTGTTCTTGTAATAAAAAGGGGGAGTAGATTATCTTTGATGAAGCCTCCAGAAGACGCTGGGACGTGCTCAGATATCTCCAGAGCATCGGTTGGGTGCGCTTGCGTGGCGGGCAGGGGCAGTCACGAGATCTGGGGGCTGCCTGATGGCTCGATCAGAGCCGTGGTCCCAGACCGGGCATCGCGAGATCTCGGCCGGGGTGCTGACTGCAGCTCGAAGCAGAGCGGGCGTGGATGTGCCCGTCGAGTGGCAGTGAGGAAGGAGAACGTTATGGGCGTGCGAGACGCTATGAGGTCGTCGTCGAGCGAGAGGGAAGGTGGTGGGTGTTCGAGATTCCCGAGCTGGGCATCGGGGTCAGGCACGCAGATCTCGCCGGGTCGACGACGAGGCGCAGGTGTGGTGGCGCATGTGGCTCGACGCCGATCCCGCCACTATCGCTGTTCACGTCACCGTCAAGGCCGCCGAGCACGCCCTTGCCGAATGGCGGGCCGCCGGGCGTGATGAGGAGGAGGCCGGAAGGCCCAGGCCGGCGCGGCCGCACGCCGTCGGGGTGTGGTGCTCGAGCTGCGCAAGCAGCGCTACAGCGCCGCCGACGTCGGGCGCGTGCTGGGCATCAGCAAGCAGCGCGTCTACCAGTTGGAAAAGCCGACACCTGAGTCCGGATCATCCAGGAAAGGGCTGATCGTCATATCACCCCGCACTGCTCAACTCCCGGCGGCGGGCGATTCCTCACCCGCGTGAGTTCAGTGCATCGGTTTGCCGCCGGCGGTGGTCCGGCTGGATCGGATCTGCTGGGCTCGCAGGTTCCTCGCTGGTCTACGTGCCCGTGACGCCGCCGCCGGAAGGGTGCGTGCGCTGGTGGTTGTGCTGTCACGGCCTAGAAGTCGAGGGCTGCGGGTGGCCGGGATCGCGCAGCGGTTCGCGACGGCCGGGGCGGTTGCCGTCGTCCCCTCCTTCGCGAGGGGCGGTCGCCCACTGCAGGGTCCTGCTCCCGGCATGTCGGTGCTCACCGGATGACCGTTACCGCTCCCGTTCTGGCCCGCCTCGCCTTCCGGGCACGGCGAATGCCATTGCGACAGAGCTGTAGCGATCTCCTCAAGCGCGGGTCGACCGCATGCGATAGCGATGACCAAGTCGTAGGCGTCGTCGTCAGGAGCCTCTATCCAGTGACCATTGAGTATCCAGGAAGACGAGGTGCGAGCGAGCCATCCCAAGCGCTTTGTTCCGTCCACCAGGGGTGGTTGCGCACCACAGAGTCAAGCAGTGCAGCGGCCTTCCTCAGTGATCGTCGTATATGCGTCCGACCCCACAGGATGGTTGCCGGTCGGCGCACTGCCGACTCCAGTAAGCCGGTCGCGCACCGGCCCGACTCCGAGTTCGGCCGTAAGTGCAAGCGGGTCTTCGGGTGCGAGGTACTCGGTCATCGACCGAGGCGCTCCAGGTACATCGGCGTGAGCGGTCTCGAACACCGAGCCGAGGGCGATCTTCACGCGCTGTTCATGCCCGCGACGTTCGGCTGTCTCGCGGATCGCCCGAATTGTCGCCTCTTGAAGAGTGATCCCGTCCTCCTGCGCCAGGCGGGCCAGGACACGTTCGATCGTCCTCGGTCAAACGCAGAGTCATCGTCATGCGCCCGCATGATACCGATGCGGTATCCCCGGACTCAGCGGTGTGCGCGCTGGGCGGCCTCCGTAGGCTGTTGTGGCCCGTCGGCAGCCCTGATGCCGGCGTCATCGGGATGCAGAAAGGTTGCAGAAGGGTGGAAGGAAGGGTGCGCATGTGCAGTCGCGCTCAGGGCGCGCAGGACGTCCAGAGCCGTGCGGGATGAAGGCAGCCGGGACGGGGCCGGGACGGTGAGTGCGGCGGGCGAGTTCCTCACGCGTGAGTTCAGTGCGTCGGTTGCCGACGGCGGCAGCCCAGCTGGATCGGATCCTGCTGGGCTCGCAGGTTCACTCGCTGGTCTACGTGCCCCGTGACGCCGCCGCCGGACAGAGTGCGTGCGTCTTTGGTGGTCTGCTGTCACGGCTTGGGGAGTCAGGGGCTGCGGGTGGCGGGAATCGCGCAGCAGTTCGCGACGGCGGGGCGAGTCGCCGTCGTCCTCGCTTCCCGCGGGGGCGGGGCACCCACCGCAGGGTCGATGACCGGCATGTCGGTGCTCACCGAGCTCGCTGACCTGAGGAGGCGGTGCTGGACGCTGCGGGGCCTGGCCCTTCGTGGACGCGGTCGGACGGCTCTGTTCGGTCAGCAGCCAGGGGCGGGCTCGTCGCGGTTCTGGCAGCCGCCCGCAGGCCGGGCCGGATGAGCGCCCTCGTCCTGTGGTACCCGGCGCTGCGCCCTGCCGCAGACGACGCGCGCGCTTCGGCTCGGTCGTCCGCTCCGCGGTGCCGCAGACCTTCACGCACCGCGTCGACGAGGCGCGATGTCACCCTCGGGCGCCGCTACGCCCGTTGACGCGTGGTCCCTGGACGTCGATGCCGAGCTGGCACGGCTGGCACGGCTGCGCGTTCCCGGTGCTGCTGGTCCACGGCGAGCAGGACGCGCGATGTCCGATCTCGGTGTCCGAGATGCGGCGCGCCTGCTGCCGGACGCCCGCCTCGTGCGGATTCCCGGTGCCGCCCATGGATTCGGCGACGAGCGATTCGCCGACGCCGTGGCGCGCACCGAGGACCTTCCTGGCCTGGTGCGAGGTGCTGGAGGGCGCCTGATCCGGCTGCCGGACTCTCAGGAATTTCTCGGGATCGCCTGGCACTGTCGCTGCGCGTGAGCGACGACCCGATCAATCCCTCCTGCTCCAGGCCTTCGCCTGGGATCTGCCCGCCGACTCCTCCCACTGGCGGCTCCTGGCCGACAACGCCGCCCTGCTGGCGGACTGCGGCGTCACCTCCGCGTGGCTCCCCGCCCGCCTACAAGGGCGGGCCGGGGCCGAGGACGTCGGCTACGGCGTCTACGACACTCTCCGACCTGGGCGAATTCGACCAGAAGGGCTCCGTGGTACAAGTACGGCACCAAGGACGAGTATCTCGCCGCCGTCGAGGCCCTCCATGCCGCCGGAATCGCAGTCGTCGCCGATATCGTCCTCAACCATCGCATGGGGCCGACGCCACCGAGGTCGTGCGCGCCTTCCCTGTCGATCCCGAGGATCGGCGGCGCCCCATCAGGCCGGCCGAGGAGATCACCGCCTGGACCCGCTACACCTTCCCCGGGCGCGCCGGGGCCTACTCAGACTTCACCTGGGACTGGACCTGCTTCCACGGCACCGACTGGGACGAGGCGCGCCACCTCGCCGGGGTGTGGCTGTTCGAGGGCAAGCAGTGGAGCAGAGCACGTCACCGACGAGCTCGGCAGCTACGACTACCTCATGGGCACCGACGTCCAGGTCACCGACCCCGGGTCGCCGCCGGAGAGCTCGACAGGTGGGGCCGGTGGTACGTGGAGACCACCGGCGTGGACGGGCTGCGCCTGGACGCGCTCAAGCACGATGGGCGCCGACTTCTTCGCCAGGTGGTTGCCCGAGCTGCGCCGGGCCACCGGGCGCGACCTGCCCGCCGTGGGCGAGTACTGGTCCGCGAGGGTCTCCGAGCTGCAGCGCTACCTGGAGGTCGTGCCCTTCCCACGAGGCCTGTTCGACGTTCCTCCGCTTCCACCTCCGCGCGGCCTCCGCCTCCAGCGGCGACGTCGACCTGTCCCGCCTCTTCGAGGGCACCCTCGTGAGGCCGATCCCGCCCGCGCCGTCACCTTCGTCGAGAATCACGACACCCAGCCCGGCCAGTCGCTGGCCTCCACCATCAGTCGTGGTTCAAACCATCCGCCTACGCCCCTCATCCCTCCTTCGCGAGGCGGGGACCCCCTCATCTTCTGGGGCGACCTGTTCGGCACCCCCGAGACAGGCGACCTGCCCGCCGTCACCGAGCTTCGCTGCTGATGACCATGCGCCGCTCTCTGGCGCACGGTCGACAACGACGCCCCTCGACGAGCCGGACATCATCGGTTTTCGCGCGCGAGGGACGACGCCCACCCCGAGTTCGGGGCTGGCGGTCGTGCTGTCCGACCGCCGGGCGGGTTTCCAGCGGATCGACGTCGGGCCCGTCACGCGGGGAGCGGTGGATCTGCGTGCTGGGCGGCCACGAGCCGGTCGTGATCGGCGACGACGGCGCGGTGGAGCTGCCCGTGTCCGACGGCGGCCTGAGCGCGTACGTGCCCGAGGCGGCGCAGGCGATTCTCGAGGGCGCCGAGCAGCGCCTGCTGCGGCAGCGCTGACGGGCATGTCGATCCTCTAGCATTGATGGTCGAGGACCGTATGCGCATCCGCCGTACGCGCCTGCGTATGTTTTGCATAAGTTTTGCATGGTCTCGCGTATGTCCCGTGCATGTCTTGTATGTCTGAGGAGGAATCGTGCCCGCACCGGACCAGCTCACCACTGATGACAGGGTCGCCGTGCTCGTCGCCGATGGCCTGGAGGTCGAGGCCCTGGCCGTCGTCGACCTGCTCTACCGCGCCGGGATCGGGGTCGACATGCTCGCCGTGGGCGACGACCTCGAGGTCACCAGCTCCCACCGCGTCACCTTCCGCTGCGACGCGCTCCTGTCCGACGTCGACCTGGCCGACTACGCCCTCGTCTTCCTGCCGGGCGGCATCAGCACGCCGAACCTCAAGAGCACCGGGCGGTGACCGATGAGGGCGACCCGCCGCCTGGAGATGGACCTGCCCCTGGCGGCGATCTGCGCTGCGCCGTCGATCCTCGCCGAACTCGGGCTGCTGGACGGGCGCCGCGCCACCGCCAACCAGGCTTCCTGCCATGTTCTCAGGAGAACGGCGCCGAGGTCAGCGAGGGACAGCGTCGTGGTCGATGGCAACCTGCTGACCAGCCGCGGCATGGCCACCGCTGTCGACCTGGGGCTGGAGATCATCCGCTTCCTGCTCGACGATGCCGCTGTCGAAGCGGTCAAGAAGGGCGTCGTCCACCAGTACTGAGAGCAGTGCTGACTGCCGGCGCTGAGGCCGTTAATGACGTGAGGGCCGGATTCCGTCACGGAATCCGGCCCTCACTATCGAGCGACTCGCTGAGGCCTCAGGCCTGTGCGGAGCTCCTCGGGGATTGAGGGATCAGCGCGGCCAACAGGATGAGCAGTCCGGTGCTCCCCAGCAGGATGATCCCCGTCGCGGCCAGATCGACGTGCAGGCCGGCTCCGAGGCGACGACCAGCCCGCCCAGAATCGCCAGGATCATGCCCCAGGCCAGTGTGGTCCTACGGATCGGCCTGCGCTGGTGGTGAGAATCCGGCTCCCGTTTCCAGGGGCTGGACGTCCAGACCCCGTCAGGGTCGAAAGTGTGCCGACGCCTTCCTGCCGGGATCGCTGGACTTCGTGCGGTCACTGGACTCAGTGGACTTATCGGGTTCGCCAGGATCGTTGGGCGTTGTCATGTCGGTGATGGTGGCAGCGCCTCGGCCTCCTCGGGGCTCATCGTCGCCGTGACGCCGGCCGTCGGCAGAGGCTCGGTGTGCGTGATGCCGTCGGTCGGCAGGGCCTCGGTGTTCTCGGTGTTTTTAGCGTTCTCGGTGTTCTCGGTGTTCTCGGCGTCGGCGGACATGCGGGTGGTGGGGGTGTTGTCTGTGCTGTCGGGGCTGTGAGTGCTGTTGGTGCTCATGATTTCGTCTCCTGGAGGATGTCAGGGTCAGTTCGTCGGGGTTGGCGAGGCGTGGCGCTGGGCGTCGTCGCGGGTGTGGACCCAGGGTTCCCTGCCCTGCTCCCATGCGGTGGTCAAACAGTTCTCGTATGCGGGCGCTGCGCGCTGGACAGCTCGGACAGTTCGCGCCATGCAGGCTTTCGCCCGCGTCCGGGAACGAGTCGTCGTCGGCGCGGAGCTGTTCCAGGCACTGCTCTGCGTCATCCGAGCCGACAGCCGGATGAGTCATGCCCTCCACCGGAAGCTCACCGTGGTGGACGCCGTCGCTGTCGGTCCAATAGTCCACGACCCATGTGCTGGTCTGCGTCGATCCCTCCAGCGCACCTGAGGGGAGGACTCTCGACCTGGACCGCGCCAGTCCCGAGCTGGGCGTCGACATCGAGGCGGTGGTCCCCTCAGTGGCGGGCGAGTGAGCTGGGTGAAGCCGTGGGCGGGCTGCAGCAGACTGGACGAGTACGATTCGTTCCCATCCACCGTGTAGTTCCTCACGGCCTCGCCGGACCAGCCATGGTCTTGCTCGACGGTGGAGCCGCTGAGGATCCACGGCGAGCCGAGCTCGGCTTCGACCATCCCGAGTCTGGGGCGAGCGCCCACGCGCACCTTCTGCCCCTCGTTGGTCTTGATGCGGATGCGCCCGGTACCGACTGCCAGGTGCACCTGGGCGCTTTCAGAGCTGTCGGGACCGGCGGCGCGGGTGACCTGGCGCAGGTCGAGGGTGATCGAACCGGCTCCGTATGTGCCCAGATCAATGGCGCCCTCGGATGTGGTCGGGTAGGTGGTCGCTGCGGGGTCCAGGTCGGTATCGCTCAGAGTGATGGTGACCGGGTCGGTGACCGCAGGACTCTTGATGGCATCTGGAGGACCGAGCCGAGGCGAGCAGCGGCAGGGCGACCAGGGCGGCCAGCCAGCCGAATCCGGTCATCCATCCGCCCCGCCGTCCCCGCAGCGCGGAGATCACGATGCCGCCCGCCAGCAGAAGAACCAGGCCGCCGGATGTGATGAACACCGTCTGCAGGACACTGATGGTGTGCCACCGCGCATCATGCCCAGGACTGCCAGACCGATCAGGGCCAGCCCGATCACCAGCAGGCTCACCGTCTTGCCGGGGCCCGGGATACGGGGGCGCGGTGGCGGCACGGGTCGAGGAGCGTAAACGGATCAGGGGCGGGCGCTGGGCATTCCCTGCATCCCTGCATCCCTGCATCCCCGGCATTCCGGCCGTGCCCAGGCGGGTCGTCCCGCTCGAAGGGCTGGTCAGGGCGCCCATGGGCGCCGCGCGTCCAGGCTGCGGGGCCATGCGGCCTCGCGGCGGCATCGGCGAGGGCCGGGGGCCCGTCCACCCGTGAGCCGGGCGGGACTCGCCGGTGCTCTCGGGGGCGAAAGGCCGTCTGCGCGCCGTGCGCGTCGTTCGAGGCGCCTGTCGACAGCTTCGGTGTGTTTTCTGTATTGGCTGTACTTGCTGCTTCGGCTGCATTCGTTGCATCTGCGGCAACTGCTGCATCCGTGCCGGTCCGGGGACCGCCGGCGGTCTGCGCAGCCTGTGCCGCCGGCGCTCCCTCGGCCCGCGCAGTCTGCTGTCGGCCCGGAGCGCGTCCGCCGTTGGCGGGTCCGGTGCGAGGTGCCCATGGCTGTCCGTTCCATACGGGCCGTCCGAACTGGTCGAACTGGCCGGGGTGCGGTTGCGGACCGTGCTTCTCCCGGGAGCTCAGTGATCGGATGAGCCAGATGATCAGTGCGCTGATCAGGAAGACCCAGAACAGCACCCAGAAGAGGCCCCAGATGAACGACAGGCCGCCGGTTGCGTGATAGGGTGCCCAGGAGCCATGTGGGGAACAGGCCGTCGTCCGCGGAGGCCAGGCCGGCGATGAAGAGGATCGACCCGGCCAGGCCGGCGCTCACATCGCCGACCAGGGCCTGCTCGACGTGAATCCTTCCGTCGGACTCCTCCGGCGAGGAACGCCCAGCCCAGGGCGTAGATAATCGCCCCCAGGCCGGTGAGGATCGACAGGACCACCCAGATGCAGCGCACGAGTGTGGCGTCCACGCCCAGGGCGCTGTGCAGACACCGCCGGCCACCCGCCGACCCACCGATGTTCGGTGCGCACCAGGCCGGAGCGCCGGATCGAGTCGAAGAAGCCGGCCGTTGAACTGCGTCGCGGCGGGTAGTACCACTGGCCCTGATCGGCGCCGTTGGCGGGACCCTGGGAGAACGCCGCATCGGGGTTCGGCTCGGCTCCTCCGGCGACGACGTCGGAAAGCCATCGGGAGACGGATTAGACGGAGCAGACGGGTCATTGTCGGGTGGGCCGGTCGGGGGCAGGTCGAATTGCTCATGGCTCTATGGTCGTCGTCGGATGGGCGCCCCGGCGATCAGGAGAGACCCTGAGTCGCCCCTATTTCGCTCCCCACCCTGCCCTGAAACTGCCTGAATTCTCCGCGCAGCGAGCTCCGAGCGCCACCCGGCGATGCCACGATAGTGCCGTGACGACCGCGACGACCATGAGGGACCGCGACGACCGTGGCCCGACAACAATCATCCGGGGGCGACCCGTGCAGGGCGGCCCCCATCGCCACAATGGTCGAATGAATGGTCGAATGAATGGCCGCATGGAGCCGGGCCCCTCCGGTCCTCCTCACGTGTCAGCCCTGCCGCTGCGCGACTGCTGCCGCTGCGGCGCCCTCGTCGTCATCTGTCCCGTCTGACCTCCGCTCAGCTCGCCGCGCTTTCGTGCACATTCCTCGCGACGGCGGGCTCCGCACGCATGGTGGCCGGTGTATGCGCGGGCGTTGCCGCCCACCTCGGCCTGTCCGTGACCCTCGTGCGATTCTTCGCCGTTGCGGCCGCCTTTATGCGGGGGCGCCGGCGTCATGCTCTACGTGCTGCTGTGGATCGCCGTCCCGGCGGGCGACCCGTGGGCCGAGGCTGCCGGGCGCGCGCTGAGTCGCGCCCGGCTCGCCGGCAGGGCCGACCGAGCTCATCTCGGTGTCAGGGGCGCCTGCGCTCCATCCTCGGCGGAGGGGCTCTCCTGCTCGCGGCCGTTCTGCTCGAACTGTGGCGGGAGGGGCTCCTGTCCTCCGTCAGCTGGGGCGGGCCGCTGATCGTCACCGGTTGCGGAACCGCGCTCGTGTGGTCCCAGGTCGATGCCGTGACCAAGCCCGGACACGGCATCGGCGCGCGTGTGCGCATGACCGGGGCGTGGCCCTGGCGGCAGTCAGGATTCTGATGTGGATGAGCCGCGACACCGCCCCCGGCGCTCTGCTGGCGGGCTCCTGACCAGCATTGCTCTCATCGTCGGCATCGGGCTCATCCTGACTCACTGTGGCTGCGCACCAGCCGGGCGCTCGCCGAGACCCGCGCCGCTGAAGTGCGCGAGGCCGAGCGCGCCGACATCGCCGCTCACCTGCACGACTCGGTCCTGCAGACCCTCACCCTCATTCTGCAAGCGCGCCGACGAGCCCGCCACTGTCGCCCGCCTGGCCCGCTCCCAGGAGCGCGAGCTGCGGGCCTGGCTCTACACCGACCGTCCCGAGGCGGGCACGTCGGTGGCCGACGCCATGCGCGACCTCGTCGGGGAGGCCGAGGACCGCTACGGCGCGGACGTCGAGCTGGTGGTCGTGGGCGACCGCGTCCCGGACCGCGCCACCGAGTCATCGTCGCCGCTGCGCTCGAGGCTCTGTCAACGCCGTGCGCCACGGCGCCCCGCCGGTGTCCGTCTACGCCGAGCTCAGCGACGGGCAGATGGAGGTCTTCGTGCGCGACCGCGGCCCCACTTCGATCTCGATACGATCGCCTCCGACCGCCACGGCGTGCGCGAGTCCATCATCGCCCGCATGGATCGCCACGGCGGTAAGGGCGTCATTCGTCGCCTCGCCCAGGGCACCGAAGTCATCCTCTCTCTTCCCACCCCGTCCCAAGGAGCATGATGCCCGATGATGGTTGATTCCGTCGCCCCCGCCGATTCCAGCGATTCCGCCCTGCGCGTCCTGGTCGTCGACGACCACGCCCTCGTGCGCGCCGGTGTGCGCTCCGAGCTCGCCGCCCACGCCGCCGACCTCGAGGTTGTCGGGGAGGCGGACGACGTCGAGGGCGCCGTCGCCGCCGTGCACGCGCTGGCGCCCGACGTCGTCCCTGCTCGACGTGCACCTGCCGGGCGGCAACGGCGGGGAGGGCCGAGTAGTGGTCGCCCTGCCAGGACGCGCCGGCCACGCGCTTCCTCGCCCTGAGCGTGTCCGACGCCAGCGATGACGTCGTCGGCGTCATCCGCGCCGGCGCTCGCGGCTACGTCACCAAGGCGATCTCGACGGCCGATCTGGCCCAGGCGGTGCGGCGCGTGGCAGCCGGGGACGCCGCCTTCTCCCGCGCCTGGCCGGCTTCGTGCTGGACGCTTTCGGAGCAGGTGCGGGGGAGGTGGCCGTGGCGGATTCCGAGCTCGACCGCCTGTCGTCCCGGGAGCGCGAGGTCACGCGGCTCATCGCCCGCGGCTACACCTGCAGGGAATGCGCCGGCGAACTGTTCATCAGCATCAAGACCGTGGAGACGCACGTCTCGGCCGTGCTGCGCAAAGCTGCAGCTGTCCAACCGCAACGAGCTCACCCGCTGGGCCGCGGCCCGCCATCTCCTGTAGCCCGCCCGACCCGGTGACCCAGCCGGCTCATCGGTCGCTGAACGGTATGGCAAGCTGTGCCTGTGGGAACTGTCGGGAACGTGATTGTCGGTCTGGTCATCGTCATTGGACTGGGCGGTGCCCTGACGCAGATCTATCCCGGTCCGGCTCTCGTGCTGGCGGCCGTCGCCGTGTGGGCGGTCGTCACGGGCGGGGCCGCCGCCTGGATCGCGCTGGCGGTGTCCGCCCTCGCCGTGGCGATCACGAGCGTGGGCAAGTACGTCCTGGTGGGGCGGCGGCTGCGCCGTGCAGGGAGTGCCCGCCGCTCCCTGCTCGTGGGAGGCCTGGTCGGGGTGATCGGCTTCTTCCTGGTGCCGGTGGTGGGATTGCCGCTCGGCTTCTGCCTGGGCGTGTACCTGTGGGAACTGGTCCGTGGCGCCGACCAGGCCACTGCCCGGGCCGCCGTCTGGGAGGCAGTCAAGGCGCAGGGCCTGGCGATCCTCTTCGAGCTGAGCGGCTGCCTGGTCGCCGCGGTCGCGTGGGCCGTGGCCCTTGCGGCTGGCTGGCGTCCGGTCCCGCGGATCCGTGGGAGGATGTCCGCTGTGACTGATGCGATAGACCAGCCGGATGTGACGATGACCGGGCGCCTGAGCACCCGCGATCTGCCTGGCGGCTCATCCGGGTCGCTGCGCGTGCCCGCCCTGGTCGCCCTGCCGGACGGTCCGCTCCTGCTGGTCCGATCGACCGCCCCCGCCCCGGCGCCGGCGCCTGGCGCGAGCACGGCGGCGCCCTGCCCGACGACCCTGCCCAACCCCAACAGCCTGTGGCTGCGCCGCTCCGATGACGCCGGGGTCACCTGGTCCGCGCCCCAGCGGCTCATGCCCACCGACGTCGGGTTGGGCGGCGTCTCGGACCCTCCGTCCCTGTACGACCCCGCAGACCGGGCGCCTGCACCTGTTCGCCGCCGCGGCCACCGACGTCGGCCTGTTCGGGAGCCCACCGCCCTCGCCCTCCGCTCGGGAGGGCCTGGCGCCTGAGCCGGGCACTCTGCGCCTGCTGCACGCTGTGAGCGCTGATGCGGGCATCACCTGGGACTGGGAGGACCTGACCGCCCTGCTCGCTCCCACGGCCGAGCGGCCCGACGGCGTCGTCGGCTTCCCCCGTGTCCGGTCACGGCCTGACGCTGGCCCACGGCGCCCACGCCGGTCGGCTCGTCAGCCCCTGGTCACCGCCCTGGCGCCGCGCCCCGACGGCACCCGGCCCGTGCGCGCCACCGCATTGCTGTCCGACGACGCCGGTGCCACCTGGTTCTTGGGGCGCGATGTGCCCGCGCCCGAGGGGACCGGGCGCGGCGAGCCTGGCCGGCGGGGCCGCCACCACCGGCGTCGATGAATGGGCTCTCGCCGAGCTCCCGGCAGGATCCGGCGCGCAGGGCGGCCTTCTGCTCAGCGCCCGCGACGGCGGCTACGGCGGCAGACGCCTGACGGCGCAGTCCCACGACGGCGCCATGACGTGGACGACTCCGCATTTCCCGAGGAGACGCTGCCCGACCCCGGTTGCAACGGCTCTCTCGTGGGTGCTGCCCAGCGGTGCCGTGGTCTGCTCCCACGCCGGCGACCACCGCAGCCGGTGCGCGGGCAGGCTCTCGGTGCTCCCCGCCGGAGCATCCGCATGGCGGGACCCTGGCCGTCCTGACGGGTCCTGACGAGCCCTTCGGCTACTCCGATGCAGCCGTGATCCCCGGTTCCCGGGGTCCGGCGCGCGCGTCGTGGTGGTGGCCGAGCAGCCGCAGGAGCCCGATACGACGCTGGCGTGCTTCGTCGTCGAGACCTGAGTGCGATGCCGCCCGAGCGGCACCCGAGTCCCTGTCCATCAGATCCGTGGGAGGATGTCCGCCGTGATGGACCAGTCAGATCACGACACCTGGGTGATGCGGGCGCAGCGGCGCCCGGCAACGTCTGAGGCCTTTGAGGCGCTGGAGCGCGCTGGCGCACGTGCAGAGCGGTGGCCTGCTGGTCGTCTCCCCACGGACACCGTGTGCGGCATCGGCGCCCTGGCCTCGGATCCCGCTGCCGTCGCCCGGCTCCTGGCCGCCAGGGACGCGGCCGCCAGATGCCCCGCCGGTGCTGGTCGCCGGCCCCGACCAGCTCGCCGGCGTCGTGGCCGACATCCCGTCCGCCGCCCGCGCCCTGATCGAGACTTTCTGGCCCGGCGCGCTGACCCTGGTCCTCACCGCCGCCCCCGACCTGGGCTGGGACCTCGGCGAGACTGGCGGCACCATCGCGGTGCGCATGCCCGATCACCCGCTGGCCCTGTCCCTGCTGCGGGTCACCGGCCCCATGGCGGTCACCAGCGCCAACCGCACCGGCGAGCCCCCGGCCACCGACGCCGCCGCTGCGCGCGGCCGCCTTCCCTCCGGCGCCCCCTCGGCAGCCATGACGACGAGTTCCGGGGGCGTCATCAGTGCTCGACGGCGGGCCGACGCGCCGGCCCGGTGCCCTCCACGATCGTGTCCCTGGCGGCCGACCGCGCCCTGACGCCGGTGGTGCTCCGCGACGGGGTCCTGCCCGCGCGGCCTCGCCGCCGTCGTCGACCCCGTGCTGCGGGCGGCCGGAGCGGCGCTGCTCGCCGATGCTATGGATGCGATGGATGCGATGGACGTGGAAGAGGAGCACAAAGGGGTCGGGAGCATGAGGGTCTACCTGCTGGTTCTTCTGGTGGCGGCGGCGGTCACCTATGTGGCCGTTCCGATCGTGCGGCACGTCGCGCTGGTATCCAATGCCCTGACCCCGGTGCGCGCTCGCGATGTCCACTCCACCCCGATCCCGCGGCTCGGGGGCGTGGCCATGTTCGTGGGATTCGCCTCCGCCGTGACCGTGGCCTCCCAGATCCCCTACCTGGCCGCCGTCATCGACTCCTCCGCCTGGGCGGTCGTGCTGAGGGGCGAATGGTGTGCTTCCTGAGGTCGTCGATGACCTGTGGGAGCTGGACTGGTGGGCCAAGCTCTCCGGGCAGATCCTGGCCGCCGGGGTCGCGGCCTGGCGGGGGTTCAGCTCATCACCTTCCCCGTTGGCGGGGTCACCCTGGGATCCTCGCGGCTCAGCCTGTTCTCCACCGTTCTGGTGGTGCTGGCCGTCATCAACGCGGTCAACTTCGTCGATGGGCTCGACGGCCTGGCCGCCGGCATCATCGGCATCGGCGCGAGCGCCTTCTTCCTCTACGTCTACGTGCTGACCGCACGACGCAGCCCGCCTCCCTACACGTCCCTGGCGGCCACCGTGATCGCCGCCCTGATCGGGATCTGCGTGGGCTTCGCCCCACAACTTCCATCCGTCCACGATCTTCATGGGCGACTCTGGCTCCATGCAGCTCGGGCTCATCTCGGCGGCCGGAACCATCATCGTCACCGGCCAGATCGATCCGCTTGTCCATCGAGGGCACCCACCGCGGTGCCCGTGCTTCCTGCCGGTGCTCATCCTGGCGGTGCTGCTGCTGCCTGACCGACATGATAGATGGCGATCACGCGGCGCACCTGGGCCGGTCACAGCCCCTTCCACCCCGACCGCATGCACATGCACCACCGTCTGCTGGCCGCCGGTCACTCGCACCGTCGCGCCGTGCTGGTGATGTACGTGTGGGCGGCCCTGATCCTCCTTCTCCTGCGCCGCCATGGCCTCTTCCCGCTGCGCAACGTGCTCGTGGGCGCCGGCGTCGGCGCGATCGCGGTGCTGGTCGTCACCGCTGACATGATGCCGGGATTGCGGCAGTCCTGGGCCCGCCGTCGGCGCCCGACGGACCGGAAGCGCAGCCGATGAGCACCTGGCAGTAGCAACCGCGACCCCCGGGCGGCCGGGTCGAAGAAGCGAGCGTCGTCGGGCTCAGCCGATCCGCACGCATCAGGAGGTCTTCGGCTCACCGCCGTGCGGGTGGGCCTGGTCGGAGGCGCGCTCGCGGCCCCGGGCTCGCGGCGGGTCACCCTGGCGGGAGGCCGGGCATGGGTCGGCGCCGCCTGGGGTGCGGGTGCGGGCGCGCTCTGACGGCGATCACGGCGGCGGTTCTGGCCGCGCCTGGGACCGCGTCCCGCGACTCGGCTCCAGCGGCGCCATGCTGTCCTTCATCGGCAAGATCATCGTCATGATCGGCGTGGTGGTGCTGGCGAGACCGTACAAGTCCGCCATGTCTCCGGTGTGGTTCCTGGGGACGCTGGCCGCGGTGCTGCTGGGCGTGGCCGCCATTGAGATCGTTTCACTGGCCAATAGGCGCTCTTTAACGGTCGATTCCAGGAGCGATGACGGGTGAGGTGTCACCCGGCGCCCCGCGATTCGGTGCCTGCTCAGAGCACCCTGCTCAGAGCAGTTGAGGGCACTGCAGCTTGTGACGCCACGATTCGTCTCGAAGGAGACCTGGTGATGACGAGCGCGACTCTCGCTGCCGGACTAGCAGCGGTCGCTCCAGCCGCCGGGGCGGTGAGGGTTCTGAGCCTCCCACCCTGGCTGATTTCTTCCCGAGGCCTTCCTGCTCGTGGGGACCCCGTTCGCGATCAATCGCATCATGATGGTGCGTCTGATCGCTGACTGCCGCTCTCGTGCTCTTCTTCGGTATTGGCGCTGCGCGCGCGCAAGGTGGTCCCCGGGCGCTTCCAGAACGTGTGCGAGATGCTTCTCGGCTTCGCCCGGGTCAATATCGCCGAGGAGATCATCGGCGAGCGGCGCGCCAAGCCTTACGTGCCCATCATCACCACGATCTTCCTGGGCGTGCTCTTCCTCAATATCTCCGGCGTCATTCCCGGCCTCAATATCGCCGCCACCAGCGTCATCGGCATGCCGATCGTCTTCGCCGTGGTGGCCTACGTCGTCTTCTTCTACGCCGGCATCAAGAGTCACGGCCTGGGCGGCTTCCTGCGCAGCTCCGTGCTGCCCGCGGGGGTGCCGAAGGCCCTGTGGATCCTCATCATCCCCATCGAGTTCCTCTCCAACCTCATCATGCGGCCGGTGACTTTGACCATCCGTCTTCTGGCCAACATGGTCTCGGGGCACTTCCTGCTCGCCCTGTGCTACGCCGCCACGAGCGCCCTGTTCTTCCATGCGGCCTCCGCCCTCAAGGGGCTGGGGTGGTCACCTTCGGCGTGGCGCTGGCCTTCGTCCTGTTCGGAGGTTTTTCGTCGCCACTCTGCAGGCCTATATTTTCGCTCTGCTCACCGCCGTCTACATCAGTGATCCTCTGGACTGCATTAGTACTCTGCTTAGTCAGCCCCAACTTAGTCTCCAACGCACTTTCACGCACCTGCTCACGATCGCCGATATTCTGATGTTCCCAATATTCCAGCATTCCGATCCTCTACTATCCCATCTGAACACCCGCCCACAGCACTCCGGGCCTGCCTGACGTCCGATCTCAAGGAGAACCAACCATGACCGGCAGCATTGCGACCATCGGTTACAGCCTCGCCACCATCGGCCCCGGCATCGGCATCGGCCTCTGTCGTGGCCAAGACCCAGGAGGCACCGCCCGCCGGCCGGAGCTTCGCCGGCGCGCCGCGCCAACATGTTCATCGGCGCCGCTCTCATCGAGGGCCCTCAGTCTGCCTCGGCTTCGCCGCGGGCTTCGCCTTCTGAGTCCGGGCGGTCCTGATGACCCTCGAGATCGCACGGAACGCAGCGAGACGCACGCTACCCGCCGCTTCTGAGGGGCGGCGAGGAGAGCAGCAACATGCTGCTGCCGGAGACCTCCGACCTCGTATGGGCTACAGTCGCCTTCGTCATCATCGCGGTGGTGCTCCTCAGATACGCCCTGCCCTGCTTCACCAAGGTCCTCGATGAGCGCACGCGCCGCATCGAGGAGGGCCTCGAGCTGGCCGATAAGGCCAAAGAGGACCAGACCAACGCCGAGCTCAAGGCGCGCGCCTGGTCGAGACGCCCGCCGCGATGCCGCCAAGATCCGCGAGGACGCCCAGGCCCAGGCCCAGGAGATCGTCGCAGCCGCCCGTGAGGCGGCCCAGGGCGAGGCGGGCAGGCACTGGACGCCGCCGAGCGCCAGATCCAGGCGGACAAGCAGGCCGCTCAGATCAGTCTGCGCACCGACGTCGGGCTGCTGGCCTCCTCCCTGGCCGAGAAGATCGTCGGCGAGCAGCTCAAGGACACCGAGCTGTCCACGGGTCATCGACCGCTTCCTGGACGATCTCGAGGCGGCGCCGGTAGTGAGCCGGTGAGGCAGAGCGTCGCCTCGACCGGTGAGGGAGCAGTCCGGTGAGGACCGGGTACCGCCACCAGTCGCGCCGTCGCCGCCGAGGCCTGGGACCCGGTCCTGGCGTCGGCCGGTCCGCAGGCGCAGGAGCTCGGCGAGCAGATCCTCGTCCTGGCTCACGAGGTGGCCGTCAAGCCGTTGCGCGGGCCTCTGACCGACCCCGGCCGCACGTCCGACGACAAGGCGCTGCTGGTCGCTCGTCTCTTCGCGGGACGGGTGGATGAGCGCGTTGTCGCCCTGTCTGCAGGGCGCTTGTTCGCGGGCGCTGGTCCCATCCGGTCGACCTCATCACCGCTCTGCACGACCTGGGCATCCAGGCCATTCTCACCGGGGCGCGCGCCGGCGGCACCCTCGACGACGTCGAGCAGCAGCTCTTCGCCGTTCAACGGGTCCTGGCCGACAACCGGGAGATCCGAGAGTCTCTCGAGCCCTCCCGGCGCAGCCGTCAGGACGATCGCGTCGACCTGGCCCCGTCACCCTGTTCGCCCTCGCATATCTCGGCCCCGGCGATGAGCCTGGTGATCTGGTGCGTGCGGCATCGACCGGGGATCACGGCCGGCGGGGTGCCGCACAACCTGCGCCGGGTCACCGAGCTGGCCGCCGCCCTGCAGAATCGCACGATCGCCGACGTCGTCACCGCCATCGATGACGAGGGGTCCAGGAGCGCGCCTCCGCGCGGTCCTCGCCCAGCGCATCGGCACCGACATCGAGCTCCAACATGAGGTCGACCCTCCGTCATCGGCGGGGTCAGGGTCTCCGTGCGCGACCTCGTCGCGGATTCCACCGTCCGCAGCACCGTCACCGGACTGCGCACCGGTTGACGGGCTGAACGCGCGCGCCTCAGACTTCCGGCGCCCCGCAGGCGCCACCCAGCTGACACAGCAAGGAGACGACAGATGGCAGAGCTGACCATCAGGCCGGAGGACGTCCGTTCGGCCCTGGACGAGTTCGTCGCGTCCTACAAGCCGGCGCAGGTCGCGGCGGAGGAGGTCGGTCACGTCGTCTTCGCCGCCGACGGCATCGCCCACGTCGAGGGCCCTGCCCGGCGTCATGGCCAACGAGCTCCTCACCTTCGAGGACGGCACCGCCGGCCTGGCGATGAACCTCGACGAGCGCCAGATCGGCGTGGTCGTCCTGGGCGACTTCGCCGGCATCGACGAGGGCCAGACGGTGCGGCGCACCGGGGAGGTCCTGTCCGTGCCGGTGGGCGACGGCTATCTCGGCCGCGTCGTCGATCCCTCTGGGGCGCCCCATCGACGGCCTGGGCGAGATCCCCGCCGAGGGCAGGCGCGCCCTGGAGCCCAGGCCCCCGGCGTCATGGCCCGCAAATCGGTCCACGAGCCCCTGCAGACCGGTCTGAAGGCCATCGACTCCATGATCCCCATCGGCCGCGGTCAGCGCCAGCTCATCATCGGCGACCGCAAGACCGGCAAGACCGCCATCGCGCTGGACACGATCCTCAACCAGAAGGCTGTCTGGGAGACCGGCGATCCCGCTCAGCAGGTGCGCTGCATCTACGTCGCCACCGGTCAGAAGGGATCGACGATCGCCTCGGTGCGCTCCGTCCTGGAGGAGCACGGCGCCCTGGAGTACACCACCATCGTCGCCTCCCCGGCCTCCGATCCCGCCGGGTTCAAGTACTGTCCCCGACACCGGCGGTGCCATCGGGCAGCACTGGATGTACTCCGGCAAGCACGTGCTGATCGTCTTCGACGATCTGTCCAAGCAGGCCGAGGCCCACCGAGCCCGTCTCGCTGCTGCTGCGCCGCCCGCCGAGCCGTGAGGCCCTACCCGGTGACGTCTCTACCTGCACTCGCGCCTGCTGGAGCGCTGCGCAAGCTCTCGACGACCTGGGCGCGGGCTCGATGACCGGCCTGCCGATCATCGAGACGAAGGCCAACGACGTCTCGGCCTACATCCCCACCAAACGTCATCTCCATCACCGACGGGCCAGATCTTCCTCCAGTCCGACCTGTTCAACTCCGACCAGCGCTCCCGCCGTGGATGTGGGCATCTCGGTGTCCCGTGTCGGCGGCGCCGCCCAGGTCAAGGCCATGAAGAAGGTCGCCGGTACGCTCAAGATCACCCTGGCGCAGTACCGCTCCATGCAGGGCCTTCGCCATGTTCGCCTCCGACCTGGACGCCGCCACCCGCGCAGCAGCTGACCCGCGGGAGCGGCTCCCATGGAGCTGCTCAAGCAGCCCCAGTTCACGCCCTACCCGGTCGAGCGAGCAGGTCGTCAGCGTATGGACCGGGACCAACGGGTACCTCGACGATCTGGACGTCGACGACGTCCCTGCCCTTCGAGGACGCCCTTTCCTCGATCATCTGCGCCGCAACACCGAGATCCTTGACACCATCCGGGACAGCGGCACCCTCGACGAGGAGACCGAGGAGTCCCTGCGCAAGGCCGTGGAGTCCTTCCGCACCACCTACCTGTCCGGGGACAAGATGCTCTCCAGCGAGGTCGCCGCCGCCGAGGACGAGGCTCCCGCCGAGCACACCGCCGAGCAGATCGTGCTCAAGAGGGGCTGACGTGGCAGGCAACCAGCGCGTTTACAAGCAGCGCATCCGATCGACCCAGACCCTCCAGAAGGTGTTCCGGGCGATGGAGCTCATCGCCTCCTCCCGGATCGGTGCGCGCCGCAACGCGCAGGGAGGCGAGCCCTACGACCACGCCCCTGTCCGAGGCCGTGGCCGCCCGTGGGCACCTATGCCCGCCTCGATCATCCGATCATCCCAGGAGCGCACCGATACCAACCGCGTGGCCGTGCTCGTGGTCACCTCCGACCGCGGCATGGCCGGGCGCCTACTCGGCGACCATCCTGCGCGAGTCCGGAGGCTCATCGACCAGCTGGTCGAGGACGGCAAGGAGCCGGTGATCTTCACCTTCGGGCGCCGTGCCCATCCTGCTTCACCTTCCGCCGGCGCGACGTGGAGTACTCCTGGACGGGCCAGTCCGATCGACCCACCGATACGCGTCCATCGATGAGGTGGCGACCATGCTCCTCGAGTACTTTCCTCCTGCCGGCTCGAGCCGGCGGGGTGAGCTCAGGTCCACATCGTCTTCACGCGCCACGTCTCGCATGGTCTCCCAGGTCCCTGAGGTCCGCCGCATGCTGCCGCTGACCGTCGTCGACGTCGATGGCCGGGCGAGATCAACCGGGAGGACATCGTCGCGACCAGGCCCCGAGAGGTCCAGCGAGGCGTCGGGGCCAGCCGCTGTACGAATTCGAGCCCTCCGCCTCCGAGGTCCTCGACGGCCTGCTCACGCGCTACGTGCGCTCGCGCATCCGCAACGCCCTGCTCGCAGGCGGCGGCCTCCGAGCTCGCCAGTCGCCAGCAGGCCATGCACACCGCCACGGACAACGCCGAGGACCTCATCATCACCTACACCCGCCTGGCCAACGCGGCGCGCCAGGGCGACATCACCCAGGAGATCACGGAGATCGTCTCGGGTGCCGACGCCCTGGGCGCCGAGTCAGTCGTCGCGAGACTCAGATCCCCAACTACTGAGCACGGAACGGACGCACGGAAGAACGCATCATGGCTGACACCACCACCCCCGGTACCGGGACGCATCACCTGGATCATCGGCGCCGTCGTCGACGTCGAGTTCCCGCCGGACGCGATCCCTGGCGATGTACAACGCCCTCAAGGTGACCATCCAGGCGACCGGCGAGGGCGAGGAGCCGCACGAGATCACTCTCGAGGTCGCCCAGCACCTGGGTGACAACATCGTGCGCACCATCTCTCTGAAGCCCACCGACGGCCTCGTGCGCGGCTCGGTGGTGCGACGACACCGGCGCCCCCGATCTCCGTGCCCGTCGGGCGATGTGCACCAAGGGCGCGTCTTCAACGTCACCGGTGAGGTCCTCAACCCTCAACGAGGGGAGCATCTGGAGATCTCCGAGCGCTGGCCCATCCACCGTCAGCCCCCGCCTTCGACCAGCTGGAGTCCAAGGAGCAGATGTTCGAGACCGGCATCAAGGTCATCGATCTGCTCACCCCCTATGTGCAGGGCGGCAAGATCGGCCTGTTCGGCGGCGCCGGCGTGGGCAAGACGGTCCTCATCCAGGAGATGATCCAGCGCGTGGCCCTCAACCACAACGGCGTCTCCGTCTTCGCCCGGGGTCGGCGAGCGCACCCGTGAGGGCAACGACCTCATCGTCGAGATGGACGAGGCTGGCGTCTTCGACAAGACCGCCCTGGTCTTCGGGCAGATGGACGAGCCGCCGGGCACGCGTCTGCGGGTGGCGCTGAGCGCCCTGACGATGGCCGAGTACTTCCGCGACGTCCAGCACCAGGACGTGCTGCTGTTCATCGACAACATCTTCCGCTTCACCCAGGCCGGTCCCTGAGGTCTCCACGCTGCTGGGCCGCATGCCCTCGGCCGTGGGCTACCAGCCCAACCTCGCGCGATGAGATGGGCCTGCTGCAGGGCGCATCACCTCGGCCGGCGGCCCTCCATCACCTCCTGCAGGCCATCTACGTGCCCGCTGACGACTACACCGACCCGGCTCCGGCCACGACCTTCGCCCACCTGGACGCCACGACCGAGCTGTCGCGCGAGGTGGCCGCGCGCGGCATCTACCCGGCCGTGGACCCGCTGGCCTCGGACCTCTCGCCTGCTCGCGCCGCCGCTACGTGGGCCGGGGCACTACGAGGTCGCCACCCGGGTAGTCGATCCTCCAGAAAAGAGACAAGGACTCCAGGACATCATCGCGATCCTGGGTATCGACAGGCTCTCGAGGAGGACAAGGTCGCCGTGGGCCGGGCGCGGCGCATCGAGCAGTTCCTGTCCCAGAACATGTACATGGCGGAGAAGTTCACCGGCGTCCCCGGCTCCACCGTGCCTGTGCCCGAGACCGTCGGGGGCCTTCAAGCGCATTGCCGACGGCGACTACGACCACCCTGCCTGAGCAGGTCTTCTTCAACATCGGCGGCGGCATCGAGGGATCTCGAGGCGCCGGGCGGCCGAAACACGGCGAGCCTGACATGCCAGGGCGCTGACTGTCGAGATCGTCTCCCGCACCGGGGAGGCCTGGGCAGCCAGGCCGGGCAGCTCACGGTCCCCGCTGGCCGACGGCGAGCTCGGAATCCTTGCCGGGCGCCAGCCGATCCTGGCGATCGTGGGTCGCGGCGCCGTGCGCATCGTACCCGTCGTGGGGAGGCCTTCGAGGTTCCGGTGGCCGGTGGCTTCTGCTCGGTGAGCCGCGCGCACCGTCACCGTGGCAGCCGATGCCGCGGGACGGAGCCGAGGACGCTCCAGATCAGGGATGTGCTGAGCCGAGGCCGTGGACCTCCGGACCTCCCTGATATCGAGATTGATCGGGGACCAGAGCGCATGATGGGACATCGGTCTGGACGGCGGCGAGGCGCGTTGGCGCTGGTCGTGCTCGTCCTGATCGGGGTGTCATCGTCCGCTTGCGTCGCCTGGCCGGGCGCGTCGGCTCCTTCGAATGCGCCTTGCGCCGCGGGCGGAGCCGCTGGATGAGCGGCATCGCCACCTTCGGCGGAGATTCAGTGGAATGGACGCGACTGGTCTCGCTGTCCGTGCGACCGCGTTACCGCCTGAGCGCGCCGACATCGAGGCTCGGTGGAGTCTGGCCATAGGAGGTGCGGAGGGCAATATCGTCGATGTCGGTGCGTCTACCGCGGTGAGCGCTTCGATCTGGCGATGGTGGAGGACTCCCCACTCCGCGATGGTCGCCTGGCTGGAGTCCGCGGCTCCGACGCAGTGAGCTTCTGTGCTGTAGCCTCTGTGAGCCTGTCAGGCTATCCGGAGCCCCTATCCGCGGTCGCGCGCATGGAGACGACGTGGACGAGGTGCCAGCGGACTCGGGCCCCACACGGCGAACCAGGCCATGGCGAAAGGCTGGGCGATGAATCCTGTCATTATCACGGGCCCGCGGCAGAGTTGTCCTCGGCGTCGGTGGCGAAGGTCCAGGCGTTGAGCGCCCAGATGGCGCCCACGTGCCGCAGTAGACGGTCAGCGTCATCGACCCCACGGCGGCTGGCGGGGCGACCCACCCAGCGAGCGCCGGAGACGAGCTGAGGAGGGCGATGACCAGCATGGCCGTGCCGCCCAGGCCCACCGCCTCGAAGGTCGTGTCGGTGTGCGGTCCCGCGGTGGCCAGGGCCTTTCGCGTTGAAGGGGCGGGACACGGGCTGTCCCCCGCGGTTCATGCCCGTCATGTCGTTCACATCACCGCTCCCGGTGGTGATCCCGGTGCTGCTGTCGGTCGTGTCAGCCGCCGTCGCGTCTGTGTCCGTCGCGTCTGTCGCGTCTGTCGCACCCGTCGCGTCCGTCATGTTCGCCGATCCCGAGTCGAGGGCGGTTGCGCGGTATCCGGTGCTGCAGGGCCGTCGGCCTGCCCGCCGCGCTCGATTCGCGCCGATCTGCGCGGACCGACTCTGCCCGTTGACGCACTGCTCGCTGTCCGCAGGAGACCAGGTGGTAGGCGCTCGGGCGTCCGGATGACGACAGCTGACGCTCCAGCCGGCGCCGTGGCCGATCACGGCGCACAGTGCGCCGACCGCGGCCAGGCGCCATGCAGGTTGCGCGAGCGCGACCAGTCCAGGCGCGACAGGCCCAGCCCCAGGAAGATGTAGGCCATCCACAGCGCGCCGGGGTAGAACCCGGTGATGAGGAAGGAGACGACGGCGGCATTGCCGTCCCCCGACGTCGGGTAGGCGGTCATTCCCAGGTGACTCAGAGCAACGGGTGTGCCGAGCGATGATCGGCCCGACCACTGCGATGACGGCCGCCAGGATGAACAGGTTGCGGGGACGCCAGCTCAGGACGGGCAGGGCCAGGGCGAACTAGGCGGCGTAGTAGCCCAGAATGACGCCCACCGGCGGGCCGAGCAGAGCCAGGCCCGTGCCCATGGCCAGCAGCGCGGTGCACGCAGTATTCGCAGACAGGGTGCGGATCAGCGCCTCGCCCGTGTGGGTGCGGGCACGGCCGGACGATGATGAGCGAGAAATCCGGCGATGACGGCGAAAGAGTACCGCGGAGCTCCGTGCGCCTGGTCGAGCACGCCGGACAGCGACGTCAGTCCGCAGGTCGTAAACCCACGTGCGCCGCCATCATGCCGAGCAGCGCCAGTCCTCGGGCGGCGTCGAGTCCTCCCAGGCGGTTCGGTCCGGCGGTGCCCGGTGAGGTAGGCGCCGCGGCATCGGGCAGGGTCCACCTGCAGCGCAGCGCGTCCGAATGCGCAGACGACGGCTGCCGGGTGGATGCTGCCGGGGCGGGGCGGTGTCGGAAGGTGTAGACGTCTGACGAGGGACATCAGTAGCAGTCCCCAGGTAATCCACAGCGTTAACGGGCGGAGGTGCCGGTAAGACGCCGGGTGAGACGCCGCTGATGGGCGGGGGAGCTCTGGGACCTGTAGGCTGCCGGGGTGCGTGTCGTCAGTGCCAGCTGCCCGTGGACTACTCCGGGCGCCTCGACGCCCACCTACCCCAGGCCACCCGCCTCATCATGATGGCTGCCAGGCGGGACGGCTCGGTCTCGTGCATTCGATGGAGCTGCCAAGCCCCTGAACTGGATGGTCCCGCCCGCCCGGCTCAGCGAGGCCGATCCCGACGACGAGGATCGCGGGGCCGGCGTCGTCGCGGTGAGAGTTGCGGCCGCCAAGACCGATGATCGGCTCAATCATCCGCATCTTCGAGATCTCTCCGATGCCAGCGGACCTGGGCGTCGATCCGGGCTGACCAAGGACGGGGTCGAGGCTCACCTCCAGGAGCTCCTCGCCGAGCAGATCGAGGTCCTGGGGCCGGCTATCGGCTCGTGCGGCGCGAAATACACGGCCATCGGACCGGTGGACATCGCTGGCCAGGACGTCGAGCGGCGGCTCGGTGGCCGTCGAGCTCAGCGCGTGGGCGGCATCGACGCGTCGAGCAGCCGAGCCGCCTACTCGGCTGCTGAATCGTGATCCGGTGCTGGCTCCTGTGCAGGGGTCTTCGCCGCTCAGACCATCAAAGCCGCAGGCCCGGGTGTTTGGCCGAGGACCGGGGCATCCCGCTGCGTCGTGCTCGACTACGACGCCATGCGCGGCATGGACGATCCAGCGCCCGCCTCTTCTGAAGCATCTGAGCTGTTACTGGGAGCCTCCTCGCAGCCTAAGCCGCCAGATCAGCCAGACCGGCGAAGCCGGCAGGCGCCTGCTCCGCCCTGCCGCGTCAGGTGTCGCTGCTGGGATCGTCGCCCATGGGCTGATCGAGGCTCACCGCCGCGCCGACGCCCGTCGAGGCGGTGCTCGCCAGCTCGCCGTTCAGGGCAGCAGGTCTCCGCCGTGCGCACGCCCTGATGCGTGCACCTCGACCAGCACCGGCGAGCGATGATGGCGGGCGCCTTCGAGCGCGGGGACCTGGTCCGCTCCTGGCCCACGTGCGGCACCGTTCATATCACCACAGCCGCCGATCACCGCGGCTGCCGCGGCGCCTTCAGGCACCGTGGCATGGATGCGTGCGCGCGCCGCTCGAGGTCACGAGTTCGGCGTCGACGGGCACGTGCGCGCGCCGCGGAGAGCCGCTCTCGCCGCGATCGGGCGGCACGGGCGCTGCCGCTGCGAGCTGCTGGCGTCCGCCGGGTCGGTCCTCACGGGCCCCTCCAGGGTGCAAAGGAATCGTCTCGTCCTGCCGGCGCCGTCACCTTCCTGGGTCCTGCCTCCAGGCCGGGCCAGGGTTCTGGTCCAGGGCCGCGGACCGGTAACGAGCATCTGTCGACGACGCATGGTCAGCTCCCTCAAGGCGCCGACAGCGGGCGAGGTCGGGTCCGGGGTCGGCGGGGCGGCTGCGTTGGTGGTCGGGCCGAGATCGCCCGCCGCTACGCCACCGGTCATGGGCCCGCCAGCGCCGGAGAGGGATTCCGGGCCAGGTGGACGACCCTGCTGCGCCCATAGCGGGAGCCGCCCGGGCGCCTGAGGACGCCGCCGGGAGGAGAGACCAGGCGCTGCGGACCATGGCGTCGATGCGGCCCCGGCCCAGATGCCCTGGGTGCGCGCGGAAAGTCGTCGAGGCGGCGCGCGCGGAGGTCTGCGAGTCCTGGGGTCGAGCGGGTGCCGATCCGCGGGCCCTGCTCTACCTTGCGCGCCGATCTTTTGCTCGAGTTAGCTCGACGCCGGCCCCGCGCGGGCTCCGGCGGCGCGCTTCCTGCCCTCCCTTCGACGACGGCTTCACGTCGAGCTACAGGATCGGCAGCTGTTTCTTGACCGACGCCTCCCGGCGAGGCGCGGCCCATCTGCCCGTCGTCCAACGGTATGTTCCGCCCGCTCCTGGTGGATCGAGGGCGACTGCGGCGTGCGGCCCGTGCGAGGGCGTGCTTTCTGGCTGGGTGGGGCGCGCCTCGGCGGGTCGAGCGCGCGACCATGGCTCGGGCGGTGGCCTGCCGTCGAGAAGCGCCTGCCCGCGTAGGGCCGGTGAGGCGCGCGCGTAGCGTGCGGCGCTCCTGCTAGTCCAGCCCGTCGAGGTGCGAGCATCCTCGAGACGAGATCGACGGTGACGCCGTCGCCTTCCTCGTCCGAGAGCCGACCCTGACGCCGCTGGATCTCTTTCTGCGAATGAGTTTGCATCTCAAAGCTTCTCGAGGCCTCCTTCCTTGTATCGCTCTGACACGCAAACCCATCTGTAGATGCGAGGAGTTGCGTGTATGGAACGCCCGTCGACGCGGTTCTGCGGCGGCGGTCGCCGATCGAGCGAGGAGCGAAGCAGCAGCGCTGCCGCCATACCGCTGCCACGCTGCGACTGCCGCGCTAGCCGGCGCGCAGTACGTGATGCGGTGGGAGGGGTGTCCAAGCGCTCATCCGGGCGCTGATGCGCTCGCCCGTCGACGTCGCTCTCCTTCTCGGTCCGCCTCGAGTAGAGGATCGTCGTCCCTCGTCGGCAATGGCTCGGGCAAGACCACGGCCATGGAGATGGTCTCCCGGTCTGGCAGCCCCTGCTGACCAGCGCGGGCTTGAGGTCGCGTCGCCGGCCGGGAGGTGACGCCCTCGGGGGCAGCGGATGGTCGTCGGCGTCTCAGGCTCCAGGAGGCGGGCGCCTCCGGCGGCGCTCAAGGTCGATGAGGTGCGACTCATCCGCGCCGTGGCGTGCCTGCACGCGATCCGCCGGTCGACGAGTGATCGCTCCCGGCTCGGCCTGAATTGACTACCGCCAGTGACATCGTCGGTCAGTCTGTCGCGTCGTGGTGGCGGCAGCGGTTCACGACGCCCTGGCCTGCAGCAGCCGGCGCGCGCTCTGGTCCTGGACGAGCGACCAGCGGGCCGATCCGGTGGCGCGGGCGGAGCTGTGACGTGCTGAGGCGGCGATGCCACGAGGGGTATCGGCGGTCCCGGCCCCACGGCCGATCTGGAGCGAGGGCCGAGGCCCTGTCGCCGACAGGCTGCTGGTGCCCAACCGGGGCCGCCGTTCTTCAGCCCGGCCGAGCGGTGCTGCTCGCCGGAGGACGGTGAGCCTGATCGGAGTCGATTGTTGATGCCTGTGCGCGCGGTGTCACGATGTCGAGTTCATCGGCGGCGGCGACAACCTGAGTCCTCGTGGGTCCCAAGGAGGAGGTCGCGTCGGCGAGCAGGTCGAGGCCGCCCATGAGCGCGGCGAGCTGGGCGCTACCAGGATGCCGCGGACCGACCGTCCGAGGACGTCTCACCCATGTGTACCGGTTTCAGCAGATGGAAGGGCGGGAGTGCAATGATGAACCAGTCCATGGAACCATGAAGTCCCAGAAGAAGTCCATCGCCGGAGTGGAGAACAAGAGCGATGGAGAATGCAGTTCAGCCTCTTCAGGCCCGGCAGCCCTGTCTGTCCTGGCCCGCGCCCTGGGTGGCGGATCCGCCCGTGTGGGCGCAGGAATTCATGCGCGTCTCCCAAAAATAGCCTGTCGCGGTGTTCTTCCCTGGCGTTCCCATGACTGGCATATGTCTTCATCGGCATTCCCTACGGCTCCACTGAGATCGCCCCTGGCGTGCAATCACACGCCATGTTCTCCCTCCCTCATCCTGACTGTGCGGCCAACCTCCTGCCCATGGGCCTCCGCTGGATCTACCTGGCCGAGCTCGAGTCGGGGTGGACTGGCGACATGCGGTCCTGCCCCCGCCGACTGTCTGCCCTGGGCGTGCTGGCCCATGCTGATCTCCTGCTGGCCGGCCCCCGGCGCACGTCATGGTGGTCGGGCTGCGCGGACGGCTCATGGAACAGTCTGTGGAGTCCTGTCTATCTTCTGCCCCTCATCGGCCTCGATTCTCTGGCTGTCGGCGCTGGGGTTTCTCACCGGGGCACTGGGTGCGTCTGCCTGTACCCACCCCAGGCCCCAAGGTCCAAGCCAAGTGATCTTCTTTCATCATGTTCTTCGGCCGGGCGCGCGGCTGCCCGGAGGGCCCGCCGAGACCCTTCTTCCAGAAGGTCCTGGAGTGGAACTGCCCAAGCAGTGGCCGACGCTTTGTCGGGTCTACACGGCACAAAGGAGTCGCACTGAGTGGGCCAAGTGATCGGCCCCGGTCTGCCCACAATTTTCGCGATCTGCGCCCCTGGCGCCCGCAAAGGTGGAAGCAGAGGGGCCACGAGCGTGCCATCCTCGTCGTCCCGGCCCAGTCGTCTGCCCTCAATCCAACTGGCCGAATCGGCCGACCGCCTGAGCGCCAGCATCCGCTGAATCGGGACGGTGTCGCTCCGCTGTGGCGCGCCGTGCTGCGAATCCGCCCGTGCTGGTCTGCGTGCGGCGGTCGCCTGCCTGGTAGCCGATCGCTCGAAGTGGTCGCCTCCTGATCTCCTGAGGGATTCCCGGTGGCTGCCCGCCCGCAGCTGGACGGCCCTGGGTCATCCCTCGCCGGTTTCCGTGTCCAGCGCGTGGTCATGCTCTGCGCGCGCCATTGTCGAAGTGCGGTGTCGGCGCCTGGCTGTTCATCAGTGCGTCGTCGATCGGCTCCCGCCAGCTTGCCCAAGAGGTCATGTGATCCTAATTTTGAGCCGGTCTGCGCCGGCTGGGCGGCCCTTGCCCCGCGGTTGCCGCGCATTCCGCAGTGCGGCGGTGGCACGCGGGCAAAGGGCGCGGCGATTGCGGACCACCGGTCAGCAGACGTCAGACGTCCGGAGGTACACCTGGGTAAGGAGCAGCGCTTGCCCCCGCAGGGCGAGTCGTCATCCCCGTCGAGATTTTATCGAGGGGACACCTGGCTGTTGTCGCCGAGGGGCACATCCTACGGGTGGGGCCGCCGCCGAGCCGAGCTGCTGCCGGGTTAACTTTGCCCGCCGGACGCCGTGGTCAGTCCCTCGAGAGCGGCCACCGCTGCCCGGCTCCCTGTCGACGTCCACCGCCACGGTGGCGGCGGCGGGGAGTCCTTCCAAATGCCGAGACTGCGACAGCGGTCTCCATCCGGAGCACCGCCAGTCACGGCACCACCAGCCTGCGGCCTCCTGCGTCACCGCGCCGCTGACGTCCTGAGGGCGCGCGCGTGCGTCCTGGCCGATCCGTGCGACGCGGGCGAGCTCGCCGGCATCCACTTTGAGGCTGTCTGTATCGGTGTGGAGGCGCCGCGGCGCCCAGGACCCCACCTACATCATCGCGCCCGGATGCGGCCCTGACCCATGGAAAGCTCACTGAGCCTCGGCCGCGGGCACGTGGTCACCATGACCAGACCGCCCTGAGAAGCCCGGCATCACCGGCGGCGACGGCGTCGCCCGCGCCGCTGATCGACGGCGGCGGCTGCCTCCTTCGCTGGGCACACCGGCTCCGTTGCCGCTCCGGTGCGCGCCCAGGACTGGCCGACGCCTCGGCCCCGACTCTCGCCGCGCGCGTCCGTTCCGACCAGCCGGTGCGCGTTCGACCCGCTCCACCGCGCCCACCTGTTCAACGGTATGCGGCCCATGCACCACCGCCGCACGCCCGGGCCCGGTGCCGGGGTTCCTCGCCGCCGCCGGCGAGGCGCGTGCATCCGAGATGATCGGCGACGGCGTCATCTGGCGGAGATCGTCCTGGACATGCCTCGCGACCCCGAGGCGGGAGAACGTCATCCCTGGTCATTACCGACGCCATGGCGTGCCGCGGGCATGCCCGACGGCGACGCACGTGTTGGGGCCCGCCGCGGTCACGGTGGCCGATGCGCGCGCCTTGACCGAGGGCGGTGCGATCGCCGCACCGCGCGCACCTGATCGATGTCGTGCGCACCACGCGCGCGGTGGGTCGATCTGGTCGACGCCGTCTACGCCGCTTCCTGTCGGAGACGAGGTCCTCGGCGACGACTCGATCGGGCCCTGGAGCCCAGCGGGTGAGCGGACCTGGTGGTTTACGATGCCGATCGCGCCTGTGCGCGTCCTGCGTCGTGGCGGGGTCGTCGTCTGAGGGTAACGCCTAACGCCGATCGGTCGTATTCCGCGTCGAGATTTGGTCATTCCACCGAGATCGCCGCTGCGCTGTCGCGCGATCTGCTGCTCGCCGACGGTTTCTTTGAATTGTGGCATGTGGCCTTTGGTCCCTGAGCGCCTGTCGTGCGCCCGATGTCAGTCGGTCCGGCTGAACCGAACTGATCTCGAGCCGGAACTCGACTGATCTCGGTGGCTGGGGTGTGGATGGCAGGGCCCGGCGGGTGGCCGGTGCTGCACATGGGAGACTGGGGTCCCTGCGGAGGCTGGTATTTGTTGGAATGACGGGCTTATCCGGCGCGAGTGTCGTGCGGCGGTCGGCCCTATGTGCGGTGTGTGTGAGGGGGTCTGGCATTGGAGTGATTGTGGCTGCTGACGGCGCTGTTCCGCATGAGATTCCGCGGTTTCCGGCGCGGAGTGCGCGCGAGTGCGTACATCGGCCGCCCGGCACATGCGTGGGTATCAGCAGAGCCGTCCCATGGCGGTGCAACCCGGCCCATATGCTCCAGTCCTGAGACCACCCCGCACCCGAGAGACACTCACAGACACCCATCCTGTTCCAGATGTACTGACGCACCACAATCTCGACGCGGGAACTGGACCGACCCTCGCACGGGGTTCTCGGACCGATCCTCGACGACACAGGGCAGCTCCTCCCAGCCCGCACGACGACGCGCAGGGCGGGGCGATCCTCGGTCGGGTGCGAGGTCCGCGGTGTCGGTCTTGCCGCGCCGCGAGGCGCCCGAGGATCGTTCACCGCCACGGCCCAGTCCACGACGACCCGGGTTGGCGTCCGCTGGCCCGGTCCTCCTCCCTGAGTGCGCGCGTGCGCCACAGATGATGGAATCGATGTTGCGCGCGAAGGCCGAGGCTAACTCGCGGAGCGCCGTCGTCCCCTGGATTACCGTCCGCCCGCAGGTTCCGAGGCGGGCGTCCGGGGTGAACAGCGATCAGCTCGGCGAAGTCGGCCCCAATGGCCCGCGGTGTCCGGAGAGGGCGAAGTAGCGGTCCAGCGGCGCACCGCGGCCTCATGGTGGGGCCTGGGTGTCGGCGGAGTCGTCGGTGTCCTGCCGAGGGAGGTCGCCTGCGATTCATCTCCCGTTCTTTATTTACCACGGCAAACAAGTGAACGTGAGTGTATTGGCGACGCTATGCGCTCCGACTATCACCCGAGTGCGCGGTGACCCTCAGCTCGCTCGCAGTCCCGTACGCCCTGGCGGATCCGATCAGGTTGTCGGTGATCCGCCAGGTGGCGGACGGGAGCCGCACGCCTGCACGATCATCACGTCGCCGACCCCTCTGGCGATGACGCGGCACTTCCGGATCCCGCGAATCGGGCCCTGGTGCGCACCGAGCCGCACGCCGGGACCAGCAAGTTTCCTCACCCTGCGGCGCGGGAGGATCTCGACGCCCGGTTCCCGGGCCCGCTCGACTCCGTTCTGCGGGTGTCGGGAGGAGGGTGACGCAGCGCAGTCCCGCGCCGGGCAGAGTGCGATGCGCGGCGGTGGATTGCAGTCTTTAAGCGCGAGTGAGCCTCACCGTCGTTGCGCAATCTCCGCTGTCGCTGTCGTCGTCCCAGCCGTCGTTCACTGCCCCCGTCCGCGCGCGCGGCGATCACCGAGGAGATGGTACGTCTCGCGAGGTCTTTCAGGGTCCTCGATCGACGCCCGGATCCGAGCCTGCTCGCGCTTGAGGTCAGCCGCTGATGGTCGTCGCAGATCCGGGGCGAGACGGCCTGCTCGCCCGATCAGGCACGGCAGGACGGTGCGGATGGTCGCAGTGCTGGGGCCGGCATCAGCGCTGCCGGATGCGGCGGGGCCACCCTCGACGTCCGAGTCGCTTGTGGTCCCGCAGTATCCGGAGGCGTTACGCGCGGGCACGAGGGAGTTCCTGCTCCCTCGTAATAGCGGAGAAGTCGAGCAGATGCCCGTGCCGGTCGGTGACTTCGAGATGCGCATGTGGGCCGCCTCCCGCCGGGCGATGATCGGGTGATGCGGGCATCTTGCTCTCGCTATCGACGTGAGAGCGGTTGAGCCCATCGTGAATGCCCGAGCGGTCCTCCTCGACCGATCCGATCCATCCGCTGCCCAATGCTGCCGCCTGTCCGCACCTCCACCGCTCGATCCCGCACCGGGCGCGCCGTCGTCCTGGCCGGATTCGTATGCTTCTGGTGTTCTGCACGGGCACCGCCGAGTACCTGGCATCGCGGATCCTCCCGCAGCTCGCCGCCGCGTCTCCGTCATACTGCGGCGGCCGGCCAGATCGTCTCTGCCTGCGTACCGGAGTCGCGATCGGCGGACTTGTCGATCACCGCGCTGACCGCCCGCCTGCCGAGGAAGGGCTCCGGCCCGCGCTGGAAGGCGGTCTCCATCGCCGGGCATGGCGATCGATCACCGTGATCGCGCCGTCTACGCGCGTGGGTGATCGCGGGCCGAGTGGGCCCTCGGCATGCAGCCAGGCCACGCGTTCGCCGTCGGCCTGACCACCGCGATTGACGGGCCTGATGGGGCGGGGCGCGGCGGGACAGGGCGATCGCGATCGTCGGCGGCCTGGCACGATCGCCACCGTGCTCGGCGTCCCGATGGGCGCCCTGCTGATGGCGAGTAGCACGAATTGGCGGACGCCGTTCGTCATCGTCGCCGCGGGTCGCTGCGCTCGGAGTGCTGCTGCTCGCGACGGCCGTAGAACGCACGCTCACCACCGGCGTGGGCGATGAGATCCGGACGCCGCTGCAAGGCTCCGGTCCCTGCTCGCGGTCGCGACCACGACCATCGTGGCCTCTGCCGGCGGTCGCCCTGCTCTTCCACCTACCTCGTGCCCCTGCTCTCCCGAGGTGACCGGGAATCGCCACGCCGACGATCCCCGTCTCCTGCTGGCCTACGAATGGAGTGGCTC
>BNJS01003102.1_pt1 | contig 69452 bp, 92 predicted proteins | sample 8540461 | NCBI WGS metagenome assembly BNJS01 (sample SAMD00202454, study PRJDB9452) | human saliva metagenome | isolation source: human saliva | place: Japan
GATGCCTACAGCAATCTGAAAAACTTCATTGTTTCCTACGAGAAGATGGGCATGGAGAGGAGAGCAAAATTGAAACCCTGGGTCTTGCTCAGAGATTTCTTCCCAAAGGAAAAATATCGAAGAAATCCAAAACCGTTATTGGAGAGGTGCTTTCTGAAAAGCTCCTCTATGACAATTTCGGATTTTAAAATATAATATAGAATTAGTAACCTTATATTCATAATTTTTGAAAATGGCTAAATTGATATAAAGTAAGAGTTTCGCTAGTATTTGAAGTGCTATAGAAATTGATATATTCTCTCCATATTGTATAGGCGGTAAAGAGGGATACATCAATTTCATGGCATTTTTATATAATTAATAAAGCATCGGGAATACTTGCAAGAAGGAAAGATTTCTTGTACAGTATTCCTGTTTTGTTTTTATGAAGAAGGAGTAAAAAGAATGAAAGAAAAGAGTAAACCGTATTGTTTCGCTGACAGCCATTAGCCTTGTGCTTTTTGTTTTTGGTGGCGGCAGCTTTTTGACCAGTAAGGAGTCGGTGCAGAATTCTTTTTGGTCCTTGGTGCCTCCGGTGATTGCGATTGCCTTGGCGCTGATTACCAAAAGGAAGTTTACAGCTCCTTGTTTTTAGGGATTTTATCCGGTGCTCTTTTTATATTCCGGCTATAATTTGGAGGGAACACTGAATCATGTTTTTGTGGACGGCATTATCCATGTGCTTTCCGATGCCTGGAATGTGGAATCCTTTGCTTCCTGGTGATTTTGGGAATGATGGTACAGCTGATGAACAAAACCGGCGGTTCCAGAGCCTTCGGAGAATGGACGGAAAAGCATATTGAAAAAGTCGTAGAAAGGTTCCATGCTAGCGACCATTGCTTGGGATGCCTGATTTTTATTGATGACTATTTTAACTGTCTTACGGTGGGATCCGTTATGCGTCCGGTAACGGATAAGCATAGAATCAGTAGGGCAAAGCTTGCCTATCTTATTGACACGACAGCGGCCCCTATCTGTATTATCGCCCCTATTTCCTCCTGGGCAGCGACGGTTTCCGGCTTTAGAGGGGAAAATGGGATGAAGCTCTTTATCAAGACCATTCCCTACAACTTTTATGCTTTACTTTCTCTTTTATGCTGGTCTTTTTGGTACTGCTTTCCGTGGACTTCGGTCCCATGAAGCTTCATGAGGACAATGCAGTGGAAAAAGGGAGATATTTATACCACAGAGGAGCGCCCCTACGGAGAGGCTACAGAGGAAGAGGGAAGAAAGGGGCATATTTTGGATATGCTGGTTCCGATTTTCTCTTTGATTTTTTTCTGTATTGTGGGCATGATTTATTCCGGAGGATTTTTTACCGAGTGCAGACTTTGTTACTCGCATTTTCCCAGTCAGACGCTTCTACCGGTTTAGTACTGGGGTTCCTTTGCTGCTCTGGTAGTAACTTTATTTTATTACTTTGGAAGAAATGCCCTTTCCTTTAATGAAGGCATGGACTGCCTGCCGGAGGGCTTTAAGCAGATGGTACCTGCAATCTTGATTTTGACCTTTGCCTGGTCCTTAAAGGCTATGACAGATAGCTTAGGGGCAAAGGAATTTGTGGCGGCTTTGGTAAAGAGCAGCGCAGGCTCCGCCCTTTCCTTCCTGCCGGTATTTATTTTCTTCATTGCCATTGGCCTTGCCTTTGCTACAGGAACCTCCTGGGGAACCTTCGGCATTTTGATTCCTATTGTGGTGGCAATCTTCCAAGGCGTAGATGCAAACATGATGATTCTTTCCATGTCTGCCTGTATGGCGGGAGCGGTTTGCGGAGATCACTGTTCTCCCATTTCCGATACCACCATCATGAGCTCTGCCGGAGCCCAAAGCGTCCACATAAACCATGTGCAAACCCAGTTGCCCTATGCCCTTTTGGTAGCAGGGGTATCCGGTATCAGTTATATTTTGGCAGGATTTTTAAAGACGCCATGGCTTCCGTTAGGGATTGGAGTAGTGTTACTATTTGGAATATTGCTCTGGATAAAGCAGAGGCAAAAAAAGTCCTAAAAAGGATAGATAAGGCTTTTAGGAAAAAGTCTCTGTTGTCGAAAAAGAAAATGAGAGAAGTAGTATTGCTATAAGTATGCAAAATAAGGGCTGTGTCAGCAGCTCACCTTCTCAGGAAAAGAGGGTCGGATGAGAATGCTATTCTCCTCCGGCTCATTTCTCATAGGAATACCTTCCCTGCCTTTGGCAGGGAAGCTATGCTCTTCCGAATCCTCTTCCCCCGACAGAAGTGGTTTTCAAAACCACTTCTTGCATATTTCTGAAACTATATCCTTATATTCTATTGACAAGTTTATGATTTACAGTATATTGCTTTCGAAAATTTAATTAAAATAATAGTAAAAAGGCGAAAAGGAGTTCAGTATGGAATTCGAGAGATTAGGAAATCATTGTAGATACTGGCATGTGATGAGGATAAGGTTACTTTAGAGGCAGATATGCAGAAGGACTTAGAGGTGGATTCTCTTTCCTTGGTGGAGCTGCACATGGCTTTGAGAGGATGAGCTGGGCGTTTCCATTCCTGATGGAGAAATCGGAAAGATGCATACCGTAAGATATTTTAGACTATACAAATAACGCAAAGGCGTAAATTAATCAAGATAGAAAGACAGAAAAACAGGCGTCATAGGGACGCTTTTCTCAAAGAGAAGAAATTGTTTCTAAAAGGGAAGGTCAAGAACCATGGGAGGAATATAGGAATCACCCATTCAAAGTCTGGTAGAGCTGGTGAAAGACAGGGACTTCGGCAGCCAATAAAGATACCATGAGCGGAGCTGCACCCATAAAAGTGCCTGCAACCTTTATCAGCTGTAGAAAATGCGGAAGAAGAGCTCTTCGTTCCCGTTGGGAAGAAAAATTACTATAGTTGCCCTCATTGCGGTTCTTACAGTCCCATCGGAGCTTATTATCGCTTGAAAAATGCTTTTATGATCCAGGAACCTTCCAGGGCTGGATCGGGATATGTGATAAAGGATCAGCTGGACTTCCCGGAGTATAGAGAGAAGGCGGACAGCCAGGCGACCGGCCTGAAGGAGGCGGTGATTTCTTCAAGGGAAAAATCAGGAGGAATTTCCTGTGGTGGTATTGGTGCTGGACAGCCGTTTTCTTCATGGGCTCCATGTCCCAGGCGGTGGAGGAGAAGGTAACCAGAGGAATCGAAGTGGCGGATGAGACAATGCCCCTTGCATTTATCTTCTCCCGCTCAGGAGGAGCCAGAATGCAGGAGGAATTTACAGCCTGATGCAAATGGCGAGACCTCTGCGGCAGTGGAGCTTTTTCTCCGAGCATGGAGGACTTTTTATCAGCTACCTGACTCACCCACCACAGGAGGCGTAACCGCAAGCTTTGCGAACCCTAGGGATATTGCCTGGCAGAGCCAGGAGCTCTCATCAGTTTGCCAGGCCCCAGAGTGATTAGAGCAGACATTAACAGCAAGCTTCCCAAGGGCTTCCAGAAGAGTGAATATCTGAAAGCCACGGCTTCAGACGTGAAAGATTGTGGAAAGAAAAGATATGAGAGAAACCTTGATTCAGCTTTTTGGAAATTACATCAGAAGGCTTAAGACGGTTGATGGACAAAGTTTCACTGCAGGAACGAGGAAGCCCTCAGTTTGAAAGAGCCGGCTAAAAAAGTTCAAAAGGGACAAAAGTAGGATGGAAATCCTTCATGCCGGAAAAACTAGGATTGAAAATGACATTGTCGGAATCAGGAATCAAGGAGGAATATAGATGATTAAGGAAGTATTGGAAAAGACAGAAGCCTTAAAAGAGAAAATTCAGGCGCTTCTTGCAGAAGAGGAAAACCGAGGAAATCAAAGTTTACAAGAGGAAAAGAAGAAGCTCAGACAGCTGTGGGGATTTGGAGCCGGGAGATGGGTATTCTTGGCAAGACATCCCCGTCGTCCCCATGTGGGAGGACTTCGTTTCCGCCCTTTTTACAGACTTTTTTGAGCAAAAGGGAGACCATCTTTATGATGAGGATCGCTCCATTTACGGAGGAATTGCCCGTTTTCACGGACGTCCTGTAACGGTACTGGGTCACTGAAAGGGAAGAACTGTGGAAGAAAATCTTTCCTGCAACTCGGACATGACCTGTCCGGAAGGCTATCGTAAGGCAAAAAGACTGATGGAGCAGGCGGAGAAATTTGACAGACCGATTATTACCTTTTGAGATACTCCGGGGAGCTTATCGGTTTAGAGGCGAGCAGCACGGACAGGGGTGAGGCCATTGCGAAAAACCTTGCTTTATGAGCTCTCTCCATGTGCCCGTGAATTGCGGTGGTAACAGGAGAAGGAGCCCGGCGGTGCTTTTGGGAATTTGCGTAGCCAATAAGATTTTTTAATGCTGGAAAATGCCATTTACTCCGTTTTAAGTCCGGAGGGCTTTGCAACCATTTTATGGAAGGACAGTTCCCGTGCGGCTGAAGCGGCAAAGGTGATGAAGCTTACCGCAAATGACTTAAAGGAAGCTAATGTAGCGGATGAGGCTTCCGGAATCCCTTGGGAGGCGCTCAGGATGATCGGAAAGTCTTTTACAAGGCTTTTGGATCCGGATTTTTGGAGAAGACCTTGGCATACTACGATGGCATGAGTCGTCATGATATCCGAAAGGACAGACTCTCTAAATTCAGAAATATTTAGGAAAAGAGGAATGATGGAAGGACTAAAGATACTTGGTCTTGGATCGGCTATCCCAAGCAAGAGAGTACACAATGATGACCTGGCGAAGCTGGTGGACACCAGTGACGAATGGATTTATCCAAGGACGGGAATCCATGAAGGCGTTTTTGCGATAAGGATGAGAGTGCAGGAACATTGGCCATAAAGGCAGCTAAAGAGGCTGTAGAAGATGCGGGCCTAAAGGGAGAGAATATCGGGGTGATTGTGGTGGCCACCATGTCTCCGGACTTCTCTACTCCAAGCCTTGCGGCCATCCTGGCAAAGGAATTGGGCACGAAAGAAGATGTTCCCGTATTGGATTTGAATGCGGCCTGCAGCGGTTTTGTTTACGGGCTGGAGGTAGCCAGAGGACTTTTGCTCTCCACCAACAAGGACTATGCCCTGGTGGTGGGAACGGAACAGCTTTCCCGACTACTGAAAATAGAGGACAGAACAACCTCCGTCATTTTCGGAGACGGGGCAGGAGCGGCGGTGGTGAAAAGAGACGCCAAGGCACTCTATGCTTCATACTTGGGCTCTAAGGGAGATTATTCCATTATGGCTCCCGGCATTTACACCGGAGCCTTCGACGGCTTTTATGAGGATGGCACGGAGAATCCGGAGAAGCTGGGAGAAGGGGTTAGTGCAGGAAAGCATGAGAAGCTGGATCAGCTAGTGATGGATGGAAAAGGGGTTTTCCTCTTTGCCATTGATATCGTCCCTCACTGCATCGAGAAGGTTTTGGAAAAGACCGGAGACAGCTTGGAAACCGTACAGCATGTGGTTTGCCATCAGGCCAATTCCAGAATCATTCGAAATGTGGTGCGACACATGAAGGCGGATCCCAAGAAGTTTTTTGAAAATATGGAGTATTTCGGAAATACTTCCGGAGCCTCCATCCCCATGGCTTTAAAGGATATGCAGGAAAAGGGCCTTTTACATTCCGGGGACAAGCTGGTTTTGGTGGGCTTCGGTTCAGGACTGACCTATGCCTCCGCAGAACTTCCAGTACGAAAAAGCGTAGAAAGTAAAGGAAATTAAGGAGAGAATATGACCGGATTACAGGAGATGTTAGGAATTCGTTACCCCATTATTCAGGGAGGAATGGCCAATATTGCCACAGGAGCCTTTGCGGCGGCTTGCTCTGACGCGAGGAGCCCTGAGGATTAATGGTACAGGAGGCATTCGAGGAGGCGGAGGGTCTTCGGGAGGAAATCCATCCTTCGGGAAAGAACCGACAAGCCCTTTGGGGTAAATCTTATGCTGATGAATCCGAAACCGATAAGATGGTGGAAATCTGCATTGAGGAAAGGTACCTGTGGTAACCACCGGAGCTGGAAATCCCGGCATTTACATGGAAGCCTTTTTAAGGCGGCGGGAATCAGGTGATTCCCGTGGTGCCGGCTCCCATCTTGGCGAAAAAGACTGGAAAAAGCTGGGAGCGGATGCGGTAATTGCGGAGGGCTGTGAGTCCGAGGCCATATCGGAGAAATGACCACCATGACCTTGGTGCCTCAGACCGTGGATGCGGTTTCCATTCCAGTGATTGCAGCAGGAGGTGTTGCGGATAATCGGCAAATGCAGGCAGTGCTATACTTTGGGGCCTGTAGCGCCCAAATCAGTACCGCTCTTTTGGCTGCGGAGGAATGTCCCATCCATGAAAATTATGAGGAGGCGGTGTTAAGGCCTCCGGCTCCGACATCATTATGTCACCGGAAGAATTGCCCGGTGTGCCTGTACGGAGTTTTGAAAGAATCAGATGAGTAGAGAATGGCAAGCCAGGAAAAAGGCGGGAGCGGATAAGATGGAACTGGAAAAGTTCACTCTGGGCTCCCTTCGCAGGGCAGTTTTTGACGGAGATACCAAAACCGTATCCTCATGGCCGGAGCAGACCTGCTGGACAGGTTACCAAGATTCGTCCGGTGGCGGAGATTTTAGCGGATATTTGCCAGGGGAATTCCGGATTTCATAAGGAGGAAAGATGAGACGCATATATATACGGGACAGGGAAGTCAGGTTAAGGGAATGGGAAAGGACTTGTACGAAGCCTTCCCTGCCTTTTCGTGAGCCTATGACGAGGCCAGGCTGGACTTTGATGTAAAGACGCTCTCCTTCAGAGATCCTGAAGGGAAAATCAATGAAACCCGTTATACCCACAGAGCTCTTGTGGCATTTGCCTGCCGCGCATGACTGCAGTTTCGAAAATGGAATCATAGCCGGACTATGCTTTAGGACTTTCCTGGGAGAATACTCCGCACTGGGCTTGGCTTCTCGTATTTTTCCTGCAAAGACGGCGGTGGAAATGGTAGCCTTCCAAGTGGAAAGAAAAAGATGGAAGAGGCATCAAAGGAGATTGAATCCTCCATGGCGGCCATCTTGGGATGTCCGAGGAAGCCTTGGACAAGGTATGCAAGGAGAGTGGGAGGCGCTGTGAGCCTTTGTCAACCTAAACTGCCAGGACAAATCGTCATCGGCGGAGAAAGAAGGCTGTAGAAGAGGCATCCAAACTGGCTTTGGAGGCAGGCGCCAAAAGAGGCAGTGATTCCTAAAGGTTTCCGGCCCTTTCCATACCTCTTTTATGAAAAGTGCGGAGAAGCACTGCGGGAATATTTTTAAAGGGTATTACTTTCCAGAGGCAACCTGCCCTGTGCCTTCACAACTTCCTAGGTAGAGAAAGACAGGAAGGAGACCCAAGCGTTCCGGAGCTTTTGGTGGAACAGGTACAAAAGCCGGTGCGTATGGAAGAGGATCTTAGAAGACTTCTGGAGCTTGGGGTGAGAAACTTTGTGGAAATCGGTCCGGGAAAGACCATTTCCAGCTTCTTTAAAGAAGACTGCCAAGGACATGGGCATCGAAGATTTTAGTAGTAAGCTTGAAAATAAAGAAGAGCTGGAAGCGTTTTTAGAGAGTAAAAAAGCTTAGATTCCAGCTCTGGAAAGCAAAGAAAAAGGGATAAGCCTTTCAACAAGAGTAAAGAGGAACAATAGAAAAGGACTATCCTTTGAATGTGCACAAGGCGTAATGGATAGAAAGGAAGGAAGATGGCGGAAAGAGAGACTTGTCTGGTTACAGGTGCCAGTGGAGGCATCGGCAGTGCTATTGACCTTTAGAAAAATGGCGTCGGAGGGAAGAAATGTGGTGCTCCACTATGCCGGAAATGAAGCGGCGGCCAGGGCCGTAGAGGAAGAAATTCATAAAAGCTACCCTTCCGTGGAAACCCTCCTTTGCCAGGGAGATATCAAGAAGGAAGAGGATGTGGAAAGAATAGTGGCGGAAGCTGTTGCCCGTTTTTCTGAAATTGAGGTTTTAGTGAATAATGCCGGCATCACCAGAGACAATCTTTTTCTGAAAATGTCTTCGGAAGATTTTGATGAAGTGCTGGATGCCAACCTTCGAGGGAGCTTTTCTTGTTTTTCCAGCGGTAGGGGAAGCTGATGATGAAAAAGCGTTATGGCAGAATTATTCAGATTTCCAGCATTGTAGGGGTTCACGGAAATGTGGGACAGAGTAATTATGCGGCTTCCAAGGCGGGACTGATCGGCATGTCCAAGTGCCTGGCCCAGGAGCTGGCAGGAAGAAATGTGACAGTCAATGTGGTTTGTCCCGGCTTTATTGATACGAAAAATGACGGGAAGGCCTGCCGGAGGCGAGTAAAGGAGAGATGCTACGGAATATTCCTATGAAAACCTTTGGTACCGGAGAAGATGTGGCAAATGCTGTGGCCTTTTTCGCTAAAAGAGAGTCCCGTATATTACAGGAGAAACTTTACTGGTGGATGGCGGAATGGGCATGTAGAGCGAAAATATAGAATGAAGCTATATAAAGTTACGATATAGAAAGAAACGATAGAGTGGCAATGTAGAGCGACAATATAGTTTGTAAAAACTGAGTGCAATCTATAGAGCAAAATTGTTTTGTAAAAGCAGAGTGCAAATCTATAGAGCAAAATATTGTTTGTAAAACAGAGTGCAAATCTAGAGTGCAATCTTGATTGGAAATGGAGAAAAAGAATACTATGGAGAGAAGACGCGTTGTGATTACCGGCTTAGGAACGGTGAACCCCACAGGAAATTCTATAGCAGAAAGCTGGCAGGGAATTCAGGAGGGAAAGGTAGGCATTGGCCCCATTACCGCCTTCCCGGCAGAGGATTTCAGTATCCATCTGGCAGGAGAGGTAAAGGATTTCCATCCGGAAACAGTTTTCGATAAAAGAGATCTAAAGCGTATGTCCCGTTTTACTCAGTTTGCCATGTGGGCAGCAGAGGAGGCGGTAAAGGACAGTGGGATTGTGGGTACGCTTCCCGAGGAAGAAATCGGCTGCATCGTTTCCAGTGGAATCGGCGGCTTACAAACCATTGAGGCGGAGCACAGTAGAGGTGCAGAAAAGGGCTATGAGCGTGTGAGCCCCTTCTTTATTCCCATGGCTATCTCCAATATGGCGGCGGCGGAGATTGCGATTCGCCATCATTTAAAGGGAATGTGTATTTGCCCGGTAACTGCCTGTGCAGGAGGCTCCAATGCCATCGGAGATGCTTTCCACAGAATCCGGGATGGCTACGAAACTGCTATGGTATGCGGAGGGACAGAGGCTACCATTTCCGAACTTGGTGTGGGAGGCTTTTCCAGTATGAAGGCTCTTTCTCCTGCTTCCGAAGTCAGCAGAGGCTCCATCCCCTTCGACAAGGAGCGTTCCGGCTTTGTGATGGGAGAGGGTGCAGGCATTTTGGTGCTGGAGGAAAGAGAGCATGCCTTGAAGAGAGGGGCAAAGATTTACGGAGAAGTGCTGGGATACGGTGCCAACTGTGATGCCTTCCATATTACTTCCCCTGCCCCAAATGGAGAAGGTGGAGCAGACTGCATGAAGCTGGCTTTTAAAGGATGCCAATCTTGCTCCTGAAAAAGATTGACTACATCAATGCTCACGGTACCTCCACCAATTTAAATGATAAGGGAGAAACCACCGCTATCAAGACGGTTTTTGGAGAGAGAGCTTACTCTATCCCCGTATCCTCCACAAAGTCCATGACCGGCCATCTTTTGGGTGGCGCAGGAGCGGTGGAAGCCATCTTTTCGGTTTTGGCCTTAAAGGACGGCTTTGTCCCGGCTACCATGAATTATCAGGTAAAGGATGAGGAGCTGGATCTGGACTATGTGCCAAATCAGGGAAGAAAGCAGGAGTTGCATTACAGCCTTTCCAATTCCTTAGGTTTTGGCGGTCATAATGCCACTCTGATCTTCGGAAAAGCAGAGTAGTTTCCCCGCAGTAATATAGTACGTGAATAGAAAGATGGAACTGTTAAAATAAACTTGGCTTTCTTCTGCTGTATAGCTTTAAATTCGGGCACGCTCCCGCTAGCCTCGCCCTGCAGCAGTACTAAGCTTCAAGCTTCGCTACACTCGCTTTCAGCAAGTACCGGCGGGCTCAGACTACCCGTATTTTAAAGCTATACAGCCGAAAAGCCACTTTAAGTTATTTTAACAGTTCCATCCTCAATACGAACTCCATCGGCGGGGAAACTGCCGGTGGAATTTTTTTAGAGGAGGTCCTATGCCCTAAGTTAAACATTGAAGAAATCAAAGCCATTATTCCCCATCGTTACCCTTTTTGCTGATTGACGAAATTCAAGACTACGAAGCGGGAGAATTTGCGATGGCAAAGAAATGCGTCACCATCAACGAGCCCTTCTTTCAGGGGCATTTTCCTTCCTATCCGGTAATGCCCGGGGTTTTGATTGTGGAAGCTTTGGCACAGACTGGAGCAGTGGCTCTTCTGGCCCTTCCGGAAAATAAAGGAAAGATTGCTCTCTTTGGGGAATTAAGAACTGTAAGTTTAAAAAACAGGTTCGTCCGGGAGATGTGCTGGAGCTTAGCTGCCGAGTAGTGAATAGAAAAGGCCCGGTGGGAATAGGAGAGGCGGAAGCCAAGGTGGATGGAAAGACGGTGGTGAAGGCGGAATTGACTTTGCAGTGCAGTAGGGCTTTATGCACTATTGAGGGAAAAAGAAGATGAAACAATAGTTGCAATGGTTTTTCGGCAGTGGAGGGCTTAAAGCGGGGCACGCTCCTGCTAACTTCGCTTACCAGGGGTACTAAGCTTCAAGCTTCACTTCACTCGCTTTCAGCAAATACCCGGGGACTCAGATTCCCCCGCTTTCAGCCCGGCACTGCCGGAAAAACCCTGAACTATCTTTTGAGACATTCTTTTCCGTAGTACATAAAGCGGAAGAGGAAGTTTTTAGGAGATCTGAGCGCTGCTTTGAAGTCGTGCCGAAAGAAGAAAAGAAATCAGAGAAACTTGGAGCGCTTTTGCACACCGGCGAAATAATAAAAAGGCTCTTCATTCTCCAAATTTTTTTCTATAAAATTCACTTGTTTAATGGAATGCATTTTATTTTCCTGTTTTTAATGTTTCTCATTTCGAACTTCTGAGACTGACAAGGGATAGGATTTACAATGTCGAACAGCATTTCCGGGGTACAGCTTCCGATGAGGGCAATCTGAGCCCGTCAGTACTTACTGAAAGCGAGCAAGGCGAGCTTGAAGTTCGTGCTGTAAGGACAGACTTTTTCATTAGAAAAGTCGTCCTGATACAGACCAACTTCCGAAGGAAGTTGCTGCAAAGCTAAAGTGAGCAGTGGTTAACATAAAACCACTGCTCAGTCAAGAGCGAAGTTAGCGGAAGCGTGCCCGAAGAGAAAGCTGTATCGTAGAATGCTTACTATATATTATCCTTTACTGACGATAAAGTTTTTGAAGATAACCATTAAAACCCCTTATATAAAAATCATTTTTATTAATAAGTTTTGAAATTTTATAGAAAAATTCCTTATACCCTCTATAGGCAAATGCAAGTTTTTCTGTTAAAGTTTAACAAGTCACAGTCTACTTATTTCAAGAAGAGAGAATGCTATGTTTAGTGAATCGATTATTGAGTTGTACAACAAGTTTCGAATTTATTTTTACATGCAGGTGTTTGCAAAATTCGAAAAGAGAGAGGCCAGTCTGACCACAGTAGAAAGCTATAGCATTGAATGCATCAAAGCTCTGGGAGAGCCTACGGTGCAGGAGTTTGCCATTATGATGGGCATTTCTGCTCCCAATGCGGCTTACAAGGTAAATGCCTTAGTACAAAAGGGCTATATCGAGAAAGTTCAGGATGAAAATGATCGAAGAGAGTTCCACCTTCGCCCTACCAAGAAATTTTGGGATTATTACAATGTTTCCTACAGCTATGTAAAGACCGTGGAGGCTCGTTGCAAGAAGCGTTTCAGCAAGGAAGATCTGGCGAAGTTTGAGGAGATGGTAAAGATTATTACCACAGAGCTTATGCCGGAGATGGATACCAAGAAATTTACCAAAGCAGGATTTGAAAATCATATCAGTATCGGGGAAGTAGAGGAATAAGACGATTCCCCGGCATGGAGATGGATATCCCCCCCCTTTACCAATCCAGGGTGAAGAGGGGATATTTTTATGAAAAAAAGCCCTCATTTTCCGGAAAGGAATTGCCTTTTTTCTTGCTAGCAAGGGAAGGCTATGTTAATATAAGTCGGTATATGCTCAAGAAATGGGAGTACTTCAGAATCGCAGGAGGAAAGCAGGATGAGGAGCAAAAGCTGGTGAAACATTTTCACCCTTTGTAAGGGAGAAAAAGGGTTTCGCCAAATTCGATTGTAAAGGAAGTAGAAGATGAACAAGAAATCAAATGCAGTGCTACGGCTTATGGGAATCCTCCTTTTGACCATAGCTTTTTGCGTTTTAGGCTACATGAACGCAAAAAACATCAAACTGGGATTGGACCTTAACGGTGGTGTTTCCATTACCTACCAGACCGTGGAAGAGGATCCTACCGCTGAGCAGATGAGTGACACGGTGTACAAGCTTCAGTTGAAGGCACAGAGTTATTCCACAGAAGCGCAGGTTTATCAGGAAGGCAAAAATCGTATCAATATTGATATTCCCGGAGCAACCGATGCCAATGAAATCTTGGCAGAGCTTGGAGAGCCCGGTACCCTGCAGTTTGCGGATGAGGATGGAAATGTCCTTCTTACCGGAGATGATGTAAAGACTGCTACTGCGGGAATGACCAACCAGAACAATAACCGTGAATATGTGATTGAGTTGATTTTCACTGAGGAAGGTGCGAGCAAGTTTGCGGAAGCCACCAAGAACAATGTGGGAAAGCGTATTTTCATTATCTACAACAATGAGGTGGTTTCTTCCCCCAATGTTAAGGAGGCTATTTCCGGTGGACAGGCTACCATCAGCCCCATTGAAAGCTATGAGGAAGCTCAGAAGATTGCTTCCACTATTCGTATCGGTGCATTGCCGGTTAGCTTAACAGAGCTTCGTTCCAATGTAATCGGAGCAACCTTAGGTGTGGAAGCGATTTCCACTTCTTTAAAGGCTGCGGTTATCGGTATTGCCTTGGTAATGCTTTTCATGCTTTTTGTTTATCGGCTTCCGGGTCTTGCGGCATCCCTGGCTCTCTTTATGTATGTGGGGCTGGAAATGGTGCTGATGCAGGCCTTTGAAGTAACCCTGACTCTTCCGGGTATCGCAGGTATTATCCTGTCTATCGGTATGGCAGTGGATGCCAATGTTATTATCTTCACCCGTATTAAGGAAGAAATCGGTGCGGGAAATTCCGTGGAGAAGTCCATTAAGGCGGGATTTGAGAAGGCTCTGTCTGCAATCTTAGACGGTAACATCACCACTTTGATTGCGGCAGCGGTATTGTATATCCGCGGCTCAGGAACGGTTAAGGCTTTGCCACCACTTTGGCTATCGGTATTATCATTTCTTTGATAACCGCTCTCTTTTGTAACAAGAGCCATTTTAACCACCTTCTACGGACTGGGAGCAACAAACCCCAACTTGTACGGCATTAAGAAGGAAAGCAAAGTGTTTAACTTTATCGCTTTCAGAAAGATTGCCTATGGAATCTCTTCCGCAGTTATTATTGTAGGATTTGTATTCCTTGCTATGAATAAGCAAAATACCGGAGACCTCTTTAACTATGACTTGGACTTTAAGGGCGGTTCTTCCACCACCATTACCTTCGATAAGGATCTGAGCATGAAGGAAGTGGATAGTGAGGTTATTCCTTTGTTTACTTCCGCTACAGGCGGGAATGCTTCTACCCAGGCGGCAAAGGTTGCGGGAACCAATGAGGTTATCATTAAGACCAGAACCATGACTACAGAGGAAAGAACCAAGCTTTATGACAGCCTTCAGGAGAAGTTTTCTATTTCCGAGGATAAGATTGTTACCGAGAATATTTCCGGAGCGGTTTCTACAGAAATGAAGAAGGATGCGGTTTGGGCTTTGCTGATTGCGATTTTCTGTATGTTGATTTATATCTGGATTCGATTCAGAGACATTAAGTTTGCCTCCGCTTCCGTAATGGCCTTGGCTCATGATGTATTGATTACCGTTACTTTCTATGCTGTGCTTCGTTGGGCGGTGGGCTCTAACTTTATTGCCTGCATTCTTACCATCGTAGGATATTCCATTAACGCTACCATCGTTATCTTTGACCGTATCCGTGAGAATTTACACAACGGTACCAAGAAGAAGGGATTGGAATATGTGGTAAATGAGGCGATTTCCAGTACGGTGACTCGTTCTATCAATACCTCTTTAACCACATTTATTTCCGTATTTGTGCTCTACATCTTCGGTGTAAGCTCCATTCGGGAATTTACCTTACCTTTGATGGTGGGTATTGTGCCGGGGCATGGTCGTCCGTATGTATTGCAGGACCGCTTTGGTTTGACTTTGTGAATCTTTCCAAGAAGAAAAAGGAACAGCTTCATAAAAAATAAAAACTTGTGAATGCTAAAGACGGCTAGTGGAGATTGCAGCTTTATAGTCTATAAAGTAAAAATCTTTACAGCCTTTCGGCATAGAATGTTAAAGGAGTACTATGGCAGCTGCCAAAATGAAATATGAAATCAAAGGGCAGTGCGGAAGAGCCAAGTCTGCCCATGTGGAAACTGTCCACGGTGTCATTGAAACCCCGGTCTTTATGAATGTGGGAACCGTGGCTGCCATTAAGGGCGGAGTATCCACAGACGACCTTCGTCTGGTGCATACCCAGGTAGAACTTTCCAATACCTACCATCTCCATGTTCGTACCGGAGATAAGGTGATTCGGGAGCTGGGGGGCTTGCACCGGATGATGAACTGGGATAAGCCCATCCTTACCGATTCCGGCGGCTTTCAGGTGTATAGCCTGGCAAAAACCGGAAGAAAAGATTCGGGAAGAAGGGTGGAGTTCCGCTCCCATATCGACGGAAGAAGAATCTTTATGGGACCGGAAGAATCCATGCAGATTCAGTCCAACTTAGGCTCTACCATCGCCATGGCCTTTGATGAGTGTCCTCCGGCTTTGGCGGATCGGGACTATATTCTGCCTTCTGTGGAGAGAACCACTCGCTGGCTTCTCCGCTGTCAGGCAGAAATGGATCGTCTGAACAGCTTAGAAGATACCCTGAATCCAAAAACAGATTCTCTTTGGGATAAACCAGGGAGGGGTTTTGGAAGATATTCGTATCGATCATGCCAAAAGGATCACGGAAATGGATTTGGAGGGCTACGCGGTCGGCGGTTTTGGCTGTAGGGGAAAGCCATGAGGATATGTATCGGATTTTTGGATGCGGTGCTTCCTCATTTGCCAAAGCATAAGCCTACTTACCTTATGGGCGTGGGAACTCCGGAAAATATGATTCAGGCAGTAGATCGGGGAATTGACTTTTTGACCCGTGTATTTCCCAGTCGAAATGGAAGACATGGTCATGTCTATCATGCCACCGGAAAGTTGAATTTATGGAACCTTGCCTATGAAAAGGACTTCCGCCCCATTGAAGAAGGCTGTGATTGTCCGGCATGTAAGGGAATCCGTAAAGAAGACGGAACCTATACCGGGGGATACTCCAGAGCTTATATCCGTCATCTTTTAAAGGCGAAGGAAATGCTGGGAATGAGGCTTTGTGTTTTGCATAATCTTTCCTATTACAATCGCTTGATGGTGGAAATGCGTAATGCCATCCGGGAGAATCGTTGGGAAAGCTGGAAGACGGAAGCTCTCTATAAACTAAAGATACAAAACTCCTAAGGGAGTAAATTTTACAGAAGAAAAGGAGATACTTTATGGGAGAAATGGGAGTGTTAGGTTGGGTTCTTTATATAGCAGTAATTGTTGCTATGTTTTACTTTTTTGGTATTCTTCCTCAGCAGAAGGAAAAAAAGAAAATGCAGGAATTGTTAAGCTCTATTGCGGTAGGTGATACAGTGCTTACCACTTCCGGATTTTACGGCGTGATTATTGACCTTACCGAGGATACTGTGATTGTAGAGTTCGGCGGAAACAAGAACTGCCGTATTCCTATGCAGAAGTCTGCTATTGTACAGATTGAAAAGGCTTCCAGCTAAGGGCACCAATACTTGAGTCTGCCCGGATGAACTAGTGCTCAGAGTATAGTGCTCAGAGTATAGAACAAAGACTAAAGAATAAGAAAAAGAGTTTTGGAAATAGTAGAAAGAAGGAAGAATATGAGGAAAAACCTGGTTTTGCTTTTTGGGGGTCAGTCCACAGAGCATGAGGTTTCCTGCCGCTCCGTACTTACGGTGAAGAGAGCAGTACGGGAAGACAAGTACAAGGTCCTTTGTATCGGTATCACCAAGTCCGGAGAATGGATTCCTGTAGAAAAGGAAGAAGCCATTGAGGACGGAAGTTGGAAGAATAAGAAGGAAAGAGCCATGATTCTTCCGGATGCCAAGCTCTCCTCCGTGCTTTTCTTGGGAGAAAAGGGGGAAAGTCGTTTGGAGAAGGTAGACCTGGTTTTTCCGGTGCTTCATGGTAAGGATGGAGAGGACGGAACGATTCAGGGACTTTTGGAAATTGCCAGAATTCCTTATGTAGGTTGCGGCGTGCTTTCTTCTGCGATTTCCATGGATAAGGTATATACTAAGATGGCTGTGGAAAAGCCACTGGCAAAGATTGGGGTAAGGCAGGCGAAATATGTTGCCTTTGTTCGTAGCCAGTGGGAAAATCAGAGAAAGTGCTTTCCAAGGTGGAAAATGCACTTTCTTATCCGGTATTTGTAAAGCCCTCCAATGCAGGTTCTTCCTGCGGAGTCAGTAAGGCGAAGGATAGAACATCCTTGATCAAGGCTATAGATAAAGCTTTATTGGTGGATAGAAGAGTTTTGGTAGAGGAAAGTATTATAGGAAGAGAACTGGAGTGTGCTGCATTTTCCGGAAAAGAAGGGGTGGTGGAAACCTCCTCTGTAGGAGAAATCCTGGCGGCGGCCGAGTTCTATGACTATGATGCCAAATACAACAATCCTGATTCCAAGACAGAGCTTCACCCGGAAATCTCCAGAGATGTGGAAGATAAGATTAAGAGGGCAGCAGAGGCAGTCTTCTTGGCGGTAGATGGATTCTCCCTTTCCAGAGTGGATTTCTTCTTATCTGGTGAAGAAGTGATTTTTAATGAAATCAACACCATGCCCAGTTTTACCTCTATTTCCATGTATCCCATGCTTTTTAAAGAGAAGGGTATCCAATAGAAGAACTGGTGGAGAGACTTTTAGAGAGTGCTTTTCATAGACCTTAAGAATTTCATAAATAATTATTTCCGTGGACTTTAAACTTTTTTGGAAGATTGTGCTATACTCGGAACTTTGACACCTAACATAACATAAACAGTATCGAGAGGCTTGAAAAGCCTCTATTTTTTTGCGCAATCAATAGTTCTATATATTGCGTCTTATTGCGTACTGTTGTATAATATAATTCATTTTTAGGGAGGTGCCTATGAGACTTAGAGCCACTAAATCTGCTCACTCAGTTTCTTACTCTGTTATTAAATCTGCTTATATCAATAAAAAACGTACGACTGTAACCGTTGAAAAAACTGGGAAACGAAAAGGAAATCTGTAAAAAAAGTATGGTGTTTCTGATGCTCTTGCATGGGCTAAAGAATACGTCGCCAATTTAAATAAGAATGCCGAAAGGAATAAACCTATTGATATCTCGTTTGATCCCTCAATTCCCCTCACTCAGAACGATCAGAGGCTCTTCAATGGAGGCTATCTTTTCCTACAGGATATTTATTTTCAGTTGGGGTTTGATAAGATTTGCAAAGCTATTGCCAGAAAGCATGGATTTAAGTACAACCTCAATTCAATTCTTTCAAGGCTGCTCTATACAAGAATCCTTTATCCTTCTTCAAAACTGTCTTCTTTCGCGCTTTCTTCAAGATTCATAGAAAAGCCGGATTTTTCTCTTGAAGATATTTACCGTTCTCTATCCATCATTAATGAAGAGTCGGATTACATTCAGTCCACACTTTATCGGAACAGCTTAAAGATTTCAAAAAGAAAAACCGGAGTGATTTACTATGACTGCACCAACTACTTTTTTGAGCTTGAGCAAGCAGATGGATTAAAACAGTATGGAGCTTCTAAAGAAAACCGGCCTCTTCCCATTGTTCAGATGGGACTTTTTATGGACAGTGATGGTATTCCTCTTGCCTTCAGTGTCAATCCCGGAAATACCAATGAACAAACGACAATGGTTCCTTTGGAAAAAAAACTTCTTGAAGATTTTTCCTTGTCTAGACTGGTCGTATGTACGGATGGAGGGCTTTCCGCATTATCCAACCGTAGATATAACTCCAAGGGGAATCGTGGTTTTATCACAACACAATCCATAAAGAAGTTAAAAGGTTTTCTGAAAGAATGGTGTCTCGATTCTAAAGACTGGCGTCTAAAAGGCAGTATGCAAAAGTATAACATTTCCGAACTGGACGAAGAAAAAGACAGAGAAAAAATCTTTTACAAAGAACGGTGGATAAATGAAAATGGACTTGAACAACATCTGATTGTATCCTATTCCATCAAATACAGGGATTATCTAAGGTACGTTCGGAGCGGACAAATCAGCCGTGCCCAAAACCTTATTACCAATAATCCCAAAGAAATAGACCACAACCGCCAAACCGATTTCAAACGGTTTGTTAAAAAAAACAGTGTCACGCCGGAGGGAGAGCTGGCTGAGCAGAGCTTTTTAGAACTCAATGAAGATGTCATCCGAAAAGAAGAACAGTATGACGGTTTCTACGCTGTATGCACTAACTTGGAAGATGATGCTTCAGCTATCATTGAAGTAAACAAACAACGCTGGCAAATCGAGGAATGCTTTCGCATTATGAAAAGTGAATTCAAAGCACGACCGGTATACCTTCACAGAGATGATAGGATTAAGGCACACTTTATGATTTGTTTCCTTTCATTAATTCTCTACAGATACCTGGATAAACAACTTGGAAGCAAGTATTCATGTGAAAAACTGTTACATGGTCTAAAAGATATGAACTTTCTAAAGATTGAAGGCAGAGGATTTATCCCGACATATGCAAAAACAGAATTTACAGACGATCTAGAAAAAGCCTTTGGAATTAATACTTCTATGCAGATCGTCACTATAGAAAAAATGAGAAATATTTGCCATCAGACTAAAGAATAAAAATCTGTACGCACATCTGATAACAAAGAAAAAAGCTCTGTAAACCGCTTGATTTCAACGATTTATAGGGCTTTTTTACTATGTAGACTGTCAAAGTCGGGAAATCAACACCATGCCCGGTTTTACCTCTATTTCCATGTATCCCATGCTTTTTAAAGAGAAGGGGTATCCAATAGAAGAACTGGTGGAGAGACTTTTAGAGAGTGCTTTTCATAGACCTTAAGAATTTCATAAATAATTATTTCCGTGGACTTTAAACTTTTTGGAAGATTGTGCTATACTAAGTACACAATCAATTTGATTTTTAAAATGTTTGGTTTCCATTCTCCTAGGGGCTCTATTATGCACGCAGGGTCCCTATTATATTACCAAAAACTAAGAGAGAAACAAAAAGTTCAAAGTTGTTCAATCAAAATGCTGCTTCCTGAGGGCGGCAGCCCCAAAATAAAAAATAGAAATTAATTAAGGGAGAGGAACAATACTCTGTTAAAGAAAGTTACTATAAAGGAAAGATTTTGAAAAAGATGAGGAACTGAAATGAAAGTCAAGATGACTATGCATACCAGACAAAAATATGATGGAGATTTGGATAGCTTTTGAACTGGAAAATTCCGGGGTGCTGATACAAAGAGGAGAAGTGTTTCTTTTAAGTTATTTCCAGGAGGGAGTGCATCACAGTATGAAGCTTTTTCCTTCGGAAAAACGGTTAGAGATAGTCCGGAACTGGAAGGAAGAGGAAAGGCTGGTCTATGAGGGAGGCGTTCGCTGGAAGGTGAATTATAGAAACGGAGGTAGGGTTCTGCCATTTGGAATTTGATACGGCGGAAGTAGATTTTTCGGAACACAGAACTTCAGAAGGGAGAGCCGAAATCCGGCTTTATTATACTCTTTTTCAATTTGGGCAGAAGGTGGCGGAGACAGAACTCTCCATTGCAATTTTCCCCTTTTCGGAGTAAAATATAAGAGTTTCTTTGCGCAAAAAGCAGATAGGGTTTTATAGACTGGAAATGAGGGTGTACATGGTACTGGCAATTTCTCCACAAAGTATTATTTCGATTTTTGTTGGTGGTTTTAATCTTACTCTTTGGAGTATTAGTGCTTTTTATATTTTATGGGAAGACGCTTGCAGGAGGCAGGCGGCTCAACAACCTATGATTGAAGCCAATACTATAGAAGTATCCATGTTGATTATTGATAAGAAGAAACTGGGGGTAAAGGCAGCTGTGGCAGCAGGATTGCCGGAACAGGTGAGAAGGAACTTCCCTTTTATCTTCGCTTTTCCAAGCTTCCCATTGTTAAGGCTAAGGTAGGACCGAAGGTTTTGGCTCTTATGGCGGATCCCAATGTATATGAGGTGCTTCCCGTAAAGAAGGAAGTAAAATGCGCGGTATCCGGAATCTATATCCGCTCCATCAAGTCTGTAAGAGGTGGTGTGGTACCTGAGGCACCAAAGAAAAAAAGGACTTTTGCCAATTTAAGAAAGAAGGCGGAAGACGAAGTGAAGAAGCAACAGGCAAAGAAATAAGGCATATCAGAAACGCGGAAAAATAAGAAAAGTAGAAAAATAAGAAAAAGCCGGGTTTTTATGAGAAAAGAATTAGCTTTGCGTAAAAAAGAGGCAGAGTCGATGGCTTTTCTAAGAAACAGGTCCGGAAAAGGGGTAATCTGAGCCCGCCGGTACTTACTGAAAGCAAGAGAAACGAAGCTTGAAGTTAGTACCGCTGCGTGGCGAAGTTAGCGAGCAGTGCCCTCTTTCCGGACCTGTTTCGTAGAAAAATATTAAAGAGCCATATTTCTCCTTGACAGAGAAAGGAATACAATGGTAGTATGAAGTTTGCTTATTTGGCGGTAGGGGATAACTCTGCCTATTTTTTCGTCCAAAGGAAGAATATAGCCAAAGAAAAGTGAACGTATCGTCAACTAATCCATAAATTAAAGGAGTTTCCCGAGTTGTTTTAAGCATATTATAATACTAAAGGCAAGTTGGGACAAGTTTTATTGTGGATTCTTAGCAATGAGATGAGATATATCTCGGATATTAGGGGTGAACGGTCGATGAAAAAAAGCAAAATGCATCCGGTGCAAACCGAAAGAATCTCAGAATGACTTTCTCTAAGAGTAAGGAAGTTCTGGAAATGCCTAACCTCATTGAAATCCAAAAGGATTCCTATGAGTGGTTTTTGCATGAAGGTTTAAGGGAGGCCTTTGATGATATTTCTCCCATTCAGGACTTTGCCGGTCATCTTAGCTTGGAGTTTGTGAATTTCAAACTGGCTAAGGAAGAGGCAAAGTATTCTATAGAAGAATGTAAGGAAAGAGATGCAACCTATGCAGCTCCTCTTAAGGTTAAAGTTCGCCTCTTTAATAAGGATAAGGAAGAGATCAATGAACATGAAATCTTCATGGGAGATCTTCCGTTAATGACAGAGAACGGCTCCTTCGTCATCAATGGTGCGGAAAGAGTTATCGTTTCTCAGCTGGTGCGTTCTCCGGGAATTTATTATGGAGTAGACCATGATAAGGTGGGTAAGGAGCTGTACAGCAGTACCGTTATTCCTAACCGTGGTGCTTGGATTGAGTATGAGACAGATTCCAACGACATCTTCTTCGTTCGTGTAGACAGAACCAGAAAGGTGCCTGTAACTGTCTTTATTCGTGCTCTGGGAGTAGGCTCCAACAAGGACATCCTTGATTTATTCGGAGAAGATCCAAAGCTCTTAGCTTCTATCGACAAAGATCCTTCTGAAAATTACCAGGAAGGTCTCTTAGAGTTATACAAAAATCAGACCAGGAGAACCGCTTTCCGTGGACTCCGCCCAATCCCTACTGAACTCCATGTTTTTGACCCCAAGACGCTATGATTTAGCGAAGGTGGGACGATACAAGTTCAATAAGAAATTACACTTTAAAAATAGAATCAAGGGTCATGTTTTGGCTGAGGCTGTTTATGCACCGGAAACCGGTGAGCAGTTGGCTGAAGCGGGAACAAGCGTTAGCTTGGAACTGGCAGAGCAGATTCAGAATGCCGCAGTTCCCTTCGTTTGGATTGACGGACCCACAAGAACCGAGAAGGTACTTTCTTCCATGCAGGTAGACATTAAGGAGTGGATTCCCGCTTCCATCAATCCTGAGGAATGCGGTATCAATGAGTTGGTATTCTACCCTGCCTTAAAAGAACTTTTGGCTTCTGTGGAAGGACAGGGAGAGGATGCACTAAGAGATGGGATTCGTAAGAATATCCACAGCCTGATTCCAAAGCATATTACTAAGGAAGATATTTTTGCTTCCATTAACTATTTGCTGAACCTGGATGAAGAAATCGGTACCGTGGATGATATTGACCACCTTGGGAAATCGTCGTATCCGTGCCGTTGGTGAGCTTTTACAGAACCAGTATCGTATCGGGTTGTCCCGTATGGAGAGAGTGGTAAGGGAGAGAATGTCCACCCAGGACATTGATGAAATCACTCCCCAGTCCTTAATCAACATTAAGCCTGTAACGGCAGCGGTAAAGGAATTCTTCGGTTCCTCCCAGCTGTCTCAGTTCATGGACCAGAATAATCCGCTTTCCGAGCTTACCCATAAGAGAAGACTTTCCGCATTGGGACCCGGCGGTCTTTCCAGAGATCGTGCAGGTTTCGAGGTACGAGATGTACACTATACCCACTACGGAAGAATGTGTCCTATCGAGACCCCTGAAGGACCGAACATCGGTTTGATTAACTCCTTGGCTTCCTATGCAAGAATCAACGAGTACGGGTTCATCGAGGCACCTTACCTGGTGGTGGACAAGACAGATCCAAGTAACCCTGTGGTAACCAATCAGGCGGTATACCTTGCTGCGGACGAGGAAGATCAGTTCGTGGTTGCTCAGGCGAATGAGCCCCTGGATGAGGAAGGACATTTTAAGCATGACAATGTTTCCGGTAGATATCGGGATCAGACTTCTGCCTTCCCTAAGGCCAGCATTGATTTAATGGACGTATCCCCGAAGATGGTATTCTCTGTGGCAACTTCCATGATTCCTTTCCTGCAAAACGATGACGCGAACCAGTGCCCTCATGGGATCCAACATGCAGCGTCAGGCGGTGCCACTTCGTTACCGAATCCGCAGTGGTGGATACCGGTATGTCCAGCAAGGCGGCAGTTGACTCCGGAGCTTGCGTGGTGGCTAAGAACAGCGGAGAGGTTACTCTTTCTTCCTCTGCAAGAATTTTGGTGAGAGAGATAAGGACAGAATTGACGAGTATAAGCTGATGAAGTTTATGCGTAGTAACCCCAGTAACTGTTATAACCAAAAGCCCATTGTCAACACCCATGACCGGGTAGAAGCAGGGGATGTTATTGCAGACGGTCCTTCCACAAAGGATGGAGAAATTGCTTTAGGAAAGAACCCCTTAATCGGATTTATGACCTGGGAAGGTTACAACTACGAGGACGCGGTTTTTACTTTCCGAGCGTTTGGTACAAAATGATGTTTACACCTCCGTTCATATTGAAGAGTATGAGTGTGAGGCAAGAGATACAAAGCTTGGACCGGAAGAGATTACCTCCGATGTTCCCGGTGTAGGTGATGATGCCTTAAAGAACCTGGACGAAAGAGGAATTATTCGTATCGGTGCAGAGGTTCGTGCCGGAGATATTCTGGTAGGTCGTGTAACCCCGAAGGGAGAGACAGAGCTTACCGCCGAGGAGCGTTTGCTTCGTGCCATCTTCGGTGAGAAGGCAAGAGAAGTAAGAGACACTTCCTTAAAGGTACCCCACGGTGCTTACGGAACCGTTATCAACACTATGGTTTATACCGAGAGAATTCCGACGAGTTGGCTCCGGGAGTTTCCCAGTCCGTTCGTATCTATATCGCCCAGAAGAGAAAGATCGGTGTGGGAGATAAGATGGCGGGTCGTCACGGAAACAAGGGTGTCGTTTCCCGCGTACTTCCGGTTGAGGATATGCCTTACCTGCCAAACGGCCGTCCCTTGGATATCGTATTGAATCCTTTGGGTGTGCCTTCCCGTATGAATATCGGACAGGTATTGGAGTTACACCTTTCCTTAGCGGCAAAGGCTCTGGGCATTGATGTATCTACTCCAATCTTTGACGGTGCAACCGAGGTGGATATTCAGCAGACCCTCTTGCTGGCAAATGATTATGTAAATCTTTCTTGGGAAGAATTTTCCGAGAAGCATAAGGAGGAGTTGGAACCTGCAGTTTATGCCTACTTGGGAGAGCATCTTGACCACCGTAAGGAATGGCAGGGTGTGCCTATCGGCATTGACGGCAAGGTTCAGCTTAGGGATGGAAGAACCGGAGAAAAGTTCGACAGTCCTACTTCCATCGGATTCATGCACTATTTGAAATTACACCACCTGGTAGACGATAAGATTCATGCCCGTTCTACCGGTCCGTACTCCATGGTTACCCAGCAGCCTCTGGGAGGTAAAGCCCAGTTCGGTGGACAGCGTTTCGGAGAGATGGAGGTTTGGGCACTGGAGGCTTACGGTGCTGCTTATACCCTTCAGGAAATCCTTACTATGAAGTCCGATGATGTGGCAGGCCGTGTAAAGACCTATGAAGCCATCATCAAGGGACAGAATATTCCTGCCCCCGGAGTGCCTGAGTCCTTTAAGGTTCTTTTAAAGGAAATGCAGGCTCTGTGTCTGGATATGAGAGTATTGGATGAGAATCAGGAAGTTGTAGAGATCACAGAGGATCTTTACGATGCAAATCAGGATATGCACAGACTCTTATCCGGCGGTGATTATCGTCAGGAAAAGCAGGAAAACTTCGGTGCTTACGGCTATACCAAGCAGGAATTCCAGGATGGAGAGCTGGTGGATGCCGAGGAAGAGAATGCAGAGGAAGCAGACTCCATTGAAGAGTTGGATCAGGAAGATTTTCTATCTTTAGCTTCCGACTTCGGCGATGATGGTGATAACGAGTAGAGGAGGAAAAATGGCAAACTTTCAAAGTGGAAATGAGCCGGTACAATTTGATTCCATTAAAATTGGTTTGGCTTCCCCGGAGAAGATTCTGGATTGGTCCTTTGGAGAAGTAAAGAAGCCAGAAACCATTAACTATAGAACCTTAAAGCCGGAGAAGGACGGATTATTCTGTGAGAGAATTTTCGGACCGGTGAAGGACTGGGAATGTCACTGTGGAAAATACAAGAAGATTCGTTACAAGGGAGTAGTTTGTGACCGTTGTGGCGTAGAAGTGACCAAGTCTTCTGTAGCGTAGAGAGCGGATGGGGCATATTGCCTTAGCTGCTCCCGTATCCCACATTTGGTACTTTAAGGAATTCCCCTCCCTGTATGGGATTGATTTCTGGACATCAGTCCAAGAATTTTTGGAAAGAGTTCTGTACTTTTGCCTCCTAGTGTGGTGCTTGACCCCATGGACACAGGTTTAAGCTACAAGGATGTGCTTTCCGAGAAGGAATACAGAGATACCATTGAGCAGTATGGTTACGGTAATTTCCGTGTAGGAATGGGTGCGGAAGCGGTTTATGAGCTTCTTGCCAACATTGACCTGGAGAAGGAATATACCGACCTTCGTGCAGAGCTGGACAGCTCTTCCGGACAGAAGAGAGCCCGTATTGTAAAGCGTTTGGAAGTAGTGAAGCTTTTCCGTTCCTCCGGAAATAAGCCGGAGTGGATGATTCTTTCCAATCTTCCTGTAATTCCGCCTGATTTGCGTCCTATGGTACAGCTGGACGGTGGCCGTTTTGCTACCTCCGACTTAAATGACCTGTATCGTAGAATTATCAATAGAAACAACCGTCTGGCAAGACTTCTGGATCTGGGCGCGCCGGAAATCATCGTGCGTAACGAGAAGAGAATGTTGCAGGAGGCGGTGGATGCCCTATATCGATAACGGTAGAAGAGGTCGTCCTGTAACAGGTCCCGGAAACCGTGCATTAAAGTCCCTTTCCGATATGTTAAAGGGTAAGCAGGGTCGTTTCCGTCAGAACCTCTTAGGAAAGCGTGTGGACTACTCCGGCCGTTCCGTAATCGTAGTAGGGCCGGAATTAAAGATTTATCAGTGCGGTGTGCCTAAGGAGATGGCTATCGAGCTCTTTAAGCCCTTCGTTATGAAGGAACTGGTAAAGAGCAATAAGTCTCACAACATTAAAAATGCCAAGAAGATGGTGGAGAGACTGGATCCATTGGTTTGGGATATCTTGGAAGAGGTTATCAAAGAGCACCCGGTTATGTTAAACCGTGCCCCTACCCTGCACCGTTTGGGAATTCAGGCTTTGAGCCTATCCTGGTAGAGGGTAAGGCGATTAAGCTTCACCCGCTGGTTTGTGCGGCCTTCAACGCGGACTTTGATGGAGATCAGATGGCGATTCACCTGCCATTGACCCAGGAAGCTCAGGCAGAGTGTCGTTTTATGTTGCTTTCTCCCAACAACCTCTTAAAGCCCTCTGACGGTGGTGTGGTTGCGGTACCTTCTCAGGATATGGTACTGGGTGTGTATTATTTGACCCAGGAAAGAGAAGGAGACAAGGGAGAGGGAATGCTCTTCAAGTCCATCAATGAAGCCATCCTGGCTTATGAGAACCACTATGTAACCCTTCATGCGAAGATTCGTTGTAAGGTGAAGAAGGAATTCTTACAGGAAGACGGCAGTAAGAAGGAAGAGGAAGGCATTATTGAGACAACGGTTGGAAGACTTCTCTTCAATGAGATTATTCCGCAGGATCTAGGATTTATTGACCGTTCCTTACCGGAGAATCGTTTCCTTCCGGAAATCAACTTCTTGGTAAAGAAGAAGAATTTAAAGCAAATTCTGGAAAAGGTAATGGATGTGCACGGTGCTATGCAGACCGCTTTAACCCTGGATGACATTAAGTCCATCGGTTACTAAGTTCCTCTACAAGAGCAGCTATGACCGTATCCATCCACGATATGACCGTTCCGAGACCAAGGAAACGCTCTTGGAAGAAGCACAGAAGACTGTAGATAAGATTGCCAAGAACTTCCGTAGAGGTTTGATTACCGAAGAAGAGCGTTACAAGGAAGTTATCGAAACCTGGAAGAACACCGATGAACAGCTTACCCATGACCTCTTAACTGGACTGGATAATTATAACAACATCTTTATGATGGCGGACTCCGGAGCCCGTGGATCCGATAAGCAGATTAAGCAGCTTGCCGGAATGCGTGGACTTATGGCAGATACTACCGGTAAGACCATCGAGCTTCCTATTAAGTCTAACTTCCGTGAAGGTCTTGATGTACTGGAGTACTTTATCTCCGCTCACGGAGCGAGAAAGGGACTTTCCGATACCGCTCTTCGTACAGCGGACTCCGGATACCTGACAAGAAGATTAGTAGATGTATCCCAGGATTTGATTATCCGTGATTTGGATTGCTCTGAGGGAAGAGAAAGCATTCCTTCCTTAGAGATTACAGAGCTTTCCGATGGACAGGAAAAGATTGAGTCTTTACAGGAGAGAATCACCGGTCGTTATGTGGCTGAGGACATCATTGATCCGGAAACCGGAAATATGGTGATCAAGGCAAACCATATGGTAACACCGAAGAGAGCTCCTCAGGTCATGGATGCTTTAAACAAGATGGGCAGAAAGTCCATTCGTATCCGTACCGTTCTTACCTGCCGTTCCAAGTCCGGAATCTGCGGAAAGTGTTACGGAGCAAACCTGGCAACAGGAAAGCCGGTTGAAGTGGGAGAAGCAGTAGGAACCATCGCTGCACAGTCCATCGGAGAACCGGGAACACAGCTGACCATGAGAACCTTCCATACCGGAGGTGTGGCAGGTGGAGATATTACCCAGGGTCTTCCCCGTGTAGAGGAGTTGTTTGAGGCCAGAAAGCCGAAGGGACTTGCTATTCTTACGGAAATTCCGGGTGTTGTGGAGATTCGTGACACCAAGAAGAAGAGAGAGGTTATTGTAACTGATAATGAAAAAGCGCAGTCCAAGACCTACTTAATTCCTTATGGATCCCGTTTAAAGGTTACAGAGGACAGGTTCTGGAAGCCGGAGATGTATTAACCGAAGGTTCCATCAATCCTCATGACCTTCTAAAGATTAAGGGTGTTAAGGCTGTACAGGAATACATGATTTCCGAAGTGCAGAGAGTATATCGTTTACAGGGTGTAGAAATCAACGATAAGCATATCGAGATGATTGTGCATCAGATGATGAAGAAAGAGCGAGTTAACGAGGCAGGAGATTCCCGCTTTATTCCGGGAACCACTGTGGATCGCTTAGACTTTGAAGATGAAAACGAGAGACTCATTGCAGAAGGAAAGGTACCTGCAGAAGGAAAGAGAACCATGCTGGGAATTACCAAGGCTTCCTTGGCTACCGATTCCTTCATGTCTGCAGCATCCTTCCAGGAGACCACCAAGGTTCTTACAGAAGCGGCCATTAACGGTAAGATTGACCACCTCATCGGTTTGAAGGAAAATGTTATCATCGGTAAGCTGATTCCTGCCGGTACAGGAATGCGTCGCTATAGAAATGTTAAGCTTTCCACCGATAAGGAAGAAAGCGTAGAGGTTTCCAACAACCTCAACCCAGGATGTCAATGAACCATTAAGCCCGGAGGAAATTTTTGACATCCAAAGGGATTGTCCGGTTTGTCTGCAGCATTAAGAGCTATGCAGGAGAGCGGAACAGAAGAATAAGATTTAAAGAGAGGCGGAAACGCTTCTCTTTTTTTTACGTAATAGGAATAGTATAAGAGTTCAGAAATGCTGTAGGAGTCTAGGGATACTGCATGAGCACAGGACTCATTGTAGGAGAATCAGAGCATTATCGATGTGCATAAGATTACTGTAGAAATATAAGAGCGTTGCCAGTGTATAGGATTCATACTGGAGAATAAGAATAGTGTCACGGCATAGGATTTTATTATCATAGTAAAAATAAATATATTTTTAAAAGATTTTGTGACCAATTCCTTTGCTTTTTCCGTGATATAAGATAGAAAGAAGAATACAGCAGTAAAAATAAACTAAGTATTTATTTTTGTAGCTTAGCTGACGCTGCAATCAGCATATAGCTTCAGGATTGACCCAAGGAGGAAATTATGAAAAAGAACAGACAGAAAAATCCATATCTATTTTTAACATTAGGTGCACAGCTACTCTTATCTTGTCTTCGGTATTGCTTTCCGGCTGTAGCGGAGCAAGAAAAGATGCCGGATACGATAGATATAGTGAGGAAAGCTACAATAAGGAGGCAAGTTACGGTGGAGAAGATAGGGGAAAAATTCCGGTATTGGCTTTAGTGGAGCACAAGTCGCAAAAATCCTTCCGGAGGAGAATGCCGTAGTAACAAAGGAAAATGAAGTGCCCTCGGATATGCCGGGAGAGAATCTTGTAAATCCGGAAGTCTCGGAAAATGAGGATATCTCTTCGGATGACCAAAATTATTCGGAAAAAGCAAGTTCCGCTTTGACAGAGAAAAAGATTCGTATCGTAAATATGGAAATAGAAACAAAAGGCGATTGCAGAAAAGGCGAAGAATCTTCGAGAGAAGGTGAAGGCTATATCCGGATATATGGAGTCGGAAGAATTCCGAGACGATCAGTACCAAAGTTTGAAGCAGATGTATTTTACCATTCGCATTCCCAAGGATAAGATGGATGAATTTCTCTCTTATGTTGAAGGGGAGGGAAAGGTAAACAGTAGGGTAGAAAGTCTGGAGGATATTCGTCTACAGTACCATGATGTACAGTTCCATAAAAAGCCTTGGAGACGGAACAGGAAAGAGTCCTGGCCATGATGGAGAAGGCGGAAAATATTGACCAGCTTTTTGATTTTAGAGAGCCGATTGACAGAGATTCGTTATGAACTGGAGCGTTACGGTACACAGATCCTAGAGTATGACAACAAGGTAGACTTTGCTACCTTAAATTTAACTTTGATGGAAAGGACAAGTCCGGAGACAAGGAGAAGAAGGAAGAAAAGCTTCAAGGATAGATTAAAGTTTGGTTTTACGGAAAAACCTTTATGGAATAAAGTGGTTCTTCGAAAACCTATTATTTTTGCTTCTGGTTTACAGTCCTCAGATTCTTATCTTAGTGGGAATAGCATTCCTTTGTATTTTTTGCTACAAAGCAAAGAAACGCTCCCAAGCTAAGAAGGAAAAAGAGTTGGAGAAGAAATCAGAAAATCAATCAGAGACTAAATAAGAAAGTTAATAAGAGAGTCAATCAGAGCCTTAATCAGAGACTACATAAGAGCCTTAATCAAGAGCATCAAGAAGATAGCACACGCTTTGCCAGAGATAATCGTTATGAATAACAGAAAAAAGTCCCCGGAGATTTCTCCGGGGACTTTTTACGATCATTCTGTTTTGCTTACGGCAAGGTTCTTAATAAACCGCTCTGTAACTGGAAGAGTGCGTTGGAGTCCGCTGCTACAGCAGAACGGTTAGCTTCTTCCGCATGGGATAACTCCTCCCGTAAGATGGAGATATGTTTTGAGCATCAATGGCAATACGAACGCCGTCTGCGGCTGTTTCGATTACCGTAAGGCGAATATTATCGCCGATTAATATACTTTCATTCTTTTTCTTCTTAAAATTAACATGGTTTTTCCTTCACCTCTTTCTTCCACATCCATGTGGAAACTCTCCTTGGACGCTTTTAAACAGCAGCCTTTTGACTGGCTTGGATGGTTTCAAAGCTGCCAAGGGTGTGTTTGTACTCGTATCCGCTTGCTTCAAGTATTACTTGCATGCCCTTATGATTCTCTGGATTAATCACCAAGGGACACTTTAAATTTACGGTATTGCTGAGATAATCCGCATTTAAAACGCAGGTTACATAGTAGCTTAATTCTTCCGCATCCTTAACGCCTAAATATGTCAGCTCTTCGTCAGTAAGATTTGGAGCATAGTCAGGATCCAATGAAAATGGATTGATTACTACGAAAGCTACATTGGGATTCTCAACTCCCTGCAAAAGGAGAATAGTAGAATCCTCTTCCTCATTTAAGCAGAGGGGAAGATAGTGTTGTACTTCTGAAAAGCCAAAAAGCCCGTCAGGAAAATGAAACAAATCTTTCTCCTCATAATCGATAACGCCATAGTCCTTGGTATTTAATTGCATAATTTCCTCCATAGAATAATAATGATCATGTTTGTAAAATTTTTGGAGATATTCCTCTCCGAAGAGGAGAGAGGAAAAAAGCTTATATCCTTAGTCGAGCCTGCTCAAATCAAGAGCTAATCGTTTGGGTTTTAGCTTTCTACATCCATTGCATCACCCTTATGGGGATTCTTTGGAAAATAGATAAAATCTCCGGTGTACTCAAATTTGATTTCCGGCATTTGGGTAACGATAGTCATATCCATCGCAGGAAGATAAGATAATTCTCCCTTGTGTACCCTAAGTTCAAAGGCTCCCCGTTCCTGAAGATAGCCGGCTGTTTTTTCTTGTCTTAAAGCATATTGTGCGTTTAAGACTTCCAGTGTTTCTGCGGCTGCTCTTTGTTTGTTGCCTTCAACATAGAGATTTGGGGATTGGGAATCAGCTCCTGTAAGGGGTAAGGACTCTGAGTCCATCTCTTGTTTTTTGGCAGAGACAGCCTGCATGGCAGAGTGGTAAGCCAAATGATTGGCCACTCTTGGTATTGCCGGTTCACATTGTACTGCAGAGCAGCATCCTGTTTTCCGGCCTTTTGTGCTTCAATGGTGCTTAGACGAAGCGCTCTCCCTCGTGCTAGGTCAATTTGATCGGAAGGGACCAGCTTTCCACCGTTTGTCAGGTGAATCGCTTTAAACTCAGTTGTACTTACTTTGATAAGTTGTCCCATACTCGCCTCCCTGTTTCCAATCCGCTATAGAAAACTATAGCAATCGACTGCCTTGGTCAGGTTATAGGAGAGATGACCTTGTTCTTTTTCTACCGAACGAAATCAAATAAAGAAGACTGCATGATGTTGGAGCCAACCTTCATTGCGGCATTATAGCTGTATTGGTAGGAATACATTTTTACAACCGCATCGTAGGGATCCACACCCAGCTTAGAGGTATATTCTTGCTGAAGGCTATCAATGGTAGTATCTAACTTGTTTTGAGTAGACTCCAAAGCGGCATATTTAATACCTAACTCTCTATAGCTGTCGCTGACTCTTGCTTCCGCATCATCATTTTGGTTGATGAAGTCGGACATATCTTTATGAAAACGAGATTTCGCTGTAGACACATTAGTATTGGTTTTTCAAAGCTTCCCTATACTGGTGGGAACTTAAAATTGCCTTAGACATTAAGGCTACGGGGCTGTTTGCCAGAGAATCTTCCTCTGCAACAACAGGACCGCCGTTGGATGCACCCTTGATTCTTTGGATAGCATCTGTATCACTAAGACCCTTCAGGGTTTCTGAAGAAAGGCCGGTGATCATGTTTAAACCGCCGGTATAGGTATCTAAAAGAGTGCTTCTGTCTCTAGTATCCATAGCCGGTACTCATCTTTACCCTGCTCTCTCATGGCGGACAGAATCATTTTCAGCTATCAGTCTCATTAAGAGCGTTACCGTCCGCATCGGTTCCGGAGAATTCGTTCTTATAGTTTGCACCGTCATAGCTGTACTTAATGTTCAGCTCTGTGGGCTTTGCATCTCCCGGGAACTTATGGGTATAGGTTAGGGTAATGCTGTGATTGGCACCGTTTAAATCTTCCTTTAAGGAAAAAGGAACGGTGGTCATATCATTTCCGCCGTAGACATAGAAGTTGTCATACTGGGAATTTAGGGTGTTCACTACGGAATGAAGACGCTGGGTAAACTCAGTTTCATAGGTTCCCACAGTCCCTTCATTAGCATTCTGGCTATCGTTTGCTACGGCAAGAACTTTTGTGTTTACCGCACGCATATCTTCCTGAATACTTAAGGCACCCTTTTTCCTGTTGATATAAACGATTCTTTACATCATCGATTATGCCCTTCTTAGCTTCCGCATCCATGCTTTGGTTGTCCATGCGCTTTCCTGCATAGTAAGCAAGAGGATTCTCGTCGGCTGCCTTATATTTTCTTCCGGTGGAAACCTGCTCCATGGACTCGTTTAATTTACCATGAAGATTACCGACGGACTTTGCATAATCTTGATAATAGGTTCTTGCTGTTACTCTCATGATTTACTCCATTTCTTTCTGATTCTCATCCTTTGCTTCCTGCATGTTCTTGCGCATCCTTTCCCCTCATGAAAGAAGAGCAGTTTTAGCTCTTTTTCATTACTGTATATATCGTGTCATTTCCATTAAACTATAAGTATTTTTACAGAAAATACAAGGAAAATACAGGCTTTTTCACCTCTGAGATTTTAAGAAAACAAAAGGACGAGCTCAGACTATCCAGGTTTTTACAGAAAAATTCTTCAAAAATACAGGAGGAATGGCTACCGTATTTTTTAAGAAACAAAGACGAAGCGAAAGAAGGAGCGTGCCCCGATTACAGACCTATACTCCTTCAGAGCTATTATTTGCAGTAGTATACAGAAGCTATCCCTCCTGCAGTAGGTATAGCTCCTGTATTTTCTATCGTCCGACAGCCAGTAAGGTTTTCCATAGTCTCATTTAATGCAGTCACTCGTCTTAAGCGCCGCATTATAGGAAGAGGTATAGGTCATCATATTAGCCGCCTCTTCGTCCAAGCTGACGCCTGGAAAGTCGATCTCTGGAATTGTTGATTCCATCCAAAACTGCCTTGTTAATTTCCTGGGCATTTTTATTGGAGTGGGAATCGGTAGCCAAAGTTGTGGAGATATTGTTCATGTAATCCGCATAGTTGGTTTTGGTGTTGTTCATCTTCATCATAGGAGAAGTCATCTGCTCCAACATTTCCAAAAACTGTATCAGTGGTATCCTCGATTGGTTGCAGAGGGGCCGTTTTTAAAGCCGTGGGTACCGATATGGGTGGTTCCGTTTACCCAACCTCTGGAGATACCGATATTGGCTGCAGTCACATCCGGCGATCATTTCCGCCGGCTTTGTCCTTGTTAATCATTAAGACATGGTTGGGATTGGTTACGCCGGCATAGTTGGTGTTACCCTTCTTATTCACCTCGTTCATGTTCTTGGTAAAGGTTTCTGCCAAAAGATCCAGTTTACCCATGTAGTAATCATAGCTGTAGTTGCTCATTTCATTGCTGGCTTTTAAGTCGGCAAGGTTGATGGTTCCGCCTCCTCTTACCAAAGCGCGCACATCGGAAGTGGAAAGCATATCCAGGCTGGCCTGTACGGAACCGGAAGAAAAACGCACATCCTTGGTATCTGTAGTGAAGGTATCCGCTGCAGCTCCTCTTTTCTGGAAGCCGGTAAAGGTCAACTTGGTATTTAGCGGGGAATCAATACTTCCTGCTGCAAGCTCTACCTTACCTACATTGTGGTGCTTTCCTGTAGGGTCCCAAGTCAGCGTCACTGGCGCCGTTTACCAGAGTGATTTCTTCTTTACTTCCAGCTCCCGTTTCCGGCACTGCTGTCCCGGTAAACCAGGTTTACTCAAATCCTCCGGCCAGTCGGAACGACCCTTAATATTTCCTGCGGAATCGTAGTTATAGATACGGTAACGGGTGGTTGGGGGAGTAGGAGAGCTGTATTCCTCGGAGAAGTGCTCCACTTCAATAGGAATATACTTGGAAAGCTCATCCAGCTTTAAGTTTCTTTGATCCTGTAATTCTAAAGCAGGATTTCCTAAGAGCTGATTCTTCTTGATTCGGTTATTTAAGTCTCCAATATCACTAACCAAAGAGTTAATTCTCTGAATAGCTCCATTTTGGAGGTATTGGTTCCGTCAATCTTTTGGAACCTCATTTTCTCCGCCTGCTGAATACTTCTCCTTTAGCAGAGTTCATCAAAAGCGGTCATAGTCTGAACTCTGGATCGTAATTCCCTTCACTAAACAGGATCCTGTACCTTGAAGGATCCTGCATATTGGTTAAGGAACGCTGAATATCGTCGAAGGAAGAACGGATACCGTTTAACTTGGTTTCATCCATGAAGAGGAAAGAGACTTTCAAGGACTCTCCGATGGATTCATTATAGGAAAGTCTTTCCGTTTTGGGTACGATACTGACCGTCCAAAAACTCGATCCCGTAACTGGCGTACTTCATCCATGGCTACACCGTATCCTACATTTACATCATTAGAGTTCGCGTAAAGGAGGTGGGTTTTCATAGTTAATAGAGGAGGTCTTTAGCTCTTGACGAGTATAACCTTCTGTATTCATGTTGGCCAGGTTCTGTCCAACAAGGTCTAATTTTTTCTGATTCATCCGCAGTGCGGAGAGGGCTGTGTCAAAGCCTGAAAAGGTTGCTCTTACCATAATGTCCTCCTAAAAGACTGTTAAAATTTAATTTCCAAAAAATGGCGAAAAAAAATACGCCTTAGGGTGCATTCCCCCCCGGAAGAGAAGAGCTTAAACCCTTCTATCCCGGAATGATACTTCAGGCTGTCCCTGAAGCTGCTGGGAAATGTCGCTGATGCGAACCTGTAGTATTCTATCGGCGTTTTCTCTGGAATGTATAAAGCGTTTCAGATTCATTTGCAAATCGGCAATTGGATCCTGCCAATCTTCTCGCAATTCTTCAGGAATCCCGCTAAGAAATTCCGTCATGGAACGAGGTGCAAATCCGCATTCTTTCTGTAGCTTGCTTTTGCTCTAGACCACGAAAAACGAAGCAGTGTTGGTTGTGCTTCTGTAACCAGACGGGTTAACTCCTCCAAATCATTTCTGGATGCGGAAAGAGTTAGTGAATCTTCTAAGTCACATAAAGCAGAAACAAGAGAGGAAAGCTCCGAAAATACGGGCAGGAGCTGTTCCCATTTTTCTCTGTTGGAAATATTCATCATTCTTCCTCTGTATTAATCTTTATATCCTAACATCTTCTCAGCGATACGCTCAGTATTAGGACGATAGGTTCCTGCCTGAACTTGCTGATGAAGCTCTGCTACTCTTTTGTCAGAGGCACTTACGCGAAGAGAATCTGTGGTAGCTTTTAGACAGCTGCTGCAAAAGCTTCCTGTCGTTCTACAACATTTCCTTAGAAAGGGACAATCTGTCAACATCCGCTTTCTGTGTAGCTTCTACCTGGTCTACCGGTTTTTGGGGTAGTGCTGCCTGACGAGTTTGATAATCTACTCGAGTGTTAAAATCAGGTCTGATAGAAAAGTTCATTTTTTGTCCTCCTGGGTACTCCCGTTAAATGGCTCTAAGTTTCTTCCTTGCATATCAGAAACTCTTGGGGTATACTTCTTTCACAAGAAAATTTTTATGATTGAAAACTCCTTCTTCTCTAATATATCGACGGGTTTTTCTGCCGATATAAGGAATAGTCCATTAAAATTGCAATTTTTGAAATCATTTTATTTTTACATCTAAGGAGGGAAAATGGCAAACATTTTACAGGTAAGTTCTTCCCGATTACCCCTGGATCCATCAATAACATCAAAAGAATATCACAAGATCCTTCTATAAAGAATCCTGTTTCTCCGGGGACGGTGAATCGAGCCGATGGTCAAAAATGCCGGGCAAACCGGTACCGGCCACGGGAGAAGGCAGATCGAGTGGATTTCGAAGGAAACTATGCTGCCTTTTTAAAGGAACTTTCTCAGACAGCCACCTTGCCAAAGGCCTTGGAAACTGTGCTTTTTGGCGATGGTGCTGTGGCTCTATCTCAGGAAAAGGGAGAGATTGCCAATGTTATGGAAGAACTTTTTTTCTCTATAGAAATGGAGAACCCGGAAGATCTGAAGGCTTTTATGCAGGACCAGCAGAAGGCCCAGATTAAATTTTTCCGGGACGCTTTTTAATAATCTAAGAGGAATGCTGAATAGCAACATTTCTCCTTCCTTAAAGAATGCGATTTTAAATTTTGCCAAGACCTATAATGATTTTTCTTCCTCCGGACACTTTCTTCAGCAGATGGAGACCATTGCCGGGGATATAGATAAGATGCTTCTTCCTTCTTTTCAAGGAGAGTTTGAAGATTTGCTTTCTCAGCTTAATTTTTCAGGCGGAGCCGGAAAGACAGAGGGGAATACTTCTTTAATTAATAATCAATTGATTCCCTTTTTCTCCAACTACATTTCCAGGACCCATGACTACGGGGCGGTACGAAATGCGGTGGTAATGTTTATTTTGTATGCGGTTAAGTATGAAAACGGCTCCGAGGAGCTTTTGGCAAAGCAAAAGGATGCTTTTGATGAATAATCCCGACTTCGTCTTTTGTTTAAGGGAAACCGGAGGAGGCCTTTAACGAACTTTTTGGATCAGGTCAAGGGGCAGGAGGACAATGCCTTCCCTAAGCTCTTTTACAGAGTTTTTGAAGGCCGGTGCGGAAGGAAAGGCGGGAACGGGAGCATATTTCCAGTTCCAGGATGTTTTTGTACGGTTTGTTGGTCAATGAAAGTGTGCATATGCCCCTGCAACATTTGGTGATGCCCTTCCGTTACGATGACAAGGATGTTATGAGCGAGATGTGGGTAGAGCAGGAGGCGCAGGATGGAGCAGGAGGGAAACTCACCAAGATGCTCTTAAAGTTCAGTATCCAAAGTCTAGGAAATTTTGAAATTATTTCCGGTATTTCCGATATGAGAGTAGACCCTACAGCCTTTCTATGCCGGAGGAACTGATGGAAAAGCAAAAGGATGTGGAGGATGTGCTTTCCCATATCTTAAGAAGAAACGGACTTTCCGTAGCGAATCTTGGGGTATATCAGAAGACCAGGGACTTCCGGATTCAAGAAGTTTTTCCGGAGATTAAGGATGCGGAAAAGAGTCTAAATGTTAGGTGTAAAAACTTGAATCAATATAGATATAAACATTGCTGTAACCTATGCTTAGTTTTTCGGATAGAAAGAGGAGGCTAAGTGTAAGAATTTTGTTAAGGAAAGGTCCTTTTCAAGGAGGGGAAAAACTGTCGATAGAATACTATCTTCAGGGATAAAGGAGAAAGTGGCAGACTTTAGTAAGATAATGGAGAAAAAGGCGGCAGCCTTAAAGTACGATAACGAGAAAAACGGCGCCCCTATGATTGTGGCTGCCGGAATGGGCCACATGGCGGAAAAAATCACAGAAACCGCAATGAAGTCAGGCGTCCCTGTTTATGAGGACGACAGTTTGGCTTCTCTTCTTACCCAAATGAAACTTGGTGCAGAAATCCCTGAGGAATTGTTTCAGGCGATAGTAGAGATCTCATATCTATTTCCTCGGATTTACCGTATCCGGAGAATGATCAGCAGAACGGGAAAAGAAGAAGGAAGAAAGAAAGAAAATATCTCTCTTAGTTCCGGGAAGGGAAGTAAAATGAAGGAACAGCATTTGTTATTTTGGGAAAAAGGGATAGCCCTTATCGGTCTATGCCTTTTTTTCTTGTCTTTTAGCGGACTGATGAGCTATGCCGCTTCTAAACCCATTAACAGCATTCATGTTCAGATTTACTCGAAGCTGGAATCCGGAGATACGCCTCCCTGATATTTTGATTGATAAGGGAGAAATCCAAAAGCATGAGGTGACGGTCAGGGGAAAAAGCCTTGTTTACCATCAGTTCTGCAGTGGGGAGGACAAAACAAGTCCAAAGCGAAGGTGGGAGAGGAACTTGAATTGCTGGTAACCTTAAGCCCTACGGATGTGACCAGCAATTATTTCCTGGCTTCTTATCGTGCCACTTCCTTTCATATTAGCGGAGGATACTATGTTTCTGCAAAAAGAGAGGGGGATGACCTGGTTTTAAGCCTGAAAATGAAGGCGGTGGAAGGAGTTTCTATGACGCTCCTGTGTCGGTAGACTGGAGTGACAAAACTCTGGGCTCTGTTCATTGGGAACCGGGGGAGGTGGATTCCGGTGTTTATACCGTACAGCTTTTTCGGGACGGCACAAGGATTCATGAGATAGAGAAGCTTTCCGGTAATCAATATAATTTTTATCCCTATATGACCAAGGCCGGACGCTATATGGTAAAGGTAAAAACCCTGGTAAAGGATGGAAAAGAAAGAAAATATGCCAGAGGCAGCGGTTTTACAGAGTCTTCGGATTTAAAGATTCGAGACAGAGATGTTTCAGACGGCAAGGGGAAAGAAGGCGAAAAGCTACAGCAGGGAACAGATAAAAAAATCGGTTGGGAAGAAGTAGGAGGAAGCTATATTTTCCGCCTTCCCAGTGGAGAATTGTATCAGGGCTGGGGGAAAATCGACGGCTACTGGTATTATTTTCAGCCGGACGGAAAGATGGTGAAAGGGCTGGCAGAAGATTCAGGAGAAGTGGTATTTCTTCCATGAAAGCGCGCCATGGCTGTCGGCTGATTACGATCAGGAGCAGTGGTACTATTTGCTTCCGGAAACCGAGCTGCAGAACGGACAGGTAGCCGGAGAGCTCTTTGCCGGTGACTGGAGAGTGATTTCCGGAAAATATTATTACTTTGAGCGAGATGGCAGAATGCATCAGGCTGGCTTTTTCTGGCAGGGAAGATGGTATTACTGCAATGAACTGGATAATAGTTTATTGGGGGTAATGTTTACGGGCATTTTTGACCAGAAATGAAAAGACCTATTATTTAAAACAGCAATGGTGCTATGGAAACCGGTTGGCAGAAAATTGACGGAGATTGGCGTTACTTTCCGAGAAGATAGCGGGAGAAATGCTCAGGAATACTTCTGTAGGAGGTTTTCCGCTAAATGAGGACGGTATCTTTCCTGCAAGGAGAATTTGGAAGATAGAGAAAATAGTAATCTTAAAAAAATAATATAAAAATTACTTGTTAACAAAAAGTTGTGATTATGAAAAACTTAAGAAAAATAGAATTGCATATTGTTTGGGAAAGAAGTATATTTTTGAAAAGAGAAGAAGATTTTTCTAGAAAAACGAAGAAATTTTCTAGAAATTGTTTTTATCGGAATACTTTGTTTATAAAATTTAAGAAAAATCCGATAGAGTATTGGAGAGGAGAAGAAGAGCTAAGGAGAGAGCAATGAAAAAGAATATCTATTGAATTTTGAAGGAAAAAGGATGGAAAGATAAGAAAGCCGAGAGCAATGGCTTCGAGGGAGAGAAATTCAACTTCTGGAGATGGCTGAGCGTCTTATCCTCTCTTCTGCTCCTGTGGTTATTCTTAATCCCTTTGAGAATCGGGCCAGAGCGGCGGACTCTACCGTGGTAGAATCCGTAAGCATTGATTTCCAAAGCCAGTATGGCGAAGCGGAGGAAATTATTCCTCCGGAAATCACTGCCTTGGAAAATTATGTGGAAATTCGTTCCATTCAATATAGAAAAATTTTGAATCTCTGGGTTCCCGGGCAGAAGGTTCGTGTGGAAGTTCTTTTGGGAACCAAAGGCAATAAGGTTTTGCAGCCAACTTTTAACAAAAAGTAAGGTAAATGTTTTCGGTGCCAACTTTGTGGAAGCAAGCCTCTAAAGGTGCAGAGCTCTTGCTGAAACTGGATTACTATTCCCAGAATGGTTTTGGGAAGAACCTCTGTGCCGGCTGGAATAAAGCACACACCATGGCGATTTGGAAAAAGGTGACTTATGCTCCCGCCTATACCGTGGTACTGTATGGAGACGATAAAAAAATTACAGAATTCACCAATGTAAAAACTACATTTTTGGACCTTTCCAAGGCTATGACAGATCTGAGAAAGACCTACTATTACGAAGTTAAAGCGACTCCCTCCACGGAGGAGGACAAGAAATATATGAAGGAGGGCGAGTTCGTAACCGCATCCACAGAAGAGTTACCGGAGCCTGCGGGAAGTAATCCTGTCACTGCCTCTGAAAATGAGAAGAGTATTGAGGATGCTTTACCGGAAGGCAATGGTGTAGCCCCTAATTCCTGGCGTTACGTGGACAGAAATTGGTATTTCATCGATGCAGAGGGAAAAGTCGTGAAGGGTTGGCTGGAGCGTAATGGCGCATGGTTCTTTATGAATCAGCAGGGCGTTATGCAAACCGGGATCACAAAAACCGGAGAAGATAAATATGCCTATTTTAAAGAGGATGGAACCATGGCTGCCAACACCTGGCTTCAGGTAGATCCGGAGACCTGGTATCTCTTTGGTACAGACGGGTATATGATTTTTGGCTGGTGGAAAAACAGTCGAGGCCAGTGGTTCTATATGAACAAGGATTTGCAGGGGAAAATGCAGATTGGCTGGTTACAAAAGGACCAGGAATGGTACTATATGGATAAGAGCGGTGTAATGCAGACCGGTTTCCAAGTCATTGACGGAAAGAAATACTACTTTAATGCAGAAGGAAAAATGCTGAAGAATACCACGGTAGAAGGGGTAGTTCTAGGCGCAGACGGCGCTGCTGCATAAGAGATACTCATATCTCCAGGTTTTGCGAGCCAAAAAGCAAGGGCGAAAGTCCTTGCTTTTTCTCAATGGAAGGAAGCTTGAGTGGAGAGAAAGAGGAAAGGATTTTTCTGTCTATGCTAAGAAGACTGCAGAACTCGAGTAGGCAGGGGGAGAGGTTCTCAGGCACGCTCCCGCTGCTCGGCTCATAGCGGTACTAAGCTCGAAGCACTGCGTTTCCTTCTGAGCAAGTACCGATGGCCTTACATTGCCTTCAAAAAGAAGCACTCCTCCCCATGCCTTCACCGCTCCCCGGCTTTTAGGAGATAGAGAAAATCCTTCCTCCCAGCCTCCCTCGCAAAGCAAACATACATTCCATAGAAAAATTTTGCATGTAAAATCCTGCATATAAAGCTCATAGTCATATTTATGGGATAGTAGCAAACAGCAAAGATAGCTAGGGGAGTATTTTTAGAGACAAAGTTTATCTGGAACTCGCACTGAGAAGGAAGGCTGGGTTATAGAGGTATGTTTATGCAAATAGGGGCTGCAGTGACAAAGCAGAGTGAGGGGCACTTTTAAAGGCAATGAGGTCGTCGGTACTTGGCACTAAGAGTTTTTCTAGTGCTAGTACCGCTACGAGCCGAGCTAGCGGGAGCGTGTGCCTGCAAAAGTGCCCCTTCACTTGCGTACTGTATCGTATCTTTCATCCCCTATCCCTCATCCCTATCTACTTTTGCGTATCTGTATACTATATCGTATCTCTACTTATCTTTTCCCTATAGAAAAGAACTGGTGAATCATAGCTGCAAAGGATTTATAGAACCCTCCCTTTTTGTCGATAAAAAGAAAAGATAGTATGATTAGAACTGGAAACAAATTACGTTTCACCATATATTTTACAGGAAAAGGGTAAAGATTTAGATGGAAAATGGAATTTCAACTTTTAAACGGTATTCAGAATCCTGAATCTTGTGCAGGCACAGTCTGCAATCAATGCAAAAACACAATCCACTACAGGCAGTTCTTTTGCTTCCGTATTACAGAATGTACAAAAAGCAGAAGACCATGCTCGCCGGTGCGGGCAAAAATATGATGCTATTTTTCGAAGAGGCCAGCAGAACCTATGGGGTATCCAAGTCTCTTCTCATTGCTGTGGCAAAGGCGGAGTCCAACTTTAATCCTAACGATGTTTCTCATGCAGGAGCTCTCGGAATCATGCAGTTGATGCTGGGAACTGCTAAGAGCTTGGGGAGTAAAGAATGTCTTTGACCCCTATGAGAATATTATGGTGGGGCAGAAGCTTTATGAGACAATATTCGAAAGCTTCGGTTCCGTGCCCTGGCTTTTGGCATGCATACAATGCAGGCCCCGGGGCAGTGAAAAAATATAACGGAGTGCCTCCCTATAAGGAGACTCAGAACTATGTAAAGAAAATCATGGCTGACCTGGGAGATTCCGCATACAATGTGAAAAAGCAATTATTTTGGACAGGGAACCACTGTAAACAGCTACAACAGCTCTGCAAGCAGCCTTTCCGCAAACGGTATAAGCGCTTTATCCGGCTCCTCCAACAATCTTTTTGCCGGTCTTGGATTATCCGGAAATCAGAACGTGCTTTTGTCCGGTGTCCTACAGTCCATTCTGAGTAATGCGTTTTGCATTCCGGCAGGGAAGCTGTGGCGGGAGAGGGAACAGACAACGGTACTGTGACTTTGGATAAGAAGAGCTTTCAGAGCTTAGTTTCCCTATTACAAATGCAGATGATGATGCCATCCCGTATTGGGGAAATTTCGGACTGATCAAATGCTGTTCATTTAAGGGAGTAGAATGATGGTATTACGAGATTGCAACAGAGGCATGGTCCATTGGCCGGAGGAGGATAGAAATCTTCCTGTGGATGTGGAATTACAGGAGAGGAAATCTTCCTTTATTTTTAAGGGCTATAAATTTCAGGATAGCCGTTTTGTTTCAGAAATAGATTTTTACGATAAGCAGCAGGGAATGATTGTTACTCTGTCTGAGGTGGTAATGAAAAGAAATCCGGCCTTTCCGGACAGTCCTTATCCCTGGATGGGAGTCTGTGATGTAAAAGAAGTGCTCCGGGTGGTGCAACGCCAAAACGATGTGCGAGTATCCGTAGCCATGGAGCTTCCCTTTATGAAGGAAGGGGATGAGGAGACCCATTTCTTTGGAATCATTCGGAATTTAAGTGCAGGGGGAATCTTTATGGAGACCCGGGAAGCCTTAAAGGAGGATGATATTGTTCGCTTCCATTATCGTTTTGATAAAAAAGACAGAGAATTAAAACTGGTAGTGGTATGGTAAAGACCAATGACCGGGGAACCTACGGTTATGGACTGCGCTTTCGCATGAGCTCGAGGAACTGAGGTACGAAATCATGTCTTTCGTTTGATTTTTGAGCATGCCAAGAAAAGAAAAAAGGATGAGTAGATAGACAAGACTACAGAGAAAACATAGAGAAGAAGCTTTAGGAAAAGAAAGATTTGTTTTAGACAAAAGCGGTGCTCTGCAGAAATAGATGGAAGGAATCCATATGAAGCTTTTCAAAAGGACGTTTTTGAAGGGCTGCCAAGGAAGGAAAAATGAAACTTTCTTAGTATGATTGTAAAAATGAGATGGAATGTTTGAGCGATGCTCAGCGCAGCCGCTCCTTTTGTTGATATTTGCGATTGTGGATACGGGGTTCAACGGACGGAACTTGGGAAAGCTTAAAATCCTGGGAAGGGGATAATTTTCATGTCTTTCAGGAGCCCTTTCCCGGAGATTTTTCCAAGGCCAGAAACCATTGTCTGGATTTGGCTGAGGAGCTTGGTGCCACGGCCCATTTGATGATAGATGCGGACGAAGTCTTGCTTTCGGAGTCTTTTTCCTTGCAGGAGGAAGATGCCTCTATAGGGAGAGGTATTTCCAGGGAAGAGCGTGGCTTATTGAAAAGGGGCGGGAAGACGCGAGACGGAGGACATCCCGTCTGAAGATAGGACAAGTGCTTTGCTATGGGCAGCAGGCCTGAAGTGAAAAACTTATTGGAAAAGGTAGACGAGGCGGAGGCGGGACACTGGTTTTGTGCTTATCTTGGAGAAAAATGCTCTTTACAATGCTGAGGGTGAGATAGAGGAAAATATTACGGAAAATCTGCGCATTTTTCCCAAGGGAGTAGTGATATAAGGAGAATCCATGAGTATGTTCATAGTGATGGAAAAAGAATTTTAAGCTTCCCCTGTACATTTTTATCATGATGGTTATCTGGCAAAGGAAAAAGGAAAGAGAAATCTTCCTTTTGGAACAGGCACTCAGCCGAGGAGGGAGAGACCCTCACCTTTGTAATCGTGATGGCGGCAAGTCTATAATGGAGATAGAAGGGGGCATTACCCCATTTTCAGGAGTTTTTGGAAAGCTCGGAGGAAGACCTGGAGACTCCTTTTACGGAAAAAGAAGGACTACTCCAGTATCTTTATGCCTTGCTGGAAGAAAATACAGCTACGCAGATTGAGGAGGGAATGGATATTCTTCTTAGTATAGAGGAAAGTCCTTATGGGGATAGCCTTAGGAGGGATGCGGATTTCTATTTTGTTCGAGGGCTGTTCTTCATGCATTATATCTTGCAGGATGTTCCCAGGAAGAGGGCATTTGCTCTCTGAAATTGGAAGCTCTTTTTCTTGAAAATGTCTGGAGATTGGAGAAGAGGCAGAAGATCTGAAACCAAGGACGGGCTCTCACAAAAGCTTTTGTACAATTCTAGGCTTGTTTTATGAGGCTCAGGGAAGGCCGGGAAAAGGCAAGGAAGCCTCATCGAAAGCAGCGTCTTACGGAGATAAAAAGTCTAAAGAGGCAGCAGAAGGACTAGGGAAATAAAAGTTCTAAGAAGCAGCAGAACGGCTAGGGAAATTAAAGGTTAAAGAAGCGACAGAACATTAAGGAGAATAAAAACTCTTGATACCTGTAGAAGATTGTTAAGCTTTATCAGTCGATAAAAAGAAAGAAATACTTAGGGACATCATAAAGAATTCAAGGAGGGAAAATGAAGATACTCACAGGCCATGATTGTGGAAAATGAGGATAGTAGAGAAGGCTCTTCCTGGGGAAAGGGGATTGTGTCTGAGCAGATTGTGGTGGATACCGGATCCACAGATCGGACTGTGGAAATCGCGGAAAAAATGGGGGCAAAGGTAGTGCATTTTCCATGGCAGGATGACTTTGCCTTGGCGAAGAACTTTGCCATCAGCCAGTGTCAGTACCCTTGGATAGCCCTTTTGGATGCAGATGAATACTTTGATGAAGAGGATGCGAAAAACTCCCCGAATCTTCTTAAAAAGTAGATAAAGACCTCGTCGGTGGTATTCTTACCGCCTGGTTACATTTTGAACCAGGAAGGAAAAGTAGGAGAGGGGAGCTCAATTATCCGAATTTTCAGAAATAGAAAAGATATTCTATATAGAAGGGCAATTCATGAGCGAATTAGAATATGAAAAATGGAGATACTTTTACGGTATGCAACTGCACAGATAGTTTATCCATCTTTCATACCGGTTATATAGATTTGAAAAATTCAGAAAAAATGCGTTCCGATAGGAACTTACGATTGATAGAAAAAGAGCTATCTAAAAATCCGGAAGATTTCGAGATGATGATTTATTTGGGGAATGAACTGATTCTTCGAGAACAATGGAAAGCTGCTAAAGAGCAATACGAAAAATCACTTCTTATTTTTACCTGAAAATACTCTAAATTTCCGTTCATTGATATCTTTGGGAATGGTAAACCGTTTACGGGCCATTGAAGAGATGGAGAAGGAAGAAAGAAAAGATTATTCAGAGGAAGCTATTGTTGTAACAGAAGAAGCTAAAAACTCTTACCGGAGGATGGAGATTTTGCTTTTTACACTAGCTAAGCATCTTTACAGTAAAGAAAGATATAAGGAGGCCATCCCTCATTTTGCAGGAGGTTTTGCAGAAAGATTGAACAGTATGGTACGGCAAATCAATCCAAAGCGCTTTTTGGGGATTGTCTATTGCTATAAAATCTTGGCCTTTGCTTGCTTAAAGGAGAGATTTACAGGAGCTGTTCGATATTCTACGGCAGTTTTGCAGGGGAATCCTATGGAACGAGAGTCTTTAAGAACTCTATTGTATGCTTTTATGGGAAGTGTAAGACAAAGCGGAGGAACTCTGTGCTTTTTCTGTCCAAGTTTTATGGAGATGATTTTTTCTTTTGGAGGAAGTGGCTGAAGAAATATCTGACCAAGATTTACTGCTTTTCCTTCATCAAAAATCATAAGAAATTTGATATGAAACCTAGAGTAGGGAAAGATTGGTGCGACTTAAGATAAAGAAGAAAAATAAAAAGATAGGTAGTTTTTAGGAGGAAAAATTGGAATTTCAAAAAAGGATAGATGAGGTTATAGAGGACTTTTATGTGCCGGGAATCATGAAAAGGGCTATGGGCCGTCGGAGTTACAGCTCTTGTCTTTCTTAGATAGACTTTGCAAGAAATTAGATATTCCATATTTCTTGGATTATGGCTTCTCCTTGGGGCAGTGCGTCAGCAAAGCTTTTATTCCTTGGGATGATGATGGGATATTTCCATGTATCGTAAGGACTTCGAAAAACTATTGGCTTATATAGATGTGGAGCTTCCTAAAGACATTGCGTTTTATTATGTGGGAAAAGACAGAGAAACAGCCAGCTCTATGGCGGCAATTGGTATGAAAGAGCCGGGACTTGATCCTGAAAAACAGTCTTTTTTTCAACAATTTCTTTTTATGTTGGAGTGATATCTGCATTTTAGAGGATATTTTGGAAGAAGAAGTGGAAAACGAACGGCAGGAACTTTTTCTACCGACTTTCCTCCTTACTACAGTGGAGGAGAGAAAGAAAAATCCCTACAGTATACTTTATGAAAATGGAAGCAAGAGCTACAGCTCTTTCAGAAGGAATCGGTATTTTTAGAAGAAGCAGGCTGAAGTATGTAAGTATTTTCCCAAAAAGGGAAATGGTTTTTTAGGGAAATCTATTTTGCTATGGACAGCTTGTACCGTTGCTTGGAGGACTGGGATACAGAGTACATAGCTCGACCTGATTATGCCTCATAGAAAAAGGGTCATGAAAAGATGCTGGCATAAAGGTGAGAAAGAGTTAAAGCTTCTTTTGCATGGTCAGGACTTTACGGTTCCTACCAATTGGGAAGCGGTTTTGCAAAATGAGTATGGAGACTACCAAACGCCTAGAAAGGATTTAGGTGGACATCAGTATCCTTTTTATCGAAAGGCGGAAGAGCACCTTGAAAAGAGTCTAGGCATGGAAAATCCCTTTTTATATTCTTTTTCCGGAGAAGATTTAGAAGAGAAAGAAAGAAAAATTTACGAAATAGCATCATAGATAGCTTTATTGCTTTAGAAAAGCGTTGGCTTGAGGCTGTGGAGGGTAAAAAGACTAAAGAAGAGTTGGAAAAGCTTTGTCAAAGTAGTCAACAGGAGATTCTGGCCATTGGCAATGCTATAGAGACTAGGGGAAACTGTCCTTCAGTACATTTGCTGGAAGAAATTTGCAATTTACTTTTTCGCATTCATGAGGAATTGGGAGATGAGGAGTCTTCAGGCTGGAAGGAGGGCTTGGCTCTTTTGCCACAAAGTCTGCATGCCGCAAAAGACACAGTTTTGTGAGGATTGGAAAGCAAGGATAGTGTTTTAGCTTATTCCTATGAACGCTTTGAAAAGCATATGGCAGAGTACTATCGAGCTTTAGAGGCGGAAGAAGATATGGAGATTTATCTACTTCCGGTACCTTATGGCTATAAAAATGTAAAGGGAGAATTGCGAGATAGATTGTATGAGGGCGAGCTGTTTGCAAAGCAGTATCCTATATTAGACTACGAAAGCCTCAATCTACATACTTTGCAGGCAGATATCATTGTGAGTCCTACGGCATTCGATCATGTGAATCCGGTGTTTTCCTTGGATCCATTTTATGATACGAAAAAAATTAAGAACTTTACGCCTAATCTACTTTATCTTCCTGACTTCATAGTCAGGGATGCCAAGGAGGGAGAGGATAAGTCTTTATATAATCAGCGCTATTATATGCCCTTGCCCGGAATAGCCCACTGTGATTACAGCATCTTTCCAAAGGAGGAAACGGCGGAAGCTTATTTTCAATATTGGAAAAAGAATGTTTTTTCCATAAGAGAAGCGAACACTTACGGAAAACAAGTGAAAAAGAAATTGCTTTCTTTTGGAAAAACTTGGGAACTGCTTTTGGGATAGAAGCTGTAGATAAGACTGCTCTTATTGCAAAGTATGTTTTGGGCGATAGTAGAACAGGCATGTTTTGAAGAAGCAGGAAATAAAAAGGAGAAAAGATAAATGGAATTTACTAAAGATTTTTTTGAGGATGAAATAAGAAACGGTTTTTATGTGCCGGGAATTATGAAGAGATGTTGGGTCATCTACCATAGAGATTTTGTCCGAGGTAGATAAAGTCTGTAAAAACACAATATTTCCTACTATATTGACTATGGTACACTTTTAGGCGCGAAACGCTCAGGAGGCTTTATCCCTTGGGATGATGATATTGATATTTCCATGAACAGGGAAGATTATGATCGTTTTAGAAGCGTAATTGATGAGGAATTACCCCCGGAATTGGAATTTAATTCTCAGATGATGATTATGACAATATTATTGCCACTGTAGGATTTCAGCGATGTTAGTTTCGATCCATATCGACTAGGGAAATATCATGAGTTTCCGCTTTTTATCGGCAATTGATATCTGCGTAAACGATCGTATTGCCAGAGATAACGATCTGGAAGAATTGAGAGAGGCCAAGATTATTGTTTTCAGCGCAACTAATGAAAAAGATTTTTGATAAAGAGTTAGAAGGTAAAAATTTTGAGAAGGCTCTCACAGCTGGTAGAGAGAGTTAATGGTCTCGATTTAATCTGAAAGAAAGAGATTCCGCCCCAAGGATATCGTTTGTTAAATAAGTTCTGTAAAGAGTTTGAGGGAGAAAAAGGAGGGAGGATCTTTATGGTTGGATTCCCCAAACCTTTTAAAACCGAACGGATGTATTTTTCCTAAAGAAGATGTTTTTCCTCTTTCTGAAATCATCCTTTGAAGGTTTTTACTTTTCCTGCACCTAAAAATGTGGATAAGGTTTTTGAGAATAGAATATGGAGATTATGAAAAACCATGTAAATCCGGTGGTTCCCACGGGTATCCTTTTTTCTACACATATGAAAGGTCTTTGATAAAATCCGCAGGCGGGGAAGAAAATTGGCACTTCCTGTTATAGTTTTAATAAAGAAGATATCCTACATGAAAAGAAAGAAAAATATTCGCGATATAGTTTTTCAGCTCTTAGATCCTTGATAAGCCAAGAAGAAGAGATGCTTAAACAGGTAGAGAATTTTAATTTTTTACGCTCTGCCTTGGCGGAAACACAAAAAATGGTACTAACCATCGGAAATACCATAGAACAGCGTCTAGGAGAAAATACAAAAACTGTGCCATTCCTTTCTCGATATTGCGAGATTCTGTTTCAGGCTTATGAAAAGGCAGAGAAGGAAGAGGGGGCGGAAAATGAACTTCGTGCTTTAGAGACCATACGGCAAGAATGTACTCAGGTTTTAGAAAGGGAATGGAAGAAAACCATGGTTATCCTTTTGGATAAAGCTAAGCATTTTTCCAGTATAGAAGGCTTTTATAAATAAATGCTGGAAAATGATACATGGGAAGTTCTTTTGATGCCTATTCCTTACCTCTATCGTAAGGGATCCGGTTCTTTCTCGGAAGAAGTGATTGATACGGAAAAATTCCCCAAGAAGTATTCTTATATTGACTATAAAAGCTATGCCTTTGATGCTATGATGCCGGATTGTATTGTGATGAATAGTCCATATGATTCCTGTAATGTAGTATATAGTATTGACCCATTCTTCTATAGTGAAAACATGAAAAAATTTACAAAAAATCTCTTTTATATCCCCTGGTTTTGTAACAGATGAAATAGAGTGGGGAGTAGAGGAAGATGGCAAGGCGATTACTATGATGGACTATTATGTCTGTCAACCTACGCTGTCTCATGCAGACCATAGTTTTCGTACAATCCGAGCAAATCCGGAAGACTTATATCGAAAAGCTTACAGAGTTTGCAGGGGAAGAAACCAGGGAGATTTGGGAAGATAAGATTATCGCGGCAGGTTCCTGTTTACAGGGGAAGGATGAGGAATTAACGAAAACATATACTATCTTGTTTAGAGAAATAAAATTGCTTTTAAACTTAGCTTTTTTGCAGGAGAGAAGGAATATTTGGAGCCTTCTCTCCTTTTGAATCAGTAAATGCTAGGAAATACTTAGCAGGTGGGGAGTATGCTTATATCTTAGGGAGAAAACGCTGAAGAGTATGGTAGGAAAGCTAGGAAAAGGAGTGGAAGATGGAATTTCCAAGAGAGTTTTTTTATGATGAAGTAAGGAATGGATTTTATATTCCCGGTATGATGAAAAGAGCCTGGGCTGCAGAACTGGAAATATTATCTGCTATTCATAAGATATGTAAGAAGAATAAAATACGCTATTTTGCGGATTTTGGAACCCTATTAGGGGCTGTACGAGAAAATAACTTTATCGCTTGGGATGATGATATAGATATTATGATGCTTAGAGAAGACTTTGAGCGTTTTGTTAAGGTGGTGGAAAAAGGACTGCCAAAGGAACTAAAATTCATGGCTGTGGAAATTGATCGAGATTCCTGTAGCTTTATTTCTGCTGTCGGCATAGCGGAAATGAAATACAATGATGCTATATTGCGAAAATACCATCAGTATCCCTATCCTGCATCAGTAGATATTTTTGTGGTGGACGATATGGCTAAGGATCCGGAGGATGAAGCTTATCGTATGGAAGTCTTATCTATGTTTGGAACAATGCTGAAGGGAATTATTGACCAAAAAGAGAATACTAAGGTTTTTCAAAAAGAATTAAGTGCTATAGAAGATTTGCTTCAGATACAATTTGAAAGGGATAAGCCTCTGCAAGGGCAGTTTTATGCCATTATGAACAAGGTATTTCAGGAGTTTAACGGAGAGGGTGGAGACACCGTGGCTTGTATGCCTTTTAGAATGATGCATGCAGAAGCAAGTTTTCCAAAGTCGGCTTTTTCAGCTACCACATGGATTCCCTTCTGTAACACAGAGATTCCGGTTCCCAAAGGCTATGACAGTGTATTAAAGGCAAAATATGGAGATTATCTAAAACCAAGTAAAGCGGGAGGCGGACACAACTATCCCTATTATAAAAAGCATGAAAATAGTTTGAAATCTGTTTTAAAGGAAAAGTGGAATTTTAAATACTCTTTCCGGGAGGAAGATTTAGAACATCAGAAGGAAGCAAATTTCCGTGAGATGGCTTTTGATACATGGGAGTATTTGGAGCAAAAGAATAAAAAAATTTTTGAAAGCTTTATGGTAGGAGACTTCTCTCTTTGTCTGGATCTTATGGCTGCCATGCAGGAAGAGGCCATAGCATTCGGAAATGCGATTGAAAGCAAAAAAGGAGAGGGAAGTGAAACTGTTTCTTATTTGGAAAAATATTGCGAAGCTTTATTTCTATCCTATCAAGCTGTGGAGCAAGCTCTTCCCTTACAGGAGAATGCCAAGGAACAAAAAGGACCGGCAGGGGCATTTCCTGCAGCACTTTGGAAAGACCTACAAACTACTGTGCTAAAACCCAGCTCTTACCTGAAGAAGGTAAAGCTTGCTTTGGAGAGGGATTTCAAACGTGTAGTTTTATTTTTGCCAAGTCGCATACAACAGAGGGAAAGCTTCCAAGCCCTGTATGAAGCTCTTTGCACAATGGAGGATGTGGAGTGTAAAATCATGCCCATTCCTTATTTTGACAGATTGGGAAATGGCAGTTTGGATGAGATGCATTATGAAGGGGAAGATTTCCAAAAATACTTCCCTATTATCGACTATAAAAGCTATAATTTTATGGCAGAACGTCCTGATTGCATTGTGTTACTTTCTCCTTATGACGAGTTTAATCCGGTTTTGTCTGTGCATCCCTATTTTTATAGTAAAAAAATATGAAAAACTATACCAATAAGCTGGTGTACATTCCCTAGCTCTGTTAGCGGATGAAATCGATCCCAAGAGTGAGGAAGATGGAAAAAGCCTTTGTGAATATGGAATATTATGTGACTGTTCCCTGGATTTTTTTCATGCCGATTTCAGTATTGTTCAGTCTGAGGATATGAAAAAAGCGTATTTAGCCAAAATCTCAGCATTTACAAACTCAGCTGTTCGTAAAAGGATGACTGCAAGAATATCCGGCGCAGGCTCTTGTTTATATGGTGATGATGAAGAGAGGGGAAGCAAGTCGGTACTTTCCGCTTTTCGTAGATTTTTGATGAAAAAAGAAGTGAAACAGTAGTAATATAAAGCCTACATGGAAGTAGGGCGTGTGTAAGAAAGAGGCAGGGATGCGAAAAGAGAAAAGAAAAATACTGTCCCTTTTGGGAAGTATGGCGGAAGCTCATCAGACAATTCAGGCTTTTTTACGGGAAGAAAAAGGAGAGGAAGCTATTTCTCTTCTTTCTCTTTGTCAAGAAGCGATGGAAAAGTGCGGTAAAGAGGTAGAGATGAAGGAAGAACAGGGAGAGGAATATAACTCCCTATTTTTCATGTATTTAGAAGATTTATTTCATCTACTGAATCCATTCAGGAAAAAGAATTGGACAAAGGCTGAGGAATTTTTACAAAGGCTCTTTTTCATATCAAGAAATTTTTCGGCAGTACAATCCCTGAAAGAGCAGATTATGATGCTGTTTCTTCCTTATAAGCTTTTCTATGTGGGATTCTATGGAGTCAGTGTATTTGGCAGCAAAAAATGATCCTTCCTGTATTCCGCTTATTATGCCGATTACTTATTTTCAAAGAAATAATCTCTTGGAAATGCAAGAAGGGATTAACGAAGCCAAGGATTTTCCACAGAATTTAGAGTTGATTTCTGAGGATTTTTCTATTGAAGAACAAAGGCCTGACTGTATTTTCATACATAATCCTTACGATGGAAATAATTATGTGACTTCAGTTCATGAAAGATACTATAGCTCTCGTTTAAAAGAGTATACGGACTGTTTGGTTTATATTCCGTATTTCAGCAGCATGGGGGTCTTAACCAATGATCCTATATTTCTTCCTGCCTATGAGTATGTTCACTACATAGTGGCGCAAAATGAAGTTCATAAAGGAAGTTTTCCTAAAGAGGTACGGGAAAAATGTGTTCTTTTAGGAAGCCCCAAATTCGACCGTGCTCTTAAGCAGGAACAAAAGCATGGAAATTTTTTACAGCAGTGGAAGGATTTTGCAGGAGAAAGAAAGGTGATTTTTTATAATACCAGCATTTCTCTTATGCTGGAAAATACAGAAGCTTTTTTAGAAAAGATGGAGGAGGTTTTTGAAGCATTTTCACAACATAAAGAATACTGCTTGTTGTGGAGACCACACCCACTTTTGGAAAATAGCTTTAAAACTATACGTACAGGATTTTCGCCATGGTATCTTCGTTTAAAAGAGCGATTTATCAAAGATAAAATTGGAATCTTAGATGAACAGTCAGATATAGAAGATGCAATTTCTTTTTCTGATATGTATCTGGGGATGACGGTAGCTCTATGGGTTCCTTATTTGCCACGGCTAAAAAACCGCTTTTTATTTTGGATAATCGTCTTCTCCATAAAGAAAGAGACCCGGAGCGCAAAATCATTTCTGAGCTTATGGAAGTTATGGATGGAGAAAGTGCTGCGATATATGAGGGTAGATTTCTTTTAAAGGGGAGAAGAGAGGGAGAGATTTTTCATATTGAAAGGAGGCACTTCAAGAGTATTTATTGGATGAAATCTCCAGTGATGCTTATAAAAAGGCTTTTTATTTTATAAAGGGAAAAATAAAGAGGAACAGTGGGTCCTTCCTCCCTATAGTGAAAATAAAATTCTAAGTTTAACAAAAGCAAAAGCACCAAAGATATCCTCTTTAAAGAGTGTAGCTTATAGACCGGACGGCTTTTCTGAATGGAGAAAATATGGTGACAAATTGGTGGGAAAACCTGCTTTCTATGAGAATATTATCTCTTATTCCCAGTCTAAAGGGCTTGTATCAGAAGGGGATAATTTTTCTGTTTTTCTTCGTTCCTTCGAGGATGGGAAAATTCATAGTGGAGGAATGCTTCATTATTCACCTTTTCTCTTATTTCCTATCCGTTCGGAGAAGACCATACTTTTTGTGGAAGAAAAAAGCTTTGAAAAAACAATTTTTTCATTACAAGGGGAAGAAGGCTTGGGATTTTCCGACTTGATTTTAGCAAAGGAAGAAAGATGCATTTGGGCATTGCCTATTGATGGAACAACTTTATATAAAATATCCCTGGGCAAGGGAACTTGGCAAAAATATGAATTGAATACTTCTGCTATTAAAGAGCTGCCGCTTGAGTCACAGGGAAATGAAAGGAAAGAAACAAAAGATCCATTGGGATATGATGCCTTTCATGGCAGAGAAGCAAGAGAATACTTATATTCTTCTCTATATGAGACTAAAGAAAAGCTTTGGATTGCTCCTCAGAATGGAGAGACCGTTTTATGTATGGATAAAAGCGCTAAGGTGATATACTTAGAGAAAGAAGTACCGGAGGAGCTTAGTACTGTTGCAGAAAAGTTATCATTCGCGGAAAAAAAGGCAGAAGAGGCAAGATTGTGGAAAAAAAGGTATGGGGGTAGATTTATCTTTTTCCAGGGAGAATACTATTATTATGACAACAGAAAAACCGGTTATATCTTATGAAGGAGGATGAAATACATCCTTTAAAAATTCAATTGATTTTGCTGTTGAGAGAATTGCTTTCCGGATTTCTTCCTTGGGAGCGCTCTCTTTACAGTATTAGAGAAGGAGACCTCTACACTTTAAAAGATTATTTAGAGGGGAAGGCATTAGCCTTTCCATTTTCTAAGGACAAGCTGGAAAAACGCTTGGATACCGTTTCCTACAATATGGATGGAACGGCAGGAGAAAAGATATATCAGTTTTTTGCAAAAGAATGCAGGAAGGAAAAAGAATAGGATGTTGAGAAAATTAACACAGATAGAAAAGGAAAAAGTCAGTAGGTTGTGGACAGTCAGTAGAAAAGGAAAAAGCACTTGTCTGCAAGGTGATAAGTAAAGATCTAAAGAAATTTAGTAAGAACTGGAAAAGAGTAAAAGGAGAAAAGGATGAAGGCCTTAATTTTAAATTCCGGCAAGGGTAGCCGCATGGGGGATCTGACCAAGACCCACCCAAAAATGCATGACGGAAATTGCCAGCATGGAAACCATAATCAGTGAGACAGCTACGCCAGGTGGTGGAATAGGGGATTTCGAGGTGATAATCACCACCGGACCCTTTGAGGAAAAACTGATTCATTATGTGGAAAGTCTGGGACTGCCCCTATGCTATACCTTTGTGCGGAATCCAAACTACGAGAATACAAACTATATTTATTCCATGTATTTGGCGAAAAAGTATCTTGAAGATACAGATATTTTGCTGCTGCACGGAGACCTGGTAGTGGAAAATGATGTGTTTTTTTCCTTTTGTGAAAGCGAAGGGTCTTTGATGGCGGGAAGCAAAACCAAGGAGCTGCCGGAAAAGGATTTTAAGGCAGTGGTGGAAAATGACCGAATCAAAAAGATCGGTATTTCCTATTTTGAGCAGGCCTTTGCTGCTCAGCCCCTCTACAAATTTGAAAAAGAGGACTTTAGCAAATGGCTTTCCGCTATTGTGGATTTTTGTGAGTCCGAAGAGGAGGCGAAGAGAAGCCTTTATGCGGAAGAAGCCTTAAATACCGTGTTAGAAGAGATTTCCCTAAATTTCTACGATGTGGGAAACAAACTCTGTCAGGAGGTGGACAACCCGGATGACTTGGCGGTGGTTTCCAATATTTTGTCGGAAATCAAAAAGCGTACGGTGTATATTTGTTTTTCCACAGATATTCTGCATAACGGGCATTTTGCCCTCATCAAAAAGGCTAAGCGACTGGGAAGAGTTATCGTAGGGGTGCTTAGGGATGAGGTGATTGCATCATACAAGCGTTATCCTTTAGTGCCTTTTTCCGAAAGAAAGGCAATGTTTGAAAACATTGCAGGAGTATATCAGGTAGTGGAGCAGTCCAGTCTTTCCTACAAGGAGAATCTGGAAAAATATCAGCCGGACTATGTTCTCCATGGAGATAACTGGAGAGTAGGATTCCAAAAGCCTATTCGGGAAGAGGTTTGCAGTATTTTGGCAAGCTATGGAGGAAAGCTTGTGGAACTCCCTTATCACAGGGAAGAAAAGTACGAAGAACTGGAAAAAAGGACCAAGGCGGAGCTTTCCATGCCGGATGTACGAAGAGGAAGACTGAAAAAGGAACTGGAATTAAAAGGTTTGGTTACTGCCATGGAAGCCCATGACGGTCTTACCGGTTTGATTGTAGAGCAGACCAAGGTTTATAAGGAGGGAGGAGCCCATCAGTTTTGATGCCATGTGGGTAAGCTCTCTGTGATTCCACTGCCAAGGGAAAACCGGATATTGAACTGGTGGATATGAGCTCCCGTTTCAGAACTATTGAGGACATTACCGAGGTTACTACGAAACCCAGTATCTTTGATGGAGATACCGGCGGAATCAAGGAGCACTTTGTCTATACTGTGCGAAGCCTGGAACGCCTTGGCGTATCCATGGTGATTATTGAGGACAAGACGGGCCTAAAGAAAAATTCTCTCTTTGGAACTGAGGTGGAGCAGACCCAGGATAGCATTGAGGCATTTTCCGAGAAGATTCGGGCCGGAAAGCATGCCCAAAGAACCAAGGACTTTATGATTTGTGCCAGAATCGAAAGTCTGATTTTGGAAAAGGGCATGGAGGATGCGTTGGAGAGAGCTTTTGCTTTCCGAAAGGCAGGGGCGGATGCTATAATGATTCATAGCAGAAAGAAGGACCCTACAGAGATTTTTACCTTTGTGGAGCGTTTCCGGGAGAAGGAAAAGGATTGCTATGTTGTCGTAGTGCCCACCAGCTTTAACAGCGTAAAGGAAGAGGAATTTAAGCGTAGAGGAGTCAATGTGGTGATTTATGCCAACCAATTGATGCGGGCAACTGTACCTGCGATTCAGAAGGCTGCCACTCTGATTTTGGAGAAGGAAAGGGCCGAGGAATGCGACAGTATGTTGATGCCTTTCCAGGACATTATCCGCTTGATTCCGGAAGAAGAATAAGTGAAAGCTGTGCAGAATCCATCTTCGGAGGAGTCATCCAAAGAAAGGGAAATGCCTTGCTTCCCAAAATTTAGGAGCTTATTTTAAGGGGGATGCTGTAGGAAAATTTGGCATCTCCTTTATGGTTTTAAGAGAGCTTAATGAGTGGGGACATTGTACCGGGAAAGGCGTGGGGATGAACAAAGTAGAGATTGAAAGTCAAATTGTGCTGGGAAGAAGAAATCTGAAAAAGAAGAGCTAAAAACACTTTTATGGAAAAGTCCTGGAAAAAGAGTATTCCTTGTGGCGGGAAAATCCTTTTTACGGCTTCCCATAGGACAGGATCTGGAAGAGATTTTTTCGGATTTGGATTTAAGGACTTATCATTTTTCCGCCTTTCAGGCCAACCCTTTGCTGGAGGATGTAGAGAAGGGCATGGAGGCCTTTTCCGCCTTTCAAGGAGATGTGATTTTAGCGGTGGGGGGAGGCTCTGCTCTGGATACCGCAAAATGCATTAAGCTTTTTTCCGGCTTATCAAAAGAAAAATCTTATCTTGAGCAGAAATTTACAGAGAACGGCATTCCCTTGCTTACCCATCCCACTACAGCCGGTACCGGTTCGGAAAGTACCCCCTATGCGGTGATTTATAAAGCCGGTGAAAAATGTTCCGTGGAGCATGAAAGCATTTACCCAGGGTACAGAATAGAGGATGCAAGAAGTTTAAGAACCCTTCCCTTATTTCAGAAAAAAGCCACACTTTTGGATGCTCTCAGTCATGCCATGGAGGCCATTTGGTCGAAGTATAGCAATGAGGACAGCAGAAGCTATGGTTAAGAGGCCATCTCCCTAATTCTTAAGCATTATAAGGCTTACCTTATGCAGGATTCGGAGGCCGAACCAAGGGTTGTTGCGGAAGCAGAACCAGAGGCTATTGCAGAGGCTTCCAGTCTGGCGGGAAAGGCTATTGCGGAGGCTTCCAATCCAGCGGAAAAGGCTATTGCAGAGGCTTCCAACCTGGCGGGAAAGGCTATTGCAGTTACCAGAACCACCGCCGGTCATGCCCTATCTTATAAATTGGGAAGCTTGTATCAACTGCCTCATGGCTTAGCTACGGCAGTGGTCAATCGTAGTTTATATCCATTTATGTGCAAAGAAAAAAATAGAATGACAGCTTCCGAAAATTTGCTTTCTTTGGCAAAATGTTTTCAGGGGAAAACGGAGGAAGAGGGAGTAAGGCGGTATCAGGCATTTTTAGAAGAATTGGAAATACTGCCAAATCTTCATGCCGGGGAAGGGGATTTGGAAAGCTTGGTGAACAGTGTCAATGTGGAAAGGCTATCCAACCATCCGATTTCCCTCACGAAGGAAGATATTCGTCTGTTGTATCAGGAAATGCTGGGAGTAAGAAACCCTATAGATTAAGTAACCCAATAGATTAAGCAAGGAGGCATTATGCAGGTTGAAAAATTTTTAGAGCTTTGTCCATCGGATTTTTTTGTAGGAGTTCCGGACTCTCAATTAAAGGCTCTCTGTGATGAAATCATGGAAAAGTATGGAATTGGGAAACAGCACCATATTGTGGCCAATGAAGGAAATGCTGTTGCCTTGGCAGCAGGCTATCATTTAGCCAGCGGAAAGATCCCCATGGTTTATCTGCAAAACAGCGGGGAGGGAAATGCCATGAATCCCTTGGTATCCCTTGCTTCAGAGAAGGTCTACGGAATTCCCATGCTTTTGGTCATCGGATATAGGGGAGAACCCGGTGTAAAGGATGAGCCCCAGCACCTTTTTCAAGGAGAAATCACCTTGGACTTTTTAAAGCTTTTGCAGATTTCCTACTTTGTTTTGGAGAAAGGGACTAAGGAGCAAGAACTAAAAAATGCTTTGGAAGGCTTTGCAAAGGAGTTTCAGAAGGGAGACAGGCAGCCATTGTGGTGAAAAAGGGAGTCTGGAAAAGGGCGCATGCCTATCACCATAGCAATGCCTACAGTTATTCCAGAGAAGATGCCATCCGTTGTATTGTGGAATATGCCGGAGAGGATCCCATCGTTTCCACCACAGGTAAGGCCAGCAGGGAGCTTTATGAAATTCGGGAAGAGCGGGGAGAGGATCATAGGAGAGACTTCCTCACGGTGGGTTCCATGGGACATGCCAGCTCCATAGCTTTGGGTATCGCCTTGGAAAAGGAAGGACAGAGGATAATTTGTCTGGACGGAGACGGAGCCCTTTTGATGCACATGGGGGCTTTGGCGGTATTAGGGGCCTCCGGACAGAAGAATATTTTACATATTTTAATCAACAACGAAGCTCACGAAACGGTAGGAGGCCAGCCTACTGTTTCCCATACCATAGATTATGGTACTGTGGCAAAGGCCTGCGGCTACAGCAAGTCTTATCTGGTAAGAGACCAAAAGCACTTGGAAAGAGTTCTTTTTGGAAAGCGCCAAGGAGGAGGGACCGATTTTTCTGGAGGTTCGCTGAGCCATGCATTCTCGGGAGAATCTGGGAAGACCGAAGGAGAGTCCCAAAGAGAATAAAGAGCTGTTTATGAGGAAATTGGAGCAGTAAGGGGCTGTACAAAATCAAAATGTTAAACACATTGCAGCAATATAGGTCTGAGGAGGGGTAGTCTGAGCCCATCAGTACTTACTGAAAAGCGAGGCTATGCGAGGCTTGAAGTTGAGCACTGCTAAGGGTGGCAAGACTGGCAGGAGCGTGCCCCGATTCAGACCTGTATTGCGTAAAAAGTGTTTTGATTTTTCACAGCTACTTTCTTTCTGTGCTATAATGTTGCCTATGGAACTTTGTTTAACCGGTTTGGATAAGGAGGACAATATGACAAGAGAGGCGTTAAAGCAGGAAGTGGAGATTCTTAGAGAAACTATAGCCTGTGCCCGGAGGAAGGCTGCAGGCCCAGGCATATTTTGAGGCCTTCTGAACTGAGCATAGAACAGGAAAAGGCAAAGGCTTTTGATTCAGGAAATCAAAGAGGATATTATCGTGCATTGACAGATTTGGTACCTTTGCAGAAAGTGAAGCCAGTTGATAGGCTGTTTTGGAGAAGAGGAGCGAAGAATACTGCCGCTGCCCGCAAAGGAAGCTAGACAAAGGGAGAGGATACCTGCATTTGCCCAGCCTGCCGAGCGGAGAAAGATTCTCTTAGCCAATGAAAGAGAGATTATCGGATAAAATAATAGCATGGATGCAAAAAAGCAGGTCCGAGGGCCTGCTTTTTCATGTAAGTAATCAATTCTAAAGATTCGGAAAAAGCACTTGCTAGAGGAATGATTTCTTGCTATATTGTGTAGGCGTGTCATTGGCGACATCAAGAATTTGTGTTTTCTATGAGGAATATGATGCAAGGTTTTTCAAGGAAAAGTGGCTGAGCCTTTTATGCGAAAAATAGAGCCGATACAGTAGTAGAGAAAGATGGGTGCTATGCAAACAATTATTAAAAGAGGGCCTTTTGAAGAGGACTATCAGGAGAGAAGATCGAAAAGAGCGATGGAAAAGGCCTTTCTCTCTGAGGAATTTCTGTAGAGCAGGAAAAACTGCATTTTTCTTTTGGGAAAAGGTAGAGGAGAGCCTGGCAGAGAAGCATAGAGCTCCGTGAGAAGAAATTCAAAATGCGGTGGAAGAGCCCTGATGCATAACAGGGATTACAAGCGTGGCCAGAGCTCTATATCCTGTATAGAGAGAAGAGAACTCTTTTAAGACATCTTCGCCAGAGAATCAAAAGAGGAAATCGGAGACAATGAGATTGACGATGTACTTCGTCGTTGTCAAAAAGGATTTTTCGGATTATGATTTGGCAAGACTTTCCGCAGAGTACCTGTCCTCAAGCAAAGTGAGAGCAGGAGCTTAGCAAGCGTTTGGCTCTTCTTACCAGAGCGGCGGGCAGCCTACCACCCAGGAGGAACCGGGATGGGAGAGATTGCAGGAAGATTACGCTCCTATCATTTTCATAAGGAATTAAAGAAGGCGGAGGAGAGCAGAAATCTCCACAGCTGTGATAAGTTAGCATGCTTACAGAGCAGGGACTTTATGGTTGCTTATATTTTAGAGCACTATTCAAGGAAGAGGTGGAGGAACTTGCAGAGTTTATCGATCAGAGCAGAAATGACCTTTTCGGTTATTCGGACTGGACCTTCTTCTGTCACGCTACCTGATTCAGTATCATCAGCATGTGGTACTGGAAAGTCCCCAGGAAATGTATTTTGGGAGTATCTCCATGCATCTTGCCATGAAGGAAAAGAGAACCGTTTACAGTATGTAAAGGGAGTTCTCACGATATGATGAGCCTCATCAGGTAACTATGGCCACCCTACCCAGTCCAATGCCAGAAAGCTCTACCACCAGTTAAGTTCCTGCTTTATTGATACGGTTCCGGATTCTTTGGACGGCATCTATCAGACATTTCAAGTTTGCGGATGTTTCCAAATACGGCGGCGGTATGGAATGTATTTCGGAAAGGTGCGTTCCAGAGAAAGATCTCGCGGCTTTCGAGGAGCCAGTGGCGGTGTCATCCGTTGGATTCGTGTGGTCAAATGATACCGCGGTGGCTGTGGACCAGCTGGGAATGCGCCAGGGTGCGGTAGCCGTATATTTTGGATCGCTTTGGCACAAGCGATTTACCGGAATTTTACAGTTGAAGACCAATAACAGGGACGACAGAATGAGAAGCCCATGATGTTTTCCCCGGCAGTTTGTTATCCTGACCTATTCTGGAAGAAGGTGAAGGAAGATTTAAATCAGGAATGGTACTTAATGGATCCGCATGATATTTTTCCTGGTAAAGGCTACTGCTTAGAGGAGTTTCTACAGGAAGAATGGGAGAGTCGCTACGAGGACTGCGTACAGGACAAACCGCACTGCGTAAGCGAGTTTATGTTTTCAAAGCGATCGGTGCGTTTCGATCCCTGAAATCCCGCCAGTGAAACAGGAACTCCCTTTGCCTTCTACAGAGATACCGTGAATCGATGAACCCCAACAAGCATAAAGGGAATTATCTACTGCTCCAACCTTTGTACGGAAATCGCCCAGAACATGAAGGAAGCGGAGATTTGTGAGCGGAAGGTAGTGACTAAGGATGGAGACGAGGTGATTGTCAGCACTGTTAAGCCGGGAGACTTTTGTGGTTTGTAATCTGGCCTCCCTCTGTCTTGGCAATATTCCGGTGGAGAATCAGCCGGGCTGGAGAGAATTAAAAACCGTTGTCGGGCTTCTGGACAATGTTATCGACCTAAACTTCTATCCTGTGGCAGAGGCGGAGATTACCAACAAACGATACAGAGCTATCGGTCTTGGAGTGTCCGGTTATCACCACATGCTGGCAAAGCACCACATTGCCTGGGAGTCTCAGGAGCATCTGGATTTTGTGGATAAGGTTTTTGAAAATATTAACTATGCGGCGATTAAGGCCAGCAGTGAGCTGGCTAAGGAAAGGCTCTTACAGTGCTTTTGCAGGCTCTGAGTGGGAGTCCGGAGAATACTTTAGCAGACGAAATTATAACAGTTCCCGTTGGGAGAGTTTAAAGCAGGAAGTTCATGCGGGGATTCGCAATGCCTGGATTTTGGCTACCGCTCCCACCAGTTCCACCTCCATTTTGATCGGAACCTCTGCGGGCTTAGACCCCATTATGAATCGCTTCTTCTTAGAGGAGAAGAAGGGGGCAATTCTGCCCAGAGTGGCACCGGAGCTTTCTATGGATACCTACTGGTACTATAAGTCCGCCCATCAGATGGATCAGACCTGGTCTGTACGGGCAGCGGGACTTCGTCAGAGACATATTGACCAGGCCCAGAGCTTTAACTTCTGGATTACCAATGAGTACAAGATGAGTGAGCTTTTGAACCTTTACACCTTGGCATGGGAATGCGGGGTGAAGACCATTTACTATGTGAGGTCTAAGGCATTGGATCCGGAGGATTGCGAGTCCTGCTCTGCATAATGGATTAATCGCTTCCCCTGTATATGCCGCTTAAGGCCTGCTGCGTTTCCTACTCGCCCCATGCGCCGATGCACTCGTGCTCCTTGCGAACTCGCTTCGCTCAGACACGCACCGCACTCGTTGCTAGCATTGGGCTCCTAACGGAAGCCTCGCAATGGCCTTTTTATGACATATACAGAGGAAACCTCGTAATGACCATATCACGGTGTGCACAGAGGAAGCCCCGCAATAGCCTTTTTACGACATATACAGAGGAAGCCTCGTAATAGCCATATCGCGGCATACACAGAGGAGGCATCCCTCATTATGCATGGAGGCATTATCTATAGAAAAATTGAACTATGGCTTTTCAAGGATAAGAAAAAGAACTGATTACTCTACTGCTTCAATGCAGTAGGAAAGGAAATAGAGTATGGAAGAGATTAAGCGTAAGCCCTTATTTAACCCGGAAGGGGATATTGATGTTCGAAATCGTAGAATGATTAATTTCAATACGACCAATATCAATGACTTTAACAACATGAAATATGAGTGGGTGTCGGACTGGTATCGTCAGGCCATGAACAACTTCTGGGTACCTGAGGAAATCAACTTAAATCAAGACAAGAGTGATTATCCCAAGCTTTCCGAGGCGGAAAGAAGAGCCTATGATAAAATCCTGAGTTTCCTGGTGTATTTGGATTCCCTGCAATCTGCAAACCTGCCCAACATTTCCCAGTATGTTACGGCAAATGAAGTGAACCTTTGCCTTTCCATCCAGACTTTCCAGGAGTGCATCCACAGCCAAAGCTACAGCTATATGCTGGACACTATTTGTAACCCTACGGAAAGAAACGACATTCTCTACCAATGGAAGACGGATGAGCATCTCTTACGGAGGAATGAGTTCATCGGAAATCTTTACAACGAATTTGTGGAGCAGCAAAGCAAGGAGAGCTTTTTAAGAGTTTGCATTGCTAACTTCATCCTAGAGGGAATCTACTTTTTATTCCGGTTTTTATGTTCTTCTATAATCTAGGAAGAAACGGAAAAATGCCCGGCTCCGTACAGGAAATTCGCTATATTAACCGAGATGAAAATACCCACCTATGGCTTTTCAGAAATATGCTTTTGGAGTTAAAGAAGGAAGAGCCGGAGCTTTTTAATGAGGATCGCATTGCGGAAATTACCGAGATGGTGAAGAAGGGGGTAGAGCAGGAGATTGCTTGGGGGCAGTATGTAATCGGAGATTCCATCCCCGGCCTTAACGGGAAGATGGTGGAGGACTACATCCGTTACTTAGGAAACCTTCGTTACCGCTCTTTGAGGCTTACCTAACCTTTATGAGGGCTATGAGAAGGAGCCGGAATCCATGAAGTGGGTGTCCCAGTATGCGGATGCCAACATGGTAAAAACAGACTTTTTCGAGGCCCGTTCTACAGCCTATGCCAAGAGTACAGCCATTGAGGATGATCGTAAAAATGCTGAAAATCAGCTTTTTCAGGAATCAGGAAAAGGATACTTTTTCGTTCCATAGAATAATTTTAATAGCTATTATTAATTCTTTCTGAATTGCTTGAAAAATCTTATAGAATACAGCTACTTTGACGAAAATCGAAGTAGCTGTTTTTCTGTTTATAGAGGACAGTAAGCTTCTTTGGGAAGAGGCGAATCAAGAGAATTTTGAAATCAGAAAAATATATAGAAACTAAAGCCAAGTAGGGAGAAGTAAGATTTGGCTCTTGTGGATGGTCAGAGAAAGAAAGGATGGAATGGAAGAGAAGATATTTGTACGAAGAGACGATATACAGATTGGTATGCAGCTTGGAGAACAGGTCAAAGACATTCGTGGCAGAGCCATGATTGAAAATGGAGTCTATCTGGATGCTTATCAGGTTCGTTACATTAAAGAAAAAAAGCTGCCGGGCATATATATTTATCGGGTACTGAATGATAAGAATATCAAAATCCCGGAGAAGACGAAGCAGATTATTCGTCAGCATAGAAAGCCGGACCGTGCCAAGATTCAGCTATCCGTAGAGATGAAACGACAGCTGGAAGAAAGAATGAGTCATATCTTTGATCATACGGAGGATAATGATTTTGCCTCCAACTCTTTAGACATTTTCGGAGAGCTGGAGTCGGCAATTTTCAAAAATGATGCGGTAGCCATTGATGTAAATCTTATCAAAATCAGTGATGAGTATACCTTTAAGCACAGCGTGGATGTGGCGGCTATTTCCATGATGATTGGAAGAGAGTACGGCCTGCCAAAGGAAGAGCTGCATCAGCTGGGAATCGCAGGACTTTTGCATGATGTGGGAAAGGCAAGAATTCCCAATGAAATTTTGAATAAGCCGGGGAAGCTAACAGACGAAGAATTTAAGATTATTCAAAACCACAGTCTTTTCGGCTATGAGATTCTGAAGGAAAAGAACAGCTTCTCTCCTATTATCTTGGACGGTGTATTACACCATCATGAGAAGATGAACGGCATGGGGTACCCCGATAATATGGATAGCAAGCAGATTTCCCTCTTCTCCAGAATTATCGCTGTAGCGGATGTCTTTGATGCATTGGTTACCAAGCGTCCATACAAAGGGACCCATTACCGGACGAAAGCCATGGAAATGATTTTGGCTATGGGATCGGAACTGGACAATGCTATTATTCAAAGCTTTATCGAAAGTGTCATTCTTTATCCTGTTGATACCATTGTTGAGCTATCCACAGGGCAAATGGCCAAGGTGGTAGAGAACAACAAGCGTTATCCCATAAGACCCAAGGTGGTAGAGCTGCAGACCGGAATGGTTTACGATTTATGTCATGACATGGAATGTAACAAAATCATAGTTTTATAATATACAGAGGAAAGGGATGGGAGAGTAGCTTCCGTCTCTTTTTCTGTTTTTAATGTCATTGGAAATATGGAAAAATTCGCTTTTCTGAGATTGGCCGGAAAGGGGCAATCTGAGCCCGCCGGTACTTGCTGAAAGCGAAACTTGAAGCTTAGTACCGATGCGTGGCGAGCTTAGCGGGAGCGTGCCCTCTTTCCGGACCTGTTCTATAGAAAAGAATGTGAGTGCTTATTATACATCCCTTTTCCTCTGTATATTTTTAAATACTTTAAAGAGGAAATATGCTATACTAAATCGTAAAATGCTTTTTCAGCGGGGTCTAGTCCTTTGCGGTAGTCAAGGGAGTTACAGGAGGCTTGGATGAAGAAATATGATGTAGCAATTGTGGGTGCAGGACCGGGAGGAATTACGCTGGCTTACGAGCTGATGACAGTAAGCTTTCCGTGGTGGTTTTTGGAAGCGGGGCACTAGCCTGGAAAAAGAGACATTGTCCTATCGACGGAAAGAAGATTAAAAGTTGTATTTCCTGTAAAAGCTGTTCCATTATGAGCGGCTTTGGAGAAAGAGCCTTCTCCGACGGAAAATACAATATTACCAATGACTTTGGCAGGAACGCTTTACGAATACATCGGAAAGAGGAAGCTCTTCTCCTGATGCGTTATGTGGATGAAAATCAATATGGAAAATGGTGGAGAAGGAACAAGACTTTTTCTCCACCGCAGGAACAAAAGTTTAAGAAGCTTTGCATGCAGAATCGTTTAAAAAGCTTTTGGATGCTTCCGTTCGCCACCTTGGAACAGACATCAACTACGTGGTATTGGAAAATCTTTATGCCAAGCTTAAGGATCAGGTGGAATTCCATTTTGATTGTCCGGTGGAGAAGGTGGAAAAGCTGGAGAATGATGGCTTCCATCTCCATACCAAGAAAGAAGATTTCTATGCGGACAAATGCATTATCTCTGTAGGTCGTTCCGGAAGTAAGTGGATGGAAACGGTTTGCAAAGACATGAACATTCCCACCAAGTCCAATCGCGTAGATATCGGTGTTCGCGTGGAGCTTCCTGCCGTAATCTTCTCCCATTTAACCGATGAGCTTTATGAGAGTAAGATTGTTTATCGTACCGAGCTATTCGAGGACAATGTGCGTACCTTCTGTATGAATCCTAACGGTATCGTGGTTAATGAAAATACCAACGGCATTGTTACCGTAAACGGACACAGCTACGAGGGAGAAGAGCAGCATACGGAAAATACCAACTTCGCTCTTTTGGTGGCTAAGCATTTTTCTGAGCCCTTTAAGGACAGTAACGGATACGGTGAAAGTATAGCCCGACTTTCCAATATGCTGGGAGGCGGTGTAATTGTTCAGCGTTTCGGTGATTTGGTGCGAGGAAGAAGAAGTAATCATAAGAGAATTGAAGAGGGACTGGTACAGCCTACCCTTCAGGCTACTCCCGGAGATTTGAGTCTGGTGCTTCCCAAGAGAATCTTAGACGGTATTATGGAAAATGATCTCATGCCTTGGATAAGATTGCTCCCGGTACAGCCAATGAAGATACCCTTCTTTATGGAGTAAGAGGTTAAGTTCTACAACATGGAGTAGCTCCTGATGAACATTTGGAATCCTGCGTAAAGGGGCTCTATGTGATTGGAGACGGTTCAGTGTGACCCTCCCTTTCCCATGCGTCTGCATCAGGAATCTTTGTGGCCAGAGAGTTGCCGGATAAAATAAAAACAAGATATAGCACATATTTTAACCATATCTTGTGTTTGGAAAATAATACAGATATCGAAAAAGGCATTGCTTGACAGTCCCATAATCAGGGTGTTAAGATACACAAGCTGTCGCAAAAACAAGACGGCAAAGTGAAAAGAACTAAGGAAAATCAAGGACTCAGCCAAAGATGAACCGAAAAACTTTTTGCAAAAACTGAACCTTGAAAATCAAAAGATCAGAATAATACACAGACCCCTGAAGATTCTTGAAGAATTTTTCAGTAATGTTTCAAACAGAAACTTACACGAACGGTTTAATAAACCAAAAAGTAAAAGGAAAAACAAAAAAGCTAAGCTAAGTTTTTGACTGGAGAAAAGGAACTTAAAGAGCAATCTCTACCTTTTTATGAGAGTTCGATCCTGGCTCAGGATGAACGCTGGCGGCGATGCCTACACATGCAAGTCGAACGAGATGCGTATCGGAGAGCTTCGGCCGGAAGATACGTTATCTAGTGGCGGACGAGTGATGTAACACGTGGGTAACCTGCCTTATGGAGGGATAACAGAGAGAAATCACTGCTAATACCGCACAAGCACACAGTACCGCATGGTACAGGGTGAAAAGATTTATCGCCATAAGATGGACCCGCGTCTGATTAGCCGGTTGGCAGGGTAAAGCCTGCAAAAGCTGGCGATGGGTAGCCGATACGAGAGGATGACCGGCCACGGTGGGACTGAGATTTCTCGGCCCAAAGCTCCTACAGGAGCACGGCAGTGCATGTGCACAATGGGGAAACCCTGATGTCCCAGCGACGCCGCCTCAGTGAGTGAAGAAAGTATTTCGGGTATGTAAAGCTCACTCATCTTGTACTCATTGGTAATCCAAGAGTTAAAGCTCTGGGCCTGAATCAATATGTCTCTGACGAAGTCCGCTGCCAATACAGACCAGGTCTGAGATCCATCTGATGGAGGACTTATAGTGCAGTAGGTATCATAGAAAGCTCCGGTGCCACTCTGGGCAGGAATTGCCCCTTCTTCTCCTCTAAGAAGAAGCGATTCATAATGGTCTAAGCCGCAGGTTCCGATCAAATGGAATTAAGGAACTGGTGGGGAGCGGTAGCCAAATCAGGCATTACGAATCCCGCATGAACAGCAATACGTAACTG
>BNJS01000456.1_pt1 | contig 69403 bp, 77 predicted proteins | sample 8540461 | NCBI WGS metagenome assembly BNJS01 (sample SAMD00202454, study PRJDB9452) | human saliva metagenome | isolation source: human saliva | place: Japan
ACCATCTGGTCTTCTCTTTTTCTATCTATAAAATTAAAAAAACATCCACAAATATACATGGATATTTTGGTATGACTCTGTAAAGTAAGATGATCATTGAGAATAGCTGTTCTCAAATCCAACCACGTTTTCAAATAAACGCTCATCTAAAAAAGAGTGCCCCTTGTCTTATCTCATCAGAATTACCATCATAAGTTTCTGCAAGAACTCCACAGATAAAAGATGGTGTTTCGAATTCCAATACCATGAGATTTTCTGACGCTCACAAGCCATCTTCCTAAATCAGACTTTCCTCTTCCACACCTAGTCACTGACTACTATTTTTGAGTCCAGCATATGCATAGGTTCGATTTCTGGGACACTCTTTTTCCGTCACCACCCTAAAATAAAAGCGATGCTCCCGCCCATCCTTGGCATTTTCCTTGTTTAAGACAAAGTAGCTTTTCTGATTCATCGCCATGGTGCGTAGGATATCATCGATCAAAAAAGTCAAGGGAACATTCAAGGCAGAGTATTTTTGAAAATCCTCTTCAAAGCGGATATAACTATCTGAAAAATAATCCATCTGCAGTTTGTTTTCATACAACTCTTTTCTAGTCATACACTCCCTCCTCCAACAGTCGAATTTCGAGGACATCTTCTACCTCTACCAGCCTATAGCCCTCATTGGTCCTAATAGATAGAGTTTGAGGTGATAATTCACTCACCTCGCCGATGATCGTGGTTTTCTGCTTCTTTTCCTTGACCACAAAGTATCCCTTTAGTTGCCCGACATACAGCTGCGAAAGCAAGAGTAGCTTCTCAACGGAATTCAAATCTGTCGAAAAAGCAACCCGATTTCTTTCTTCACCGAGTGAACTAGTATGCTCTGAGAGGAAAAAGCCCATCCACTTCTGCATCCCTGGATCTTGATAGTCACGCGCAGATTGAAAAGGTAAATAAGAACGATCAATCATTTTAGTCCATCTAATCCTCCAGCAGAATGCCCCCCAATCAGCTTGCTTCTGGCAAGACTCCTAGAGGCTTCTTCCAGTGCATTGGCCTTTAAGAGGGAGGTAAAACCAAATTGTTCCCGAATGGAGTCAATGGCCGTCTGGAGCCTTTCTTCTTTTTCTAACTTGTCAACATCATCAAAGAGGGAGATTAAGCCAAAGGACTCGTCCACAAATCCTGAATAGTTGACTCCAACACTTCTGACCGCTCCAGAAGTGTATTTATTATGAAATAGCTTCAAAACATAATCCGTTAAGACAGCTGTATTATTGGTCGGTTCGACCTTCATTTGTGTGTGAATAGACGGCCTAATCTCCTGTTTAGAGAAACCGACATAGATAGAGACAAGAGTTGTTTTCTTTCCCGCCCTTCTCAATCTAATAGCCACCTGCTCTGCCATTTCTCGGAGAATAATTTCAATATCCCGTAGCTTCACGTAGTCTCTCGGCAAGATTTGAGAATTTCCCAATCCTTGGGACTTGGCTTTATAGGGCCTGTGAACATTACTTTCATCAATCCCGTTAGCATGAAACCACAAACGCAGGCCAGCCTGACCGAGAGCTTTCTTTAGCTGGTCTGGGTTGCTGGTTGCCAATTCCTTGATAGAAAAAAGCCCCAGAGCATGCAAGCGTTTCTCCATCCGCCTGCCAATCCCCCAAAAGTCCGTCATCTTGGGAATGGCCCAAACCTTCTCTTCCACGTCTTGGTAAGACCAGTTGGCCCTCATGGTCGGGGTATGCTTGGCCTCATTATCCAGAGCCAACTTGGCCAGTAAGGGATTGGCATTGGACATACCCACCGTAGAGTAGATCCCTGTCTGCCTCCAAATATCCCTCTGAATACGAGCAGAAAGCAGATCTAGCTTGTCTTTGCGAGAGATACTCTTGTCTGGGATGAAATAGTTGAGCGAACTAGTCAGATCGATAAAGCCCTCATCGATAGAGTAGGAATAAATATCATCTGGACTACCATAATTTGAAAGATTCGCTGGATTTCCATATTGACCGCTATGTACTCATCCATCCTAGGTGGCACAATCAAGGTCACTTGAGCCCAATCTTCGATGTAGCGAACATAGTCTGAGTCAGTAGGCAAGCCTTGCTTTCGAGCATTGTAATAGGAAAATTTGCGCGTTTTGATATCAAAAGGCAAATCATAGGCCCGGCCAACATTGGACTTGCCAAAAATCTTCTTAAACATGGGAGAGGAAGCTAGGATAAGACCAGTAGAATTATCCGCGCGACTCATGACACAAAGCGAGGTCTTCAGCGGATGCAAGCCTCTTTTCACACACTCAACACTGGCATAAAAAGATTTCATATCGACAAAGGCAATGTCACTTTTGGGCTCTATGGAATAATCAAAGTAGCCCATAGGCTAACCCTCCATCGGCACAAAATTCCCAACGATAATCCCCACAATCCGAGGATCTTCCTCATAGGAGATGAAAATGTCCTTGTATTTAGGATTGATAGATACCAGACGCAAGCCATCTTCCTCCCGATAAACCCGTTTGATATAGGTCTGGTTGTTACAAACTACTGCATAAACCGCCCCATCATAATCAAATCCGGTCTCTCGAATCAGAGCCACTGAACCATTTTGATATTTAGGTTCCATAGAGTCCCCAGATACCCAAGATGCAAAATCATGGGCCAACTCCTCGTTAAAGTAGACCGTATCAAAATTCTGATCATCATAGACCGAAGCCCCGATCCCTGCTGACATACGTTCATAGACACGGTACTCGTAGAGGCGTTCTGGCATGGTCGCCACCTTCTGAGTTTGTTCTTCTTGAGCCAGGTTGCGAGCATAGAGCACAACCTTGTCCTTCCCTTGCTTGGAGAGGCTATTGTAAAGACGGACAATCTCAATCTGAGTAAAATACCCTTTTGCTACCTTTAAAATATTCTCTAGCTGAGCAACCTTCTCCTGGGACGGTTCCTTGATTCCACGTTCCCAAGCCGAGTAAGCCTGAAAACTAATCCCTAATTCCTCTGCAATTTCCTTCTGTGTCAATTTTAACTCTTTTCTCCGAGCCTTGAGTTTTTCTGGTTGGTACATGATTCACCCCCTAGTGTGATGTTTTATTGAGAATATCTCTCTTAGAAAAACAAATCGACGGTTGAGCTTACACCTCTAATACTCAACCAATTCGGTTTAGTTTTATTATATAAAAAAAGTGGACGATTGTCCACTGGGAAAATCAAATTTTAACAACTGCACCTGGAGATTCTGAACAAAAAACTGACCTAGATCTAGCAACTCCTACTCTAATTTTTGCAACAGCTTTACAACTTGACGATTTTCAATCTTCACATAGTATACACCACTATCACTGACAAGTTTATCCTCTTTATACTTAGAAATTTTGACAGCATAAAGACCTCGTGGTAGGGGTTGGTTGGCAAAAAATTCCTTCATGAGCGCTTCAAGCTCTTTAAGATAGTCATCATACAAGAGATCTCTTTTTTCTTTTGGAACGAAATACTGAAATTCAAATGTTGGTATAAAAATCTCTTTTTGGAAAAGATATTGAGCATCCATTGGATACATCCCTTGCAGAGCTTGGCCCTTGCTTTGATTTTCCTCTAATATTTCATTATAAAGATAGATATTATCAGATTGGTTATTAAATTCAAAACCAATACCTTGATACTTCAAATCAGGCAGTTTAGGATCTTTGATTGAACTGTCCAAGCTTTTTAAAAACTCGCTGGTGCCTGGACTAACCTCAATCCCTAAATAGGCTAATTCTGGGAAAACATTATAAATTTTTTTACCATTTTTGTAATCAACCTCTGCATCTGTCTTTCCATATGTTTCACTTTTCGAAAAACGAGTATAGTATTTAAATCGAGTTTTAACCTGATAGGTTTTTCCAGCTATATTTTCACTATAGGTACCATTGATTATAAATCCTCCCACGCTTGTATAGTTTTTCTCGTATTTTTCTAACTCAAACTGTCCTGTAAGACCGTAATTTTGATAAGAACGATGCACAGCTTGCTCAATCTCAGTTCGACTTGCATGAGCAAACAGCCCCCACATATCCATTAGAGAAAAAATCGGACTGAACACTGTGAAGATTACGATTGGGATCACTATGGATAAGCAACCTATTAATAGCCAATTTCTTTTCTTGGCCTTTCCTTCAGATTTTTTAGCAGTTTTCTGTTTCCTTTTTAAGATTAGAATGAGCAAAACCAAGATCCCTAATACTAATAAAACCAAGCTACAATCTCCTTTTATCGTGGATAGCTGTTAACAGGTGTATAGGAGGCTGACAGAAATACTCGTCTCACCTGCTAACTTATCCTGAAATCCATAAACTCGTCTGAAATGAGGAACAATCCTTATCCCATTATACCACATGAGAGATACCGTAATAAGAAGAGAAAAGTAAAAAATATCTTTGTTTATTATACTACAATATCAAAACAGCCCTTTCCTATAGAAACAAAGCTATATTTTGGTATCATAAATTTTGGCTTATAGCCACACAGACTTAGCTGTATGATGGGAAAATAACTAAAAAAACGAGGAGTTTCTTTAATGTCAAAGTAGCTCCTCATTTTTGATTTCTATTTAGTATTGTGATATTTTGCAATAATCTTTACAGATGCACATTATTTTGTTACACCCTTTTTAATTGTTGTTGCATTTTCATCAAGCCAACGTTGGTAAATTTCGGCGAACCGTTCTTCTTCTTCATCACTATAGCCTTTATAAACTACTTTATCTACATCATCACGATTGAAGTAAAACAACTGTTCTGGGTTTAGTCCCATTGGATAAAAAGCAGCAGAATAGTCAAACAAAACATTTTCACCATTCTGTTCTATAGTAACCCCACGATTGAGAATCATTAGTTTTTGACTCCCCTCTTTTAAATAAACAATTGTTCCAATTGGCAAAATAGACATTTTCTTGTTTTCCTTTCAATTTATAATTTCTTTATTTCTACAATGCTATACGCCATCGTATTAGCATTCTTAAACTTTAAATGCATCATTCAACACCCAAACACTTTCTGAATGGATTTAATACCTGAATCGATACTATTTCCAATATCATTTATTCTATATTTTCTCAATCTTTTCAACCTCAATTTGACCATGCTTGTATGGATGAGCGATTGGAAAACTTCCTAGAGTAAACATGAAAAAGAATAACGATATGATTCCATTGATTACCAAAAAAGCCCCTTCTGTTCCATTATTCAAACCAAGAAAGAAAAGTAAACAAAGGGCAATTGCTCCAACCAAAGGATATACTCCTCCGTTACTTTTTTTAATAGTTGTAAAGGTCACTGTGTATTTATTGCTGTTTTGAGGAATCCATTTATCTGCTTTATTATGGGATAACTTTAATGAAATCAGAATTGCAAAATAAGAAATCAGCATAGAAATTGCAAAAGAGTAATAACTTTAATAATATTTGCTCGCTAATATTATTGTGAATAAAAAATTTTTTCAGCGCATCATAGCTAACCTTGACGATTGGTTGAACGATAATGGCTCCCATTGTTGCACTTACAGGTCTGCTAGGTTTAATTTCGAATTGGTTATTATTCTTTTCAATCTCTACCATGTTCACTGTAATTGTATCTGTTTTTTTATTCCCCAGTAATAGCTCTTGGGGCTTATAGTACTTGTATCCATGACATACTTCTTCGATTCTTTATCTATCTGAACAATTTGAAAGCACATCATGCTTGAATTTTTAAATTTTAATTCCACATTTACCACTCAAATACTTTCTGAATTTTATTATAAGTTACATTATACCTTTTTCACTTCTTTAAATTCTAGGTATTTCTTTTGATAAGCATAAGTCAATGGAATAACGCCAGATTCAATCCAAATAAATAGATAGGCCAACAAACCATTCAACACTAGAATTGCAGCTTCTGTTCCATCATCTTCTCCCATATAAATAGAGAAAGCAATTGTATGTAAAATGAGAAATAGATAGGCATGGAATTGTCTTTTTTTCTTATTATTCTGAAAGATTATTTTAAACCTATTCTTTTCCTGCGATAAACGACTTGAAATTTCCTTCCTTGATTTGATTAAAATACTTTGATAGACAATATAAGCTACCAAAATAGATATAGGAAATAAAGATACTTTTTAAATATAGATTATGACTAATATCATAATATCTAAAAAAATTGATGTTACTACTCTATACAAAAAGAAGGCTAAAAACCAATAGATACCATACGCATTCCTGAAGGACCCATCTTAATTTTTATCAAAAATTTTTTTATTCTGACTATCGAGTTCTATCAAATCAACTTCAAGAGTTTCAGGGAAAATCCCCAATAATAACTCTTTGGTGTTGTGGAGTTGGAATCAAGAACGTACTTTTTCTCTCCCATCTCTAACACATCAAAAATAAGCAACATCTAATCCTCTAAAATTAATTTTCAAAATTACCACCCAAACACTTTCTGAATTGATTTAATACCTGAATCAATGTCATTTCTAACTTCTCGGCATTCTGTATTTATAGCTCTTCAATTTCAGTTAATGTTAGTGTCTTATAGTAGTCTGGGATTTGTGGCATTCTTAATAGTACAAAGGACCACCATGAAATTATGCCATTTATAACCAATATAGCACTTTCATAACCACTATTAAGTCCTATAAAAAACGCCAAACATATAATGTTAATCCCAAGTGTGAAAAACAACCAATCAATTATTCGTTTCCCTTTGGGTTCAAAAACAAGTCGACAGCGTTTGCTGTTTTGGGGAACTCTTGATTCAAACTTTCCTACCGCACTTTTTTCATAAAAGACAGCCATAAGATAAGACAAAAATACAGAGAAGGCAAATAACACTACTTTCATTAAAATTTGCTGATTGATTCCCCAGCTAATGAAGGCATCTTTCATCAGCGTATGAGAGATGCCAACAAGTGGCTGAATCATGATCACTAGAGCAGTAGATGCGCCTATTGGTGTCTTCGATTTTATTCTAAAACTATCATTAGATGGAGATAGCTCAACCATCTCAGCGGTAACCTCTTTCGGAAGTGAACCGAAGAAATAGGATTTGCCTTTTATAGTGGTAGGATCTAAGATATAACTTTTATTCTTAAACTCAACGATTCTAAAAACTGCTATATTTGAATATTTAAATTTTAATTCCACATTTACCACCAAAACACTTTCTGAATTGATTTAATGCCTGAATCAAAGACCTCATTTAATTTCTCTAATTCCTTCAAATGTGACGTTTCTAATCTTATAAGCGGAAAGAATGGGAACCTTTCCAAATAAAAATGATAGAAGAAAAAATGAGATAATGCTATTAATAACGAGAACAATACCTTCTCCTCCATCATTAATAGACAAATAAAGTGCCAAACAAGCTATTATAGGAACAGTAAAAATATAGGCGTCAAAAACTTGCTTTCTTGCAGATATTGGTTTAAAAATCATCTCATATCTTCTACTAGAAGAAGGCAGTAAAGCTTTAACATTTTTACGTTCTTGCTCTCTTTTCAAATAAAAAATCAAGTAAGAGAATAGTATAGATGCGCAAAATACTACTAATTTTAAAATTATCTGTTGGCTAATATTGTACTCTTTAAAAAAAGTTTTCAATAAAGAATAAACAATCCATACAAGCGGTTGAACCATGATTGCCACATATGAAGCTTTAAACTTATTAATCGGGGTACTAAAATTGATATCCTCTCTATTTAGTTCCGCCATCTCAACCGTTAATTCCTCCGTTGGAACACCCCAATAGTAGAACTTAGGAGTCATTGAACTTGCATCTAATATGTATTTTTTCCCATTTAGTTCTACAAGTTGATGACAAAAATACTTCGTTTCTCTATAGTTAATTTCCAAATTTACCACCCAAACACTTTCTGAATTGATTTAATACCGGAATCAATACTATTTCCGACTTCCTTGATACCTGCATCAATTTTACTTCCAACTTCTTTGATACCTGAATCAATATTACTTCCTATTTCCTTAACACTTTTTTCAAGATTGTCGCCCATCTCGTTTGCTATATCTTTGATTCCAAGAAAATTGTAATTATATGCCAAAGTAGCAAGTGTTGCTGCAGCTACCCCAGCACCAATAGCCCAACCAATCGGACCTGTAGCTGCATATGCAGCTACACTTAAAATAGCCTCTGAACCGGTTGCAAAATATGCCGCCGCAAGTGTTGTTGCAGCTGCATCTACTGCTAATGTAGCGATTGCCGTAGTAGCAACAGTATGTGTAAAGGCACGTCCGGCATTCTCATTTTGCAGGTTGTTCAAAAAGTCCATCCCCATAAATATCGAACTGATCCCTGAAATCCCAAGAGAAGAATTGGTTCCTGGTATAGGGATATTAATTTCTGAAATCGTGAAATTCTTAAGTAGATTCGCAGCATTTGCTTTGAATAAAGCATCCGTATATCCTTTACTATTTGCAGAGTAGGTAATGTTTATATTACCAAACTTATCAGTAGTAGTAAAATACTTAAAGTACTCTGATAGTTTAGGATTCGTTGAACTTAACTTAGAAATTGTTTCTTTAGCAAGTTCTTCCAGAGATGTATCTCGGACAATTTCAAGAAACTCCCCTAGCCCGCTTAGGTCAACATTATTATTAACTTTACTCTCGACATATTTTCGTACAGCATCTTTAACATTCTCTGGTAACTCTTTACCAGGATACCGTTTTCCATACTCTGCAATTGCCTTTATATCTGTCTCATCTAATTCGGTTTCATTTTTAACTTTATCTACAACATTTTGATAATTTTGAATTACCTCAGAACGCTTCTTCCACTCATTATTAATATTATTAGCCCAAGGGGCTTGTCCCTCTATTTTAAAAGTTCCATCAAACTTTCCAAAGTCACCTGTAACTTGTTCGAAACCTTGAAGAACTAAGCTCTGTAAGCTTTCTGAATCCGAAAACTGGCCACTAGTCGAGCTCGCAAATGACTGTAACTTTTCTAATTTTTTTTGTAACTCATCTCGCTTACTCGTTGCATTTGAGATAATTTCTTGAACATTACTTTTATAAGTAGAATCGATGTTCTTCAAATCAGATAAACTGTTCAAAATAGCTTCTTGAGTCGAAATAGTTGTATTTTCTGCTTCAATTTGCTTTTGAAGTGTCTCCTCATCTAGACTTTCTTCACCGACTTGTGCATGGTAAAGAGTCGGTAGTTCACTCGCTTTTCCTCCCAGGCTCTCTGAAAAGAGGATAACTCCTCTCACTAGAGGAACCATTATATTTTCCGCATAGGACTTAGCACTATCATAGGCTTTACCTTTCAATTCTTCCTCTGAAATCAATTTATTAAAGGCAGTAATGACAGCGTCATAATAATTCGCACGGCTACTTAATACCGTATTCGCTGTGCTACCCTGCGAGTCTGCTGATCCTATGTCTACTTTAATACCCATTTTTTTCCCCTCCTTTTTGCGATTCAAGACGGCGTTGTTGGAAAAAGAAGTTCCTCTTTTTCGCCCTCTAGCTTACTCATTGCTTTTTTTAATTCTTCTTTCCTCTCGGTGATAAAATCATCCAGTAGCTGTTCATTCCTTTTTAACTTTTCTATATTTTCAAGGCGATCCATCTCATCTTTAACTGATAACGGATAATAGCCTAATTCTCTATATGGGATGAAGTTCGATTGGCAAAGATCTATAATCTCCGTCGCAACGGAAAGAAACTGATTTCTTTCTTCTTCTAGCTTGGATAAATTTGTTTGAATCTGTTGAACACTACATTGAATATCTTCTAATTTTCTTTTCTCCATCCTCACTCCTTAAATAAATTATTTTGAGGAACAAATGACGGATTTGAGTATGGAGAAGGTAGACTGGTTGTCCCATTATTTGGATTATTCTGCCACATTGTACTTATATTCTCATCTACTACTTCAAATTCATTTGCGACACTATGAATTAGTTTTACGAATTCACTTATTTTCGATTGAATATTTTTAGCAATAGATGCCTCATTTATAATCAATCTTCTTCCTACCGTATTAGCGGTATAATAGCTTGTCTTATCCCTAGTAACTGTACCGGCAGTTGTAATGCTATTGCTTGCTGATACAATTCCAGTTGCAATAGTACTTGCCTTGCCTTTTTCACTTTTTACTTGTCCCATGTTCAATAACCTTTTCAATTATCCTTTCTACTATCAAATTGTCAAAAGACCGGGTTGAATCTTAAGTATCAAAAAATAGTTTTACTTATTCTTACTAATTTTAAGTTTGATGACTTCTTTCCGAGAATGTAAATAAACCTGATCGGGATCTGGAGCCACATCTCTGTTATACATTCCTTTATCTAAGAAGGTTTGATCCATTAGGCGCATACCAAAGATGACCCATTGGACATTTGTTTTGAGGTATCTAGGAATTGGGTCGATGCTTGTCCCAATATAAGTATAATCAGTACCAATAATAAACCTCATCCCTACTCGATACCCATTCTCAAACATAAATTGAAGCTGTTGATCATTTAAATCGCTTTCGGATACTAGTGCTCTCATATTAGGTATAAAAATGATCCACTCAGATGATATGCCTTTTTCAAGACGGCGTTCTATTTCATAGATTAGCTGATTTCCTATGTCCGATAGTTCCTTTTTACTTCCAACATAGGTTTTCACCTGGTCACTATATGCTTCATATTCTTGGAAAGCATCAATCAACATCATATGGACATTAGGCATTCTAAGAATAGTTTTTAATAAATGATGCGTTATATTATCAAAAGCGTCTTCTGCATTTGACACATAAGCCATGTGTTTAAATTTGCTAAGAGAGATATTGACACTTCCAACCATTTCTAGTTCCAAACCGATAGGAATCTGATTATTCTCAATAGCCTCTTGTACATCAGGCAAATTCAAAAATTCTTCCATCGTCAACTCCTCTGGCACCATCGGGATGGCACTTGGGCGCTGTCCGGTCCAGGCTTCTTGGAGGGAAGCGACTTCCTGACGTAGGTTATTGAGGACTTGGGTGTCATTGGCTCCATAAACTGGGAGTGCCAGCTGGATGACATCCACCTCTTCACGCTTCATAAGGGCACGTCCCTTGATATCTTCCATGGTCATTGCAAGTGGTGTAGAGCCCACGATGGCTCGCACTTCACCTGCCTCATTCTGTGGCAGGCTCAACTGGTGCTTGAAGTTCGAGTAGAGTTGAGCACGAAGGTTGGTCTGGCGACCGGCTGTCATCAAGAGGTGAACCCCGATACTGAGACCTTCACGAGAGATACGCACCAAGAGCTTGAAGAGTTCCGCCTCATAGGCTTCTTCCTTGAAGGCCTCATAGCTATCTAAGAGGATGACAATAGCCGGCTCTTCCTGACCACTGGCCTGACGGTAGAGGTCTAAGGTCCCAACACCATAGTCCGCAAGGAGTTTCTTACGACGGTTAAGTTCTCTCTCCATGATTCGTACAAACTTAGAGATCTTCTCTGTTTGGTCCAAAAGCATGGTATCCGCCACCTGTGGAAGCTTGGACAATGGAGCCAAACCATTGGTGCCAAAGTCCATCAAGTACATGGTAAGGGCCTTGGGACTGAACTTGCGAGCCAAGTCCATACCAGCAGTCTGAAGGAAGGTGGTCTTTCCTGTACCCGGACTTCCGTAGAGGAGGATATGACCATCCTTGGAGAGATTGATAGAGACAGCTTCCTGCTTCTGGGCCTGCGGGATATCCGCCATCCCCAAGAGGACAGAGAGTGGTTTCTCTTGTGCCCAGGCTACTGTCGGTTGCACTTCTTCCAGTTCGTCTAGCGCGATGCGCTCTTTGAGCGGTGGCAACCATGGCTGTGGTACTGGAGGAATTTCTTGTTCTTTACACAAGAGCTGGATATGGTGCACTATCGCATCCAACTCTGTCGGCACTTCCTTGATCTCATCCACATCTTCTAAGCCTGATAGGTCTTCATTCAAGATTTCATATTGGCCCAATTCATTGATCAAGTAGATAGTATGGTCCTCGATCCCCATATCATCCTTGTCCGGCTGGTAATCCGCCCCTGACCAGGCTGACTGGAAGAGCTCATAGACTTCGTTATTCCCGACCTGTAGATAGGCACGTCCCGTCTGAGTAATCTCGGCTGCGTCCGGTGTATGAAGCATTTCATTGGAGTCCGAACGATCCGCCACCTTAAGGGCGATCTTGAAGCGTGAGTTAGACCAGATCTGGTCATCCACCACACCAGATGGTTTCTGGGTAGCTAGGATCAAGTGGACCCCGAGGGAACGCCCAACCCGAGCGATGGATACCAGCTCCTTGATAAAGTCGGGCTGGTTGACCTTGAGCTCTGCGAACTCATCTGAGATGAGAAAGAGGTGAGGGAGCGGTTCTGTCGCTTCTCCGTTTTTAAATTTCTTCTGGTATTGATTGATATGGTTGACTTCAAACTCTCCAAAGAGTCGTTCACGACGATGGATCTCCGCATTGATCGAAGCCAGAGCCCGCATAGATTGGGCGCCATCCAAGTTGGTAATCGTCCCCAAGAGATGGGGCAGATTTTTAAAGAGATTGGCCATCCCACCACCCTTGTAGTCGATCAGCAAGAAAGCCACATCATGAGGGTGGAAGTTAACAGCGAGGGATAGGATATAGGATTGGATGGTTTCTGACTTCCCTGAACCAGTCGTCCCTGCGATCAATCCATGAGGTCCATGGGCTTTTTCATGCAGATTGAGCTGAACCAGGTCATCCTGACCACGCAGACCAATTGGCACAGCCAAACTCTTGTAAGGTGCGTTCTTTTTCCAACGGCTCGATACCTGCAAATCCTCAAAGGTCTCCGCCCCATACATTTCCATAAAAGTCACAGAATCTGGGATGGAACTCTTAAGGTTTTGGAGGTGATTGAGCGGTGCCAAGGTACGGGCGATCCGCTCCTTGTCATAATCTGCTGGGAAATGATCCAAACGGAAGTCCGTCTCTTTCAAGACTCCTTCTTCCATGACCAGTTGGCCTGTATTACGGTCCTTGATATTGATCACTGTCTGAATGTTCTCAGACAAGGAACTCATGACATCCTCTACAAAGATGAGAGAACAGCCTAATTCCGTTGGATCTTCAGTAAAGAACTCCATGATGATATGATCCAAAATCAGCTTCTCATCGGTCACTAAAACCACGTAATGAGGATGGAAGAGGGTGCTCTCCTTGTGGGATGCTTCTTCCTTTTGACTACGGCGTAGTTTCAAGATTTGGTTCAAACTATTCAGAACTTGGTCCCGTGTTCGTTGATTGTAGACAAAACCGCGGACATTGAGTTCTTGCAGTTTGGCATGAGGGAGCCAACGCATCCAAGACCATTGCTCTTTTTCCTCTTCAGGCAGGATCGTAATAAACTGCACATCATGATAAGAATGGAAAGTCGCTAGCTGCATCACCAAAAGTTGCAGTTGTTCTAGAACGAGATTTCTAGGTCCAATATAACCCACTGGTCCATGGCTGAGGTTTGCCGGGATTGGCATATCTGGGATCTTTTTGTGACGACTATAGAGAGCGTAACCCTCTTCTTCTAGAGCATCCTTCTTACCACTACGCTCCTGTTGACCGTATTTCAAGTCATAGCTAGTCGGCATTTTCCCGAGTCCCAAACGATAGTATAAAAAGTCAAAATGCAAGGGAGTCTTTTCGTAGATCCGGTGATTGTAACTCTCAACCAAGTCCGTCAATTCTAAAATCGTTGGAAAATGATAGTGCATCCCTTCTTTTTGTTCTCGTTCCAGACGAGTCAATTCCTTGACCTTATCTTTCAGGTAAAGACGATAGAGATCGACCCGTTCCTTCTTATCAGCCTTGTACTTTTTACGATTTTTTATGAAACCACGGATAGAAAAAATCATTGTGGTTATGGACATCCCTACTGTCGCAAGGATATAGATCCCTCGAGGTTGAATTAAGGTGATTAAGACGGTTACTCCGACCATCATCAGAGGAGGAACGATCAGCTTTAACAGTTCATCGCTCGGTTTAACCGGTTCCTGGCCTGGGGGATTGATCAAGATTTTATCTTCGCTGCCACGATAGATGATCCGTGGAGAACGATGATAATCTGGATAATCTTCATAAAAACCATATCGAGATGGTTCTCTCAGAGTCAGTTGTGGCCCAACTTGGGCAGGACCCTGGACCCATACTTCATCAGGATAGAACTTGATCGTCACCGCACCTAGACTCAACTCATCTCCAAAACCAATCAATTGCTGGTCCATTTGTTCCAGATGATTGTTTCGATAAAATGCGCCTTTTAGTCGAGTTAGCTTCCATTGATTTTGGGATTTTTGGAGTAAGAGTTCAACATCTCCATCTAGTGTGATCAATGCACCTCTTTGAGAGCCAATCTGAAACTCTGATAAATCCAAAAGGTCATAAACCCTTGGCTCCCCTTCTCGGAGATAAAAGACGACCTCACCCAAACGCAGACCATCTTTCAAGAGTCCTGCTTCATCGTCGTACTGATAAAAGACCTCGTCACCATCGACCTTGAGCTGAATCGGTCTTTCCTGTTGAGAAAGGTAGACTTGGGCCTTTTCAGTCGCCCCGATCAAGACCGTCTTATCTGCACTCAGTTCTACTTCATAACGTAGACCTTGGCTGTAGAAAATGATTTGTTTTTTCATAATTTCTCTCCTTGGTCTACTTTAATTGCTAGAGGAGCTACTTGGAACAGGTTTCTTCTCAGATGACGGTTTGCTTTCAGAAGCCTTGTCTTGAGGGTTAGGAGTTGTAGAAGCATTGGAGCTTGATTCACTCGTTAGTAGCTCACTTCGACTATCCCAGTATTTCTTATACTCGCTTTCCAAAGTATTCAACTTACTTTCACGGTCTTTCCCTGACAAGTTACCATCTTCTCGAACCTGCTTGATTTCCTGAGTCAAAGCATAGAGAATCAAGTCACTGTCGTTAATCCGTTTCGCAATATCAAGAGCCTCTTCAAAACGATTGCGCCCAACCTGGATCCAGTAAGTCAAATAAAGCTCATCTGACTTGAGTGTTACGTTGTTCAAGATGACTTTCTTTTGTTCAGAAGAAAATTCCAATCCCTGAATATAAGAGTAAGCCAACTCATACTTTTGCGTATTCGGTAAGCTAGCTGGATCAATTCTCTCTAATTCTGTAATAACACCACTATAATCCACTTTAATAAAGGCAGTATCTGCCTGCAACATCTTTTCTTTGAAAGGATTTTGCACAAAAATCAGATAGATAAGTGGAACGATCAACAAGACAACGCTGGCTGTTAACCAAATCGTTGCCAGTTTAAAGACACGATGGCGTCTACTTGGAACCAAGACCAAGTCTGCTCGTTCTTTCGCAGCCTTCTCCGTGTAGTACTTCTCCAAAACAGCTACTGCAGCCTCTATATCATCTGCCTGACATAGATCATTTAAGAAGTCTGGCAAGGTCTCTAATTCCCAAGGAACCATTATAAAGATCCATGAAATCCAAATCGCTAAATAGTGTTACTGTAAAACATTTAGCCTGGCGTAAAAAATCTTCTGAGGATATGGATTGAGGAACCATCAGACCAGGAATTCCACGATAAGCAATCTTAGCCTGAGCATCCTTGGTAATAAAGAGATTTACTGGGTGCAAAAGGAAAGTCACAGGTAACTCCAAGGCGCCCTCTAGACGAAAAACGTTTAGGGCCAAACGGATTCTTTCCGAAATGGTACGTTCCTTTATTTCCTCATAAGTCAGTCCATGAGCTTCGACTTGATAGGAGAAGATGACACTATCCTCATCAGACACCATCGATTGCTCCAAAAAGAATGGATGATGTAAATCCAATAGTAAGAGTTCCCGTAAATCTTGACTCGCAACATCTGAACGTTTGAGTTTTAATTCCCAGTTTGTTTCATTTTTTTCATAGACAAACGACTGTCCACCAAATTCAAATTTCTTCAGCCACCTATATCTCCTCAATTTCTACTAAATCTCCTGTCGTCATAGGATAATCAGACAGATGTTTCCCTTCATCAATCAACAAACCTTTATTGACAATTCTTAATTGATATTTTTTTCGCTTGGTACCTGGATTAAAAATCGTATCCACTTCTCGCACCAGCCGGCGCACTTCAATTCGCCGTGGAATGCGAATATCCACATCTCTTTCTCTCAAACGTAGGGTAATATTGATATGTTGCTCCACCTTTTACACGCCTCCTATGTCTGGTTTATCCTTTTCTAAGTTATTTAGACAGACTAGTTGTAAAATTAGTCCATCCCTTCTACCATCACACGATAACTCATTACTGCCGTTGCTCCAAAAAGCAAGAAAATCAACACCACATAGAATATCTCTGGAAGAAAGTCATTCAGACCACCTTTTTCTACATGGCCTATATTTGTTTGAAATTTAATTGTTTTTTGAGCATTGGGCTGAAACAACTGTTCTTCAGAAGATTTTTTCACTGGTCTCTGTATAGCAGAAAACAGTTGGCCCCTTTCTGTGATCAACTGTTCCTCTTGATGCTGTTGCATGTCCTGCAACCTCTTTTGAGTCGCTTCATTAAAAAGCTCCTTGATTTGTTCAGACTGTAGACCAAATTTCAATCCCTCTTTCTTTTCAAGTCGGGAATCATCAATCTGCAGACTGTTATCCTTCAAATCATCTGCAGCAGCCCCAGAGACTGCTGCACATGTTACTAAGGTAAGAAGGAAAAGAATGATTTTCTTCATATTTCTAATTTCTATTCTTTCTCAGCTTGGCTTGCTTGAAACCACAAACTACTTTCTCTGATAAAAACATTTATAACAAGTAAAACAGCTATGACAACAATCGTTGCAACAAAAGCGATAATTGCTGCTGGATGTCCATCAAAGTATCCTGAGAGCAAACCTTCTAATATCGATAACGCATTGAGATTTTTGATAAATGCTGGGAAACCAGTTAGACTTGCTGTTGTCCCAATAGCATTTGATAGGTAGACAAAGCTAATCATCATAAAGAAGGAGAGTCCCATACCAATCACTCGGAAATGTTTAAGCAATAGATATTGTCCTTGAATCAGTACAAATGCGGCTAAAACAATTAATAGAACCCAAGATGGTTGATATTCACGGCCAACCTGTAGCTGAACACTTGATACAACACCAACTACCAATCCGACAACGAGACTTAAAGCAGATAGGATGGTTACCGTCATCAAGTCTGTATCATGTAACTTATCAAGTTTGAACTTATCTTTGACTTTGCGAATAACGTTTTGAGTTGCAAACAGATAGGCTGTAAAGAGGCTAACAATCTCCAATAGTAAAATCCATGTAAATGGACGGTAAACATTGACAGTCGCTTTACTGAAGTAGAATTTTGGGTAACAGGATTGGATAAGAAGTTCAACAATACTTCGTTTGGTACCCCATTTTGATAGGCATTATTCAGAACCTTCACAAAGGATTCTACAAAGTTTCCATTGTTAGTCAATTCTTCGTTAAACTGCGTCATCAAGGAGTCAGCATCCTGCGACAACTTTTCAGTACTTGTTTGAGCGTTTGACAATTCACGATTGAACTTACCTAAAGTTTCATTCACAGACTCTGCAGCTTTGACATTACTTTGAGAAGACTCCTTCACACCCGTAGTTTCTGACAATAGAGCTGCATAATCCGATTTTAGGGTGGCCAATTGTTTATCAGTCTCTTCAAAAGCATCATTGCCTTTCCCTTGCTTCTTAACCAAATCCTTAAGATTATCTTCCAACTGCTCGTACAACTCTAACTGTTTCTTGATTTTGGTAGTCAATTCTTGGTTGGTAGCCAAAACATCCTTCACATTTTGTTCTAGAACAGGCTTGAGAGTAGTCAGTTCTGACAAGGCTTTATCTACTTTTCCTTTAGTACCATCAGTTTCTTTATCGCTAGCAGGTGTAGTTAAGCTGTCTTCATATTTCTTCAGATTTGAACTAATAGCTTCAAGCCAAATATTTGTCAAAGCATCTGTTACATCACTATTTCGTAACTCATTGACAGCATTGTATGCTTGTCTGAGTGCTTCCACCTTTTGGTAGTCAGAAGCTATTTTCTGAACCTTTTGTCCATAACTCACTGCTGCTTGCTGAACACGTAACACATCTACTGGAGCACTGGCTGCTTGGACATCATTCAAGGAAATATTAATTGATTTTAGCTCTGCTTTTGGAGCTGGGCTTGGAGTCCCGGTTGAACCTGTAGTTGGAGTCGGAGCTGCCTCTGCAACACTATAGGCTACTTTAAAAGTCCCACCCGTCTTCAAATCAATTTCTTGACCAAACTCAACTGGTGTACCATCATAAGTGACTGAGTGAACTGTCACTCCTGATTCAGCTTTCCATGATACCTTAGCCTTTGTTCCTGTTCGTCCAACAGCACTCGTACTCGTGATTGCCAAATCTTCCAAATTCTTCAAATCAGTCGAATTGATTTCGTCACTAGGCTCTTTGATTGTTTTTAATTCAGTATAGTTTACAGAAGGAATTGTGATTGGTGTCATACCAAAACCACTAAATTCTTTTCCACTAAAGTCTTCTTTGGGTAATTCTGAGATTGCAGAAGCCAACTGCTCTTTGAGAGATTCTACAGCCTTCTCTAGGTCTTTGTTTGCAGCTGTATCCAAAAATTGCTTAAGAGTGATGTTGCTCTTCTCACTTGTCCCATAGTAAGTGGCTAATTTCTCATCGACAAAGTTACGAATATCTTTTTTATGATTCTCAAACTTGGTTCTTTCATCTGTTAGATTGGTCTCTAAAGTAGCAATCTCTGCGCTGATATTATCTGCTACTTTTTTATAGTAAGCCTCAACTTCAGATGACGTACCATCAGAGGATGCTGCTGTTCCATCTATATTAGAAGTCAGATTACCTTGAGCTTTAATTAATTCCTTATAGGTTTCAATTTGTCCCTTAACGTCTTCCCGACTCTGAGAAATGAGCCCAGTAATAACATCCGCATGATTTTTCTTCTCAGTGACCCTATCCTGAAGCAGAGTGTCAAGCTTTTTACCATAGGCAATCTGTGAAACGTCATAACGACCAAAAATCTGAGAATAACTATCCAAACCTGTCTTTAAAGCACTGTTGGCGTCAACAGAGGAACTAGACATACTATAGAGAGTTGGGAAAAGATTTTTAGAGTTGATAGCTGTATTATATAAATTCGTACGATAGTTTCCGATATTGGTCGCTTGTATCTGTGAGCTAGCTTGGACATTCTTTTGTGCTGTATAAAGGTTGTTCAAAATACTAGCCATATACATGTCAACTAACTGACCATTCAAATCAGCAACAATATCTTTCGCTAGTTTATTTGCATCATTTTCTACTTGCAAATTTCCTTGCGCATTCACCTTATAATTAATGGTTGTCTTATCAACATTGATGCTGTTAATATCGAGTATTTTTTCAGAAAAGTCACTAGGGATTGTTAAAACGAGTTGGTATTTCCCACTTTCTAATCCAGAATCAGCTGCTCCACGAGGGACAACAGACCAATTTTGTGAATTATCACGCTCAATATTTTTTACATAACTAGCACCTAGATTGTATTCTTTTGTATCTACGTAGACAGGCTTATCTTCATTTACGATAGCTACATTTAATTTTGTCTGCTGATTAGCCTTTGCATTATTCTCATTGCTAATCGTTGTATTTTTTTGAACAGATAGATTCAAAAAAATAATCAATGCCAGCAACCCTAATGCCATCAGACTACTTCCTATATATTTAAAAATTCTATTCTTCCTCATATTACTTTAAATCTTCTCCGTCATAAAAAATAGGAAGGCTCTCGCCCTCCTAAAGCCACTTATATAACAAATTAAATTTGTGATGCAAGATCTTGGTCGTTTTGTTCAACAATTTCAGCAACCTTGTTCAACTGTGCATTGATTTCATCAAGCAAAGTTGCAAATTCTTCAATTTTTGGAGACAATTCTGTGAATTGGCGATCAAAGCTCTCAAAAGCAGCACCTTTCCAGTTGTCTCGGATAGTATTTTGCTCTTGAGTCAATGTACGAAGTACTTGTCTTACTTCCTCAGAACCTTGAGTGTACTTTTGAGCAGAGGTGCGCAATTCTTCTGTTGTTAATTGAATTAAAGCCATGTGAAACTCCTTTATATTAATTTACTCCCTCATTATATCAATAATTTGCTTCGATTGCAATTTTGAAATTCATTTTTTATTCTATTTATAAAAAAACAAGAGCTATTTCCATCTAAAAACTAGTACGAAGGATTAAATTATCTACTTTTCTTGTATAATTACTTCTTTTTTTATTTATAATAACAAAAGTATAACAAACTCATATCATCCTTCTTTTATAAGGTATATTTGTTAAACGTTCTTTTCTTCTAACTTTCTATGAAAGTTTTTATTCTCTTGATGACGAGCTTCCAACACATTCTCTATACGACTCTTGTAAAGTTGATGATAGTTATCTAAATTGTTCTCTATCTCAAAGATATATGGTTGAATTTCAGCAAAACTACTGTCTCTGCATGCATAGGAAAGCGCCTCTAGGAGATGATCCGTCTCCCTACTAAACTTGTGGAAATCATCATCCAAATCCATCTCCAAACGCTCTAAGTCTCGTAATTTACGATTATGCTCATCCTCTAGTTTCTGAAGTTCCTTTTTATCCATGACGAGTTTTCTCCTAGTTTTTGATCGGACTTTGTAAAGTAGGGGTTTGCATGGTCTGGGTCAAGTAAGTTTCGGCAGCATCAGCGGCCTTGCCCTCAAATCCACCCTTAATATTGTTTACATAAGTCTTAGAAGCGTACTCTTGCATATCTGAAGCTGCTTCTTGCAACTTTTTAGCTAACTCCACTCCTTTAGCAAGGATTGACAGTTCTTTTGCAGTTACTAAGCCCCTGACTGCTTGGCGTTCTTGTTCCTTCATTCTTTCTTTGAAGCCACTGTCGAGTTGCTCTCTTGTAATTAAAGTATCCTCATCCGTTAGGACTAACATTTTTTCCCCTCCATGTTTGTTTTACATCCGCCAATAGATTGTTAAAATCTTCAGCACTATCTGTATCTATGGTTTCAAAGGAACCACTAGCTTTAACCAGGCTTTCCCCTAGTTGCTCGATTTGTGTCAGGAAGGATGTTGCTGCAGTCTTCGTGTCACTTGCAACGCCTTCATCCCAAAGCTTGTTGTATCAAAACCAGAAAGTAGATTTGTAACTTCTGAACTTGACAAATATCCAACCATGTCAAACGCTGTCTGTCTTGTTTCTTTTATCATGTTTTGAATATCTTCCTTAGCATCTGAAAGTAAGGTTTTCACAGATTTAACTTTGTCTTCCATGTCAAAATTTGCCAACTGGGCTGCTGTCTGAAGCAACTGAGCTCGAACCAAAATCCTCTTTTCTCCTGTAAGATTGCCATTTCTCAGTTGTTCCTGATAACGAGGAATAGCTTCTCGATCCCACTTTATAGATTCCTGACGAGCTTCTTCGACAATTTTACTATATTCAGTTGTAAAATTCTCGTAAACAGCATAACCAATAGCTGCCTTTATTTTAAACTCACCCCTCATAATGGCATTTAAAACATTTGAGGCTACATTTTCATCGACTCCTAAAGCCCGGAGGGAATCCAACGTTGTCGCTATCAGTCGAGCTAGCTTTTCACCTGCCCTGAGCAATTCTGGGTGAAAATCCTCAGACGCGGTCAATAAATTTCCCTTTCCATCCGATTGGAAAACACCAAAGTCATGGGAGCTTTCCGGATCAGTAATTTGGGTATAATGAAGGGGAACGAGGACATTGACTTTACCGACGGGTTTCTTAAGAGGTTCATCGGAGTCCCCCGGTAATTTGGTGATGGTATGCTCACGATTGAGCATCCCCACGACATCAAATGGATTGACATAGTACTCGATTTTTTCGCTGATCTTTTTGATTTTCTCATCGCTGAGTCCCATTTTCTTTAAACTCTTTGTCGTGTCCGGGCCGTCAAAGAGGACCACTTTGCCGATTTTCTCCAGTTCTTGATCAGTAAGGCCAGCTACCCCTTGGGCAGAGACAATGGTCCCTAAGGAGTGACCTGTGATGTCCATCGTCGCATTTGGAGCCTTTTCGCGCATCTCAGCGATTTTCGTTTTCATTCCTACTGTTGCTAACTTGGCTTGCGGCGTATGGATATGATTGAGAGCGAACTTAGCATCGTTGTCAACCCAGTCGTTCCAATTTTCTTTACTGATGGCATCACTTCCGCGGATGGTCATATAGGTTTTCGTAGTATCATTAGTCAAGGTAGGCGTATCCGTTAAGTAGTAGGCACTGAAACCAGCTTCATCATCAGTTAAGAGTCCTTTTTGATACCGTTTGTGACGAATATCCTGCCTCATCCCATTCGCATCAGGAACTGGTATCGATGTAACTTTATAAGTATCTCGCAAATCAGGATCCGGCTGCAAGTAGACTCTACCATTATGGGGTAGATGTTTACCTCCAGGGGTGATTTCTTCGTTATAAATTATTTCTTTTGAATAGTCAAACACTCTTGCTTCTATTGAATTATTTTTAGGTGGAAAATTATTGGGACGACCAATATAAGCCGATTGCGCTAAATCCGCATAAAAATTATCAAAGGTTTTTAAATTACTGTTAGTCATAAATCTCCCATACGTTGCCTTTCAAAACTCTTATCGGTTGCATTTCAGAAATTTTCTTAATATTGGGAATACTATTGCTATTATATTCTATAGGGAAACCAATTGTAAATTCAGTATCCTCATTGTTATTTATTTTTCCATCCAATGTTATAATATATCCCCCACCTTGAGGGGTACCATTTCCTATATTTTCTACTTTCATACTCTCCCAATCAAATTGAACACTTTCGACTTTAGGATTTCTAGACTTTATAAAGTTCGCCATCTCTTCTTCATGGTCTTTCAAATAAGCCAACTGCTTAGCACGTGGGCTCAGAGTTATTCCTCCAAATAGATTTGTTTCTTGTGCCATCCATGCACCTCCTCCGAATACTACAAGGGCTAAAATCAGCCAAAGCAAGGTACGTTTTTTCATCTCTTTCCTCCTATATAGCGGAATCTATGTATATTATATCATGAATGTAAAAAAATACTTTTGGCAAGTATTGTAAGTCTATAGAGAATGGGGGATGGACGAAACTATCCTAATCTTTTGTATTACTATTCGTCAAAACCTCTTCCTCCTACACGTAACGGACCGCTTAATATCATAGAATCAAAAATTACTTTTTCATTTTCAATTTCAAACCTGACACTCCAATCCGACTCTTCTATATTATTAAATTCACCAAATATACTCACAACTTCCCCTCCACCTTGTGGAGTTCCATTTCCAACTTTTTCCCATTTAGTTTCATCCCAAGCAATCTGAACAGATTCAATCTTTGAATTTTTAGACTTTACAAATTTTACAATTTCTTCTTCATGCTCCTTTAAATAAGCCAACTGCTTGGCTCGCGGACTAAGAAATACTCCTCCAAATAGATTTGTTTTCTGCGCCATCCATGCTCCGCCTCCAAAGACTACAAGAGCTAAAACTAGCCAAAGTAAGGTACGCTCTTTCATCTCTTTCCTCCTATATAGTGGAATCTAAGTTTATTATATCATGAATGTAAAAAAACTTTTGGCAAGTATTCAAAGTCAGTGGGGAATGAATGATGTTAAATTTGAGTAAAAAAATTATCAAATTTTTTTAAGTTGCTATTACTCATAAAGATCCCATAAATTTCCTTTCAAAAATTCTTATTGGCTGCATTTGAATAATAACAAGTTTCTCAGGGGTTTCATTTAAATTATGTTTTAGCGGAAATCCTAATGTAAATTGAGTATCCTTATTGTTATTGATTCTACCGTTCAATGTCATCATATAACCCCCACCTTGAGGAGTTCCATTTCCTACCTGACCAACCTTCATACTATCCCAATCAAACTGAACACTTTCGACTTTAGGATTTCTAGACTTTATAAAGTTCTCCATCTCCTCTTCATGTTCCTTCAGATATGCTAACTGCTTAGCTCGCGGGCTTTAGAAATAGATTTGTTTCCTGCGCTAGCCATGCGCCTCCTCCAAATACTACAATGGACAAAACCAGTAAAAATCAAGGCACGTTTTTTTCATATTGATGCTCCTTCAGATATATCATCTCCCTCTTACAATCCAAAAACTCCTTAATTAAAAAAACAAATTACGGATCTATTGTTGCTTTAGAAATAGAAGATTGTCATTAAAACTAGTATAGCATAAAAGCCTCAAACAACCTATTTCACCAATCACTCTTCTTGAAGACTTGTTAATAATTTAACCAGAAGGATTTGAGTTGAATGCAAAGAAACAATAGTGTGAATTGTGCTAAAAATCATCAAAAACACCTCATAGTGTGAATCATGAAGTGCTTGTGAACGTTGATAGTATCGTATTGATTAACGTTTTGAGGCAACTGACTTTGTCAGATTGCAGCCACATTTGTAAGCGACTAAAGTCGCAACAACTGTGTCAATTGCACCAATTTAGTAAGAAAGTATAAAAAAGAACACCCCGAAAGGTGCTCTTTGTAAGTATAGTAATTCTCTCGAATTAACGTTTACTAAATTGTGATGCTTTACGAGCTTTCTTAAGACCTGGTTTGGAAAGTATGAATTTCAGTTGGACTAAAAACAGCGTAATATCAAGACTTTTCTCCGCTTTTATAAAAGCGTTTTTCCAATCAAATTCAACTAATTTTATCTAAATGGTGTGGATTTTACCCCCAAAATTACAGAGAATGGAGCTGATAAACACTAAACGTTCACACCATTAGTTAAATGATTTTTTTCATCATTTTTCTTAGATGATAGAACTTCTAATTTATTTCTTATTCAAGCAAAAACAACCTGCTATAAGTAAGAAAGAGGAAGATACAAGAAAAACACGGCGTAAAAACCGATTCAGTTCATTGTCCTCAATCCTTGTCTGCTTCATTTTTCTTTTTACGAGATCGTTTTTGTGAATCTTTTTTTCAGAGAGTTTTTTGATCAATATACTTGTCAATGTTTTTCATAAAATTCCTTGGTCGCTTCACTATCTAATGTTGGCGAGTTCTGAACTTGATTCACTTTCAATTGAACAGATTGAATACCGTAAGAGGCTTGTTTTTTTGGTGGAGTGTTTCTAATTCTTCTTCTGAAATCGGATCTCCAACAACCGTCAAGACCAATTCATTGTTACTTGACTTGTAGACTTGATTAATAACCGTATAATTGGCGAACTCTTTTTCCTACAAACTGTTTGATCCCTTCTTTTGCGCGCTTGTTCTATTGTCAGAGTAACTGCCGAATAGCTAGCTGGAAGAATCAACAATACAATCAAAGAAATCAAGCCAATTCTCATTTTTAATGCTCAGCTCTTTAAATGAAGTTAAAGGAGATTTTCTCATCAAAATTCTTGTTCCAACAATGTTGGCTAGCATGATAAAGACACAGTTGATCAAGAAAAGATAGAGAGCCCCCAATAAAAATCGTACATTCCCATTAGCTAAACCATAGCCAGCAGTACAGATAGGCGGCATCAAAGCTGTAGCAATGGCTACTCCTGGCACGATATTGTTTGCTTCTTTTTTCCTTGAACCGATCACACCAGCAATCCCACCAGCAATAGCAATGAGAACATCCCAAATGGTTGGAGAGGTTCGTGCGATCAACTCGCTACTTGCATAAGACAAGGGAGAAATCCAGAAATACAGAGTCGAGACAAGCAAACTGACCAACACTTGAGTCAATAAAACCTCTAGAGATTGCTTGATTAAACGCGTATCAAAAATAGCTAAACCGAATCCCAGTCCAACAATCGGTGTCATGAGAGGTGAAATTAACATGGCTCCAATAATAACAGCTGTTGAATTCATATTTAGACCGATAGAGGCAATAAAAATTGCACACATCAAAATCGCTGTATCTCTCAATCGAACATGAAGGTCATCGTATAATTTCTCACGGTATTCCCGTGTTGAATAATTGGCAGTCATTTGTCCTCTCCTCTTTCCTTATTTAAATCGGTATAATAATTAATAATAACAGCTGATAAACAGCCAAAAAATATGAGCCCATAAATCGTCAAGAAGACACTGGTAATCCTTCCAATCAAGGTCACAGCTAGGAGATCCCCGTAGCCGACAGTCGTCGAAGTCACAAAAGCATACCAAAGACCGTCTCCGTAATTTGTGATAGCAGGTTCAACTAGGAAAAGCACGCCTCCTGACCCAAAAACAAAGGTCACAAAACTCAGAGCAAACCGAGTAAAACCCGTAACCTGTATAATATGCCATAACATTTTTAAACGTCTCATTTGTTCTCCTTATTCATACTAGCTCCTGACCGAGCCGTTTTTTCCAATAATCAAAGTGAAGATAGGACATGATCTCCATCAGAGAAAGATAGACAAACTGATAGATCTGATTTAAGCTGATTATCAACTGATATTGTTTGAAAAATGACTGGAAGAAAGACCAGATATGACTGTCTTGAATCAGTCCCTTCTTAACATCAGACAGGATATTAGCTAAAAGCTCCCAAGGACTGAAACGGTAAATCCTTGACATTTATATAGATCCGGTCCACCACATCATTCAGACTGGTATCTTGGATGGCATGAAATTCTCCAAAGAGAACTCCTGCCGCTCCAAGAGTAGAAACAAATTCCACCAAATAATTTCTGAGGAAATTTTCTCAACCTTTTCCCATAATGTGTTTAGTGCCATCCATAACGATCCCAACCAGAAAAAGGAAAGAAAACAAGCAAAGAAATTTTGCCGTAAATCCCAAAAAGCTTGAAGACTTGGTGTCGTTGGTTTTTCTAACTCTAAAATCAAAATGGTCATAATAATTGCTAGAACAGCATCTGTCAATGCAATTAATCTATCTTTCTTCATCAGATTACGTTGCCTTTCATTTTGTAGTATTCTATCTCATCGTATAATATTTATTAATCTTAAATATTGGATAGTCACTTCATATTTTGAGTACAAACAAGATACACTAAAAAGCATGTATCTGTCATATTTTATTTAACTTTAGAAATATTCATCCATCTAATCAATAAATATATCATATTTCACAATAAATGACTACTATCAAAGATACATTTTCTTTCACTTCATCATTTAGTGTTGCTTAGATTTATCAAAAACAACCAAATTTGTATTAATTTCAAGTATCACCTAGTTACAAAAATTTGGGGTGAACAGAAAAAGCATCCCGTATTTTTGATACGAAATGCTTTCAATAAGTTTAAATAAGTTTTAACGTTTACTAAATTGTGATGCTTTACGAGCTTTTTTCAAGCCTGGTTTCTTACGCTCAACTTTACGTGAGTCACGTGTAAGAAGTCCTGCGCGTTTCAATGAATCGCGGAAGTCTGGGTCTACTTGAAGAAGGGCACGAGCGATACCATGACGGATAGCTCCTGATTGACCAGCGTATCCACCACCAACAACGTTAACGAAAACGTCGTATGAACCTACAGTTGAAGTAACTGCGAATGGTTGGTTGATAACAAGACGAAGGTCAGCGTGTGGGATGTACTCTTCAACATCTTTTTTGTTAACAGTGATTTTACCAGTTCCTGGAACAAGGCGAACGCGTGCAACAGCGTTTTTACGACGTCCAGTACCTGCATATTGTGCTTGTGACATACTTTATTGTTCCTTTCCTTAGATAAGTCCTGAAATATCAAGAACTTCTGGTTGTTGTGCAGCGTGAGTGTGCTCAGCTCCAACGAATACTTTCAATTTCATACCTTGAGCTCGGCCAAGAGTATTGTGTGGAAGCATACCTTTAACTGATTTCGATCAAACGTACTGCATTTTTAGAACGAAGTTCACCAGCAGAGATTTGTTTCAATCCACCTGGGTGGTTTGAGTGAGTGTAGTAGATCTTATCAGTTGCTTTTTTACCAGTCAATTTAACTTTTTCAGCATTGATAACGATTACGAAGTCACCTGTATCAGTGTGTGGTGTGAATGTTGGTTTGTTTTTTCCGCGAAGTACGCTAGCAACAACTGCTGAAAGGCGTCCAAGAGGTACATCAGTTGCGTCAACAACGTACCATTTGCGTTCTACTTGGCCTGGTTTAGCCATGAATGTAGTTTTGTTCATGATTTCTCCTATATGAATATCGTTTTTGTTTACAGGGCGGATGTTCCGGTCCGCGGGGTATTTGAAAGGTTCCGGGGCCTTACAAATGGGGTAAACAATACCGTCTACTATCATACCAAATTTCACTACTAAAAGTCAATAGATATGAAAAATATTTTTGCCGATTTCAGTGTTTAACATCTAGAAAAACCTCGCTTTTGCGAGGCTTTCCTATTTATAAGCTAAGGCACGTTTAAAGGTTTTCCAGATTCCCAAATCATCTGTTTGAAGGACTAGACTAGCATACATGCGTCCGATAAAGGCTGTTGCAGTGACTGCAAAAACAACCGTTATGGCAAGCGAAATCCAAGCTTCCAGACCACTGGCATACCCATTTATAGCTCTAAATGGCATAAAGAAGGTCGAGATGAAAGGAATATAGGAACCAATTTTCAGAACTAAATTGTCCCCAGCAGCACCTAGAGAGGTCACACCGACAAATCCTGCTATAATCAAGATCATCAATGGCGACAAGGCCTTTCCTGAATCCTCAGGGCGAGAAACCATAGAGCCTAGGAAGGCTGCTAAAACAACGTACATAAAGAGACTAACCAAGACAAACAATAAGGTATTGAGCGAGAAGGCCTCTCCTAGATGATTTAAAATTCCAGATTGTGCCAAGATAGGGATATCTTTAAAGAGCAGAATAGCAGCCAGCCCACCCACGACGTAAATGCCAATATGAGTCAAAATCACAAGAAGCAGAGCCAGCATGCGAGCGTAGAAATAATGACTTGCTCGGATACTAGAGAAGACCACCTCCATGATTTTGGTTCCTTTCTCGCTAGCCACTTCCTGAGCAGTGACACTAGCATAGGTAATCAAAATCATATAAAGGAAGAAGCCAAGCCCTGCGGCAGCAATGGTTTGAACAATTTTTTTGTTTTCCTTAGATTCATCAATCTTCTCAGTAAAATCAACGGTTTGACTCAGACGTTTTTCCTGTTCTTGAGACAAATTGGCTGCCGAACGATTGAGTTGGTATTGCAGTTCGTTTAACTTATTGGTTACTGCTAGTTTGATGCCTGTTTCAAGAGAAGTTTCACCATGATAGACGGCCTTGAGGACACTGTCCTCTTGGTCAATGGTTAGGTAACCCTTGATTTTCTCATCCTTGATAGCAGCCTGGGCACTGGCTTCATCCTTATAATCAAAGTTGATACCATTGGTACCCTTGAGCCCTTCTTCCACAGATGGCACAGTTGTTACTACTGCTATCTTGCTATTCTTGGCCATAGAAGACCCTTGGAGAAAGCCGATTCCTACAGATAAGGCTAAAAAGAGGAACGGCGAAATCACCATAAAGAAGAAACTCCACGACTTGACATGTCGAAGATAGGTTTCCTTCATTACAACCCACATATTTCTCATACTTCCACCCCTGATTCTAGTTTAAAGATTTCATCGATTGTTGGAGCCTGTTGGTCAAAGGTCGCAATATATTGACCTTGAGTGAGGATTGGGAAGAGTTCTCTTCCAGCGCTCTCATCATCTAGGATCAATTTCCAACTGCCTTGCTTGGTCAAGCTCACCTGTTTGACATGAGGAAGATTTTCCAATTCTTCCTTACTTCGTTCACTTGAAACAAAGAGACGTGTTTTCCCGTATTGATTGCGAACATCCTGAACTGGTCCATGCAAGACCACACGCCCATCACGAATCATCAGAATATCATCGCAAAGTTCCTCAACGTTGGTCATGACATGGTCAGAAAAGATAATGATTGCACCGCGCTCTTTCTCTTTTAAGATGACCTGCTTGAGCAACTCAGTATTGACTGGATCCAAACCACTAAAAGGCTCATCCAAGATAATCAAGTCTGGCTCATGGATTAGGGTGATAATCAGCTGAATTTTCTGCTGATTACCTTTTGAGAGACTCTTGATCTTGTCTGTTAATTTCCCCTTAACTTCTAGTTTTTCCATCCATTGAGGGAGTTTTTCCTTGACTTCCTTAGCATCCATACCTTTTAGAGTCGCCAAGTAGCGAACTTGTTCAAGGACTGTCAACTTGGGCATAAGACTGCGTTCCTCAGGCAGATAACCAATCCGTGCATAGGTTTCCTGACGAATCTCCTGCCCATCCAGACTGATCTCTCCTTGATACTCTAAATTTCAACATACTGTGGAAAATCGTTGTTTTCCCAGCACCATTCTTCCCGACCAAGCCCAGAATCCTTCCTGGACTTGCCTGAAAATCGACACCAAACAAGACTTGCTTGGGACCGAAACTTTTCTCTAGATTTCTTACTTCTAACATTTTCCACCTCCGAGATATGTTGCACTTATTATACTCCTTTTTGATAGCCTTTACAACGATTTATGTCCATTTTATCGGATTATAAGTAGCAAAAGTATCCTATCTCTAATAAATTTTAAGTGCTTCAGTGATAGCTTTAGTATAACTCATTAAAGACTTTCTGAGATGGCTTCCTCCTCAACTATCGCTTTTCTCTTCTGAACTGTCCTTTTGAAACTAAAAATCCACCCCGAAGGATGGATTGATGAGTTAACGTACTTCTGCATTCACTTTTTCTTCGAGTGATGCTTGGATTTTTTCCATATAGCGTGCGACTTCTTCGTCTGTTAAGCTATCTTCTGGATTTTGGAAGGTCAAGCTATAGGCCATTGACTTCATGCCAACTCCCAGTTTTTCGCCTGAGAAGACGTCAAAGAGTTTGATATCTGTCAAACGTTTCACGCCTGCAGCTTGGATAGCGTCTACAACTTCTTGATGAGTGACTTCTGCCTTGAGGAGTAGAGCCATGTCACGACTGACTGCTGGGAATTTAGTGATTTCTACAAATGGAGCAGCTGGTTGAAGGGCAGCTTCGATGCCTGAAAGGTTGAGCTCAGCTACATACGTTTCTGGAATATCGTAGGCCTTGGCAGTGACTGGATGCACTTGGCCAAGGAAACCAAGAACTTGGTCGCCGAGTGAAATCACGGCTGTACGTCCTGGATGGAGACTTGCAATCTCAGCTGTTGCTGTATAAGTCACTTCTAGTCCCAAGCGAGTAAAGAGCGCTTCAAGGATTCCCTTAGCATAGAAGAAATCAACTGGAACTGCTGCTGTTTGGAAGTCTTTTTCTGCAACCAAGCCTGTCAAAGCAAGGGCAAAGCTGTTGATTTCGTTTGGTAGGTCTTCTTTCGGATTGCCTGTTTGTTCAAAGACTTTTCCAATCTCATAAAGAGCCAAGTTTTTGTTCTTACGAGCCACGTTGTAGGCCACTGTATCAAGAATACCTGAGACCATATTTTGACGGAGAACGGAACGGTCCACTGTCATTGGCCACATGAGTTCTGTAAGGTTACTTGGTTGAGCTGTAAACTCAACTGCTTTTTCAGGAGTTGTCAGAGCGTAGGTGATAATTTCTGTCAAACCTGCTCCTTCAGCGATGGTACGAACTTGGCGACGCAATTTTTGTGTCGCAGTCAATTCACCAGCTGTACCGTCATCTTTTGGAAGACTAGTTGGCAAGCGATCATAACCATAGATACGGGCGATTTCTTCAAAGAGGTCAGCTTCGATAGTGATATCCCAACGACGACGGGGTACGCTGACTGTAAAGCTTTCTGCATTGCCAGAAAGGCCAAAGCCAAGACGACGGAAGACATCTTCCACATCAGCATAGGAAAGCTCCGTACCAAGGACGCGGTTAACGTCTGCAAGGGTTGAAGAAACTTCCACATCTGAAGTGTCAAGCTCCCCCGCTGAAACGATGCCCTTACGCACCGTCGCACCTGCAAGATCAGCAATCATGCTAGCCGCCGCATCAAGGGCTTCATTAACAGTTGCCACATTGATGCCTTTTTCAAAGCGAGAAGACGACTCAGAACGAAGGTTGAGGTGTCCGCTAGTCTTGCGGATCGATTTGCCATTGAAAACAGCTGCTTCAAGGACAACACGACTAGAATTTTCAGAGATTTCTGTTGCTTGACCACCCATGACACCTGCAAGGGCTACTGGCTTGTCTGCGACAGTGATGACTAAGTCATTTGCTTCCAAGTCACGCTCTTCACCGTCCAAGGTCACCAATTTTTCACCAGCACGCGCTTCACGCACACGGATGTCGGTCCCTTCAAAAGTATCCAAGTCAAAGGCATGCATCGGTTGACCAAAGTAAAGCAGGATGTAGTTGGTTACGTCTACGACATTGTTAATTGGACGGATACCTTCGTTCATAAGGAGGTTTTGCAACCATTGTGGACTTGGTGCGATGGTCACATTATCCAAGATACGGGCCGCATAGTAAGGCGCCTTGTCTGTCTCAATGCCAACAGAAAGGGCGTCTGCTGCAGCTTCATTTGTTTCTGTTAAACTGAATTCTTAAAGTTGACTGCATTGTCATAGATGGCTGCCACTTCATGAGCCACCCCACGCATAGATAGAGCGTCTGCACGGTTTGGTGTGATAGAAAGTTCGATGATTTCATCATCTAAGTCTAGATATGAGAAGACTTCCTCACCTGGTACTGCATCTTGAGGCAAGATTTGAATACCATCTGCGAATTCCTTCGGTACGACCGAGTCAGAAATTCCCAGTTCACCAAGTGAACAGATCATTCCAAGTGACTCCAAACCACGGATTTTCCCTTTTTTGATTTTGTAATTGTCCGCGATACGAGCTCCTGGAAGAGCTACCATGACCTTGATTCCAGCACGTACATTCGGTGCACCACAAACGATCTGACGGGCTTCTTCTTCGCCAACGTTAACCTGACAGACATGCAAGTGTGTTTCTGGCACATCTTCGCAAGACAAGACCTCACCGACGACAATTTTTGAGAGACCGGCAGCCGGTGATTCGACACCTTCGACCTCAATCCCTGTAGTTGACATTTTCTCAGCCAACTCTTGTGATGGCACATCAATGTCCACCAATTCTTTTAACCATTTATAAGATACAAGCATAATTCTGATTGTAAGATCTCACCGAATAAGACCTTTTCAATTCCTTTCTTTTTCTTCGAGTCAGTCCTCACCATTCTCATCAAGAGAAAATAACTAGGACTGTATAGGACTGTGTTTTAGGTTTCAATCTTATTTAAACTGTTCTGAGAAGCGGACATCTCCTTGATAGAATCCGCGGATATCGTTGATTCCGTAACGGAGCATAGCGACACGCTCTTGTCCAAGACCAAAGGCAAAGCCAGAGTAAACAGTCGCATCGATTCCACTCATTTCAAGGACACGTGGGTGAACCATACCGGCACCCATAATCTCAATCCAACCTGTTTTCTTACATACGTTACAGCCTTCTCCACCACACTTGAAGCAAGAAACATCCACTTCAACAGATGGCTCTGTGAATGGGAAATACGATGGACGCAAACGAATTTGGCGCTCTTCACCAAACATTTTTTGCACAATCAACTGAAGGGTTCCTTGAAGATCTGCCATAGAGATGTTTTTCCCAACAACCAAGCCTTCGATTTGGTGGAATTGGTGACTGTGGGTCGCATCGTCCGTGTCACGACGGAACACACGCCCTGGTGAGATCATTTTCAAAGGACCTTTTGAAAAATCATGAGCATCCATCGCACGCGCCTGAACTGGAGACGTGTGAGTACGAAGCAAGATTTCTTCTGTGATGTAGAAAGTATCCTGCATATCGCGAGCTGGGTGATCTTTTGGAAGGTTCATACGCTCGAAGTTGTAGTAGTCTTGCTCCACTTCAAAACCATCCACGACTTGGTAACCCATCCCAATGAAAATATCTTCGATTTCTTCACTGGTTTGTGTCAAAACGTGACGGTGACCAGTCGCAACTGGGCGACCTGGAAGTGTCACATCGATGCTCTCACTTGCTAGTTGAGCTTCTACTTTCTTTTCTTCCAAGAGCTTAGCTGTTTCTTCAAAAGCAGCTGTCAAGACATCACGCGCTTCATTGACGTGTTTCCCGATGATTGGACGCATATCAGCAGAGACATCTTTCATCCCTTTGAGGATTTCAGTAAGCGACCCTTTTTTACCAAGGACAGAGACACGCAAGTCCTGCATCTCTTTTTCATTTTCAGCAGTAATCTGCTTCAAGCTAGCCAGCGTTTCTTCGCGAAGCGCTTTTAATTGTTCTTCAATAGTTGACATAATTCCTCCATCAGTCCCTCGTAGATAAAAAGAAAACCACATGCCAAAAACTCCACTCGGAGCGTTGACACGCGGTACCATCCGTTTTCATCTGACAAGTCAGACCTTCATTTCTAAATCCATGCGCAAGTGAATTCACCCAGCTTTCATATAGAGAACTTGCAGTCACGGCTCTCCTCCCTGATATACTTCCCTTGAGTTACTAGTCTTGCGGATTCCTATTCAATTACTACTTAGTTTATCAGATTTTTAGTTAAAAAACAAGTTAGATTAGACTAATTTCAATATAAAAAGGAACAAGACACAATGCATTACCTATTTGTAGGATCTGTTTCACCTGCTTTCCTTTTTCAATAAAAAGAGTTGCTGCTTGATTAAAACCATCACACCAGTTATACCATTTTTGCTTCATACTCATCTTGAGATACGATATGATTTTTTAAATCCAGAACAGAGTAAATCTTTCTTTCCTCACAAGCTTGCGCATAGAGATAATACAGTTCATCGCCACCATCTCTATCCCACTTAGCAGAAATCGTATCCCTACCTGCCAATAAAGCCTGATAAGCCCCTGTGATGCCCGTCTGTAATCAACAAGCAGTCTCCGAATGCAAGAACACTGATTGGAGCAACATTGATTATTTCTACCGACTGATAAAGCATCTGGATATCTTGTAACTTCTTTTTCTGATAAGTATAGTTGAGTCGGATGGAGATCTGTTATATTGACTTTCATTTCTTTTTCCTCAAAGGAATTTGATGCTCACTTCTGCTTGCCTTTAAATCGCCATTGGAAGCGAAGCTTGTCATAGAAAGGAAATTCGATAAACAAGACTCCCAAGCCCACACAGAAACTGGCAAGAACATCTGATGGGTAGTGAACTCCCAGATAGACCCGAGATAGCAACACACTGACTAGGTAGAAGCCAAGGACGATTTGCACAATTTTTTTCCAAACCGGATCTTTAATCCGTTGACTGAGAATGACAATCAAAGTCCCTACCATCAGAGTCACTGCCAGAGAATGGCCACTTGGAAAAGAAAATCCCCCTCTCCTCTACAAAGTGTAAAATAGCTGGCCGTGGGCGCTGGTAGATATTTTTAAAGGTCACGATTAAAAGACCGGCTAAGGCTAGATTACCCGCCATGAAGTAGCTTTCTATCTTCCACTGCTTACGATAAAAGATAAAGGCTGCAATGGCAACCCAGGTAATGATTACTGGGATATCAATCAAATGCGTAAGGGCTCGGAACAGAACTGTCAAATAATCTGGCAAGTCCCCACGAAGAACAGTCTGAAGCGGTTGATCAAAACCGACCAGCGTTTCGGGGTAAAACTTGACCATATAGCCAAGAAGGACGAAAAGTAAAAGGGCAAAACTGCCCTTCATTAAAAATGTTTGTTTATCTCTCATAATATTTTAAGGTTGGTTTCAAGAGGACGTATAACAACCAGAATGAAACGGAAAAGATTACACCCTCAATCAAGTTGAAAGGTAATACCATGGTCATCAAGTAGTTAGAAAGTCCTATAATTTCTCTAATATCAAAGTTGGCAAACTGCGCGTATAAAGGAACCGCATAGACATAGTTGAGAACCAACATGGCAGAAGTCAATCCAATAGTTCCCGCTAGAGATGCCAGTAGAAAACGAAGAGTGCTACGTTCCTTTTTCCAAATCAAACCAAAAGCGATAACAAAAACTCCCAAGGCTACGATATTCATTGGCAACCCAATGTAAGTGTTCACTCCTTGGCTATTCAGAAGCAACTTCAAGAGTGATCGTAGCAAGAGAATCCCGAGAGCAGCAGGCAAATCCATCACTACCAAGCCCACAAGGACTGGCAAGATACTAAACTCGATCTTGAGGAAGGTCGCCGCTGGCAAGAGCGGAAAGTCAAAGTACATCAGCACAAATGAAATGGCTGATAAAATCGCAATGGTCGAAATTCGACGTGTGTTTGTCATAACAGGTTCCTCCAATTTTCTATAAAATCAGAAGAAGTTGGAAAGGATCCCTCTATCTATTCTCACTTTTTATATTCCAAAAGCTTCCCCTCACTCTTTTGAGCAAGCGGTTGCAATTCATCTATAAACTCATTAGAACAGACAAAGCCATTCTTTCGTCTTCTCCCATCCAGACTATACTGTCGGTTGTGGAATCGCACCACATCAGCTTGCGCTCGCGGACTTCTTTAACTAAGATATTTTGGATTAATCTAGGCGTCGCAGTCGAAGATAATACTTGAGTATATCGAGACAAGACAACGAAGAGTAAGCCAGAATAGCTAGTTAAAGTCACCGCCGGTCGGGAATCACACCCAGCCCTGAAGACCCTTTTAATCATAATCAAAAAAACGCTTGCAAGTGCAAGCATTTTGATTATTTCAATTTATCTGCTTCATAGGTGTGAACAAGCTCAAGACCTGCAAAGTTCTGCTGGCGGAGGGCTTCATAAACAATCATGCATACGGTATTCGAAACATTGAGGCTGCGAACGTGTTCATCGTTCATAGGAATACGGAGAGCCTTCTCAGGATGGTCTCGCATAAAGTCCTCGGGCAAGCCCTTGTCTTCACGTCCAAAGAGAAAATAATGGTCTTCGTCAGTCGATAAATCCACCTCAGAATACACTTTCTCAGCAAATTTCGAAATCAGATAGACTTGTCCTTTCATCTGAGACATGAAATCTTCCAAGCTGTCATAAAAATAAATCTCAAGCTTATCCCAGTAATCCAAACCAGCCCGCTTCATCTTTCGGTCGTCAATGGGAAAGCCCATTGGTTTAATGATGTGGAGGGGAGAATTGGTCGCAGCGCAAGTACGCGCAATGTTACCTGTATTTTGTGGAATCTGAGGCTCGAATAATACAATGTGATTTGTCATGACGGGTTTCCTTTTATCATTGCAAAAAAATAGCCACACTGCCCGGAGTCAAGCTCAGCAAACAGCGTGGTTAAGGCATCGTTAACTTACCTCACAACAGGTTTGAAGTAAATCAGCGAAACTACTTCCTTAGTATAACACTTTCAGAATCATTGTCAATAGAAATGACTTGATTTTTTTACTTTTTTTAATGATATTTTCATGTTTGGTCATTCCCTTTCTGAAAAGGGATAGTAAGAGAGTAATATCACTCCAAATCGGAGACATCGTTATAGAAATTAAGCAAATGTATCTTCAAAACGTGAAAAAGGCCTTTCTTCCCTTAAAAATCGCCTTAGCAAGTGCATTTTTTGCTAAAAAAGGGTATGATAGTTACATCATGAAAAAGTAGGTTTTTTATATGAAAATTGTCCTTGTTGGTGGAGGGAAAGTTGGTTTCGCCCTCTGTCGTTCACTGGTTGCAGAAAACCATGACGTTGTCCTCATCGAACAAGATGAGGCTGTCCTCAATCACATTGTCAGTCGCTATGATATCATAGGTCTCCTTGGAAATGGTGCTGACTTTGCCATCTTGGAGCAAGCCAGTGTTCAAGAGTGCGATATCTTTATTGCTCTAACCGAACACGATGAAGTGAATATGATTTCAGCGGTACTTGCTAAAAAAATGGGCGCTAAAGAAACCATCGTTCGGGTACGAAATCCTGAATACTCCAATGCCTATTTTAAAGAGAAAAATATTCTTGGATTTTCACTTATTGTTAATCCAGAACTCCTAGCAGCGCGTGCTATCTCAAATATCATTGATTTCCCTAACGCCCTCTCTGTCGAACGATTTGCTGGAGGGCGGGTCAGTCTCATGGAGTTTGTTGTCAAGGATTCTAGCGGTCTTTGTCAAATGCCAATCTCAGACTTCCGTAAAAAGTTTGGTAATGTTATCGTCTGTGCTATGGAGAGAGATCATCAACTGATGATTCCAAGCGGTGATGTTATTATCCAAGACAAGGATAGGATTTGTTACAGGAAATCGCGTAGATATGATGCTTTTCCATAACTATTTTAAATCTCGTGCAGTGAAAAGCTTGCTTATCGTTGGAGCTGGAAAGATCGCTTATTATCTACTCGGCATTTTAAAAGACAGTCGCATTGATACCAAGGTCATCGAGATCAATCCTGAAAGAGCTCGTTTCTTCAGTGAAAAGTTCCCCAATCTCTATATTGTCCAAGGAGATGGAACTGCAAAAGACATTTTGCTGGAAGAAAGTGCTCCCCACTATGATGCAGTCGCAACCTTGACTGGGGTTGATGAGGAAAATATCATCACCTCAATGTTTCTTGACCGAGTTGGTGTCCATAAGAATATCACCAAGGTCAACCGAACAAGCCTTCTAGAGATTATCCACGCGCCTGATTTTTCGAGTATCATCACACCAAAAAGCATCGCAGTGGATACCATTATGCACTTTATCCGTGGTCGAGTAAACGCTCAGTATTCAGACCTTCAAGCCATGCACCATCTCGCAAACGGTCAAATTGAAACTCTCCAATTCCAAATCAAGGAAGCTAATAAAATGACTGCCAAACCTCTATCACAGTTGAAATTGAAAAAAGGGGTTCTCATCGCAGCCATTATCCGAAAAGGAAAAACAATCTTCCCTACTGGAGAGGATATGCTTGAGGTGGGAGACAAGTTACTCGTGACGACCTTATTGCCAAACATCACCAAAATTTATGATTTGATTGAGAGGTAAAAAATGAATAAAAGTATGATTCGTTACCTCCTCTCAAAACTACTCTTGATTGAGGCTGTTCTTCTCCTAGTCCCTGTTAGTGTAGCGATCTATTACCAAGAATCCAGTCAAGTATTTATCGCTCTCTTTTCTACGATTGGAATTTAGTCCTTCTCGGTGGTCTAGGCGTTTTACGGAAACCGAAAAATCAACGGATTTATGCCAAGGAAGGGGTCTTAATTGTTGCCCTCTGTTGGATTCTCTGGTCTTTCTTTGGTGGCCTCCCCTTTGTCTTTTCAGGACAAATCCCCAGCGTCATCGATGCCTTCTTTGAAATCAGTTCTGGATTTACGACTACAGGAGCAACTATCTTGAACGATGTTTCCGTTCTCACTCGTTCCCTCCTCTTCTGGCGAAGTTTCACCCACTTGATCGGAGGGATGGGGGTACTCGTCTTTGCACTTGCCATTATGGACAATGCCAAGAATAGTCACTTGGAGGTGATGAAGGCTGAGGTCCCTGGACCTGTCTTTGGCAAGGTCGTATCCAAACTAAAAAACACTGCCCAGATTCTCTATCTGCTTTATCTGGCTCTCTTCTCCCTTTTTGTGGTTATCTACTATCTAGCAGGCATGCCTCTCTATGATAGTTTTGTCATCGCTATGGGAACAGCAGGAACTGGGGGCTTTACCGTCTATAACGACGGAATTGCCCACTATGGTAGCTCACTCATCACCTATCTAGTTAGTATCGGAGTTCTGGTTTTTGGGGTTAACTTCAATCTCTACTACTACCTCATGCTCCGTCGGGTTAAGGCTTTCTTTGGAGATGAAGAACTACGAGCATATATCATCATTGTTCTAGTTTCTACCGGCTTGATTACGCTTAATACACTCCACCTCTATCAAGGTGTCTCTAAGAGTGTTGAAATGGCCTTCTTCCAGGTTTCCAATATCATCACGACAACAGGTTTTGGTTACGGAGATATTACCAACTGGCCCCTCTTCTCCCAATTTATCCTCCTCTTCCTCATGGGAATCGGTGGATCAGCTGGCTCAACTGCAGGTGGTCTTAAGGTGATCAGAGGACTTATCCTCTCTAAAATCGCAAAAAATCAGATTTTGTCCACTTTATCCCCTCACCGTGTTTTGACTCTACACGTCAATAAAACTGTGATTGATAAGGATACCCAGCACAAAATTCTTAAATATTTTGCTATCTATATGATGATTATTCTCTCTCTCATCTTTATCGTCAGTCTTGATAGCAATGATTTTCTAGTCGTAACCAGTGCTGTCTTCAGCTGTTTTAACAATATCGGACCTATTCTAGGTACAACCTCGAGTTTTTCCATCTTTAGTCCCATCTCTAAAATCCTCCTCTCCTTTGCAATGATTGCAGGTCGCTTAGAGATTTACCCAATTTTGCTACTCTTTATGAAACGCACTTGGTCTAAACGCTAATGATAATACAATTCCCCTTTTACAAGCCAGTAGAAGGGGAATTTTTCTATTAAAAATGAGAAGACCTTTCGGTCCTCTCCTAATTTGTTTATTCTTTAAGAGCTTTCTTGTAACGAGCAAGTTCTGCTTGGTTAGCCCAAACGTAGTGACCTGGACGAATTTCTACCATAGATGGCTTGTCTGTCTCATAGTCATGTTGGTCAGGATCGTAAACTTTCAAAACCTTCTTGCGTTCCAAGATTGGATCTGGAATCGGTACAGCAGATAGAAGTGCTTGAGTGTATGGGTGGACAGGATTGTTAAACAACTCCTCTGTCTCCGCCACTTCGACGATAACTCCCTTATAGATAACCGCGATACGATCTGAGATAAAGCGAACAACTGACAAGTCATGCGCGATGAAGAGATAAGTCAAGCCCAACTCTTTTTGGAACTTCTTGAGCAAGTTCAAGACTTGCGCACGCACTGATACGTCCAAGGCTGAAATTGGCTCATCCGCAATAACGAAATCAGGTTCCATCACAAGGGCACGGGCAATCCCGATACGCTGGCGTTGACCACCAGAAAACTCGTGTGGATAACGGGTCAAGTGTTCTTTCAAAAGTCCAACTTCATGAATCATCTTTTGAACTTTTTCTTTTCTATCTTCTTCGTCTTTGAACAAGTGGTAGTTGTAAAGACCTTCAGAGATGATATAGTCAACTGTTGCACGCTCATTCAAGCTCGCTGCAGGGTCCTGGAAAATCATCTGGATGCGACGGATCAAGTCTGATGATTCCTTATGAGATTTTTTCCCATTAATCTTATGACCATCAAAGATGATCTCACCTTTACTAGTATTATTTAGACCAATAATGGCACGACCAATCGTTGTTTTCCCGCTACCAGACTCACCAACAAGAGAGAAGGTTTCTCCCTTGTTGATAAAGAAGTTGGCGTTTTTAACCGCAACAAACTTCTTACTTCCTTCACCGAAGGAAATTTCTAAATCTTTAATTTCTACTAATTTTTCAGACATTTCCTTCCTCCTAGTCTTCTAGATGAGCAAAGCCCATTTTATCACGAATCTTGTCATGCAAATCTGCAATGACTCCAGGTTTTTCAACTTTAGGAGCATTCTCATGAAGCAACCAAGTCTTAGCCCAGTGGGTATCAGTGACTGAAAACTGAGGTGCTTTCTGTTCAAAGTCAATTTGCATCGCATAATCTGACCGAAGGGCAAAGGCATCACCTTTCAACTCAGTATAAAGAGACGGTGGTGTTCCTGGGATAGAGTACAATTCCCCTTTATCATCAGCAAGCTGAGGCAAGCTAGACAAGAGACTCCAAGTATATGGATGACGTGGATCGTAGAAGACTTCCTCAACAGTTCCGTATTCTACAATTTCACCAGCATACATAACCGCTACCTTATCGGCAATACTTGCTACCACACCAAGGTCATGGGTGATAAAGATAATGGTAAAGTGGTACTCATTTTGCAAGGTTTTAAGCAAATCAATGATTTGCGCTTGAATGGTAACGTCAAGGGCCGTTGTTGGCTCGTCACAGATCAAGATATCTGGACGACAGGCAAGGGCAATCGCAATAACGATACGTTGGCGCATCCCTCCAGAATATTGGAAAGGATACTCTTCAAAACGTTTCAGCATCTGGGATTCCGACCTTGTTCATATAGTCGATTGCCATCTCTTTGGCTTCCTTAGCTGTTTTCCCTTGGTGTTTAATGATAACTTCAGTGATTTGGCTACCGATTGTATTGATTGGGTCCAAACTTGTCATAGGGTCTTGGAAGATAGTCGCAATTTTAGCACCACGAATCTTCTCCCATTCCTTGTTAGAAGTTAGAGCGGTCAAGTCTTGTCCACGATAGTCGATGCTTCCTTGGGCAATACGTCCATTGTCTTCTAACATCCCTGTAAAGGTTTTTGTTAAAACAGATTTACCAGAACCGGACTCACCTACCAAGGCCAGAACTTCTCCTTCAATCAAGTCTAGAGAAACTCCTCGGATAGCCGTCAGAACTTTGTCACGAACGTCAAATTCCACGACAATATCACGAGCAGTCAAAATTACATCTTTTCCTTTTATCATGTCTACTCCTATCTATGTGTACGTGGATCACTAGCATCCGCTAGGTTTTGACCAACAACGAAAAGAGATAGGGATACCAAGATCAAGGTTGTCAACGGAATCCAGAATAAGTAAGCGTTGGTCGTAACGTTTTGTGAGTAATCTGAGATCAAACGTCCCAAACTTGGCACTGTTACAGGCAATCCCAATCCAAAGAAGGAAAGGAAGGCTTCATAAGAGATGAAGCTTGGCAACATCAAGGTCATTGTAGAAACAATAACAGATACCAATTGTGGCATGATGTTTTTAACGATGATTTTAAAGGTTGGCGTTCCAAGTGTTTGAGAAGCAAGGTTGTATTCCAAGTCACGGTAACGCATGATTTGGATACGAATCATATAAGCAATCCCAATCCAAGTTGTCACACTCATGGCAAAAATCAGATTCCAAAAACCAGCACCGATTGAGTAAGTCAAGACAATGACAATCAAGAGAGATGGAATGTTTGAAATAATGTTATAAACTTCCATCATGACGCGGTCAACGGATTTTGAAATTCCCCAAATCCCACCAACAATAACCCCGATCACAAGGTTGATAAAAGTGGCAATTACAGAGATAAGAATTGAATTACGCGCACCAAACCAAACCCCATCAAACAAGGATTTACCATTGCTATCTGTACCAAACCAATGTTCAGCATTGGGCTTGATAAAACGAGCAGAGAAGTCATTGACCTTACTTACATCGTTGAAGTCAAAATCTGAGAACATTGGGTAAATAAAGCTCATCAAGATAATGGCAACCAAAATTCCTAGCATAAAGACGGTTGATTTTTTCTTTAGAAATTGTCTAAATACAGAACCCCAGTATGAATAGGCAGGAGCATCAATTGTTTCAGAGGCAAAATCGTCACGTTTTACGAACTGAAATTTTTCTTTATCGATTGTTGACATTATTTGCCTCCTTTCTCTGTCAATTTAATACGTGGGTCAAGCATGGTCATCCAGATATCACCTACAAAGAGTGAGAAGATAGAAATACATGTGAAGATGAAGACAAGACCAACTACCATTGAGTTGTTTGATGCCTTAACAGAGTCAATCAACATTTTACCCATACCTGGGAAAGCGAAGACCGTTTCTGTCAATGTTGCACCACCGATAACTCCGATTACGGCACCAGGAATACCTGAAACCAAAGGAACCATGGCATTTTTAAAGATGTGTTTATTTGAAATTTCTTTTTCAGACAAACCTTTGGCACGAGCAAAACGTACGAAGTCCTGAGATTGCAAGTCGATCATGTAACGACGAATCCAGATAGCTGTACTTGGTGCACCCAGCAAACCTAGAATGACTGCTGGCAAGACATATGAACGCCAGTCCCCTGCTCCCAAGATAGGAAATGAATCTGGCAGACCGATAGATGATCCAATCAAGCGCACGATATAAACCAAGGCAATCGTTGGAAGGGCAAGCAAGAAGGTTAGAGCACCTGTCGAGAAGCTATCAATCCAAGTATTCTTGTGGCGAGCCATAGCAGATCCAAGTGGAATCGCAATCGCATACGAAATAATCAAACCAATCAAACCAGCAACCGCTGAGCTTGCAATCATTGAAGGATATTGATAATTGCTTTCTGTAGCTGTATATGGATCGTCTTTACCATAGTTGGCTACTTCACGCGCATCTGCTTGACTTGGAGATTTGTAAGTACGAGAGTAAATATCTACAGATGAAGTCTTTTTACCTGTAGGGAATTGAACTTCTGATGTCTTAGTTTGTCCCTGACCTTGTGTGATAACTTGAAGCACTGGTGTGTTTGCATAAGTTGGGTAAGAATCTCCCAAGTTAATGTTCACAAAGTTTTGGTGTACAAATGGGAATTGATTGTTGAAATACAAAAGGTATTTGTGTTTTGTACCTGAACCAACCAATGACCAACCGATAGCAGGGTCATTTTCAAAACGAAGATAACGTTGCAAGTTTGGATTTTCAGGGTCTTGAATTTTGTTTGGATGATCAATATCAATCAAGTTCGCATAGAATTTGAAAACACGTTCAAAAATCGGAATTTCACGCGTAGCATAGAATTGACCACTTTCTGAGAACACACCGAGTGTCCAACCATTTCCTAGTTGGTTGATGTATTTTTCGTAGATTGCCTTATTGGTATCATTGGCATCCACTGTTACAGATGAGTCCATTGTGCTCGCTCTTTCTTGCAACTCTTTGGTATCGTAGTACTCGATATAGCCCATCCGTTCATAAACGGTATTTTCATAATTATCCCGCTTGTCCGGCGTCGTTGCAATCTTGTTATAGTTGGTATCCTGCTTGAAAATCAATTTTCGAGGAACCATCGTATAGATAATTGTGTAGGTCAAGGTTGTCACCAAGAAAATGGACAACAATGAACGTAATACACGCATAAAAATATATTTCTTCATATCGTTTCCTTTTTAAAATCCCTAAAAAGAACCTTCTCCTCATGGAGAGAAAGTTCTCTTGAGAGTTATTTATTTAACGTGATTAGCCAATTCTTTTTTTGAACTTTTTTTCGTTTGATTCTTTTTTCTCTTTGAGCCATTTTTCACGAGCTTGTTCATAGTCAGCTTTTGTTACAACCTTGTCTTGTAACTGAATATACTTGAAGTATACGTCTGAGCCCTTATCTCCAGATTGGCTGTATGATGCTGTGAATGGTACAACACGAGAAATGAATGGTGCAGCACCAGTTGATGACATAGCTGGCAAGATGAGTGAGCTATCTGTCAACCAAGCTTGAGCAGCCGCGTATTTTTCATAACGAACATTCAAGTCGTTGGTTTCTTTAGCAGCTTCATCAACTAGCTTATCGTATTCTTTCAAACCAACTTGAGCTGCTGCAGCATTATCTGCACCTTCGTAACCCATGTATGTTTTTGTTTGTTCAGCATTCGTTGTCTTCAAGATATCAAGGTAAGTTGATGGATCTTCATAGTCAGGGTTCCATCCAACGGCACCTGAGAGATCCCAGTCTTCTGCTGCTGCATTCGCCGCATAGTAGGTAATATTATTAAACTCATCTTTAGAAACTTGTTGGATATCGATGACTACATTGCCCTCTCCAAGCACTGTTTCAACGGATTGTTTGAAGGATTGAATACGTGCGATATAGTTTTTAGCTGTTTGGTCTACTGGAACATCCAAATGGATAGGGAATTTTACACCTTCTGCTTCCAATGCTGTTTTGGCTTTGGCAAATTCAGCTTTAGCTTTATCGGCGTTGAAGAGTCCATCTTGACCATCCGCAAAGTTTACATTCTTCCACTCATCACCGTAAGCAGCCATCTTTTTCAGTTACCAAGTCACCAAAAGTTTTTTTCACCTGCAGAGACAAAGTCAGGTTTTTACAAAGAGGTTACGAACGGCACGAGGAGCACCTTCTTTACCATTTACTTGAGCTGAATAAGACGTACGGTCAAAGGCAAAGTTCAAGGCTTGACGGAAGTCCTTGTTAAGAAGGGCTTTCTTAGTAGAAGTCTTCTCTTCGTCAGTTGTCTTAGAAGTGTATTTGTAACCTTGGCGGTCAATATTCACACCCAAACCACCAATACCAGGTCCTGATGGGGTGTAGAAGATATTTTCCTTGTAGGTTTCTTCTACTTTAGAGTAGTTTGAACTTGTTGGGATAAAGACGGGCATAGCTATAAGCTCCACTTGTAAAGTTACGTTCAATTGACTCTTGGTCTGAACCATCATAGTAAGCAAGGGTTACTTTATCAATGTGAACATTATCTTTGTCCCAGTAATTTTCATTCTTAGCGAACTCAATAGAAGACTTAGCAGTCAAACCTTTCAGTAAGAATGGTCCATTGTAAAGCAATGATGTAGGGTCAGTCGCTTTAGCAAAGTCAGATCCTTTTGATTTTTCAAATTCTTCGTTCAATGGCCAGAAGATTGCGTAGGCCATCTTAGAGTTCCAGTATGGTTCTGGTTGGTTCAAAGTATACTCAAGAGTATAATCATCAACTGCTTTCACACCTACTGAAGAAAAGTCTTTTTAGACATTACTGCTAAATAATCAGACAATCCTTTTAACAGAATTTTTCTGCTAGGTAAATTGCTTTCTGATTTTTTTATCAGCTGCGTGTTTCAAGCCATTTACAAAGTCTTTGGCTGTTACTTCAGCATACTCTTCACCATCTGATGTCATCCATTTAACACCTTTTACGAATCTTGTAGGTATAAGTCAAACTGTCTTTTTGAAACGGACCAGTCTTCTGCAACTGCAGGGACTAGATTCCCATACTTGTCGTTTGTGAAGAGACCATCGATACCATTTGAAGTGGCAATCTTAGTACTTTGTTTCCTGAAATGAGGTAATCCAAAGTTTCTGGGTCAGCTGAAATAAAACATAGCCATAATTTTTTTGGCGCTGTTGAATCAGATGATTTTTGAAGAACCGCAAGCAGCTAGTACTCCTGCTGCTAATAAAGCAACTCCTGCTGCAACAAATACTCTACTTTTTCATGTTTTTTTAACTCCTCTTGAAAAAAATTTAGGCTTATTGGAAATTATAACATATATTTTTTAAAAAGTAAACGAATTTTTCAGAATATTTAGGCGCATTTCCTCAAAAAAACTTCTATTTGTCAAAATTTCTACATCTTTGTTTGTTATCTCAAGTGATTAGATGGCAATTTTGACCGCCTGTAGAGACGTGATTCTCAGACTTTCTCTCACTTCTAAAGTCTATCATCAAAAAGGGAAAAAGTTTTCTTAAATTGGATTTTAGAATAAGAAACTATTGACGGGAAATGATTTTCAAGGTATAATAATAAACGTTGAGGCGGTATAGCCAAGTGGTAAGGCACGGCTCTGCAAAAGCTTGATCGTCGGTTCAAATCCGTCTACCGCCTTATAGTAAACCAAAAGACTCCTCGTGAGTCTTTTTTCTTATAAATGGGAGCTTGAGCACCTGATGGTGACTCAAGCTCCTTTATTCTGTTTCTTCTTCATTTTCTATTTCAGTGATTTGAACTTTTACCTTGGTAACACGTCCGTTTTTCACCTTGTCGTTGGTCAGGACGACTTGCTTGTTTTGACTGACCAGTTGGTAACTGATTTTCTCAGTGGTTGGAATCGTTCCAACACCCGTCAAATAATAACCGGCGATGGTATCCACATCATCGCTTTCTAGTTCGACACCAAAGTAGTTATTGAAGTCGTTAAGATTCATGGTTCCCTGTGCAATATAGGTGTCCTCACCGATTTGATGGACTTCAATTTCTGCTCGGTCTGTCTCGTCGTCGATTTCTCCGACAATCTCCTCCAGCAGGTCCTCCAGTGTGACCAGACCAGCCATACCACCATATTCATCTAGCAAAATGGCCATCTGTCTTTGGGTATTTCGCAGTTCTTTTAGCAAGTCATCCACAAAAATAGTTTCAGGGACAAAGAGTGGATCTTGTAAGATCCTCTTCCAGACAATATTGTCAAAACCATCCACAAAGGCCGCATTAAGAAGACTCTTGGTGTGAATAATCCCAATCACATTGTCCTTATCCCCATCATAAACAGGGATACGTGAGAAATTTTGCTTTAGAATACTTTGGATAATCGTTTGACTGTCATCCTGAATATCTACCATAAAGGCATCTGTACGAGGCACCATTAGCTCACGAGCCATTAGTTCATCTAGAGAAAAGATCCCCTGTAGCATTTCAATTTCATCTGCATCCAGTGTTTCTTCGCTCTTAGTCAACATGTACTCAATTTCATCTCGAGTCATTTTTTCATCCGCATCATCAAAGGTCATTGGCGTCACACGGCTCAATAGATTAGTTGAAGCTGACAGAAGCCAGACAAAGGGACTTACAATCTTTCCAAGACCAATAATAATTGGTGCTGTTCGAATTGCCAAAGCGTCTTTCAGATTGAGGGCAATCCGTTTAGGATAGAGTTCCCCAAAAACAATAGAAATATAGGTCAAAAACGCTAAAGATAGAAAACTTGCAATAGCGTAAGCTGTTTCACTATTTCCCATCCAAGATGCGATTTCGCGTCCTAGAGTTTCTGCTAAACTGGCCCCTGACAAGATGGTAATTAACGTGATACCAACTTGAATTGTTGATAAAAAGTGGTTAGGATTTTCAAGTACCTTTAACAAACGAATGTAACGTTTGTCTCCCTCTTCTGCCTTTTGCTCCACTCGGGAACGGTTTAGTGACACCATCGCCATTTCAGTGGCTGAGAAAAAAGCATTTAACAAGGTCAAGATAAATAACAATACAAACTGTAGCAACAAATTCTGACTGCTCGGGTCTTCCATAGTCCTTCTCCTAAAATAGTATCTTGTGTTCCATTATATCATAAAATCCCTCAGGATTCACATTATTTTTCATTTAAAGAACAACTCCCCTGCCTCTAGAAGACAAAGGAGCTGTTTTTTATTGTATCTATTGTTTCTAATCCGTCACTGTTACTTGCCCTGTTCGGTAATCAAGCTGGATTCCCTTTTGAACATTGGGGATTAGGACATTGAATTCCAATTCGCCATCTGAAGACTTGGCTTCGATTTGTGAAGCAGATGGAACTAGGTCCTCATTTGTCGCATAGTGGAGCGTCACCCGATAACGGACTCTCTTGTTTTGGTCCAAGGCTTTTCTGACCAAACTCTCATAGTAGTTCTGGCCTGTCGAGTCTTCAGCCTGTGCTTGGTTTGCCCAAGCTGTCTGGACTGCAATGTTCTTGGGATTGCTGGTAGAAGCATCAAAACCATCCAAACCACCTATCAAGGCATAGCCCAGCAGGTGTCCTCTATCAACTGCATGTGTGTAGGCTCCCTTTAGATTCTTGACCTGATGCCATCCTGGTGGCGTCCAAGAGGTAGATCCATTTCCAGTTTCTTCACGATTCTTATACTGCCGAGTCGCTTTGGATAAGATGGCATTGGCAACAGTTGGAACTGTTTCTTTTCCCACTGTCTTTGTTTTATTATCCGCATAGGGTTTGCTAGAAACCTTGGCATCTAGATTGGTTTTATTGCCATTGACAATGAAGGCCCCTGCTCCATTCCACTCGAGCCCCCCCTTGATTTGATTTTTGATTGACTCAGTTAAGACACTTTCAGCTAGCTCCTGACTGGGAGCTTCTGAAGCTTGTTTTTTCTGACTAACCTTGGTTCTAGGGGTGTTTGGCGCTGTCTGCATCTGCTTGATATAGTAGCTTCCAGCAGCCAAGAGTAAGAATATAAGTAACCCGATCAGAGCTTGTCTTGTTTTTGTCCATTTTTCTCCTTATTTCTTTTAGAAAAAGACTGGTCTCCCAGTCTAATTTCCTGTAAATTTGCTAATCAATTCCTGCCACTTTGCTGGAGACAAGATTGCCCATGGATCCTGTCCCTTTCCTAGGATGCCATAACCAACCATCAAGCCGATTCCTAAAGCCAGAAAGCCTAGCAATAGTACGATAAAAATCAACAGTAAACGACGGAGTACATAGCGTAAGTTTTTATTCTTCTTCATCATTTGCCTCGATTCGCTGAATCTTCGCTCCTAGCTGAGCCAATTTCTCATGGAAACGGTAGTAACCTCTATCAAGGTGGACTAACTTACCAACAACTGTTTCTCCCTGCGCTACCAGACCTGTCAAAATCAAAGCAGCACTAGCGCGAAGGTCCGTTGATAGAACTTCTGCCCCCTGTAAAGCCTGTCCCCCAACAATACGAGCTGTGTCACGGATAATCTCTGAGTGCAAGCCCATACGGCGCATTTCTTCCAAGTGTTGGAAGCGATTCTCAAACACCGTTTCCACCATAGTGGATTCCCCTTTTGCGACTGTCATCAGGGCTGTAAATTGTGCCTGCATATCTGTTGGGAAGCCTGGGTGCGGTAAAGTTTTTACATGAACAGCCTTGAGATTTTCAAGTCGAGAACGAATACGGATGCCTTCTGATTCCTCTGTCACTTCAACACCCATTTCAAGTAGTTTTGAGATTAAGGGGCGATTGTGTTCCCAGACTGCATCACGAACGAGGACATCTCCACCAGTCATAGCTGCAGCCACCATAAAGGTTCCGGCTTCGATACGGTCCTGTACCACATTATGAGTCGTACCATGGAGTTCCTCGACACCAGTCACTGTGATGGTTTCGGTACCAGCTCCCTTGACCTTGGCTCCCATTTCATTAAGAAGGATAGCGAGGTCAACAATTTCCGGCTCACGCGCAGCATTTTCTATCACTGTCACACCGTCAGCTAGAGTTGCCGCCATCATCAGGTTTTGTGTTGCACCGACACTTGGGAAGTCCATGTAGATATGAGTGCCATGCAGGCGTTCTGCCTTGGCTTCTATGTAACCAGCTGTCTGGGTAATCTTTGCCCCCATAGCTTCCAAACCTTTGAGGTGGAGGTCGATGGGACGACTCCCGATGGTGCACTCCCCTGGCATAGAAACTTTGGCATGGCCTACACGAGCAAGGATTGGTCCCAAGACAACGATGGATGCACGCATCTTGCTGACATACTTGTATGGAGCTTCCTCCGTGATATCACCAGTCGCATCAACCTCGACAACATGAGCTTCCTCATCAAAGTCCACCTTGGCATTCAGACCTCGAACCACTTGATTCATGGTGAAAACATCTGACAAGATTGGGACGTTCTGCAAGACTGTCTTACCCTTGCTTGCTAGAATAGTCGCTGCCAACAAGGGCAAGACTGCATTCTTTGCTCCCTCGATCGTCACACTCCCTGACCAGACGATTATCCCCGCCTTGAACCACAATTTTTTTCCATAGTTGTTTCCTTTACTTTTTGATTTCTATAATAGTCCTCTAAGTGCTTCTTGCCACAGTTGGTACAAACTGATAAAGAATGAACTCAAGATGTAGCCCATCACAATACTAAAGAAGCCTACCAACAAACGAACCTTTTTTGTGTTAGTAGCGGTCACTTTTAAAACCTTTTCCCATCTCACAAGATCCTTCAAAAGGTAAAAACTCAAATAAATAAAGAGTATATGACTACTTAGAGTGAATAATAATTGAACCATTTGACTATTATACCATCTTATCCGCTTGCGCGCTAGTTTTCAATTTTTCTACGAATTAGGGATTGTTTTTAAGGTAATCAATTGCATCCTGCAAAGTCTTAACGGGAACGATTTTCATCTCTGTTTTAATCGTTTTAGCAGCTTCTAATGCTGTTTCATAGTTGCTTTTCGCATTGGGATCTGCTTTTTTCGCTTCCTCAGTGACTGGATTGTCAGGAGCAAAAAAGACGTTGGCTCCCTGACGAGAGGCTGCAACTACTTTTTTGTCAATTCCACCGATGTCGCCAACATTTCCATCGCGATCAATAGTTCCCGTTCCCGCAACGATGCGGCCATTACGAAGACCTGGATCTGCTATCTGGGTGTAAATAGCTAGGCTAAACATGAGACCGGCGCTTGGCCCGCCGATACCAGCTGTTGAAAAACGAATCGGAACATCACTGGTCACTTCCGTACGGTCAATCAGACCAATCCCAATACCGTTTTTCCCGTTTTCGAGAGTGATAATTTTACCTTCAGCAGACTTGACTTTTCCGTCTTCTTCATAGGTTACCTTGACCCTATCCCCTAATTGTTGAGAATTGACATAGTCGACCAAGTCTTTTGAACTGTCAAATGTTTTGTCATTAACAGCCGTCACGGTGTCTGCAATGTTCAGAATGCCCTTAAAAGTTGAATTGTCCGTCACGGTCAAGACATAAACTCCCAGATACTTGAGTTCAATATCCTTACCAGCGGTCTTCAATCCTTGATACTTGGCCATGTTTTGAGAAGTTTGCATATAGAACTGATTGATCCGCATAAACTCCGCATCCGTAGAACCACCCGTAGTCTCCTTGGCGCTTCTAATATCTGTGAAAGGTGTTAACCAAGCATAGACAAGATGCGATAGGGTTGCGTGTCGAATCCCAACTGTCACAAACTGGTAAGCTCCTGCTTCTGTATCTTCTGTTTCATTGACTTTCAAAACGCGACGGATATCCTCCGCTCCACCCGGAACTTCTATGTAGTAAGGTAAAGGTACTACAAAGGCTAAAAAAGTCAATACTAGTGCTAGGATGACATATAAGGGCCATCTAGTTTTTTTCTTCATGTTCTAATTCCTCCACAACACTGTTTGGGACATATTGCTGAATCTCCTGACCAAACTTCAGAAGTTCTCTCACGGCCGAAGAGCTAATATAAAGATGCTCTGGGCGGCTATATAGGTAAATGGTTTCGATTTCTGGAGCCAGTTGATGATTGTAGTAATCAAAACTAGACTCGTATTGCAAGTCGGTGGTATTTCGCAAGCCACGGACAAGGGTCTTAGCACCCAGTCTTCTTGCAACATCGACGACTAGTTGGTCATGAGAAGCCTGCACCTCTACATTATCTAAATGCGCCACCGCTTTTTCGACTGCTCGTTTGCGATTTTCAACAGGGAGAAAACCTTGTTTATGGGGATTGTAGAAAACCCCGACATAGAGCTTATTAAAGAGTTTGCTGGCACGTTCAATGATATCCAGATGTCCATTTGTCATCGGATCAAATGATCCTGTAAATAATCCAATTTTATCTGACATAGACTGTCACCTTACTAATCCCATATATTTTTTCCTTCCAGATGCCTAAGCAGGCGATTTCTTCTGGAAGTTCCACAGACTTATCGGTTTCGCAGACAACCATGACCTCTTCGGAGAAAAGGTTTCTTTCTGCCATTTTTTCGATATCTGCAACGATTTGTTCCTTGGCATAGGGCGGGTCCAAAAAGACCAGGTCAAAGGGACCTTTCACTTGCTCCAAGGCCCGTTCAGCCTCCATCTTTAAGAGCTGAAATTTGGAAACTTCCTTGGTCATTTGGATATTTTCAGCGATGATAGCTTGTGCCTTTCGATCCCGTTCCACTAAGACAGCATGAGACATCCCTCTTGACACAGCTTCAATAGACAGACCACCACTGCCAGCATAGAGATCCAAGACACGACCACCCTCAAAATAGGGACCTATCATGTTAAAGATAGCTCCACGCACCTTATCTGATGTCGGCCTCGTCGTCTTGCCTTCTAGCGTCTTGAGGGGACGCCCTCCGTAGACTTTCTGATATGATTTTTCATACCGTTTATTATACCAAATTATAGGCAAAAAGAGAAAGAAAACCGAACCTTGCGGTTCGATTCTCTACAAAATATTTTCGTAAGTATCGCGAACTTCTTGAGGCCAAACACTGGTCTGAACCTCTCCGATGTGTTTCTTACGAAGAAGGAACATGGCCATCCGAGACTGTCCGATACCTCCACCAATTGTCAGTGGGAAAAGGCCGTTAAGCAGAGCTTTATGCCATTCCAGTCTCAAGACGATCTTCGTCTCCTGTAAGAGCCACTTGGCGACGAAGAGTATCCCTCATCTCACCCGAATCCCTCATTGATGAAAGTTCAAAGGCACAACCAAGAGATTCGTTCCAAAACGAGAATATCGCCATTCAACCCCTTGTAGCCATTTTCAGACTCTGTTGTCCAGTCATCGTAGTCAGGTGCGCGGCCGTCATGAGGTTTGCCATCAGGCAACTCGCCACCGATACCAATCAAGAAGACTGCACCAAACTCTTTACAGATCGCATTTTCACGCTCTTTTGGTGTCAAGTCTGGGTAACGTTCTCCCACCAACTCTTCTGTATGGATAAAGGTGATTTGTTTTGGCAAGATCGATTCGATATCATAGCGAGCTTCTACTGCTAGCTCTGTCAGACGAATAGCCTTGTAAATCTTTTCAACAGTTTCTTTGAGATAGGCGATATTGCGTTGACCATTTGGGATAACCTTCTCCCAATCCCACTGGTCCACATAAACAGAGTGAGTCGCATCGAGCGAATCTTCGTCTGGACGAAGGGCCTTCATATGAACAAACAGACCTTCACCTTCACCAAAACCAAAGCGAGCTAAGGTGTGGCGTTTCCATTTGGCAAGTGAGTGAACGACTTCATAGGTTTCATCTGGAATCTGCAAAACCTTGACAGATACTGGATTTTCGACACCTGACAGGTTGTCCTGCATCCCATCTCCGACCTTGCTCAAGATAGGACCTTGAACTTCAACAACTTCTAACTTATCTTTCAAATACTGGGTAAAAGTGTTTTTGACAAAGGAAATTTCTTCTTGTTGATGAATAAAACTTTTCTTCATAAACAGCTCCTCAAAAATTAGTTAAAAGCATTATACACCTATTTCCAAGAAAAGAAAAGAGTAAATAAGAAAAAGTCAGTGCTCTTTTGAACACTGACTCTGACATTCATTAATCGTTTCGACCAAAGATACGTAAGATGCTAAGGAAGAGGTTGATAAAGTCTAGATAGATGCTGAGCGCCATCGAGATGACCCAACCTGTCGCTACTTGTCCTCGCGACTGCTCGTAAACATAGCGAATCTTTTGGTTGTCCCAAGCAATCAAACCTGAGAAGACCAAGACCATGGCAATACTAATCATGTAGTCAAAGAAGCTATTGGCTAAAAATAGATTCACAACCATGGCAATGATGAGACCAACAAGCGCTGCCATCAAAGCTCGTCCCATTCCACTCAAATCTTTCTTAGTGAAAATTCCGATTGCCGCCATGACAAAGAAGAGAAGGGCGCTGGATACAAAGGCTGATAAGACGGTCCCAGGTGTATAGAAGGCTACGACAAAACTAAGCGTAAATCCATTTAAAACAGAATAAACTAAAAATACTGGGAGAGCTGCTGGGCTATTTTTTGCAGCCATGCTACTTGCAACAAAGACTAGAGCAAGTTCTGCAAAAGTTGCAATCATCAACCAGAGACGGCCATGCATTAAAAAGTAGACCAATTGGGCCTGAAAGACTGTCAACATCAAAGCTGACACGAGAGCCGATAGACCAATCCCAAGTCCTACAAAAGCATAGACCTTAGCGTAAAATTGATTGAGACCTGAACGTTCTTGAATAATCGTTTGATTCATTCTGATTCTCCTTTTTCTATAAATATGTCTTGATTATAACAAAGATTTTATAAATTAGCTGAAATAAAACATCAAAATGCCTGCTGCAACTGCTACGTTGAGACTTTCCGCTCGGCCTTTCATGCCTATATGAACCAGCTGATCAGCACTCTCAGCCATCACAGAACTAATCCCCTGCCCTTCATTTCCCATGACTAAAACAAAGTTCTCTAGTGAAGAAAGCTCACGATAATCCTTTGAATCTCTCGATAAGGTCGTTGCCAGAATGGGCATAGCAGTCTTCTTAGTCTCTTCTATAAAGGAAGCAAGAGACATCCGATAGATGGGCAAGTGAAAATGACTTCCTTGCATGGAACGTAGGGTCTTAAGACTGTAGATATCTGCTGACTTATCTGAAACAATAACCCCTGTAAAACCTGCAGCATCCGCAGTCCGAATCATGGTGCCCACATTACCAGGATCTTGAACATCCTCTAAAAATAGATACTTGCCCTGATGGAGATCAGGCAGTCCCACTTCTTCTTTTTGAATCACTGCAACAATCCCTTGAGGAGTTTGCGTATCTGCCAAATCTAGCAAAATCTCCTCTGAAACCCAGACTGTTTGCGAAAAAGCGGCTAACTGTTCCTTATAGCTTTCCAGAGCAAAAATCTTCTCAATCGTCACTCCTGCTTGAACAGCTTCTTCAAACAAGTGCCAGCCCTCAATCAAATAAGCAGACTTTCGATATTTTTTTTGATGTAATTTCTTGGCATTTTTTACCACAGAATTGGCTTTTGAGGTTATAATAGTCATAGAAATATTATAACACAATCAAAGGGGTTTGGTATGCAAAAGGTTAGAATGATTGCCCAAGGCAGGGTGCAGGGTGTTGGTTTTCGCTGGGGTGTTTATACTTTAGCTCTTGAAATCGGTGGCATCACTGGTCGTGTCTGGAATAACGACGATGGCACCGTGGAAATTCTTGCTCAGGCAGACTCCTCTGCAACTATGGCAAAATTTATCCAAGAGATCCGAAAAGGTCCGACACCTTTTTCAAAAGTTACCTATCTAGATGTACAAATGAGCAACTTTTCATCCTATTCGGACTTCAAAGTCGCAAATTAGGTCTCTAGAACTATTGTATATTTTACAAAAAAACAGTAGAATAGAAAGGTATAATTTTTAAAGAAGGAATGAAAACATTGAAATCTATTAAACGTTTTGCCCTCTCTGCTATGGGAGTGGCTATGCTACTCGTCTTGACAGGCTGTGTCCAAATAGACAAAGCAACAGGACAACCCACAGGATTAATTTGGAATACTATCGGAGCACCTATGGCTGAAGCCATCAAATACTTCGCTACTGATAAAGGTCTAGGCTTTGGTGTGGCTATCATTATCGTAACCATTATCGTGCGCTTGATTATCCTCCCACTTGGTATCTACCAATCATGGAAGGCAACGCTTCACTCTGAGAAGATGAATGCCCTCAAACACGTCCTTGAGCCACATCAAACACGTCTCAAAGAAGCAACAACTCAAGAAGAAAAACTAGAAGCGCAACAAGCCCTCTTTGCAGCTCAGAAAGAACACGGCATCAGCATGTTCGGTGGAGTAGGATGTTTCCCTATCCTCATTCAAATGCCTTTCTTCTCTGCTATCTACTTTGCAGCCCAATACACTGATGGTGTAGCTAGCTCTACTTTCTTGGGTATCAATCTTGGTTCCCCAAGTATGATCCTTGTCGCCTTCGCTGGTATCCTCTACTATCTCCAATCAATTCTCTCACTTCATGGAGTAGAAGATGAGATGCAAAGAGAACAGCTCAAGAAAATGATTTACATGAGCCCACTCATGATTGTCGTCTTCTCCTTCTTCGCACCAGCCAGTGTGACCCTTTACTGGGTTGTCGGTGGTTTCATGATGATTCTCCAACAGTTCATCGTTAACTATGTTGTTCGTCCAAAACTTCGCAAAAAAGTTCGTGAAGAATTTGCCAAAAACCCACCGAAAGCAAGCTCGTTTTCAACTGGAGGCGGACGCAAAGATGTCACTCCAAACCAAGCAACTGCTATCATAACTAATAAGAAACATAAAAAACGCAATTCTGGAAAACAACGCTCGAGATAATAAGAAAAAAGCTTAGCTGAAATGCTAGGCTTTTTATCATCACAAAAGCCCGATATCTCCATCGGGCTTCTTTTTTTATCCATGAACACGTTTCATGTAGTCTTGGTAACTTTCTGTATCCATCAATTTCTTGGCATTCTTGACACGGTCTGCTGTTGGAGGTTTGACCCCTTCGAGCGAATAAGGAATTCCAAGTTCACGCCACTTGAACTCACCCATCGTGTGATAAGGTAGAATTTCAAACTTGTCAACATTTTTAAGGGTCTTGACAAACTTACCGAGTTCGATCAAGTCCTCATCTCTGTCCGTCAAACCTGGAACCAGCACGTGGCGAATCCAAACAGGCTTCCCAATATCTGATAGGTACTGGGCACAAGCCAAGATGTTTTTATTGGTTTGACTTGTGACAATCTTGTGCTGTTCTTCATTGATCTCCTTGATATCCAAGAGAACCAAATCTGTCACAGCCATGAGTTTATTAAACTTTTCGAGATAACGTGGTTTATTACGGAACGGAAGGGCACAGGTATCCAAGGTACAGTGGATTCCTTTTTCCTTGGCCTTGGTAAAAAGGGCAATCAAGAAATCAATCTGTAAGAGGGCTTCTCCTCCACTGACAGTGATTCCTCCTTTGTCTCCCCAGAATCCACGGTAGCGAAGGGCTTCTGACAAAACATCGTCTACTGTCCGTCTTCGTGATTTATTGGTCTCCATAGCCCATGTATCGGGGTTATGGCAGTACTGGCAACGCATCTGACAGCCCTGCAAAAAGACAATAAACCGAATCCCAGGGCCATCTACCGCCCCAAAACTCTCTGTCGAATGCACCATTCCTGTCACTTGTCCATAGTCAATTGTTTCTTCAGACATATCGTCACCTTCCTTGAAACCGTTTTATAGTTTTATTATATCACGAGTAAGGTGAAAAACAAGATTTTTTTGTCTATTTTTTAGAAAGCAATCTGTTTTTCACTTTCATTTTCAATTTCTTTTAATGATCCGATTCAAAATCAAAACCATACAAGGTTGCAAAATAGTCCTCAGGGCGCTCTGCACGGCGGATTTGGCGGGCTTTTCCTTCTTCGGTATAGAGGATTTCTGCCGAGCGTAGTTTAGCATTGTACTGGTAACCCATGGAGAATCCGTGTGCACCTGTATCATGAATCACCAGCAAATCACCGATTTCTGTATGAGGTAGTTCGCGATTAACGGCAAATTTATCATTGTTTTCACAGAGTGAACCAACCACATCTACCACCTCAACTGGTCCGTTTGGATGGGTCAGATTGGTGATATGGTGGTAGGCTCCATACATGGCGGGGCGCATGAGGTTAACTGCTGAGGCATCCACGCCCAGATAGGTACGGTAGGTTTTCTTTTTATGAGTGACTTTGGTGACGAGAACTCCGTGAGGTGCCAGCATAAAACGGCCTAATTCTGTGAAAATCTTGACCTGACCAAGACCTGCTGGCGTAAGAACTTCTTCATAAACCTTACGCACACCTTCACCAATCATCGCAATATCATTTGGCTCCTGGTCTGGGCGATAGTTGACACCAATACCGCCGGAAAGGTTAATAAAGTCCAGTAAAATGCCCAATTTTTCTTTGATTTCCACAGCTAATTCAAAGAGCTGACGGGCCAACTCTGGATAGTAGAGATGGGTCACGGTATTGGATGCTAGGAAGGAATGAATCCCAAAAGTCTTGGCTCCTTTTTCCTTCAAAACAGCAAAGGCTTCAAAGAGTTGATCCTTGGTCATACCAAACTTGGCCTCCCCAGGATTGTCCATGATGTCTGTTCCTAATTCAAAGACTCCACCTGGATTGTAACGACAAGAGATGATTTCTGGGATACCTGTCGCTCGCTCCAGATGTTCGATGTCTTCAAAGGCATCTAAGTTAATGGTCGCACCTAATTCATGGGCATAAGCGTACTCTTGGTCTGGCGTATTGTTAGAAGAGAACATGATCTCTGGACCTGCAAATCCAAGTTTATGGCTCATCAGGAGCTCCACATAACTGGAACAGTCCACACCACAGCCTTCCTCTTTGAGGATTTTCAAGATGGCTGGGGTTGGGGTGGCCTTGACTGCAAAATATTCCTTAAATCCCTCATTCCAGGAAAAGGCCTGGTTGACTGCTCGCGCTTTTTCGCGAATTCCCTTCTCATCATATAAGTGAAAAGGAGTAGGGAACTCGGCAACAATCGTTTCCAAATCTTCTCGGCTGATAAATGGTGTTTTCATAAGCATCCTTCTATTCTGTTTGCAAAGAAAGGCTGGGACAATCGTTCCAACCTTTAGTTCTATCTCTTATTTGTCTTCGTCAAAGATATTGCCAATCTCGACATCGATGGATTGGTTCTTGACATCAATATTGGTTACTTTCAAGAGTGACTTGTAATCAAACTGCTTTTCACGTTCTTCTTGGGCATTGTCTGCAAAGACTGCAACACCAGCCAACTCTGAATCAAACTCACGCAAGAGACTAATCATCCCGTTGACCGTTCCGCCGCCTTTCAAGAAGTCATCCACGATCAAGACACGACTGCCTGCCTTGAGACTGCGTTTTGAAAGGAACATTTTCTCAATGCGGTCGCCACTTGATCCTGATACATAGTTGACGCTGACTGTTGAACCTTCAGTAATTTTCAAATCACGACGCACGATAACAAAAGGAACGTTGAGGACATTGGCAACTGCATTTGCAAGCGGAACACCCTTTGTTGCTACTGTCATAACGGCATCGATTTTTTGGTCCATAAAACTCTTGGCAATGATACGACCAATATTTTTCAAAATGGCAGGCGTACTAAGCAAATCAGACAGGTAGATGTAGCCACCTGGCAAGATACGGTCGCTTTCTGAAAGCTTATCACGCAAGTCTGCGATCATTTCTTTAGCTTCATGGCTAGAGATGGATGGTGTAAAGATAACGCCACCACCTGCTCCAGTCACTGTCTGGATATGGCCGATTTCGATTTCTTCAAAAGCACGCTTGATAATCACGATGTCCTCTGAGATAGATGATTTAGCTGATTCGTACTTTTTCCGCAAAGGTATTGAGACTGGTTAGTTTGTATGGATTATTAATCAAATAGTTGGAAATGACAACCATTCGATCACTTCTTCTTAATTTCATTTTTTTATTTACCATTCCATTTAATTTTGATATTTTATCCATTATACCACATTCACATAAAAAAACGAACATTCTTGTGTAAAAATGCTCGTTTTTCTTAAATTATTAATCTAAATCTGGTTTATAGAAGGAACGATTGTCCATGGCGAAGATTTTGTTGGTCATTTCTCCTTTATCCACCAAAGCAAGAGCTGTTGTCATCATCATCATGCTGGCATCGAGATTATCGATCATATGAATGATCTCTGCCTCCATAATGCGTGGACGGACTGGACTTCCATACTCCAGCAAGCCATGATGACTGAGAATGACATGGCGCAGTAGCACCACTTCTTCTCGAGTATCATCGATGCCGAGTTCCATAACTGTCTTGGTAATTTCGCTATCGATTAGAGCGATATGACCGATGAGATTGCCTCGCACTGTGTACTCCGTCTGATCGGGACCGCTGAGTTCTAAAACCTTGGCCAAGTCGTGCAACATAATCCCGGCATAGAGGAGGCTCTTGTTGAGCTGAGGATAAATCTCGCTAATGGCATCTGCCAAGCGCACCATGGTTGCCGTGTGAAAAGCCAAACCCGTTTCAAAGGCATGGTGGTTGGTCTTTGCAGCTGGATAGGAGTAGAATTCCTTATCATACTTGGTGTAGAGACTGCGAACGATACGTTGCCAGACAGGATTTTCAATTTTGAAAATCATTTGCGACATGTAGTCACGGATTTCCTTGATATCGACTGGTGACTTGACCTTGAAATCAGCTGGATCGTTGGGTTCGCCAGGTTGAGGCAGGCGGAGAGTAATTTGATTGACTTGAGGAGTATTATTATAAACTTCTCTGCGCCCCTGCATGTGGACCACTTTCCCTGCGGTAAAGGCCTCAACGTTATGAGGCTGAGCATCCCAGAGTTTTCCTTCAATCTCGCCACTATCGTCTTGGAAGGTAAAGGCTAGGTAGTTTTTCCCAGCTCGTGTCTGTCTCAGGTCAGCTGATTTGATCAGGTAAAAACCTTCAAACAGCTCATCTTTTTTCATGTGACTAATCTTCATATTCTTCCTCATCTTCTTGGAAATGGAGTAGATCAAGCGCAGGCTCACCTTCTGATAACTCAATGTGACGGAGCGTCCGCTCAATAGCTGTGGTGCGACGGTTTAATAATTCATCAATATTGCCAGAGGCATGTTGAAGATGCTTTTGTGCCTTGACCAGAATGCCTCCGAACTTACCAAACTCGGTCTTGACACTAGCTAGGGTCTTGCTGATATGATCAGCACTCTTTTGGATATTGAGAGTTTTGAAGCCAACTGATAGGGAGTTAAGCAGGGCCGACAAGGTACTTGGACCTGCGACAATAATCTGCTCCTCCCGTCTCAAATCATCAAAGAAGACAGGATTGCGGACGATTTCTGAGTAAAGTCCTTCTGTTGGAACAAACAAAACTCCAAAATTGGTCGTCCGAGGCGGCGCTATATACTTGCTCTTGATATCCTTGGCGAAACGCTTAACGCTTGTCAAGAGAGATCTACGACAGCGTTCAATCTCGTCCTTATCACCTGCTTCATAGGCTTCTTCTAGGCGGTAATAATCTGCCAGTGGAAACTGGAGTCAATTGGTAGATAGACGTATTCCCGGTCGCCTTGTCCAGGTAACTTGATGGCGTATTCCACTCGTTCACTGGAGTTTTCAACCGTTGCATATTCTCGTTCGTACTGGGCAGGCGTCATGATGTCTTCGATGATTTGCCCCAGTTGCAATTCACCCAGAATACCTCGCGTTTTAGTTCCTGAGAGAACCTTGTTGAGGGCTCCGACATCACGGGCAACCGTCTGCATTTCTCCAAGACCACGATTGACAGACTCCAGTTGTTTGGAAACTGTCTCAAAGGAAGCCTGCAAACGCGTCTGCAAGGTCTTTTCTAGTTTTTCCTCGACTGTTTGGCGCATTTGTTCTAGGCGTTGCTCATTTGATTCCTGCAAGGCTTGGAGACGTTGGTCGGTCTTGTCTCTGGTTTGGAGGAGATTATCTGTCATTTCTTGACGGACTTGAGTCAAGCCTTGATGCAATTCCATTCGTACTTCCTGCAAGCGGTCACTGACAGCCACTTCCAAGTCTTTTTGATCTAGCTGGCTGGCTTGCCTGGCTTGTTCAAAGCGGTAATCTAATTGATCTGAAAGATTGTCTGCCTGGTCTTCCAAACTCTTGACTAGATATTTGTCTTGCTTATCCTGCCTCTGCCAAATGAGAAAGAGCCCAGCTAGGTTGGCAATTAATAATAGTAGTAATACAGTCTCCATCCTACCTCCTGTCCTTGCTATGCAGCACGACGACATAGCCATCTGGGCAAGTTACCGAAACTTCCCTATCTATATATTCGTTAGAAGCGTACACTTTTTTGAAGAAAAAATTTTCCTCTGTCAACTCATACTTGGCTCCGATAATGGTCAACTGACTATCCCGAACCGGAATAAAGGCTAGATAGTCATAGTCTGAACGAGGCTCTAGCTGACTGGTCCCTTCTGGACAATAGATAATCACATTTTGCCCATCCTCAATCGCTATCTGGCGCATATAGGGTGCCAACTTGGGATTGCTAGGCAGAAAGACATTAGCCAGCATATGGTCAATTCGACCACCCAAAGCCCCAAAAATAGTCACCTGAGCCTGAGAATTTTGCTCAAAGATGGTCAAGAGAGCCAATTCCAGATCTGTATCATCCTTTTCTGGCTGGGCTTGAACAAAATGTTGGGCACATTTTTGAATCAACTGACGTTCGTCTGCAGTCACCGAATCAAAATCCCCAACTGCTAGAGCCAGAGGCAGATCTTCTTCCAAAACCCAGAGCGAACCGCGATCCACACCGACAAAGCAGTCAAAATCCGTCCGATAATGACCACGGTCTCCGCCTGCAAAAACGGCAACCCTAGTCCAGTTGTTTTCTGAGAGTTTGTACTCGCTCATTGACATCTCCCTTAAAGACATAGGATCCTGCTACAAAAACGGTCGCACCAGCTTTTTTAGCCTGAGAAATGGTCTGGTCATCAATACCGCCATCGACCTCAATTTCAAAGTTCAAACCTTTTTCCTCACGAAGGGCAACCAACTCACGAATCTTATCCATGGTTTCAGGTAGAAAGGCTTGCCCGCCGAAGCCAGGGTTAACCGTCATGACCAAGACTTGATCAACTAGATGAAGCACGTGTTTGATAGCTTCAACCGGAGTACCAGGATTGATAACGACCGAAGGTTTGACCCCTAGAGAACGAATCTTTTGAAGAGCACCATGGATATGAGGCGTTGCTTCGACATGAATGCTGATGATATCTGCACCTGCACGCGCAAAGTCTTCTATATGATGTTCAGGATTAGAGACCATCAAGTGGCAGTCAAAGACCATCTTGCTATGAGGACGAAGAGCTTCGACCACACCTGCACCAAAACTGATTTGTGGTACAAAGTGACCATCCATGATATCGATATGGGCATATTCTGCACCAGTTGCTTCTAGACGTTTGATTTCACGTTCAAAGTTGGCATAATCTGCTGCCAGAATTGACGGAGCAATCTTGTATTGAGACATAGGTTTCTCCTTATTTTGGAATTTTTTTGCTGACTTTTTTGTAGGTTTCTCTGCGATTTTCAATTTCACTGAGAAATTGCAGGTAGTTGTCAAAACGGAAGGTTGCAATGATACCCTCTTCGACAGCCGGCTTGACCGCACAGGACGGCTCATGGGTATGGGTACAGCTACGGAACTTGCAATCTCGACTGATACTAGCAATCTCTGGAAAGGCCTGATTGAGGTCTTCAGCCGTTGACACTTCATAATCCAGTGATGAAAAGCCTGGTGTGTCCGCGATTTTACCCCCATTGAGGTTGTAAAAACTAACAGCTCGAGTGGTATGACGACCGCGACCCAGACTGTCTGAGATCTCTCCTGTTTCAAGATTGAGATCCGGTGCGATTTTATTGAGGAGGGTTGATTTTCCAACACCTGTCTGCCCCATAAAGACCGTCACTTTTCCTGTCAACAAAGGCAAAAGTTCTTCTTTACTAGTCACAAAGTCGTAACCAATGGCACGATAGGTTTGTTGGTAAAAACTTAATTCTTCCCTATCTTCCAGCAAGTCCATTTTAGAAATATAAACAATAGGATGAATGCCCTTGTGTTCCAAAAGAACCAAGAAACGATCCAACAAGTTGCTGTTGAAGTCCGGTTCCTTGACGGACATGATCACCACAGCTTGGTCAATATTGACAATGGGCGGACGGACCAGACTGTTTCTCCGTTCGTGAATCTTGAGGATATAACCTTCGGAATTTTCCTCGGCAGAAAAATCTACCCAATCCCCAACGTAGGGTGTATGACCTTTTTTGCGGAAATTCCCACGCGCACGTGTCTGATAGACTTGGCCATCACTCTCTACATAATAGAATCCTGCCAAGGCTTTAATAATTTGTCCCTGCATCTTAGAGTCCTTGTCCTTTAAGCGCATCTGAAAGGCTAGCAAATTCTTCCCAAGCTAAGTGCTTCCCCACGCACAGATGGTAACAAGCCTGCTTGGTCCAAAGCCTTGGTCAGCTTATCCTTGACTTCATCAGTTTTCCCAAAGTAGCCTGTTAAGTTGTTCCATAAGGTCTTACGACGATGGGTGAAACTAGCCTTGGAAACCTTAAAGAAGAAGTTCTCATCTTTCACTGCTACAGCTGGTTCTGGACGACGTACCATTTTCAGGATAGCCGAGTCAACATTCGGCGCTGGCACAAAGACCGTACGAGGCACGATAAAGGCAACCTTGGCTGTCATGTAATACTGGACAGCAATCGACAAACTACCGTAAGCCTTGGTATTGGGTTGAGCGGAGATACGATCCGCCACTTCTTTCTGCATCATGACGACAAACTCACTAAAAGGAATGCCACTCTCGATCAAATGCATGAGAATAGGCGTTGTGATATAGTAGGGCAAATTGGCTACTACCTTGATTGGCAGGTCAGGATTTTTGAAATTCTGGATATGCTGGATCAAGTCAACTTTGAGAATGTCCTCGTTGACTACTGTCACATTGTCAAAATCACGCAGGGTATCCGCTAGAATTGGCACCAAACGGTGGTCAATCTCAAAGGCCATAACCTCTGCCGCACGCTCTGCCAAAAATTCTGTCAAAGCACCAATCCCTGGCCCGATTTCGATGACATTAACCTGATCATCAATTTCAGCCGTATCCACGATTTTTTGAAGGATATTGGTATCCGTCAGGAAATTTTGCCCGAAGGACTTTTTAAAGGTAAAACCGTGACGCTCCAGCACTGCCTTGGTCACGCTATAATCTGCAATTCTCATCTATTCTCTTTTCTATAGTTACTACCTCTATTGTAACACATTCCCCTGGTATTTTGGGAGTGCTTAGCTATTATCATAACTTTCCATCACTTCTTCCACTTCGGCCAAGGTCACTCCAAACAGAGTTAAATATCTGAATTTCTTTCCACTATTGAAGCAGTCCATGAAATTTATTTTTCTCATCCTTTATGGATTGTCTCTTGAGAAAGTCAGGTGCTCAAGCAAAGAATAGAGTTTTTCTTGCTCCTCTTCTTCGTAAGCAGGTGCATTTGCTTTTACTTCCTTGCATTTCTCGTCATACAAAAATCCTTCATAGCGATCTTCTGTAGATAAAGCTGTATAAACTTTGGCCATTTCTTCAGGACTAATCGAAAGTTTTGACTTAATTTTATACAGATTTTTCATAAAAGCGCTGAGGTGATTGTAGCGACGCATATCTACTTTGACATTGGTCACACGGATTGCCTGAACCTTGATACCTTCCCAATGTTCTCGCATATAAAGTGACAACATCAACAAGGCCAGTTTATTTTGATAATAGGTCTTAGCAGGACTGTAATGTTTTTGACCAGATAAATTTTCAAAATCAAGTTTCATGAAAGGATAGAGTATCAGCCCTTGAGAAGAAATATTAATAATCCGACCACTCTCAGACTTTTCTAACAAACCTTTCAACAAGATAGAAAGCAAGAAAGGGGCGGCAACATTGGTCGCAAATTGCTTTTCTAATCCCTCCCTAGTCAGGATGGGCTTTTTAACTGACAAATCAAAGTCAGCTGCATTGTTAATTAGAACGTCTAGAAAGTCTTCTTTTTGAATATACTGTTCCGCTGCTTCCCTGACACTCTTCATATCAGATAGATCAACCAAGATATAATCTACATATGGATTTCCTGTCTGTTGGCAGATTTCCTCACAGGCTTGCTCGGCAGCTTCTTTCCGTCTACAAAAGAGAGTTACCGACCAGCCCTTTTCAGCCAACTGTTTAGCAGACTGGTAGCCAATACCACTATTGCCACCCGTAATAATCACTTTTTTCATTTCTGACTCCGTTAGTCTGAATACTTAGCCATCACTTCTTCCACTTCTGCTAAGGTTACCCCAAATAACTCTAAGCGCTTGAGGAGTTGCTTGCCGTTGGAATAGCCGATGCGAAGCTGTTCGCCTAGATACTCTCGGCGTCTACGGCTGTCTGCTCCCGCTAGGAAACCTAGGCGAATCAAGTCACCACGACTGATGTCAAACTCGTTCTTGTTTTCAAATTGCTCTGTCACCTGAGCCAGCGCTGTTTTCAGGTCTTCATAGCTGGCGTGTTCGATTCCCAGAGAACGTCCCTTGGACTTGGATTTGGGAACAGCCTCATCTCGCTTGAGAAAGGCATGCTGCACAGTTGGAATGGCCGTCATAATCATGCGACGAATCCGCTCACCGTTAAAGTCAGGATCTGTAAAGACAATGACCCCATGCAGTTCATGCAGGCGTTGAATTCGCTCTATATCTTGATCATTGATTGCCGATCCTCGTGTTTCATAGGTCTCTACGTCAAAGTAACGTTTGAGATTGGCCGTATCATCGCGACCTTCAACCACGATGACTTGGGACAATTTTATTTTTTTCTTTGAGAACATATCTTTTCCCAATCACTCTGGACTTCACTATCTATAAATCTTAATTGCCCAGCGCTTTTCTCAACTCTTCCATCCAACAAATCAAAAATATATCTAAGTTTTTGAGTAAAATTCAAAGATGTTCCTACTATAAATTCTTTTCCAAGTTTATCTGTTACAATGATATATCTATCAAATGTAGTATTAATCTCTTTAAGTGAATCTTCAAATGGTAAGACACACGGGATACTGATATCCGAGCCATCAATTTTTGAAATAATTTTTTCAAAAACAATTCCCATCATTTTAGCTTGCTGTGTTATTCCAACATAATTTTGTCCATATAAACTAAAATCATATTTCTCATTATCATAATTTTTTCGAGAAGTTTCAATTGAACTTCCATCCGCTACTCCAGTTGCTTTTAAAAGTGTCCAAATATCTATTTTTTTAACAATCAAACCTGTTTCTCGACAACATTCAGAATACATATCCAAATTTATTTTTGTTTTATTCCCCTCTAAAACCCAATCTGGTTTACCTTCATTTGAAATAACAATCAAATATTTCTTATCTTTAACTACATTTGGATTACACTTAATATAATCTAGCGCATCTAACCAAAAAATAGCATCTGAATAAAATCTAGGTACTGATTTCCCACCTAAAAAAATTGTCTCTTTAGATTTCTCAACAATATCTTCATATCCCGGAGATATTTTTAACTTATAACGTGCATCTATCCTCTCTATATATCTACTTAAAGTATTATCAGTGTAGTCTGATCCTAGCTTTACCTCATCTAGGAATTTCTCAATTACTCTCTTTATTTCATCGACACTCGTAGTTGATATTTTCCAATCAACTTTTTTTAATAGCTTATTTTTTTCATCTATTAGTTTATTATTTATAACCTTCAACTCTTCTGTATATTTATTGATTCTTTCAAAGTAATCCTCTTTAAATTTTTGAAATTTGATTATACATAGTTTTTCATGTCGTCAACTTTTTTTATACTTATTTATATCACTGAAAAGATTATTATTTACAATATTTTTTTAATACTTGTCTCTAACAACTTATTCGAGTTTTTCAATATTTTTTTAATTATCTCCCTCGCCTTTTTCTACTTTTTTTCATTCCTTGCATTAATTATATTCAATTCATTTTTCTAGATATTCAATTTGTGTTACATATGGGATATATACATCTTTTTTTATTTTTATCGAATGAATCTACTATTTTTCTCCTAGAACATAGTCTTTCAGTGGAAATAGCAAACAATTATTATCAATTACAAAAAAATGATTCTTTTATCATTTCCGTAGTAAAATCTTTATTATATTCTTTAATAATATTTAACATTCCATCTCCTTGTCTTAATACTTTATTTTAAAAATACGCTCTGCATTTGCAGTCGTTATAACTGCTAATTCCTCGGTCGTCATCCCACGCAAGTCGGCGATAAAGTCCACCACATAGCGTGTGTAGGCTGTTTTGTTCTCACGGCCACGTTTAGGAACAGGAGCTAGGTAGGGCGCATCCGTCTCTACCAAAATCTTGTCCAAAGGAAGCTCCCTAGCAGCCTCTTGGATATCCGTTGCTTTCTTAAAAGTCACTACTCCTGAGAAAGAAATGGTCATACCAAGCTCGACAAACTTCTCAGCCCACTTGAGAGAGCCTGAAAATGAATGCATAATTCCACCACGAGGACCAACGCCCTCGCTCCTGATAATCTCATAAGTATCTTCAAGCGCATCACGAGTGTGGACCACAAAAGGCAAGTTCAAATCCTTAGACA
>BNJS01001561.1_pt1 | contig 69371 bp, 77 predicted proteins | sample 8540461 | NCBI WGS metagenome assembly BNJS01 (sample SAMD00202454, study PRJDB9452) | human saliva metagenome | isolation source: human saliva | place: Japan
AAAGAAGGACCTACAGTGAACTGTAGGTCCTTATATTGGTGCGGATTGAGGGTTTATACTCAACGCTCCGCACCATTACAACATTATTTAAACTCTACATTTCAAGAAGGGGCAAATAAGGGGCAAGCGTTATTTTTCTTTTCCGTATAGCCGTTCCATGCCTTGACGTGTTACAAGCCAATTCTTACCCGATTTTCTAGCTTCATCATCGGTAAATTGTTTATTTGCGTATCGCTTTAAACAACATTGCTTAATTGAATCGGCGGGTACATTCCATCTTTCACCAGCCTCTTGTGTAGTCATTACATCAGCTAATTTCATTATAATACTCCCAATATAACTAATAGATTATAAACAGATAATACAAAAGCAATAATGCTAATTATTAAAGTTAATCTTGAAATCATATGCTCGCCATTGTTATAATAGTTAGGAAGATTGGGGCTCTTTCGAGCCCCTGTGGTTACTCTTTATTAATCGCCGTTATCACCGCAGTTGCTAGTTGGATGATAGCTATTACTAAGGGTAGCCATTTTTTTATTTTTCTTCCTTAACTTCTTCAATGGCATCACCTCCTTCCTTATGTCTACATTATAACACGTTTTTCGTGTTATACGCAATAGTTTTTTTATAATTTTTTTACAAATAAAAATAGCCTATCAACCTAGATGTTATTCTAAGCTGATAGGCTATTTATTATGCTATTCAGTTATAAACAATTGCTTTACTAATCAACTGACAACTAATAGTTGATAGTTGCGTGTATCCACCATTACACGCTATGGAGATGTACGGATCACCTCAATTTTTTGCAACTAAATAAACAACTGTTCCTCCAAGTAATATATTTAATATCTTACTATTCCTTTGTTGCATCTTGATTCTTTTGAGTTCTCTCATCTGCATTTCTAAGTATGCGTTCACCTTCGCCAACGATTCGTTTTGCATTGATAGCGTTTTCTCTTGCTGCTCTAATGTGTTCTTGGCTATTAGTAATTGCTCCCTCTGTTCTTTGATTAAGTTCATCGATTCTATTAATTCTTGTTTCGATTCGCTCGTTGACATCTGTGCTACGTTCAATTGCTGTTCTAACTCGTCTATTATCTTCAATTGCTCGTTGATTGTATTGTTGAGCGTTTCGAACTTCATCAGTAGCTCGTTGTATTCCTGTCGTGTCAATATTACTTGCTCTGTCGGCGTAGAACCATATACAGGCAATGATACAAAGGACAATACAAATAGGAACAGAGATGTAATAAGCGTGAATAAAGTTTTTGATTTTGTCATTCATACTTCCCCCTAGTCATACATGTAGTTGACATCAACTTCTTTGTCAGCTACCATTCCACAATCGCTATATTGCCATATTCTGATATTTGGATAATCACATTGTGAATCATATTGTGCACACCATACAGGAACACTTGGCATTTGACTATATGCATATGTTTCATCCCACAATAAGGAATATCCACTATATACGCCTACATTTTGAAAGCCAGCACTCCACAATTTATTAACAAACCGACTAATACAATTCGTCATTCCTTGGCTAGTTAATGCACCAGCATTAATCATATTACGTAATTGGCGATGCTCCTCGTAGTCATACCAAATACCAGCTTGCAAATGGTAATCAGTATATCCATAACTATTGAGCGTATTAATTACCCATTCTGCCTCTTGTACTGCGGTTGCCTCATCGTATGCATGGCTAAAATAATATACACCAACTTCAAGGCCTTCATTTAATGCTGCATTTATATGTTGTTCAAAGAATTCATCAACGTTGTAGTTTTCACCTAATTTAATGATTACAAATTCATTGCCTTCTTCTTTGGCTTGTTGCATGTGGCACTCATTATAATAAGGTGTTCCATTTTCATCCTCTTGCCATGCTGAAATATCAAATCCTTTTTTCATTCTTATCACTCCTTTCTGTCATGTTTGGTAATGGCGGTAATTTAGGCTGTTCTTCCAATTTATCTGGAATACCATTTCCGTCTTTATCAATCCATAAGGCAAGGAAACCGACTAATGCGGTTAATACTGACGGAATGAATATATGATCTATAATGTTAATTCCTACATTAATCAGTTTGTTCATATCATCAGTAACGTATCCTTGAATGAATACCATAATGTACTCAACCACTACCAATAAAATAGGTACTAGCATTGTTAATACTAGTACCCTTGTAGCAAGAATTCCTGTAGGGTGGAAGTTAGCCACCCTTACAGATTGATATGATTTTTTAATTGTATTGATGAGATTTTGAGGTATGTTCATGTAGTTCCTCCTTAATATCATCAACTCTTGCTTCAATGCCATCAACTCGTGATGTCAATTTAACATGTTCGGTATATGCTTTGGTTCGTTGCTCACGAGACAATTTAATTTCGTCCTTTAAATCCTTTAGCGTATCAGTGAGCACGCCCATTTTTTCATGAAACATCAAATTGTCTTGCATTCGTTGCAAATCCAACTTTTCGAGCAATGGAATAACTAGAACCTTATAACCTATCCCTGCAACTATACTGACAATAGTCAACGTGGTTAGAATGTCATTCAGTTCGAATTGCCATGTCCACATTTAATCTCCTTCCGTTTGTGCTTCACTTTCATCTAAAGATAGCAAATCATTATGCACACATCCTTCTGTAGGACACGTGCCATCTTCGTTAAGTACTTCCCAACAGTACTCACAAAATTCCATTACAGGAACTTTACTTTCTCCAACATATTTAGGCATATTATTGCACCTCCTTAATTCGTGCTACCATTTCACTGTTTAATTTAATGTACTGTGCACTAATAGCATTGGTCGGCTTACCCATTAGCAGCAATCTGCGTTGAGCTTCTTCTAGCGTTTTGAAACGCTGATCATATTCCGCTTTAATAGCATTAATTTTTCTTCTTTTGTTGGAATATATTCAACTATTGGCGGCTCTACAAACTCACCATTTACATAGGCTTTACCATTGGTGAATTTTGATTGCATTTCACTATCCCCTGTTACGATGTTAGCAGTTGGATACGCCTGCTTCGCTAACTGCTCTGTTTCTTCTAATGTGTCAGCATGAACACCAACTACATAAGAGGTTTGGCGAACGCCCTTTTCATCTAATACAAATACATAGTTCATACTTTTATCCTTTCTTGGGAGGTAGAAATGAAATTAATTGAGAAATTAAAAGGGGCTCATAATCGCCCCTATGTTGCGTATAAAGTCGTTGGTTATTATGCCTCTTATCAAGAGGCTAAGGCGGCATTGTGTGATACCCATACATTAGCTGATGTGTATCATTCATGGTTAGCGTTACATTCCTTAAATGTTTCGCCACATACAATGAAAGGATATGAATGTGCCTATCATCATGTATCATCTATATCTCACCGCCCTATCAACGAAATCACATATATGGAGTTGCAAAATATAATATCAGATATGCTAAAGAGCGGACTTTCCTATTCCTCATGTAAGAAAGTTCGCTCTTTACTGAATCAATTATATTCATTTGCAATTATTAATGACTGGTGCTCAAAGTCATACAGTCAATATTTGAATATTGGCCACAATACCCCTAAGCGCCCACGCAAAGTATTCACCACTAATCAAATTAACCGCTTATGGTATATCAATGCAGAAATACCCTTAATACTCTTATACACTGGATTGCGTGCCAGTGAATTAATTAATTTAAAAAGCACCGATATTAATCGCAAACAACGGTATTTAAAAGTTACTAGCAGCAAAACAAAAGCAGGTATCCGCATCATTCCCATTCATCATCGTATATGGTCATTTATTGAATCTCGCTTATCTGATAAATGGATCATAAAGGAACGGAATTATGTTTCCCTGTCTCACACCTTTAAATTAGCCATGAGATCCATCAATGCTAAACACACACCTCATGATTGCCGTCATTCATTCGCTACTAGATTAGATGATGTAGGTGCTAACTACAATGCTAAGCGACTATTGCTAGGCCATGCTTCATCTAATGTTACTGATGGTGTTTATACCCATAAATCACTTAGACAATTACGCAAGGCCATTGAAATACTTAAATGACCAAGGGGGAAGAAAATTAAATTTAACCATTTATGATGGTAGAAAATATGATGTTCAATTCCCTATCTCTTATGCAAAAGAATGTATTGGTGTATTACAAACATTAGAATGGCCTGTTGCTATCGGTGGTGCTTCTGTTGCTTATACAGATAAGCGAACTACTACAGGCTATACAATCGTTGCTGATGCATCTAGTGCATCATATAATAGCGATTTATTCTATGTTGCATTAGGAATTTAACCAAGGGGGAAGAGTAAACATTACTGTAGGGCGTAATATTTACAATGATGATACTGTATACCCTATTGCATTTAATAACCCACTTTCCGTTAATGTTATTAATATTGCTGATACATTAGACCAAGATGGATGGGTAACTAGTGCAATTAAATCCATCACAAATTTAAAATTCACTTATATGACTGCACAAAATAGTGTAACTGGCATTAGTTGGATTGCTATTGGTAATTAACCAAGGGGGAAATGATAGTGATCCGCAAGCATATTACGATATAGGAAGTCAGCAAAGACAAGAGCAGTTTACATTTCCTATATCGTTTTAAATTCAAGCCATTATATGTACATCCATATGCAATTAATAAAGTAGAATTAAGGCATTTATCACGAATTGGAATTAGTGATAGCCAGATTACATCAACAGGATTTGCAGCGGTTATTAGTGAGAATTCTAATGTAATAGAACAGATTAAAATGAGGTATATTGCTTTTAGGTATTTAAATACCAACAACACACCATTCAATAATAGAGTCGGCTTTTTAACATTTGTTGATAGCTAGAATGTACTTCGTACCGCATATCTGTATTGGAAATTCTTCTTACAAAAGCACATGCTCCAGAGTTCCCCCAGAATATAGAGGTATCACTAGCAATAATTCCGAATGTATGGAATAAATGACTGCTTATAAATGCTATAGGAAATATAACTTTATTTGTTGTAGTTTCTAAATTATTAGGATCTGATTGTTTTTTTGCTCTCCAGCTTTTTGTTTTCCCCCTTGGATAATTAAACCGCCAAACAACTTGCCAAAGCTGACATACCAAGCATTTGGATTCGATAAATCATACCGTACGCCCAAGCTTTTGTAATGTTTCGTCCCCCAAGGCTTTTTACTACATCTTGCCTATTTTTTTAATATTTAGACTACTTAATAGAGTTTTTTTACCAAAGATAATGTTGGTGCTAGTCCTTGATTATCACCACTATCTACATTAGTTAGTAATTTTAACAATTCTTTTTGTACCATTACCTTTTGTAGCTTCTAATCCATTTGTATTAGTTACTAATGATTTAATATAATCAGCAGATGTTTTTAGCTACTTTGGAATCCTCTATTGCAGTAAGCTTTTCATTAATTGTTTTAAATTGTTCCTTATGTGCTTCTGCTGCTTTATTGTGTGTGTCAATTGCTGTTTCCAATTGTTCTAAAGTAATAGCACTACTAAAATCTACTTCACCTTTTACGTTTGGATTATCCCCCACCCCTAATGCAATTACTAAGCGTTGCATTGGGATAATGTTATTTTTATCTGGAACATATGAAGTTAAACCTTTGGCATTAGAATAGCCAATTAGTTTTTCTTCCCCACTATCCCCATTTTTTGCATATAGTCCAACTTCTCGCCAATAGAACCCATTTTCTACTTTTCTATTATCAAAATTAAATTGCAATTGCATTTGTCCATTTGCAACTTCTTTTACTTGGCTTAACCCTATTTCTAATTTTTTACTAACTATTTCTGTTAAACCATCAATACTTGCTGTTAACTGCCCATCACCAATTACCGCCTTTGTAATAATTAGTCTGTCCTCTGTTTTACCAGTTGATGATTTAAGGATCATTTTATTTCCTTGAACAGTCAAGCTTAATCCCGGAAATTGTGCCATATTAACCTCCTATCATAGTTACTTCTTCTATCCCAATGGCATTCCCATAATAGATACTGTGTTCAATCTCAATATTCTCTAATGGTTTTATCATGCCTATCACGGTTTCTTCCTGCGCTCCTACTAATGATGTAATTATTAAGTTTTGCGCAACAGTTTGTTCTTCCCAAACAATATATCCAATATGTGCTGGTTTAAATTCTTCAATTGCACTGTGTAAATCATCTATGTTATCACACATGTCCTTTGTAAAGCTTAAGTCCATCATATATTTTTCGTTATATGGAATTATTTCAGCAGACTTATCAGATATAAACTTATTAGCAATAGTTTCAAGATATTCTTTTTGTGCTGCTATTTGAAGTATTTAACTTTTGCAATCACACGATTTTTTTCTATCCTTAAAACTATTGTTTTTTTAGGTTTAATCCCAACAAATTCTTCCCATTTATCTAATGCATATGTTGCCGTTTGGATATTATCTTGTTTCAATAATTCCATTAACAATAATCTAATGCGTTCATGCTCTCTACTATCTGCATCACTTATTGCCTTAAACTCCATATCTTTTGCAATAAAAAAAGGTAGATATGCTAATATATCCACCTCTTTCCATCTTATAAAATCACTCATGTACGATCACCTCTTTAACTGTTGGCAATTGTTCATTTTGTAATATCAATGTTGGTAACACCATTATTTACTTTTAACTCACGATAATCTAATACTCCTGTTTCTTTATTGGCCAAAATAGCCTTGCCAATATTAGCATATGACACATATGTACCGTTGAAGATTTGCTTTTTAAACTCTTCATTTAGTACTTTTTTAATAGCTTCTATTTCAGCTTTCCCCTTAGTTACCGTTAACTCTATATTAATATCAAGTATCGTTGGTGTAACTACTGTTACAGTAGCTCCAATTGGTGCATTTTTCTGCAATTACAGTTTTAACTTTTTCAATCAATTCTGTACTCGCACTTTCACGCTCATTGTTGATAATAATAACTTTTACTGTTCCCGGTCCATTCCATAATGGGATTACTTTTACTAAAAATACTCCATTAACTAATCTTGCCCACTGTTCATAGTGATATGCATTACCGCTTGTTGCTGGTTTTCTTACTTTCAATAATAATCTATCTAGTAGTTCCGCATCAGTTTCTTCATCATATCCATCATATGCAGCCGCTTCATTGTTAACTGTACTTACTCCATAAATCCCACCTACTATTTCTGTAATTGTATTAGCTCCTACATTTAATGATTTACCTGTTAGCTCTGATACCGCCAATACTTTCCCACTTCCAGTTTCACTTAGCGTAATTTCAATAGTGGTTCTAAAGGTTTCATCATTATCTGTGCCAAATAAACTTCCTTTCGGTACTACTGTATTTGCAGTTCCAGTAATAGTTAACATTACATTAGCTTGTGTTGCACTTTTTCTAAATACCCCATGAGATTCCGCATGACGTGTTAAATATTCGCCCCATGCAGTTTGTGGAAAAGCCGCATCAAGTATCAATTGCATTTCCGCATATGATTTTTCAAACTCAACCGCATTTGAACTTAATGTATCAAATACAAATGTTCCTTCATGTGTACTCAATCCTTCTTTATCTATTTTTTTAAAATCTGCTAGTAGCCGTCCTAGCACATCTTGCTTACTTTGTGGTTCTAGCATTATACTTCAACTCCTATCGTATTTGGCCCATATATTGTTTGTAATTCAATTTGTAATGTAATAGTTTTATGTTCTTGAATTACATCTACAGCATCTACATTTATAATGTATGGGTTAACCAATAACGCATCCTTTACATACTCAAACAGTTCATATTGACTAGGTGTATCATTTGGCTTTTTACCAATAAACTGTTCAAACTCAATACCATAATCATCATAATATGCTCTATATCTGTACCTCTCTACTCTCAAGGTTTTCCAAACCCATACTTTAATAGCGTCATTACCTGTTACATATTTATGATTGCCATTTCTATCATATTGGTATGTATCTCTCTGAAAGTCCCAAGCTAGTTCCTTGCATAATGGTAGATTTTTTTGAACGTCAATGCTACTTGGTGTATTCCCTTTCATAAATGGATTACTCATTGCCGTCTAACCTCCTACATTTTCCATATACAAAATATTGCTCTGCTGTACTTTCATCATCCCCGACTATTGGAATTAACATTACTTTATCTCCTACATGCCATGTATCAGTCATGATTCTAGTTTTTGTGTAATCATTATGAATAGCGTGTGTATGACTAGCAAATTCTGCATAGCCACCGCCACCGCTGCGTGGTTGTGTTTCGCTTACAATATGCCCCTTAGATTCTCTATAATGACCTTGTAACCAATATTCATCTATCCATAAAAAATTACTGTTTAACTCCATTCCATTGAACGATACCACCAAATTTGGAGGTGGTGATACTATAGTGCCAATTCCCGGCATCGCTTGCTTTCCAGCGTTTCCACCTACATCGCTCATGATACCTAATATTCCTGCATAAGGATCATTGTTTTTCTTCGGCACTTTCACCCTCTCCTTCCTCTAGTTCTCTAATGTACTCTAAATTTAATTCCATGATGTGTGTATTATTTTCAAATGTATGATTATCTGACTTAATGAAAAATACTCCTTTTAGCTGTTCTTCCTCAATTACTACAGAATACCCTGCTATACATTGCATATTACCTATAGCAGAAATACTTGATTCCATTTTGATTCCTTTGATTTTTGCTTTGGCTTTTGCCGCATTATCAACAGGATACTTGGGTTTCTTTGGTGTACTTGTACTAGTAGCCTTTTTCTTTTTAGTAGCTTTCTTTTCCTTTGGTTCCGGCTGATTTTTTTATAAATATCTTGGAAAATACCATACTTTTTTTAATTAATGCATCTTCATTATCTATTCGAATCACATTGCCTGCAGCGTCAACAGTTTTTACTCTGTTTACCATTTCCTCAATTGATTCAGAATGTGATGAACTTATTACATCGTATGTATCCCTAGCTATATACTCTTCAATGGTTGTTCCTTTTTCTACCAAATTAATTCCATCTGCTAGTAATATGGCTGTGTAATCTTTTTGAATATCAGCCTTTGTTTTCTCAAACAACATTTGAAAAACTTCTGTACATGTTTTTTTATCTGCCACAAAATTTACTACTGTAGGTATATCTGGTAAGGTCCCTACAGGTACTTCAACCTCTGCGCATACACGCTTGAAAGCATCAACTACATTTGTAGCATTAAAAACTAAACTTACTTTAGACTTTGCTAGGTATATCATCCCATCATAACAAGTAATATCATATGTATTGTCATTTGTATTTCTTTTTCTAAAGAAAACACGTCCAGTAAATATCTTTGCATTATCTACTGTCACTTCAATACGATCACCTAAATCAATTAAATAATTCGGAAATGATATATCTTTAGGGTTGTAAGCATATGAAAACTCTAACTTTCTTGCAGCTTCTTCTCTATCACCGCTCCATGTGAACTTAGAAATAAGATGTGTAATATCTACTCTTTCATCCTTTTCATTAATATGTTCTATTAATGTAATCATAGTGGCCACTCCTTACTATTCATTTTTAATGACCGCTTAGATACTTTTAAAACTGCACCAATTGGACTTTTACCAGCTTTAACCATCATCTTATACATGTTTAATGCCTTTTTGCCTTGTTCAGCAATTGGCATTATTTTTGATACTGCCTTATTAGCTGTATCCATGAAATGTTCTTGTGGATATGATGTTACAGCTTGCTCTTCTGGTGCTTCGGCAATTCTACTATATAAGCCTGTAGTATCATTTTTTATCTCTGATGTTGGTTTTATGTACCTATATTCTTTGAGTGTCATCTCATAATATACATCACTAGTACCATCATGCTCATCATGATTAAATGCTTCAATTGTACAGTACATAGAAATTGAGGTATTTGAAATTGAAATCTTACACGGCTTACCACTTGTAGCAAATCCATCTATTTTTCTTACTAGGTTATAAGGATTTGTTTCATTCGTTTCTGACCATTCATATTTTTGTGCAGGAAAAAAGCCTTCAAACGATAATGTTTGAAGGCCTCTTTTGCCTAACATATTAATTTCTCCAATTGCATTTATATTTAACGTGCTATTGTTGTATGTTCTCCCAACTTTAAATGAAGCTGGTGTTACTGGCAATACTATATTTTGTCCTGCACATGATAATGTAAATTGGCATCCTTGTGGTATTCCTTTACCACCAAAGAAACTCATAATTGCATCAAAAAAAGACATTATACAGCTCCCTCCATTCTATTAATAGAACGTTTTTGTAATTGGTAATGAATTTGTTCTGCAATTTCAAATGTCAACTCTTCTACAGATTTTCCATCATTTCTAACATTAAGATTCGCTATATTTACATTGATGCTATTACTAGATGAACTACGTTTCCCTTGATTATATGCAGTATTCAATGACTGTGCATGCGGTATTACTTGTGCTCCACTTGGTAAGTTTACTATTTCAGCCCCGCGATCATGAATCATAGCAGGGCCACCTTTCCAGTTAACAGTTCCAGAGTATAATAACGGAATGTTTAATGGCCCAAAATGAGAGCCACCTACACCCGGCACCCAGTCTGGAATATCTACAGATATTCCATTTACACCAGAAATTAAACTATTTATTGCTGCTTTAATGCCATCTATTACCCCTGTAAATATGGATTTAATTGGTGTTACTATACCTTCAAATATTTGAACGATGCCATTCCACGCCATGCTCCAATTACCAGTAAACACCCCAACAATAAAATCTGTAATACCACTTAACACACTTGTAATCCCTGTTACAATACCTTCAATTACATTTAATGCAAAAGTAAGAATCCCGGTAATTCCTGCTACCGCTACATTAAACCCAACTACTAATGCCCCTAATGCTACTGCAAGCGGTCCACCAATCAAAACTTTAGCTACTTTACTTACAACAGTGAAAATAATATTTAAGAAAGGAGACATTAATTGATAAATTCTACCAAATGATGTAGCCACTTGATTAATTAATTTACCAAATGCACTTGCTACTTTTTGATACTATAGGTTGTACTGCAACGATAATTCGATTGATTGCACCTTTTATTATGTTTACAACACCTATAAACGATTGTCCTACTCCCTCTAATATCGGTTTTACTTTGTCAAAGTTTTTGTAAATTGCTAATCCTAACAATGCAACTACACCAATTGCAATCCCTACAGGTCCTGTCAAGACTAATGGAATTAATCTTCCTATCATTGGTAATACTCTCATCACTATACTACCAATTCCACTAAAAGCTCTGGCAATACCCTTTACAGATACTTCTAATAATTTATTATTGATACTTTGGCCACGTAACACTTTACCAACATTAGCATATGTCCGCATCAATGAGCCAATTCCACTTGTAATAGGCCCTAATATTTTAGCAAAAGCAGTAAAGCCTACAATACTAATGCCTACATCAATTGCCGTATTTTTAATGGCTGGACTTAAATTAGTAAAGTATTTAGCTAGATTACCGATTGTGTCAGCCACCTTCTGTACCCTAGGCTGCAATACATCAGCAAAGCTAATAGCTAACGCCTCTACTTTACTTTCTAAATCCTTGAATGACCCAAGCAATGTTTTCTTCATTATATCGGCTTGTGCTTTAGATGAACCTGTTGCAGAATCCATTGAACTACGCATATCATCGTATGCTTCCTTAGTAGTGTTCAATACTGCTAATAATGCAGATGTAGATTCTGTTCCTGCAATATCACCTGCCAACTTAAATTTTTCAGCTTCTGTTAGTCCTTGCATTTTAGTTCGCAATTGATCATATACTTTACCAAGGCCAATAAATTTGCCCTGTGAATCAGTAGTGACAATTCCTAGTTTTTGTAATGCTTGTGCGGCTTCTTTTGGAGGGTCTATTAATCTACTTAACATCATACGTAATGCACGGCCACTCGTTGATGCCTCAATATTGTTATTACTCATGATAGCTAATGATGTAGATAATTCTTCTACAGATATTCCTAATGCAGCCGCTGGTGCACCTGCATATTGAATTGCATTGCCAAACCCAATCATATCTAATCGTGATTTGTTAGCAGCCATTTGGATTACATCGGCCATTCGTGTTGCATTCTCTGCTACATTACCTTCTTGTAGTCCCCATGTATTTAATGCGCCAGATACAATGCTTGCTGTTGTTTCCAAGTTTTCACCAGATGCAACAGATGCCTCTACAATTGATGGCAATGAACTCATAATTTGATTTGCATTCATACCGCTTGCAGCTAATCCATCCATCGCTTCCGCTGCTTGTGTCGCACTTATAGGGAAATCTGCCCCTAACTGTTTTTGCAACATCTCTCAATTTAATCATTTCATCATGTGTTGCTCCTGCTTTAGCACCAGCAGAAGTAACAGCAGAATCAAATCCAACAAAAGCTTAACAGAGGCGGCGCCTATCCCAACAATAGCAGCAGATACAGGCATTAGTGCATTACCAATTCCACTAATGCCTCTGCCTATATTCTGCAGTTTTCTACCTTGCCTATCTGCCATATTAGCAGTTGCAGCCATTTGTGAATTAATTCCAGATAATACTGATGTAACACCATCATGTAAACGCATCACCAAATCAATTACTTCACTCATCCTTTTTTCGCCTCCTCTCTGTCCTTAATTTCTTGCAACATAAAAGCACGGAGAACTACACGTTCCCCATGCCCCATTTTGTGAAATTCCGATGGCATTACATCATGATTGACATACATGTAATAAGCAAGATTTACATCACCATCGGAATATATTAGTTTTTTACTTCATTAATTACTTTTTTAATGGCTTTATCACCATATCCAGATAGAGCTAATACTTCACGTGCAATCAACTCCAATTCACCTGCTTTAAATAACTTTGTATATAATGCCTGTTTGGATGGAACTTGGAATTTTTGTAATAATTCTTTCGTTCCAAAATCTGGAGAAACGATGCCATCCGTTACAACAAACTGTAAAAATTGACTTTCATCGGCTACACCATCATCAGTAGCTAACATGCGAAGGTCTGTAATACGCTTATAACTAATTTCCTTTACTGTAACAGTAAAAGGTTCATTAAAAACTTTTTGATAATCGAGTGATTTCTAGGTCCTTTTTAGCTGCCTCTTTTTAATGTATCTAGGTCTTTCTCCATCAATTTGTCAATGATATTGCTCATCTATTAGTCCTCCACTATATCAATCACATCAAACTCTGTAAACGTAAAGTCTACAGATTCTTCTACCAATGCGCCTACTTTCCAGTTGGCAAGGTCTAAGGAATCAAAGGTTACATCATACAATGTTACTGTTTCTACACCTTTAGCATCAGGATCATCTAATTGAATTACTAATTGGCATACAGTGGCTTTACCTTTTTTTAGATTTTCAGCCATTTTACTAATCATCAAAGAAGATACTTTGTTCATAGTTAAACTGCCTGTACCTTCATAACCAACATATTTATATTGTTTACTCATTGTCTTGGCTTTTTTAACTTCTTCTTTGCTTAATTTAATTGTAGCTTTAACTGCGGTAGCTTGCGATACTAAAGAACCATCTAACCACACTTGCCCATGAGAGCCTGTCATTACCTGTTGCGCTGCAAAAATTCTCCATGTGTCCCTCCTATTAAATATTAATTGGTAATTGGATATCTTCCATTGCATCAAGCGGTCTTACTTTTTGCTTTTTAAGAATACAATCTTCTTAGTATCCAATTTTTTTAACTTCATCATCACTCATTTTTGCTAATTCTTCTTTTGTGAATAAGCCATGCGATAATTGGTATGTTCGAACTGCTTCACAATCAATTTCACATGTGGAGTAATCTTTTTGTAACAATCGTTCATTTTCTAATTGTTTAAAATATCCTAAAATCGCACTAATTAGCAAACATTTGTTTTCATAATCATTTGTATATTTGCCAATGTAAGAATCTTGTGCAGTTTTTCTGATATCGTCATAAATCATATCCATAATGTCTACTATTTTGATTGTTTGATATCCTTCTAGCTTTCCTTGGCTTGTTGTTACCAAAGAGTTCATAGCACGGCTCATTTTAAACTTTTCGCCATCATACCAAATGAAGAATTTACCTTCATTTACCATTGCATCCATTTCATCTTGAGTGTGTCTATCACAATCAATTACTTCTGCTAATGGTGCATATGTAGCACTTTGTGTCATATTTGTGCCTGCCACAAGACCTGCAATGCGTGCAGTATATTCAGCTGGTTTATATTCACGATCAGCTGTAAACACTTTTGTATTACCAAAATTGATTACACCTTCATAATCTGCATTAGAACCCGGTAATACAACCTTAATTTTTTTGAACTTATTTTCACGTGCTGTTTTTACCCACGTTGCAACATATTCCAATTGAGCATTTTCAATTGTTGGAATTGCTAAATAATCAAATCGTTCTGTAAGCATTGCTTTTAATGGTTCTTGGAATCTATCAGCACCAGTTTTATCGCCACCTTGTTGCATCATATACACAACAATTTTTAATGGTGGTTTATTGTAACCCTTCAATGCTTTTAAAATGTAATCCTTGTTTTTATCTGATAATTCTTCTGGAATATCATCTACTGTATATACCAAAAATGGATTAGGTAATACTTCATGACCATTTGTTTTTGTTGCTAATTTATCAATTACCTGTTTAGTATCTTCTAAAATTAATGCAACAATTCCCCTTTGGGAACGTTGAATGGCTTCAATACCAGCTTCAATAAATTTAACTACAACTGTAGGCATTCCTAATTTAGCCATTACTTATCCTCCACTTCTACTGTTAATTTAACATCACCCATTGTGATTCCTTCTTCTTTCATTCTTTCAATACGTCCTGTTGTATCCATGAATGTAATATCCATTGTAATTTGAAGAATATCATCTTCTTCTCCTACTCTATCTTGTTGAATATCATCTACATGTAAATAACGATCGCCAACAGGAAAACCCATTTGAAATAATAGTAAGAATTTATCAAACACTGTTAAATAGTGTTCTTCATCCTTATCTTCATTACTTGGAAAATATGTAGCAATAATAGTTACATTTCTTTTTAATGAAATTCTTTTGTTTGCATTTCTGAACTCATTAAAAGTTTTACAAAAAAAGCACGGCATAGTGAATTCTTCTAAAACTTCATCACTATATACCGTGCATCCATATTCTTCATGTATTTTCTTTGCTACAGCTTTCCATATTGCCACTTGTGATAATCGGTTAGCCATCTTTTATTCTCTTCCTCAACATTTTAAACATGTGTTCACCAACAGCTGTTCTTATATCATTTCGATTTTTTTCAACCGTCCTTTTAAAGAAAAATGTCCCCTGTTTGAATCCTTTTATTTTTCCATGCATAGTTTTCATGACATGCCCACGCTCTACTAAGTGAAAATGAGGTGATGTATTCCGTAAAGTTGCTTCTAGCGCTCTACTACTACTGCCATTAATAGTCATTTTCCAACTTTTTGAAATTTTCCGTTTTCTCCCTTTACCTACAGGTGATGCGCTTACTAATTCTTTTTTCATTCGATTAGCTTCTTTACGCATCGCTTTTTCTGTTTCTACAGGATACTCTTTAATATATTTATCCAATCTCCCCATGAATGTTTTTAATATTCATTATTTTTCCTCTTTTATAGATATGGCACATCATTTCTAATTTTGTATGTTCTTCATATGGATCGATTACAGTTTTAACTTTATAGACTACATCCTTATATTTAATTAGCACACCATCAGTTATTCCAGTTCTATATCTGATTGTAATTTTATATAATTCGTCTACTTTTTCTTTATACATTTCAAGATATTGCCTGCCACGCAATGGTTCTATCCTTGCCCAAATTCTATTAGGTATCAACCTAACCAGTTTTTGTTTAGTTATTCCATCGTGTTCAATATCTTGATACGCTAGTACTTCAATTCTTTTCGTCAATCTTCCGATTCCGTCCATATTTAGCATTTTATGTCTCCTCGCTTGGATAATTCTTAGATAATGCAATATGGCGAATTAATGGCCCTAGCGTAAATGGCAAATCATGTACAAATGTTTTAGATGAGGTTGCTTCCCTATTTTCGTACCAATGAGCAACCATATATTGTACGGCTCTACGATATAGTGGATCGTCAATATATGGTTTCCCAGTCATTTGCTCAATGTACGTGATAGCGGCATTTATAGATTCCTCAATAAATACATCATCTTCTGTAATATCTTCATCTATTCGTAGGTATAGTTTTACATCCGCTACCGTCAACATACATTACACCTATGCTTTCTTAGCTAATTTAACCAAAGAACTTGTATCAACAGGCTTACCATCACAAATCATTGTAGATTTACGAACAATATCATCTGTTTCATTATCTTCATATGTTTTTACACCAATTTGATAGTTAGTGTTCAATGCATAATCTTCAAAACGATAAATAAACGCTACAATATCACCAACTGCAGCCGCATCAAGATTTTTAAGATAAGGTACAATCAATACGCCACGACCAAGAATAGATCGTTCAGGTTTTCCACCCATACCATAGTTAACACGTGCAATTGGTTGACCATTCTTATCTGTCATACCTGCAATATTCATGAATGTTTTCTTTGTCATTACCCATACAGAACCTTCTTCATATTCAACAGGCAATTCAGCTTCTGCTTTAACTAGTGTTGCATAGTCAAAGTCTTTAACCTCCAACTTCACACCAGCTGCTGCATCTTTTAAAATACCTGTTGGCTGACCATTACCTGTACCATTGATAATTGCATTTTCAATTGCTTTTACTATGGCTTTAGATACATTATTGGAAATCATATTTTCAAAAGCGGATAATGCCATTACAGATGTTTCCAAAGAAATGGAAACACGGCATTGTAATTTAAAGTGGCCAAACTGAATATTCCCAAGCGTTGCTTTTTGACGTTCAGAGCCTTTACCTTCTGCCACCCATGTTGCTACAGGCATTACATTATTTGTAGGAATAGCAAGACCAGATTTAAAGTTTGTATTCGTAACTAATGGTAATACCATTCCAACGCTTTCCATTTTTTGAACAATCTTGTTCAAAACTGTTGGTGGAATTACTGCGCCAATATCTGTAGTTAATGTGTTTTCATTTTGACGTAATTCTGCAGGAATTGGTGTGTTATTCATTACATATTGCATGAATGCATTACGGTATTCCATGGAATCAAATACTTCTGCACCTTGTGTACGTTGTTCTGCTACAGGTACAGGCACTGTAGTAGCAGTAGGAACAGTATTCAAAATTGCAGTTCTACGTTCTAGTTCTGTTTCTTCTGCTTCCAATGCACGTAATTCTGTTTCAATTTCATCAAGATTCAAGTTAAGCTGTGTTGTATCTTCCAACATTGCACGTAATTCTGCTCTACGTTGTCTAATTTCTTCCAATCGATTCATATTTTTTCTCCTTATTTAGGTAATAAAAAAACACGCTTATAGCGTGTCAAATACATTTGTTATGTCATAGCTAATAATGTTAGCCGTTTTCTTTTTTCGATATCTTCATATCTTTTATATCCCCCATTTGCCCTAGCACTAACTGATGTGCCTTTATATGCAGGGTTATCTACAATAGATACATCATATACCGCTTTTTACTGATTTAATTTTTTTCGTATGTATATTTTTATTTTTCTCAGTCAATCTCTTCTTCTTCACCATTGACAATAAAGGCGAATGACATTTTGTTTAGATCACCACGTTTAATTAAAGAATACACATCATTACCAATCGAAGTGTCTGCTACATTACCTGTCAATTTTAACCCTTTTTCATCAACAGTTAATTGCAGTGTTCCACTAGCGGTTCTAGCAAATAGCATACCGCCATGATTGTAATTTAATACGCATTGACTAAAATCAGTATTATCAAATGCGCCCGGTAAAATCACTTCACGATATTCATACCCAGTATATTCAGATTTCCAAATTAGCGTTTCTTCATTAAAAACTGCAGCATATCCTTCTACTGTTCGTGTTTGAATATCATCAGTATCATTCTGTATCGCTTGCACCGTCATCATTCGGTGTTCCATTTTTCGGTTCTTCCTCATTTGTATCACCTCCTTTCGATGCATTTATTTGATATTGTGAAAGGTCTTTATACTTGGCGAAATTAAGACTTACTAAACGTTCATCGCCACCTTCTACACCTTCATAACCAAAAATTTCACGGATTTCATTTACTGTAACGGCACCAGTAGGTAATAGTGTTGTACAAATTTTAATTCTACTTGCAACTGACATATAGGATAGTCTATTGCTTTCAACTATTACTTCATTTCCATGCCCCTTTTCACGGCTTGTAAATAATTTTTCTGTAAATTCCTGTGTTAATTTAATAGCAATTGGCTCTAACACAGATTCATAAAACGCTATGTATTCGTCCTCGGTATAATTACCACTAACAATCTTTTCATTTAATCCAAAATGTTTATACACCATATCTCTTGCAAAATCCATCTGACCTTTATTAAAGGTGCTGATAGTTGTTGTTAACTGTTGGAATGTAGCTTTATTATCCAATGTAGCAATACCACTACCATTTTTATTTGATACATAGCGATCTGTAAACTTCTCCCATAACACTTGTTGGTCATCTTCACGTACAGTACCCTCAAAATTGATAATACCACGTAAAGAGTTGCCATTTTTTACAGAGTTTATAATCGCTGCCTTTACTGCATGAAGTAAATCTAAGTCCTCTTTTAAGGCTCTTGAATTATCTTCGCCAAACAGTTGATGACTGTTAAAGTGCCTTTTAATATGAATAACCGCATCATATAGTACAGTCATGCTTTTACCATTAATGAATTGGAATTTCACATATAAATTATTTTCAGTATCCACCTTAATTTCAACACTGCCAAAATCCAATGGATATAGCCCAGTAATTACACCATTTATATCACGCTGAATATAAATGAAAGCATTGTTGTAGTTAAAGTATTGTGCAACAACCTTTTCAAGAAATTCACTAGCCGTCATAAATGGATTGGGTCTTGTCCCTAATATATGATTGATAGATTGTAGCCCTGGAACCATTCCCGCATCAGTTCGTCTAACATGCTTTAATTTCATTTTCCCAAGATGTCTAGCAATCGTATCTGTACAATCCCTAAACGTTGTATCCGTATATGGTACTCCTGTAAAAGGTGTGAATACATTTGTATATCCATCTAAAAACTCTGCTCCAGTTAAATTAGCTTTATCTGTATTGCCAAATCCAAATATTTTATTAAAGATATTTCGATAGTTCATCATCTCACCTCCTTTCTTAAATTACATTGTGGTAATCCTCTTGGTTTCGTTCATACTCAACATATGCATCTAACATTGATGCGAATCCATCAATCCTTTTCTTTGCATGAATAGATTTAGTTGGTTGAATGTTACCATTACGATCTACATCTATTTCTACATTAGCCATGCACCATTTCAATATAGGATTGTTATCATAGTTTATTAATTTTGCTTCTAGTTCTGCACCTAGCGCTTTCATTGGTCCATTCAAGGTTTTCTTACCTTGAATGACTGGATTCATTACAGACCGACCAAACTCGGATTTCATATCTTCTACAAAATATGCTGCACTCCATCCGTCGTACCCACATTTATATAAATAGATATCATCTTCCATTTGTCTTTCTTTAAACCATTCAACAATTAACCTATAGTCAATTCTATTGCCTGGTGATTTTCGTATAAATCCTCTTTTATACCACACGTCATACGGTACTTTATCCTCATTTACTCTTTTTTCAAATAAATCTTCTGGTATCCAGTACATCTGCTTAATATATTTAACAGGATCATTAGGGACCATGAACAGCAATGTGGCACATGTTAAGTCTGTAGTTGCAGATAAATCTATGCCACCTATACCATATCTAGGCTTTAACGCTCCTATATCAAATGTTGCTGTATTATTTAATTGTTCAAAGGTTAAGAATGCTTCTGATGATGTTTCACGAACATTGAAGTCCTTTGTAAGAAGATTAGTTACATGAATTGGATTGTTTTGTGCAGATTTAACTTTTTCAGCTAGTTGACTAACACTCTTAATCGTTCCTAACCCCGGATTAGCTTTTGCCCAGCAATTAGGATCTGTCCATTCCTTGCGACTATCTAGCTCATAAATTATTGGTAAGATGCGTTCGTTTTTGTAGCCTTGTTCATCATCATACCCATCTACAATCTGACAAGCCTCATCATATTTAATATCGTAAATATTTTCACGAACTGTACCAGCAGTACTAGTAATAATGGTTAGTGGTTGTTCACGTGCGCTCATACCATCAACGATTACATCATATAAATTCTTATCCTTGATAGCATGCAGTTCATCAATCAATGCTCCATGAACATTTAACCCATCAAGATTATTAGAATCTGATGCAAGCGGTACAAACTTTCCATCATTTACATCACACAAAATTCTGTTAACACGAATATGACAAACTTTATTAAGCGACTTACTTTTTTTTATCATTTTAGCCGCTTCATCCCATATAATTTTTGCTTGGTCACGCTTTGTTGCAGCACTATATATTTCAGCCCCCATTTCACCATCCGCAACCAACAAAAAAAGGCCTATTGCGGCCGCTACAGTGGACTTACCGTTTTTACGTGCCACTATCAATATGAGTTCTTGATATTGCCTTGCTTTTGTATCTTTATCAACAAAGCCAAATAATGCAGCAATCATTGCTTTTTGCCATAATTCTAAGATTACTGGTTTTCCTGCCCACTTACCTTTAGAATGTTTGCAAAACAGCTCAATGAAATCAATTGCAACTTCTGCCCTGTCCTTATCATAGATATATTGACTTGGGTTTTCTAACTTATCGACTAAATGCTTATATGTCCTACGAACACGATCAGATACAACTATTTCACCATCAATGATTTGGTTATAGTATTCTCTGATTGGGTTCATCGTCTAACACGTTCCATAATAAACTTCTTAAATCCTTCATCATCATCTTCATTTTTTAGTCTGTGGTAATTCGCTCAACAATACTTTTTATGATGGCAATATAGTTTTTCATCAACGTGTTATAAGCCTTTGATTCAGTCGATTCTTTTTTTACCAAATTGATTGTTTCCATTGCAATATTCTTCCACAAATCCTACTTTTTCTAATTGAATTTGTAGTTCATCTAACTGCATTTCCATGTGTACAGCTTGCTCAATTGATTTTTCTAATCAACTTTTTCTTTTTCTTGTGGAAGTTCCTTAAAAAAATCTTGTTATATTCTGTAATTCTCTTCTTTTTATTTTTTTCTTTTTCTTCATTTGTCAACTCCTATCACTCCTTTGTTAACCACACCCCTCACATGTGCGACCTGTGTTTTAAACGAAACTGCTCCCCCGGTGTAGAAAAAAAATATTTTCTGTATAAAAATATGGGGGGGAGTTAATCGTTATCATATTCATTATCATTTACCGCAACTAAATCGCCCATCTCATTAAATATCAAATCACGTGTAGGCTTAATCAATAGACTTGCACCGCTAGTAATTCCATTTGGTACTGCCAGCGCATCTAGTTCTGCATGTATTGCGTTATGGCATTCAATACACAAGAACATAAGGTTATCCCATCCATAAGCAACTTCATCATTATTAATATTATTGGGGTTTAGAGGTTTTTTATGATGCACTACCCAACGTTGTCTAGTTCCGTCAACCTTGTTTGCGCTTTTTAACCCATGGCATCTTTCACATATATATAATTTTGATTCTGCATATGCTTTTGCGCATCTTCTCCATCTATATGAATTATAGAAGTTTTTAGAATACTCCTTTGCCATTTTTTATAAACCCATCCCTTTTTTCTAGGCTACTAAATTTTATACCTCATACCCCATGGCTTTCCTATTAATAGCATATACTTCATCATATGTAATACCTTCACGCTCTGCTACTTTATTTAAGCAATCATCTTTTGTTGGATGTTGTCCACTATGTGTATTGATATGGCATTGTGTACATAGTTGGATTAGATTTTCTCTAATATCACCGCCACCACTTCCACGTGTATTAATATGATGCGGTTCAATGTTTGTCCTTTGACCGCAAATTTCACATCGTGTAGAGCGTATCTCATTAATTGTTTTCTTCGATATAATTCTTTTGTGCTTCATATTTCCTCTTATAAACCAAAAAGGACCGCATCATATCGTGTTATGCGACCAATTATGATGAAGTCCTTTTAGGGTATGTAGTTTTTTAAGGAGACTTGACGTGTTCAACCCGTTCATGCCCACATACAGTATCTCATATATAGAGTGTCAAATAATAGCAACCTTTTTATAAATTTCCTCAAAATTTTTGATTGCTCTTTTATGTAGATTATGAACATTCTGCCTTGAACAATCAATTAGTTCTGCTACCTTTTCCCATGTACATCCATTAATGTACCTATCTACTAATACCGTCCTTTGTTTTGTACTGCGAATTTGATTGATCATAAACCTTGCTCGTTCTCTCTCTTGTAGGTATGTACTCCATTCTTTCATAATCTCATCTGTAACCGCATCAAGGTTTGCAACTTTATCTGCGATGGTTATTGGTTGACCGCCACTAATTCTTTCCTTGCTATAGTCAATTGCTTGTAGGCTCATTATATCCTGTCGCAATCTAAATATCTCCCTCTCCTTACATCTAATGTTCAAATCGGTATCTCTGATTTGAATTAAATATTCCCTTCCTGTCATCGACTAATATCCCCTTGCTTATCAAGATATTCTTCCCATTCCTCAAGAGAATATATTTTTATATTTCTTGCATTAGCATAAGCCCATTCTCCAATGCATCCTTTTGAGTGTTGCCAATCTCCACATAATATTAATACTGAACACTTTTCCAACATATCTAAACAAATTTGTAATCCCTTAGCATACTCTTTTTCAAAAATATAACATAGAAAAAAATTATGTAATGGAGATAGATATACATTATTTCTATCTTTTTAATACTAACTCTTTCATAATTTTTATCTATTGCCATCTGATTACTATTTATGACATCATCACAATTTATTCCATTTGTGCTACCAAATGGATGCGCTACATATATCAATCTCCCATTCATTATTGTGTTACTCCTTTAGCTTGTAGATCATTAACATGGAATACATGGCTATCATCCGCATCAATTGCATCTATTGCCTCTTCTATTTCTGTGTTTTTCAAAAAGTTTTTCCTTGCGCTCTTTCCCCTTGAACAAACATAACCACTTCTTTTAGAAACTCCATGATTATTTTATTTTCACTCGTTCCTACTGGTAGCCATTCACTTACTACTTTACATAAGCTACCTGCTTTATTTTCTAGACCCCCAGTTACTTTTACCTTATCAATCAATGTATCATCATGTTTGTTATATTTAACTCCCATGCCTACCATGTAATACATGTTGGCTGAAAACTTAAATGTTGGAAACCATTGTAAAAATAGTTCTTTCATTTTTTCGTATTGACGTATCATTTCTGGCCTGTACAGGTCTTTTGTTTTTAACTGATACGTTTCATCACATCTGCCGTTATGTTTCATATATGTTACTTTGGTATATTCTCCAAAAGATATGCTTAACACTCTAATCATTCTATAACCCCCTTAATTCTCTTTCTTTTGTTCTCCTTGCTTGTAGCAATTGTTTTTGCTGATTTTCTTCACATGCCCACTCACCACATATCGTCTTGTTTACTCGATTTGTATAGAACTTCTTTCCACACTGAATGCAATATCTTGTGTACTTATATACTCTCTCCATTCGTTCTTTATTCTCTTTTTCTACTTGCTTTTTAGTCTTGCGTGGTACTACAGGTTTCCCTGCCATACAATCTGGACACCATGTATTATGATCTATTGGTGTATATAGCCTATCGCACCTATGACATTTTCTTTGCATCGTTTGCTCCTATTTATAATTTCCGTTTGAATCGATATAATCACCAATTCTATATAGTTCTGTTTCTTTCACTAAATATGCGCTATATCCATATCCATGTGATTTTTCCCATTTTCTAAATACTTCTGTCAATTCTTTGCTTAATTCACATAGATGTTCTTGCTTTACCTTTTTAAAATATACAAAATCACATTCAGCAAATTCTTCAGGTAAGTCATTATCTAGAAGATCATAAATTACACGCTCACCATCTACTTCTGGAACATAATAGTATGGATGCCCTATTTCTACGTAATCATCCAATACCTCTTCTTCTAAATATTCAACATTGTTCTTATCATCCCAACAATAGCTTTCATAGTAGTTTAAAAAGTCATCAATAGCCTCTTCAATGCTGCTTTGTGGACTACCAGCATCACCATCGAAACTCCAACAATACTCGTTTTCATTTTTCACTAACATTTGCGCCACCTCAATCCCTTACTGTGCATCCGTACTTTGCTTTTCGCATCTTATGTTTTATCGTTCTCACATTGTCCCCTACATATCTATATGTATCAATTTCTTTGTATCTCTCTTTATTTTGCTCATCTAGCTTTCTTCTATATTCTAAATAGCTTTCACATTTGCCATGGCAAGCTACTTCTCTAAACTTGCACCCTCTGCATGGTACATCCATAGTTTCCTCGCCCATTGATTAAATTTACGGTTTACCTTGTAAGCGTTTCTTTTTATGCTTGTAGTTTGTAATTTATCAGAAGGATTTATCACGTATCCCCAACGTGGTATGAATATCCTTTTTCCCTTCTTTAGTCCTGCACTTTACAATATGATCATGTGCTTTGCATACATTCCTGTATCTATCATTCATGTTCATACCCCTCTAATTTATTTCCTATTACTTTTGCATTTCCGTTATTTATAACAAATGCTAAATCAAAATCTAGTACCGCATCAGATTGTTGATGATTGATTGCTTTGCATCGCCATTGAAATTTATCTGTACTGTAATATACTTCCGCTACCAATGGAGTTCCTTGTACTGATTTACAATCAAACTCTATATGGTCCTTTTCGTATATCCTCTTCCCTGTGATGTCTTTAGCTTCACTTCCTCTACATAGTGTTCCATCTGTAATTGGTATCCATGCATAGTTATCATTTTGTATTGCCAACAATCTAATTTGTGAGTAGCTTTGCTTTATTTCATCACTACTCACCCATTCTGTTTATTTGTTCCTAATCTAAGGCCTTTATATATGAGCGGTTTCATGCTACCTCCTCACATATGGCTTTAATACCACGTTTTTTTAATAACTCATGTATCATCAATCTGCCTTTTTGTGTCCATCGTGTTGATACTTTACTTTCTAATCTTCCATCTGAAGTTATATATGTATGTGTTTTTGTTTTTGTATATCCGTTGTGCATTAGATCACTATACAAAATCCATTGCCCATTTACATTACGTTGAATATGGTCATCATGTAGTATCTTATTTAACGCTATGGCACTTAATCCATAATCTGCAGCAATCTGTGTTACAGTCATTGCATTTTGTGAACTTAGAATTTTATCAACATAATCTATCTTTGGTTCATATTCTGCAATCTGTTGTTTCTGTTGCTCTATGATTGCCTTTGATTGATTATGGGCCTCTACTTCATCAGCATATAACCTCAATGCTTCTGGTAATGTCTTTGGAATGTTTAATTCATAACTACCAGTCTTTCTAATTTGTGGTAATACTTCACTAGTTACCCACCTTTTAAATTTCTTCGAACTTGGCATCTTTGATTTTAGTATTAGCGAATATAATCCAGATTCATTGATAAGATATGTCTCTCTATTTTGACCTGTATCGGCAATTTGCCAACGCAGCTTATCTTCTTCATCAATGTGTTTTCTGATTGCATCTGCAGTATCTTTATATCCCAATGCATTTGCTACACTCTTGGCCACAAAGTACACTTCATTTTCAATAGTAATGGTCCTTAGTTCCCCAAACTCATTACTACTAAAAAGTGTTGTTACTTGATTCATAACTTCGCCCCCTATCGGTTTTGAACACGTACTGGATTATAAGCAGGGCAATCTTTACATTCTTCCTTTTTTAGCCAATATATAGTACCTGTTGTTTTTCCCTTAAATAGCTTTATTGATGTTTTTCTTTTAGGACATGAATCTTTTTACCCATAATGCTCCACTTTTAGAAGGTCCAAACGAATGACTACATACTTTCTTTGGTCTACCTCGTTTCATTATTGTTTTCTCCTAAAATGGAATTTTTTCATCTTCATCAAAATTATTGAAATTACTTTGACTTTCATTTTGTTTAAGTCCATATGTAAGGTTTTGTGCCACTACTTCTGTTACATATCTTTTTGCTCCTGTTTTATCTTCATAGGATCTAGAACGTAACTCACCTGCTACCGCTACAAAATCACCTTTACGTAAACAGCTATATAGTTCCGCATCAACCCAACACACAATATTGTGATAGCTTGTACTTTGTACTTCATTCACATATTTATTTGTTGCCATTCTAAATGTAAGTACTGGCTTACCTGTTTTTGTATATCTTAATTCCGCATCAGCTACTACATTACCGCTTAGGAATACTTGATTTATATTTAGCAATTTGCTTTTCCTCCCATTTTCTACATTCACTACTAATTACGCATAGAGAAACTATCGCCATTCCTAGTACTACCCCTATGACTATTCCTATACCTAGTAATTCCACTCTTTACCTCCTCAATTTTTATCAATCTGTAAAATCTATATGGATATCCTTCATCAGATACTGATTCAACTATGCTATCTGTTTCTACGTAATATCCTTTAGGTGGCTGAATGTAATCTCTCCATTCACTAGGCTTCAATATTTCTGTTTTTACCTTTGGTTTTTCCAAATTTTTACTGCTATTCCATCTCCGCTTAAATGCATCTTCTTTCTCTGAATAACAAGCACTCCTTTTTTCTTTTACAAAATAGCTTGCTAGTCTTACTGCATCTTCTGCTCTACCTTGATAGAGCATCAACTTATGCATGCCATGTGGCCAAAGTTCATTCAACTCATCTGAATATAGTTCTGCATTGTTAACGATCAGATGGAAGTGAATCCTTCTTTTTCCCTCTGCAATATAGAGATACTTTAGTACTTTATTTAGTTTTTTATATCTTCGTTTTAATCTCCTAATAAAATTCTGAATATCTTTCTTTGCATCTTCCCATGTCGCTGGCTGTTCCTTATATGTGAGTGTGATATAACAATCATTTGTATTGAAATTGTTATCAATCAACATACGCAGCATTGCTTCTGCTTGTTTTTTTCATTTTGCTTTTTTTCATAGCTTCTGGTGTGATGCTTTTTCTTTTTTTACACGCTTGCCATTCTTTCTATAGGTTCTTGATGTGTGATGATCAAGTACCTCTATCATATTTTTTGATATGACTTTTCTGCGTTTCCTCATGTAACTACTCTCCATGGTCGATTTATTAATATGTTATATCTAGTTAATTAGGAAACACCGACTTTATCGGTATTTCCTAGTATTAGCACGCCATGTATGATATAATTACATTAGGTTAGTTACGTAATTTACGTACATGAATTGGCTGCTTTAATTAGTGGCCTTTTCTTTTTGCCTTGGATACTTGCAATGCATGTCCCCTTTTTCAACTTCTAAATACTGACATGCATCGCAATGTTCCATACATATAGCCCCTTTAGCCTGTCTACAGTAAATGTAGGCACGGCTTTTTTTATTTTCTTCATTACAGATTGCACAATATGGTTTATTCATTTAATTCACTCCATATGTTTCTCCTTACCGCTTCCATTGTTGGTAAATTCCCTTCTCGTATTGGGCCATTACCTGTAATGCGAATATTCCATCCATCTTGTTTTTGATGTAAGAATATTACTCGTCCATTTCCTAAAATTGTGAAATTCAGTAGACACCCTTTTTTGTTATATGCAATTGATATAATCTTCAATCTTAGATTTTCAATTTCTTCATTACTAAACTTTAGATATCTCCCTAATAGTGTTAATCCTCTTTCTTTTGTATTCATTTATCATCACCTCTTTTAGCTTACTTAGTAGGATTATTATTGTTCCTGTTAATGCCATCATTAACATATTCAGCAGAATGTCCCATCTATCTAAAAACTCTATGCCTCCACATAGTCCTAAAATAAGCACCCATAAAGCCAACTGTATAATAGTGATGATTTCCATTTTGGTTTTCATGTTTATGCCCCCTTTAGCCACTTCATATGTTGCCCTTTCATCCATGCTTCAAATTTATCTACATGTACTAGCGTTTGTTGCGGTCCTAGTTGCATACAGATTTCATTAAATCTACCTTCATTACGGATCATATCTATTCTTCTATAGATATACATTTTGCTGCGTCCCCATATTTTAGCCAGTGTGCTAATAGGCACGTATTTTGGTTGAACACTTTCCATTACTACACATTCCTTTCTATTTCATCTTATTTTTATAATTGATATAATCACCTTGAAAGGAGGTGATTATAATGTCTATACATACCGATTCAATGCAACTGCTTGAAGAAATATATCACTGTTGTAAAACAAACCAATCATTCAGTTTAAGCCATGATTATCTATTGGATTTACTCCCAAATAAATATCATGATTTAGAAATGCAAGTAGATTATCTTAGAGATTCTGGTTATGTTTCTAATTTTGTACCAACGAGTGGTTTTCCAATTTCTTTAAAAATCACTTCAAAAGGCATAAGGGCAATAGAGGATATTTCTACACCTGTCGCTACATCAAATATTACAAATATTTATGGTTCTAATTTTGGCATTGTCGGCAATAATAACTCATCTAATACCGTCAACAATACTTTCAGCTACTCTGATATCCAAAATATTATTGATAACTCGCCATATTCAGATGAAGAAAAACAAATTCTATTGACTGAATTAAAACCGCTATACGATCGTATTGAACTTGGTGCACCACTAGAAAAAGGTATACTTTCTTCAATTAGTGATAAAATCAAAGATTATCAACCCTTACTCTCTGCAGTTCTCAATTCAATAACCACTTTTCTAATAGCCCCTAAATAACGTTCAGATTTTTTACTAATACCAAATGCCTTTATTACTGCCATTGTGATAAGGGCATTTTCTACTTCTTCAAAAAATTCTTTCGAGTACCAACAATCTTCAATTGCTACTCTGTCCATAATGTTTTTCATTTGAATAAATGTATCTGCTAAATGATTTACAGCCTCATCACTAGATAATCTCTTGTCATACTCTAACGAGTTACTATTTAGTGCTAACTTCATATGTTCTTTTAGCTTAGGATTAGTAATGACTTCTACTTTATTTGTAGTTTTTATTTATATGGTTTTTCTTGGACTTTAAGTTCATCCACAATTGCTTCATCAATCATGTTAACTATCGTTTTATATTTTTGATTTTTTTCACATGGATCATAATGTATTACTTCTTTAATAAGGTTCTTAGCTTCAATCAACTTAACAATTCGCCTTTGACTAACCTCTTTTCGCATTTCATTCATTAATGCATTACTATTCTTTTCCATTGCTCTTTCCTCTTAACGATTTATATTAATCCTGTGGATCAAATATTTATTGGTTTGCTCTTCTTTCATATAGTCATCTATCATCATGATTGAGCTGATATATGTTTTTTTACCGCTTGTGAACGCAATTGTTCGTCTACATCGTCTTTATGTGGTACTGTTAATACCTCTTTTAGTCTGTTTTTTTATTAGTTCTTTAATTTCTTTCATCTGTATTTCCTCTGTATCAGTTATATCTAAACGTATTAAGAAAAACTTTTTTTCTCTTGAGCCCTTCAATGAAGAATTGATGACCTTTACATTCAGCTAAACCACAATTATATTTTTTTCTTTAATACCCAACAATCACATTCTTCTTTTTAATTTCGCCCCACAATGTTCGCAGAAGTTTCCATCCCGTACTTCTACATTACATTTAGGGCATTTTACTTTTTCTTTCATTTGATTTCACCTCTTTGTTTTATTCTCATCATTTATTCATGTATAATATTTTTTGATAGGATAATGACATATGCTGAACTACTTGGTAACAAGTAGATGTGAAGGATAAAAAGCCTTTACGATAACATCTTGGTGGTCCAACCACAATTAGAAACTATCAGAAACACAGGTAAAGTTATTTCTATGATTCAAAGAATCTACAAAATAACGCATTTGCAAAAAGCATTTTGACACTCAATTCTCAAACACAAGGAGCTCTTGCATTAGCTCAAAATGTAGCTAATAACCCAATGCTTCAATCAGCAAAATCCTCTGGTATCGCTCAATTCCGTGATTTTGGTTTAAGAAAGGATGTTTACACGTCCCATTAGTAAGTAATTACTAATTGCAAATTGGGTGAATTCAAGGAATCTCCTGCTGCAACAGGACAACCTTGAGCCAAGACAAAGTAAATGCCTTGTATGCTTTTGTAAGGTGCAACGCATAGATGGTGAGGAGCATTACCAATACTCCATCCACGAGCGCCCAATATCCTATCTATTGCCACTAACTTTTGTTAGTGGCTTTTTATCTTTCCATTTGATTTCACCTCTTTCATTTTTTTATCGCTTCACCATTAGAAACTAATTATTTTTTTATATTCTTTTTGTATAAATTCTACCTACATGGTTCGTCATCTCCACACCTCCTATTCTGATTGCCTTCTTTAACCCATTTCTTGCACTCCAATTAACGCTTAAAGCGTAATTAATAGGCATTTATATCATCATATTTAACTCCATAAAGTTTAGTTATTTTTCAATCATTAATACATTGGGAAATGCTTTCCCGCGTTCATAACGTTGAAGCGTAGATACATCAATTCCTAGTTTTTCAGCAGATTCTTCTTGTTTCATTCCTTTATTAACTCTTAATGCTTTTTAAAGAATATTTCATAACACCACCTCCTCTTCTAACACGATTATATAATGCTTAAAGCGTTATGTCAACGCTAAAAGCATCATATTTTTAAATTTTATATTGTATTTCTACCGCTTTAAGTGTTATTATTCTATTAAAAGGTGGTGATACAATGAGCGATTTAGGGAAATAAAAAGTTTTTGCCAAAAACTTACAAAAAAATATGGATCTATTTAATCTAACTAGAAAAGATTTATCAATCAATATTAATGTTCCATATTCTACAATATCAGATTGGCTTAATGCCAAAAAAATATCCACGCATAGATAAAATTGAATTATTATCACATATTTTTCTCAATAGAAAAATCTGATTTAATTGAAAATAAGTCTTCCGTATCATTACCCTCTGATACGTTTCTCCCTAATTTTAAAAAGATTCCACTACTTGGTTATACCGCGGCCGGAAAACCCATTATTTCTGAAGAATCCTTTGATGGCTATATTGATGTTGAAGATAAATACAATATAGATTTTTGTTTGCGTGTCAAAGGTGAATCTATGATCGATGCAGGTATTAATGATGGTGATATCGTTTTTTTATCCATTCACAACCAACTGTAGAAAACGGCCAAATTGCAGTAGTCCGCATCAATGGTGATGAAGTTACTCTGAAACGCTTTTATAAAATCCAAAATGGGGTGATGTTGCAATCAGAAAATCCAGATAAGATTAACTATCCACCAATGATTTTTTTACTGAAAATGATATCGATTCATTTTTTTATATTAGGTTTAGCCGTCTTAAAAACAATCAGAAATCAGATAAGACTAAACAAATGTTCGTTATAATATATACAATTTAGAAAGGAGCGTTTCTTATGGCTAGAAATCAACTTAGTGATTTTTGATAGAAAAATTCGTAAAAGAAATATCTGAAAACCTAAAAATATACATCTCATATGACACAAGGTGAGCTTTCACAATTAACAGGAATACCCGCATCAACTTTATCTGGATATTTCGCTATGCGCTCAACGCCTAATGCTGGTACTATTCAAAAAATCGCGGATGCATTGAAACTTGAAAAATCTGATTTAGATCCACGATTTGCAACCACACAAAAAGAATTTACTCCTCGTGTAGAACGAGATATTCAAAAAAGGTTGCAATCTATTTTAGATGATTTAAATTCAGATGCAGCCCTTGCCTTTTATAACGGCGGTGAGGAAATGGATGATATCACTAGAGAGCTTTTAAAAGAATCATTAGAAATGTCCATCCGTACCGCTAAAAAACGAGCACAAAAAAAATTCACCCCTCACAAATATAAAAATTCTGAATCGGAGTGATGCCAATGGATATTAAGGGGATTGTTAGAGAGTTAGTTACTACACATAATACCAATGACCCTTTTGAGTTGTGTAAATGTCTTGATATTATGATTTCTTTTGAAAGCTTAGGGGAATTACTTGGGTACTGTGATTGTCATTTTCGTATGTGGACTATCCATATTAATGACAATGTACCTTATCATCTACAGCGGTTTGTATGTGCCCATGAACTTGGTCATGTGTTATTACATCAAGATGCGAACGTTCCATTTTTACGAGCCCATACATTTTACTGCACTGATAAACTAGAACGGCAAGCCAATGCATTCGCTGTTGAGTTATTATTACCAGATGAACTGATTATGGATCATGACTGCACTAGTCTATGCAACTTAGCCAAAGCCGTTGGAGTTCCTCACGGATTAGAAGAATTAAAAGACACATGGAGAATTAACTTTCATGGATAATATTAAAATTAATTTCATTGATGAAGCTGATGCTGACAAAGAGATGTTAAAATAATATATACGCTCTATCAGAATTAGCAGACTTAGACGATGATAATTTACAAGCCGTCGATATAGACGGCATTCGTTATAGTGGTGTGTATATCAAAAATGATAAACTAACCTGTAGTAAATGTCATAATCCATTGCCTAAGTTAAAAGAACAGCTACATATCAATATGGATGATAATACAGATAAATCTATTTATCGTTGTAATTGTGGGCAATATATTATCAAAAACATATTCAGCTAACTAAAATAAAAATGCCTCTTACTCTGCGTCAACAGAATAAGAGGCCACGATACACCTAAGAGGTATATAACTTATCAATTTTTAATATTATTTAGTAGTTGTACTTGACAAAAATACTAATTATGCGTTTTTGTTATACACTCATATGTTGTATTATTTGTCAAATCTGATATACTATAGATAGTGAATTGACTTCAACGCTACGGGCGTTGGTCACTAAAAGCGCTATCTTCGGATAGTGCCTTTTTATATATCGGAGGTTTTATTATGGCATACGATAAACCATTCTTAGATTTGGATAAACAAATAGATTTATTAATCTCACGAAATCTGATTATCTCAGACCGTGAACATGCCAAACAAATTATAATGACCGCATCTTACTACGATTTATTCAATGGATATAAGTCTGTTTTTATGAATCCAGATGATACTTTTTAAGCCAAATACAGCTATCGAGGTATATCTATTTTTTTCTTTTTATAGATAAAGGTCTACAATCCGTCACAATGAAGTATAGTTTAATGGTCGAAACTTTATTTAAGACTAGATTAGCACATGTTATTTCAGAACATTTAGGAGTGCATCAAGATGATTACTTGCATGCACATCATTATAAACAAAAATTCATGGATTGACCTTTCAAAACGTAAAACAAGAAATACAGCAGCAGCTTAACTTGAAATATGCAAAACAACCAACTAAATATTATTTGAAGCATCATAATCATGTGCCAGCATGGATATTATTTAAAAATATCTCTTTTGGTAGCGCTATTAATTTATTTAAATTTCTAAATACGAAAACATAAAATAGCTGTCGCTAATACATTACTACCTACCAATGCCATTTCTGTTAAAAGATAAAATAGAGCTTCTTGTAAATACATTAGAAGCAATAAGGCGATTCCGAAATTGTGCAGCACATAGCTTTAAACTTTTTTTGGCTGTAGATCTATTTACAATATTCCTGGTAATGTTTTATATAATCTTTTACCTAAAAGGGGTTTTTAAAAAGAGAAAAAGGTGAAATAACAAAAACTGATAAGAAGGCGCTAAGAGGTTTATATGGTGTGCTTATTATGATGGTTTTATTATTAAACGATACACTTCTAATTACATCTTTAATTTACGACTGTAGAAATGTTTTTAGATCTGCAAAAAGCAGTGATATAGCAACACAAGCAATTATTGATTTCCTAAACGAATTAAACAACAAATACAAACAAGCAACAGACCTTCCTATAGACTTTTGAAGATAAGTTAGAACTTATTAATCAATCTATTACTAATAAAATGCCCCCTATTCTGCGCCAACAGAATAAGGGGCCATGATACACCTAAGAGGTATACCACATCAACTTACTATATTATACCATACCTCTTAGGCTTATTTACTATACCATTTTTTAGCCTAGGAGGTATTTTTCATGTGGTGTGAAACCGTAACTACCAAAGCTGGTATTACTAAGTATAAATTTCAAGAACGTTATATAGATCCATATAGCGGTAAAACAAAAAGAATATCTGTTACCTTAAATAGTAATAGTAGGCAGCATACAAAATCGCACAAGCTGAATTGCAAAATAAAATTGACTTGGCCACTAATACAGATATTGCCAAAGATATGACATTGAATGATGTTGTATCTGAATATTTAGAATCTAAACGTGCCTTTAGAAAATCATCTACACAATATAGTATGGATAATCTACACAAACAGATTATGAAATGGTTTCCTACTGATATATTGCTTTCTAAACTTTCACCATATATTATTCAAAGCACGTTTGATAAATTTGCTTGCCAGTATTCCTACAACTATACAAAACTGGCCCTTAGTCTTATTAGGCAATCATTAAAATACGCTAGGCGCATGGAATATATTCGTGATATTTCATTCTTAGACAATATCGAATTACAAAAGCCAGTAGCGGATGTAGACCGCATCAAGAAACAGCGCTCTAAATTTCTAACTAAAGATGAACTAAAAGATTTGCTATCACAATTAGATACTATCAATCATCATGTATCCCTATTATGTGAATTTCAATCTTTAACTGGTCTTAGATTTGGTGAAATGGTGGCGTTACGCACTCAAGACTACGATGTAGAAAATGCGGAAATAGATGTAAACGCTACTTTATCTAATCGTGGTAGCTTTTCTGACCCTGCTATGCGCCTTCCACCAAAGAATATTCATTCTATCCGTAAGGTAAAATTGGATGCAAGGGCTGTACAGATTATTAATCACTTTATAACCGCCAATCAAGCAAGGCGATTATGGAAATCTAAATTTGCTGACCTCGATTATATCTTTGTAACAGATGGTGGATTGCCATATGATCTACATTATGTAAATCGTACTATAAAAAAACTTGGTTTTCCAAAACCAGTAAGCACTCATACCTTTAGACATACTCATATATCTATTCTTGCTGAATCTAATGTTCCGTTAAAAGCAATTATGGAACGTGTTGGCCACAATGAGCCACGTACTACACTCGCTATTTACACACATGTAACTGATGAAATGAAACAGGAAGTAAATACAGCTATTGCAAATATGGGTAAAGCACTATCAAATAAATAAAAGAGCGCCAAGGCTAATGCTTTGGCGCTCTTTGCTAATATGTCAAAATCATCTCACTAATAGTATATCATTTTTAATGTCTATAAACAATTTCTTATGAAAACAGTTGGCTTGATGGTTGTTTTTCTTCGTGTATAACAGATAGTACTTTTATAATTTGGCTAACACTACAAATCAATTCATGGTTTTTAGCATATTGCATGGTTTCTTTCATCTCTACCTTTAATGAATCTCCCGGTATTAATGTAATTTGACCTGCTTTATATCGTTCTAACCAAGCTTCATCTTCAATATGTGCGCTGATTTTTATTTTTTTCCCTATTCTAAACTCCCATTTTGAGTTTCCAATAAAAGCAACTTTTTGAATTTTCAATATCACAACTTGTATATTAGTTATTTCTTCTTGTGTAACACTTTTTGTTACTGCTTCATCAATATCTAACTCGCTTCCAATCTGTATAGCTTTTAATTCGTTTTCTATTTCTGCACCAAACTGTACGCCATCAGTTTCACGCATTTTACTAACACCATCAGAAATTAATGCCATACTTGTTATAAGTGTTTCTCTTTTAGGTTCTGTATAACAACCTAATTCACTAACACCTGTTTCCTGTGCCTGCTTAGATATTTCTAACTCTAAAGTGTCAAAAGCTTGTTCTGATATAGCGCCTTTTTTATCCATTGCTTTTAATATTGCATATTTGGCTTTTACTAAGAATGTTCCAATAATACGTTTTACATCACAACGTTCTAGTCCTTCATCTGGTAATGATTCAATAACAGAACGCAATATCATACGTATAGAACCCTGTTCTACATCGTCTAACATTATTACTGGTTCAATTTCTTTAGCTATACACCCTACTAATTCTCTATCTGTATATTGAAATCCCTCAATTAATTTTGCGATGCCTAAAAATATTTGTTCTGGTTTTGATGCATTTTTATCGTAATCAACTGTAATACAAAAATTGATTTGTCTCTAATTTCTTTTCCATATCCACACCACTTTTTCCGCCTTTAATCCTAACTTCATTTTACTCAATAAATCCATAATTGTATATATAAGATTATCTATAACTATATAAATAAAAAGCCTTACATCATATTGATGTAAGACCTAAAATAACCCTCATATAAAAGGGGCAAATATTTGTTTTTAAAAGGGGCAATAAAGGGGCAAATTATCGTTACAATGCGTTACAATTTGTTACTCTTTATTTTTCAAATATCCTTGTAAATTCTTTATCTGTTACAGTTTGTTACAATTCGTTACAATCTGTTAAATAGGCAATAAGAATGGTGCGGTTGGAGGGACTTGAACCCTCACGAGCGTACGCTCACCACCCCCTCAAGATGGCGTGTCTGCCATTCCACCACAACCGCGTGGAATACAAAAATGGTGCCTCAGGACAGAATCGAACTGTCGACACACGGATTTTCAGTCCGTTGCTCTACCGACTGAGCTACCGAGGCATGTTTTTTGTAAAAAAAAATGGCGACCCCGATCAGATTTGAACTGACGATCTTCGCCGTGACAGGGCGACATGTTAACCGCTACACCACGGGGCCGCATATCAACTCTCGTTGACTACTCGTATATATTAACATGAGCCACTAATATAATGCAAGTACTTTTTTCTAATTTTTTGATGAATCTCTCCAAAATATATAGAAATAAGAATTATACATCAAAAATCGTATATAATAGCCATTTATATTCAGTATGCTTCAATATACTCCAGATTATATCCCCAAATTACAGAATAGAAAATTGGCACCTAAAATTCTACAAGGGAACTTTTAGGTGCCAATTCAAATATAACTATATTAAATTAATTATTATATAGTATTTCTACAGATATGATACTAATTATAAAATCGATCCCAAGGACCGTCACGCAAGTCTTGTTCCCAATAATACTCAACCTCTCATATCACTGCGTTTAACCTTATCAAACATCTTAGAACGTGCTGAAGTCATCACATTTTCACTATGCTTACCACCAAAGTACGCATATTTAGACTTACCTAATGTATACATAATAGATACATACGGTTCCACAGAACTAATATTACTTTTACCAATACCTGTGATCTACAGAAATATGAGGCGTCACATTCATTTTAGCGCTCACCTTTAATCCATGTATAGATTGCCACTTATGTTGGTCAATATAGTACATCTCTTCTGGATGTTTTTCCTGGCGCTTTTGTTTTCCAAATGATATCCTTCCACATAACTAGATAGCCAACGGGCATTCTTATAATCTCGTGTATACCGTATATCAAAAGCCATCCAATACATGTTCATAAGAATATCAGGGGTGTTCTATGAATACCATCAGGTGGTGAACTTAAGCTATCATGAAAATCTATTGCCCGTGGTACTTGACGCAAAGGTGTGTTAATGTCATAAGGCCTCCACCGTTTTTTCTGATAGTCCATGGTATACATTGACACTAATCGTATCTAGACCAGCTACATATTCTAATCCTGCACTAACACGAGAAAAATTTATCCTTAAATGCATAGTCATAGAATACATTGGCGCCGACGTAGGCATGCTCATGTGTACTAAGGCGACGATAGCCAACACCAGCAGTACCGACAACACCAAGCGTATCATGTTCTACTACTTCACCTTTTATCAATATAGGTACCTTGACCGTCCATTCTTCCAAAAATCTGAATCTGAACCATTCCAATATGTAGTAGTGGAAACTTTTTCGCCACCATTACCATCTAAGCGCCCCTGTACAAAACTACCATAGATTTATCATATTTCTTTATAGGTTGCAATGTTTCTATAAAATACTTTGCGTTCATTTTCTGCTTAGAGTTATGATTACTATAATGGAATCTGTATCATAGCTTAGATTATTATCAGTCATTTGTTTATTAGGCATTGCATAATCATGATAAGAATCTTTCTGAGTACCTTGTAAACCAATACCGATGTCCGTACGATCCATCCAGCTACTTTGTTCAGTATCTCCAGCTTTTACATCAGTACTCACATCTGCAGCCATCGTTCCCACACTTAGACTGCACATAAAAGCACTGCAAACCAGAGCTTTTAGTATTAATTTGTCTTTCATTTCTAACTCCTCTCTTACACATTCATTTTAATGATGAATATAAAATGAGTACTCTTTATTATACCTATAATCTAAAAAGCGCTGACAACTATAGAGAAGGAGAAGTTTATGTGTTAAAATATATGTATTATATACATCGGAGCAACATTATGAGATCAAAAACATTAACAATAGCAATTATTATTGCCATCATAGCTGCACTGAGCGCTATGTGGTATTTCTTATGGTATATTCCTCATACACCAGTCTATACGTTCCAAACTATCCATGAAGCCGTTGAAAACAAAGATGCGGATACGGTATTGGAGCACATCGATACAACATCATTGGTTAAAAATATCGTTACTCGCGAAGGCAACACCTATGTGGATACATCCTCACCATTAGGCAAGGCCGCTGTGGCAGCAACAAAAACATTCGGTCCAGCCCTTCTTGATGATGTAATTCGTAAATATGTAGAGGATCCAGACAGTTTCAAATCGCAAAATAGTAGTGATTCAGATGTTGAAAGCGAAGACACATCCAATACGTTTTCTATGGCAGACCGCATCCAACGAGGTGAATTATTTGAAACAACGCCATTTGGAAATCAAGAACATTACCTTCTGAAGATGATGGCGATACCGCCACAGTAACCGTAACGATTCACAATACAAAAACAAAACCAAAATAGCTCCCATCCGAGTACTTATGAAGCACATCGGTGACGGAACTTGGGCCATCTATGATATCCTAGATATCGAAGTACTCTATAAAATCACAGAAAATAAAGACCTCTTTCGTAGCAATATGTTTGTAGGGGTAGATGATAGCAAAACTCTCCACCGGCTCGGGTCTGCTCTACGCCCTTCGGGCTTCGCAGGACCAAAGTCGAATTTTGCTATCATCTACCTCTTTTCCGTATCAGCTACAAAAGAGGGTCTTTTTCTATCGATTTTAGGTACTATCGCACAGGTTACGGTAACCTGAGATATCAGCGATGGCTTTCTATCATACATATCAAAGCGCCAAACATGAGATGTTTTTCTCCCTTGTAAGAGATAGCTGTCCTTTAGCAATCAAATCGCCTTCTGCTTCTCATAGGGCGCATGTGATTTGCGGTTACCGATTGTCCCACAGCAAATCGATCATCTCGAATCAGTTGGATTGCTGAGCATCCCCGATAAAATTCTCACCAAAGGCCAAGGTAGTCCGCCATTGAGATAGCCTTGTGGTTGCGCATGATAACTAGTTGAAATGCATCACCCCTTCCCCACTGGTGGGTCCGGTTAGCTCTCACACAATCGATTTGTAATGCGTCTATCATTGTCATAATGTTCGTTCTCTCCACTGTATATTCTTCAATACGATTATCCAATACATCAACGCCAAGATCTCAGCACCATTAGGCACCTGCATGGTCCCATCGGTAAAATGAAATTTCTGGGCTGATAAGGTCATGTTCAAAATAGCGACTAGAATCAGATAAAATCCCCGCCATATAGGTATCACCTAAGGCAGCAAGTTGAACATGTAATATCTTTGAGATTCCTGATTCAACCATACTACCAATCCAGTAGGAAATACCTGGCTTCGCGGCATCGTAAAATAGCGGGCTCGCGTCTGTATTAAGCCCCCAAGACGACCTGCGTTTTGACATTGAGTACATCTATTAATCTATATTCGATTGCATAAGATAAGTCATCGTAGGATAAAAATCTGACTCATCTAAACAAATAGAGGTCGTAGTAGGCCACCAGCAACGATTTCTTCCACGCTTTATAGGTAGTCAAATTCCGTCATGCTAAAGGGTTCCTCATGCAGAGCAAAATGCAAATCATTATAGGCAGCCACCATATCTAGCTGGTCATAGGTATAACTTTGATTAGCATCAACAGCTAATGCCAGAGCTGGATAAGCATCACGCACAAGTCGTGTCCGTTCATAACCATCACGAGGCGATACCTTTGAGTTTAATTCGTTTACAACCATTGGCTACATGCTGTCTCCACGACTACCGAATAGTTCATCCATGGATTACGTCACCAATGACGATGCCATTGGAAATAGTTGATTCTAAAGGCTCCCATGATATACGACACAGAATTCACGCCTTTTTCGGTTGCAATCCAGATTAATTAAAGCATTTTTCAAGTCCCTGCTATCGTCATGGGCATATTATCGCGCTGAACCAAAAATTGTAACCGCTGAATATAAGCCATTAATGGTTTTTACGCATCAAACGCAACTTAGAATATAGGTATCCACTCAATTGTTTCCATGCGGAATCAATAGTTTCTGCCGTATAAAAAGGGTCTGTGAAAGCGACATATCCCCGTATCCAATATAGCCTTGTCGATCCTCGATACGAACGATGATACTTTTCACGAACACGAACAGTACCCTTTAGCTGTTTTAAATTCAAACTTTAACGGCAAAAAGCCACACGATACGTCGTTATGGGATTTAAAGTTCAATACATCATTCTATGAGAACCTCATTTGACGCAGCCATATCGAGATGGAGGCCAACGACTTACGCATAATCTTACCTGTCCCATTACGTGGCAATGCATCCATAATTGTAATGTATTTAGGGCACCTTGTATTTGGCTAGCTTACTAGAAAGATAGTCTCGTACGATCATTTTCAAATCGGCACCCAATGCATCTATATCATCAAAAAGCAACAAATAGTGCAGGCACTCGCCCCTCATTTCGTATCGGCTACAGGAATAACCGCACATTCCTTCACACCCTGCATACGCATACACAGTATCTTCAATTTCCTTCGATAGATATTCTCGCCTCCAGAAATAATCAAATCTGTACGGCGATTTAAGATGTATAAAAACCCATCTTCATCGAGATAACCCATATCATCGGTATTAAAATCGCCAGTGAATCGGCCTCGCGATTGATATAACCACTCACAACCATGGGCCCATCTCAAATGGATTTCTCCAACCCCATCGACATCAGGATTTGCAGATATGTACAGTCATCCTCGGCAAGGGTTTACCCACCGAATCGAGTTTTATTTAGATTTGATAATACAGGCATGGTCACGCTTTTGACTAAAAGTTTCCGCCATACCATAGGTTTTATAAAATCTGGTAACTGCTTTTGCTACTACATGCATCGAACTAGAGGTCGCGGTATAAATTCACCGTCAATAAGATGACACGCAATTGATGGTAGAGTAATGCGCGGTTCTAACTTCTTTTTAAGATGGTAGGTACCAGAGACATCATATTAATGCGACCATCATGAATATATTGCAGCACTTGTTCTTCGTCAGTAGGATTCCTATAATAATATGAGCACGTACCATTACACAGATCTCATCAAGATGGATAATCCGCTTACATGAAAACAACGGCAACACCATGAACCAATTGTCCTAGTCTGTTCTACCCAACACCGCTTGTGATGCTTGTACATGAGACTTAATTTGACTCCAACGAAGCGGCACTCGATTTAAACTGCCCCTGTTGTAGCACCGGTATTCATAATAGCAGCTATGTCATGCCTCAGCAAAGGTCCAATCAAAGGTATCTCTGCTATATCACACAACATAGCTTCCACGGATTCAAACTCAATGGCTATTACGGATGCTGGGACTCAGTCCGTCGCTTGGCACTATGTAACACGGTTGTACATGCAGCTCACATAACTGTTTTCTATTCTCGCCCGCTGTAAGATGAGACATTTAATAAGAGTGCCTCTTTGCGGACTAGATGACTGCTGGGAGAGATAAACGGCCATTGTTGGCGTGGAGTTATCCGACACTATAGCGATACGTGTATCTGACAGTGTTTGTAATCGCGTCGCCACGTCTCACAATCAGCACTATATATATCCTGATAGGTGTAATTATGTTCATACATATACGATTCGGATAGTACTGTTTTTCCATATCGTAACCATTCCATCATCTCACCTCTTAGCCAGCCATAATACTATAAAACATACTACGAGAAGAAAGGCGCCTCATATGAGGCGCACCGCTTATTATGTAAAGGGTTCAGGTCCACATACAGGACTCGATAAACCATATTCCGATTATGAAATCTTAGGAAATTGTTTGAGCCTGTTTTGGTCTTTCTTTGAACGCATCACAGCTTCTTTGTTTCATCTATTGTTGTGTGCATCAACATGTAGCGTCCCTAGCAAGTGTTGTAAACCCTGCAAGACCATCTCGTATCGGCATTGAAGGAGCCTTTCAACACGCGCAATGCCATTGGGGACAATCTCGTATGATTCTGCCACACCATTGAACTGTTTCTTCTTCCAACTCTGTCGAATGGTACAACAGCATTAACTATGCCCATTTCATACGCTTGAGCAGCAGTGTATTGACGGCACAAGAACCATACTTCACGAGCGCGTTTATGACCGATCATGTTTGAGCTCAATAGCCTGCGCCGTAACCAGCATCGAAGGAGTCTATGCGAGGACCACAGTTTGACCGAATTTTAGCGTACTCAGAAGCGATGGTAAGGTCGCATACGATGTGCAATACATGACCACTCACCGATAGCAAAACCGTAATCCATGGCAATAACAGGTTTAGGGATAACGCGAATCAAACGTTGTAAATCGAGAACGTTCAAGCGAGGCACATTATCGTCACCTACATAACCACGCGTGACCGCGCACGCTTTGTGTCGCCACCAGAACAGAATGCTGCTATCTTCGCCTTTACCATGGTTAGCACCAGTTAACACGATTACGCCTGACCTCCGTTATCTTCGCGAGCTACCGTAAAAAGCGTCGATTAATTCCATAACTGTTTAGAGGATCTGGAACGTGTTGCGCACCTCTGGACGGTTAATAGTCATTTTGCAATGCCATTGTATGTTTCGTAAATTACATCTCGTATCACGATCCAATACTTTCCAATCAAATTGCTCATGAATGTTACCTTTCCTTATATAAAAATATCTACGTAAGGCCGTCATAAATGGACCCGGCTTTTCTAAATGTACATTATGTCCCGCCCTTATTGACGATAACATGTTCACAGTTTGGTACATTACTAAACAGTTCTGCACCTATTGTAGTATATTTTGTATCTAGTGCGCCACTAATATATAAAGATGGCATGGATAATTCTTGTAATCGATGCCCCACATGGGGCATTACACCTGCCCCGAGCCACGCAATGTAGCCATGCACGCTAAGGACTATTATGGGCCCTGACGTTGCGAAAACAACTTATCTTGTACAACCAGAAAGCTGATGTTGACTTCTCAAAAATAGAAATGTCAGCCCATTTAGCAGCAAAACCACTCTCCATCATTCCTATCTTAGCTAGTGCCAATTGTTCATCAGCAGCTTTACGCGCTTGTCGCTCTACCTCGATTCAATACCAAATGAACCACTTTCTAAGATGAGGGTTTTCAATCAGAACTATACTCAAGAGCATATAGTAAAGCTAATCATGCCCCATGGAGTATCCCATGAGAGAATAGCTTTCACCAGCCACGGCAGAAATCACGCATGCAAATCGTTGAGCATAGCAGGAATAGAAAAAGCAGTCTCATCCTCTGGAATATCCGAATCTCCATGTCCAATCGTATCGATACGGATAAGTTGATAGCCTGGCACAACGATGCCATCCTGGGTATAACCAGACTCAGAAAACCATGTAAACACACAAGAGGTCTACCGGCGCCAGCTAGCGTCACCCCATATCGAATACTCACCAAGGTCGATATACATGCGAAGCGTTGGACTATATATGGAGTTTTCACAATATTACAAAGCATAGTTGGCTCATTGTAACACCTCCATATCAATAGAAATAGCTGTATATGTTTTGTGTAAGTCACAACATCTATCTACGGCTTTGTAGAGATTCAAATAACATGAACCCCCTGCTTTATACTAGCTGCAGCCAAAGCCGCCGAAGTTCACTCAGGATAAGTTAACTGAGTATAGCCACAAACCATGCAGACGAGCAGCCCCATTATAATCTAAGCCTCTGTCTCCGTGGAGAACAGATAATCAAAATGCTTGGTCCCCTTTTGCGGTAAATATTCGTATCCCCGCCTTCCATCATTATTGTGCAATATGATGGTCAATTGTTTCCATGTTTTAGCGACAGCTAAACCATTCATGTCATGAAAAAGGATAAACCCTGTCACCAAATATGTGGGTTTGCCATTTTGTAGCAAAGACCCAATGCAGTTGATATAGTACCATCGATACCATTAACACCACGATTGCCATAAAGAATCAGCGCTAGATTTCACCAGAGAACCAAAAATAATCAAAATCTCGAATTGTCATACTATTGCTTACTAAGATTTGACTATCCTCTGGAATAAATTTTGTAATTCCTGAATGGTGCGGCCTTTCAAAAACATGTGCTCTCTTGTTCAGCAAGACTGAGTTGCTGTCTTTAGCCACATGTTCTAAATATTGCCATTTTTAGATATTCACTGGGATCCTTTTGTTTTACGCCATACAGATTTATAAACACAGGAATATTAGCTGCATATGTAGTTTGTGGTCATCCCTGTTGGATTCATCCAGTCTGATGTAGGATTGACCTCACATATTCCACACCATCCCAGCTAGCAAGCATTTGTTGTACTCGTTTAGACACAACAATTCTGGGCCAAACTGAATAATGCAATCAGGCTTTACAAAATGTCCAGACGTCCTTATCTGTTACATCACTGATGTCGAGATAATTACATCATTCTGCAGATCTGTTGTATTTTCATACTACAACGTCGTCATTAGATAATGAATCCGCCAACATAGGGGCTTGTAAATCTCTTGCAAAAAGTAAAAATACTTTGCGCCTCGTCTACATCAACCTGTGGTCCAGCTAAGATAAGTAGTGCGTTTAAATTTTTCAAGCAGTGGATTAGCATTAAAGGATTCTCCAATCCAGTTTGCTCTGTACCACTTGATAAGGACCATGTCCCCCTTCAAAATGTTTGGAGTCTAGTTCAGGTACCAAAGGTTCAAAAAGAGGTACATTGATATGTACAGGACCTTTTATATCCATCGCCTTCATGTAAGCCTTTGCGAGCTACCTGACGAGGGTATGTATAGTAATGAGATTCTTGAGGCACTGCTAATTCTTCGTAGTAATCTTACAGCAGAACCAAAAGATTTTTGTGTCGATCTACCGTCTGAGGTGCCCCTACATATTGCAAAGGTATGCGGTCTATCTGCAGAAAGTATAATTAACGGCACCCCACTGTATTGAGCCTCTAAAAGAGCTGGCAAAATAATGGGCCACAGCCGAACCAGAGGTGCACACGAGTACAGTTGGTACCCTAAGAGCCTTTGCAATACCGAGAGCCATAAAGCCAGCAGAGCGCTCATCTATATCTATATATGTTGTGAACCTCATGTTCAGTGAAGACATGGCCATCGTTGTGAGAACAGAACCAGGGCTAAACACAGCATGACGTGACGCCGAGTTGATGGAACTCATCCACCAAGGCAGCAATATATTCGTTCATCCTATTTCCTTTCAAACACCCCTACTGTTAGATGTGGAAATGTTTATAACTGCATCCAATATGGTGCGCATTTTATTAGTAGTCCTATATATTCTTCATCCGCATCAGAATCAGCTACAACACCACATCCTGCATAGGCATGAGAATATTATCCATAATCAAGGCAGAACGAATGGCAACGACAACAATGCCATCCCCCTATATCTTTGGCAATCCAATGGTGCAGCGCACATACTGCGCTCATGAGCTTCGTATGCTCGAGAGCCATCGCCTTCTCTCTGGTTCACCACCAAGAGCCGGTGTTGATGTGGTAATTTTTGCCCATTCTACGAGAGATTTTGTGCCATCTTTTGGTAATAATGGTACGCAAATGATAGAGATGAGCTTAGCTCCATAATGCCAGTGTCCCCCACCGTAACGTCTGGAGTAATTTGCTTCATCGTGTTCACGATACGGTCACGACGATATTATGTTCAAAGAGATTTTTCTTATCACTTGTAAACTGTTCCTTAGTCCACGTACTAGGGTTGTCCTTTGATGCTAGTTCCAGCCAATGCATAGCTAAGAATTTCACTACCACGATGACGCACCAAAAATTTCAGGAGAGGCCCCCACAAAGGTGCGCCTATCCTTCTCTATAGAAAAGATCAATCAGGATTATCTACTAAATTCCCGCTAAAAATGCTGGCGTTACATTATATGATGTTTCACTAGGTGAATTCAATCTCACGAGAGGAAAACAACCTTCGTCATTTCTCCGCCGTTAATACCCATTGGCAATAGCTGTCATTAAACGATCCCAATCCGCCTTATCATCGCTAGCTCTCTTATAGCTATGACGAAATACGAGGCACAGCAAAATCTCTCAATTTTCATCACCTTCACCAGCATGCAAGTAAAAGGATTCCCCATTTCTACAATGTAGTAATGGGTGAAAGCAATCATTTCATGGCCCATACCAGTCCACATTTAGGGTCATTCTGACTGTCTCAGTATCCCCATAAAATACAGAAGCATAATTATGGCGGTCCTCATCATCTTGAACTGTAGCCAGACGTTTAGCGCCTACAACGATACGGTCACTTTTGACGATGTACCCAAAAACGCAGTTCTTCATTGAAAATTAAGCCATTACTGGATTATTCAGTTGTAACAGTTCTTTGTTATATATCATAATTGTATATCACATTACAGAATAAAATAGACTATAGCAAAACACCTAACGTGCAGAAGTACTACTTCACTTCTACACGTTAGGCGTCATCAATCAGTTTCAAAATTATAGAGATGCGCCTAACGCCATCCACGTTGGTGGGCTCTCTTTATATCGATATTATTATATCATAGGTACGTAGTAAATTGTAGAAAATAAAAACCTCCACACCTTATGCATAGCACATACTGGTAGAGGATTCTATATTATTTGAAAGCTTTCGCCCCAATATCCTTACGATATTGCATACCTTTAAAAAGTAATATGATTCACCCGTTCATAAGCCCCGATCAAGCTGTCCGAAGGTCCTGCCAAGCCAACAACACCGAGAACTCGACCACCATTGGTTTACATAGTGTTGCACCTTCTAATTTAGTACCAGAATGGAAAATAATAGATGTATCATATTGTACAAGTTCACCTAAGATAACATCACCCTTAGAAGAAGTTTCAGGATAGCCCTTTGATGCAAGTATTACACAGGCTGCAGAGGAATCTTCCATCTCTACCATGCACCTTTTAATGTACCAGTAGCTACAGGCCATCATGATTTGACCTAAATCACCTCTAATAATGGCAGTACAACTTGTGTGTTTCTGGATCACCAAAACGTGCATTAAATTCACAACTTTAGGACTCCTCATTTGTAATCATAAGCCCTGCATAAAGGCATCCCACATATGGCATACCTTCTGTTCCATAGCTGCTACCATCGGTTCTAAGATAGATCTTCAGCTTCATCGCGTAATGCATCAGTTAAAACAGGTGCTGCATAGTACCTACCTCCTGTGCTAGGACTCTATCACTCATCAAAGATGCGCTTATGGTCTTGAGAGGCAATCATAGGAACTACGGTCTACCATTCTAAAAGGCAGGGCAGAAGGCTCAGCTTTTCACCTTCCATAAATTCTTCGATAACAACTGTACTGCCAGCCTCACCAAAGCGGTTTCCGCTTAGCATGTCATCAACTGCTGCATTAGCTTCTTCAACAGTCATTCATACTACAACACCTGCACAGCTGCTAGGCCATCTGCTTTCACCACAATAGGGCCCCTGTTTTAGCAATAAATTGCTTTTGCTTCTATCTCACATCTGAGAATGCCATAAGCAGCAGTAGGAATATGCATTCTTTTCATGAATCTTGGCAACACCTTTAGACCCCTCAGTTGAGCAGCCGCCCTGGATGGACCGAATACAGGAATTCCTACCGCATTAGTTTATCTGCAAGACTGGCTACCAGTGGAGCCTCTGGGCCAACCACAACAAGCATCAATCTTATTATCTCTTTTAAAAATCTAATAAGGAGACTCTGTTTGTGACCAATCAACATGCCAAATCTAATTCTCACATACTGCTCTGCAGCCACCACCAGGTACAGCATACACCTTTTCTACACTAGGGCTGATGGATAAACGCCAAGCAATAGCGTGTTACGACCACCATTGCCAATGACACAAATCTCATATATACCTCCCAAACATAGAACATTGTAACCTCAACACTTGATACATCACCTAATAACAGGGCTGCAACATAACATTGAGGGTTACAACTTTATAAACTATACCTACTAATGTTGAAAGTGACGAATATCTGTAAATACCATCGCAACCCAGCCCATCGGCAGCCTGATGGATTCTTCATCACGAATAGAACCACCTGGTTGGATAATAGCAGCAATACCATGTTTTGCAGCCGTTTCTACAGTATCGCTGAACGGAAGAATGCATCAGATGCAAGGAACAGCACCTCTTGCCGCCTCACCAGCTTGTTCAAGAGCAATTTTGCAGATCCAACTCGATTCATTTGACTCAGCTCCCAATACTCAAGTGTGCGTTTTTCATTGGAAATTAAAATAGCATTAGATTTTTACATGTTTTCTACAAGCTTCATGCAAATTCAGAGAGCTCTCCATTGTTTCTTCGTAGGTTGCCTTTGTAACAACCTTATAATTAGCACGGTCTTCTACGATATCATCTTCCGCTTTTGTACGAGCATCACACTGCAGACACCTTTTTCACAGTTACTTGGCCAGATTCAGGCTTAGATAACTCGATGAGACGAATATTTTTCTTCGTTTCTCAAAATATCTAGAGCTTCCTTTGTGAAAGCTGGCGCCATGATAACTCGAGAAAAATCTTGCTCATTTCTTCCGCAGTGGCCGCATCCACTTCGCGGTTTAACGCAACGATACGCCAAAGGCGGATACAGAATCGGGTTTTATAGGCATTGACATACGTATCATGCAATGTTGCTGCCGTGGCACCACAAGGGATTCGTATGCTTTAATAATGCAAGCAGCAGGATTAGTAAATTCCTCACACCATATTCCACGCTGTCCATATCGACGATATTGTTATAAGATAACTCTTTACCATGTAATTGTTTTTAATGCCCCATGCCATGAGCGCAGGCCAATTTCTGTAGAAAGCCGCTTTTGATGCGGATTTTCGCCATAACGAGAGATCCATTACCTTTCTAAGCACTCTAAATATTCAGGAGGTGTGGGCCTTCTCCAATTATACCACTCCATAATTAGTAATCGCCGTATCATAAGCGGCTGTATGAGCAAAGGCTTCTTTAGCAAGTGCAAAACGATAGTCTTGCGTCAATGCACCATTTGTTCTAAGCATTTCTAAAAATTTCATCATAGTAATCAGGGGTTTAATGTGCCTACATACGCTATTATTTTTTAGCCGTGAGCGCACCATGCAGTTGGTCCCCAATATCTATACTTTTTCAATGGCATCTTCTAATGAAACATTTGGTTTCTGCAATCGTTCTCACGGAAAGGATATACTTTACAACCACTAAATCAATAGGTAAAATACCGTGTCTCTCTCCATAGGCGGCTCGATGCCTGCATATCACGAATCGCTAAGATGCCACCATGTAATCTTTGGATGTAACGTCCATACACGACCATCCATCATTCCCAGGAAAAACTGTAAGTAGATTCTACAGCCTTGCAGGAACGCTGCATCAGGTACATCTCTCAACGTGCCACCTGCAGAATAGATAGCAATTTCCTAAGCTCATGCAAGACCCTGGCAAAAGCCGGAGGCCACCTAGTTTTATCAGAAACACTCAAGTAAATGCGTCTGAATCATCATTCCTCCTAAATATAATGCATAATTGCGTCCTTCTATGACGTACTGGCATCTTCTCAGAACAAGCGAAAGTGCCTGTCGACAGGTGGCACGTCACGGGCACAATCGTCTCGGATAAGGTATCCTCTTGCGCATCAGTTACAGGAACCGTATTTTTGCATAATGATAGGTCCTGTATCCATACCAGCATCCACAGGTAGTGAAGGGTACAACCTGTTACTTTTCATACCCGCATCGATATAGTTTCCTGCGACGGCCATGAAGTCCTGGCAGATGGCAAGTAGAGCGATGTGAAGCATTTAAAAATCTTATGCCCAGTTAGCGAGGCCATAAGGCCGGTCCCTGGCACATACGCATATAGCCGGCCAACACAATACCATCGACACAATACGCCTCAAGAGTATCCAACTGAGCTTTGTTCAAAGGCTTGGCTTTGAACTTTCAAATTGACTACGTCTCAATAGCACTAAGTGGAATGCCCCATCCTTTTAGGAGTTGTCCTACACTACCTGCAATCTGCATGGTCAGGCCATAATAACGACAAACTCTCCATCGATAAGCTCCCTCTGCACATCGTCTTTGCACAAGGCTCTCCGCCATCTGAGCTCTACCACTGGCAAAATAGAGCAAGACGCTTTTAGATACGTGAAATTTAGTCATTAAATACCGCCTCTTTCTACGACAACAGGACCTTCGGCCTGCAACATGATATCGACCAATTTCCATATACAGCCTCCATACTGGCTTTCAAGATTAGCATTTCACCGTATCTACATCAGCGGCATCGGACGATGAGAATCATACCGATACCCATGTTAAACGTGACGGTGGCATTTCCCCATGCCAATCCACATTGCCTCCAGCCCTTGCACCTTGTAGAACACAGGAAGGCGTGGCCATGTATCACAATCACCCCAGCAGTTACGCTATCTGGTAGTACACGTGAAATGTTTTCTACAGAAACCACCACCTGTGATAAGGGAAGTCCATACCTTTTGATATAGTTTTCTTTAATCAACGGTACACACAGCTTTAGGAGACAAGTGTGTTGGATAGCTAAGAGTTCTTTCGCGCGGGTCTTTTACCAAATTCTGGAATGTCTCCTCGATCATAGAGAAACCCTTTATGGTCGAGACGACTTTTACGAACCAAGGAGAACCCATTGAACGAACACCGGAGGATGCGGCAAAACCAAGAAATGACATTACCAGGACTGCATATATGTTCACCTGTAATCAGCTTCGACGTACTCCATACGCACTCACGGCAAAACTCTGCCACATCATAGTCACTCTCTCACCATATAGAAACCAGCTTTCATCCCAGCTGCTTTCGCCAGGAGAGAGTACAACCTGATTCTTCTACAAGCATTATGACGCGACGCTTATACAACATCAGCGACTTGTATGGACCGAGCTTTACCAACCGCCATATAGTCTAAGAAGAACAGAGGTCGTCGCCCCTGTGCACAAGAATATCATTTCACACCTCTGCGCTGCCACACAGTCTTTGTCCAATCGTAATCGCGTTTATCCACTCGTGATAGCGAGGCGCACTTTGTGCCAATCACTGTCTGTGCCAGATGACATGTGCATTGGCTCTGCGTTGGAATGACCTGCCAAGGAGTATAGAGCCACCACCACCTTAAATCACCTACAGTACACCTGCTGTGTAAGTGTCTGCGTCATACGGATTCTTTCTAATCAACTCCCGCACGGCCTTTGGCTACCGGCATCGATATCTACACCTGCACCACGATAGGGTTAACTTGCGTTTTACTCTGAGCAATATATTTGACTCTTCCTCTTGCATCTGCCCAGGCACATCCTACTCCTGTAACTCACCATTGAAACATAGGAACATAAATCTGCCTTCTGGCATCGGCTGCACAACAGCCTGGCATGCTCTTTTGATAGATAATGTAATCGATCTGGCCTTTAATATAATCTCTAATTTCTTCCAATTGTATGCAGCTGAAGCAACCAATTCTCTACGAAATCCGACGTACCAATACCATAATGACAAGTAGTTATCTGACAGCCGAGCGAGCTAACACACATAGTAGATTTTAGCGCCAGCCTCTTTTAACATCTTTAACGAGTAAGGCTTCAGCTTTGTGGTATCGCCACGCACGAGAGAGCCACTCGATTAATACATACAGTTTACCGCCTCATAACCTCTGCACCGCATTTAGCTTCATGTGCAGCAGCTAGTTCCCAGCTCTTCTTGATTAGGGTTTATTAAATGTACGTCCACTGTATCGATTTTTAATCAAACCTTTCTAGAAAGGGGATGCCTGATGCACGAGCATCTCCAAGAGCAGCGTCGTGCCAGAGTCTGAATAGATGCATGACGATATCTCGTAATCATATTTAGTTTCATTTATAGACCCACGTCCTATATTGAGTCGCTGTTTGCTCTATATACAGATTGGCTCATCAATTTTACTATCGGAGCGCGCAAATAAAGCATATATCTACACAAAGTATCAATTTTTGAGGTTCAGAGGATTGTAGCTGCGCACACCATCGACTCATCGATGACATCTATCCTCACCTGGGCCACGATCCTGAATAAATTCAGCCTTTATAGCATCATATGGACAGCTTTCTACCTATAGATAAAAGCATAACCATGTTCAGTCTTAATTTCCAAGGCAAAGAGAGGTCTAGAAGCCTTGATACCGCGAACCCCAACGAGAGCTAGTCATTAGCTGTAAGCAACGAGCGAGAAGGCCCTCTCGATTTGACGTGCCGCATCAGCACTGCGTCTCCTCCTTTGCGTTTGCAGCCTTAGAAACGAGCGATTGGTTAACGAGTAACTCTCTGACCCATAGTTGTTTGGTACTGGAAACCATCTGCTTCGGGTTGACGACGATACCTAGAGCATCGTCAAATTGCGGCCATGAGCCACTGCACTTGGGCCACCTTTGATAATGGATTACGAGAGGTTGAATATTGATGTGGGTTATTAGAGTCAGCTGTAGAATACGAACATGACTCAGTCCCTATGGCATGGCTAAATGTTGGTAATTCCTCGATAGCCCTCGCCATTAAAATCCCATGCTTTTTAGGCCACTCTCATTGCCGCGGTGGCATAGCTATACCTGCGCTTCTTGTCCGCGGTGCTGAAGGGCAAACAACCTCAGTATACATATCGTGCAACGTCAACATGCGGTACAAACACACCAAAAGACGCCAGTATCTTTCTATGCCATTTGATCATAAAAATGGGATTGCAGTTCATCAATAACAGGTGGTATAGTGTACGCTCGCGCTGTTAAGTGGAAGTACATTTCCTATATGCTTTTCTCGATATTGCCAAGGCGTGACGGGAAACGGTCTTTGTCGAGTTTCACCTGTTGCTGCATCCCATGAAACGCAGGCTGTACTCAGGAGAAATTGTCACCAAGCACTACTTTCCATTATGTACCAAATCTCAAGTTTAAAATCGACTTAACAAGTTACATTCTCAGTAGCCAAGAAGTAAGACTCATTTACTTATAGTAATTTTGCGAAATTGTATCCAATTGTTCCTGGTGTATGTCCCAGCCAAGAGCTGTGATTTGAGATCTGGGTTGGCAAATGGACGCGTCTACTGGGCCTTTTGTAGCAGAATTCAAGAGAACTGGGTGTTTGGTGAGGCGTAATTTTCTAAATGCCAAAATGTTTGTACCATAGAAACCAGCAGCAAGTATTAAGGAATGAGTAACTCTAGAGGGAAATGTTCGTTCAACGTCAATACTGTTTGCCATGGCCATCTCTTGCATGGGATGAATGAAAATGTGTTGGAAACGCCTTCTTTTCAAATAATCTAAAGAAGAATGAGGAAATTTTATTATTCATTACGCCTTGGCCAAGATAATGTTTTCACCATTAAATGGTAGTACTCATCTCTTTGTATAGAAACAATATATGTTTCCTTGTCAATCTGTTTGATAAGGCACTTGTTCTGGTTTCTTGCCTTCAAGCAGTGCGTTTAATTTTCCAAATCGATATTGAAGCTTTTCATGATAGTAACTCCCAAAGTGGCTAAATTTATTCATTTAACTCCGCTTGTACGCAAAACACCACAAACCTTGCTTCAGCCAGTATCTCTATGATAGGCATTATATTTTCTTTTAGTTCCTTGTTGAAAGTAGCAATTGATCTAGGCCTGCAAATAATGGCATTTTGCACCATCTACGCCATTGCTGCTACCGGCATACCAGATGCAGTACTTGTATTGGATTGCCAAGAGTGAATCACTGCCTTTAAATGCTACCAGAGGACACTATAACAGGTGGCTGGCCAAACTCCCATGGCCCACTCCAGGTATGGGCTGCAGCGCCCACCTAAGCAGTGCTGAGAATAGCCTCTTCTGCTCAAGGTTCCAAAAGATTTAATAGCCTCTGCATGATGCGCAGGAAGCGATCACCATTTCATAAGGAATACATTAAATTCATCTAGTATGAAGATGCTTTTTCTATCGTCTCTAGGTCAGATTACTGCCTATAAGGTGTTTTTAACCTCTATTGTTCCTCTTCCTTTTTGTACAAAAAATCCCTGACCTTAAAGAAGCTGAGTTTATATATCACATAGCAAGTTAGCAGAAATAGTCAGTAGTATTAACGGGGAAATGTTAGTTATATTTGTCTATGAGACGCCTCCTTATCTGTAATTAAATTGTAGCAGACCTGCCAAATTCTATTGGCCAAATCATTTTCGAATAATATTTATATTTAGTTTTATTACTGTCTGATAACCAGCTAATACTTATTATATTTTTATAATCGAACAAAGTGAAGAAGAAGAATTATTATACATGAATCGTCTCGATTCAGGAAAAGAATTGGCACAGCAGTATAGAGTCTCTTTCTTTTAGAGTAAATTCTAAGGTCAGTTATGAGCCCATCAGAGAATCTGGGGAGGATGTTATATTTTATTGTATATTGCTTTAAAAGTATTCTTTAGACGCCTACAGACTGAGGAATAGAATCTACAATAGAGGCTATTAATGCGTAGCACTTCAATTTGCAGCAGTTCTCATCATTTGCACACATATAAACGCAGTCTAAATTATAAAAGCCGTGAGCCCGGTTCCTACAGCAGGAATTTATAGTTTTATAATGCTGTATTTTCGTGATTAATAATGTACTGATAGCCACATTCTGCAGTTACCTTCTAGGTCCAAGAACTAGATGAATTGGCACTGTAAATACTTATTATCTGTGTGCTAATGAATAACGGGGTATATCCTAAAGTGGTGGATTTTATAGGAATGATATACAACTGTCACGATCTTCATCCTCAAAATCTTTATGTCTAAAAGCCGTAATTTCTCTAGCTTATAAATTTGTCAAAACATGATCTTGCAATTACCTTTATTTGCTTGTCCAACGATTTTCAAGATCTGATGCATCGCATCTAAGTGAGGTTTGATGACCTCAACATGCGAGATCACCCAATACAGTTGGTCTAAAGTATCATCCAGTTGGTACAGAAAATATCCGTATAAATATTATTGGGTCTTATCAAGTTGATATATATTTTGTTACTTCGGTATTGTTGATTAAGTTCATTCACCCTTGGCAATACTTTTAATTGCCGCAGCCGTAATAATTTGTAGCTGTAATGGCAATGCCGAATGTAGAGGTTACAGAGTTATCTAACACGGAGCAAATACAGGTGGCGAAATTGACGCAAGTGAATTCCTAAACACCCGCGATATACGGCAACCGCAACGGTTACCCATCGCCTCAATAACTTTGTAAAACCATCATTGCCTGCCTGGTTTCGACTGCTGGCAAGCACTGAAATTTCCCAGCTTCTGATTTATTCATTAGGCTTTACCTCCCCAAAGAACTCTCTTTGATATTATTATTCTAAAAAATAGGTAACATCTTTAAATTTTGATACGTACCAAGGATCCTAAGACGGAAGCCTGTAATTTCTAAACGCCCATGACCTAAGTTGGAAATGGATTTTCACACCGCCATACTAACCACTCTAATGCCCGTAATCTTTATGTTTGCGCCTCTAGTAGCCGCTTCAAATTAGATGCCAAGAAATCAATGGAGAATCAAAACTTTCATTGCGTGAATTTCGAAATTGTACATCGTAGTTTTCTTCTTTGTATAAGAAATATAATAGAATGATATATGCTATCGACTATAGAATTGATTTTCTTATGCGCTACCACGTACATCTAGTCTAAGAGCGGGCCAACAATGCCAAGGCATGTTACCCAGATGCTTCTGATGGTACAATACGTTGTATACCAGTACTGTGATATGTATCAGTAAATTTCTGCCACTTACTTTAAATAATTGTGGTCGATTTGATGGGTTCAAAAAACTATCAACTTTAATAATACACGATTGTTTAAGATAATACTCTCTCTAAGAATGTGTTGTTTTAGAAGAATCGCCCTGTTTTAATTTCCGTATAACTATCTTTAAATTCTAATGTAAATTACTTAGATTGATTAAAAACACACTTTATTCAAAAAAGATAAAGTGTGTTTTTCTTTCAGTAATTATGATTTTATCCAAGCGATCTCGCGATTGACCAATAAATCTGTAAATCCAGTGTTTCTCTGATTGAGGTGGCTGATGAGCGAAGTCAAGAAATAATGTCCCTGTGTTGGTACTGGAATGTCTCAGCTGATTTTCACTACAGAAACTTCCCTGCATTTTCTGTACCATAATACTTGGTAAATATCGTGTCTCTTTGGTGTTGATTTCTACCAAGTCGAGGGAGAAGACTGATAATTGCTCACCCAAAACCGCATTACAGCATGCGCCATGTGTTACTCTACCAAAGAAGGCATGACTCATAGTAGTTCCTTCTTTTTGTAATAAATAAGAACTGGCTCGCTACAAACGTCCTCATCAAAGTAGTTTGCCCCTTATATCTAAGTGGCTGCCTACAAAAGATATCTTGAATGTCAGCCAAGGTAGTAAATTTAATTGTATTGCTGAGGCAAACTTTGTAGCCGTTGAATTGTGCAGCTAACTGCACTCTTTTTTACAGTCATTGACCATTTCTGCCACAACTAGATTTGTCTGTTTATGGGAGGCGAAGCCAATTTGATTTTCTTGCAAATTGCTACTTTCCAGAAAGTAGGGTAACAAGAAATGATGAGAAGCGGATCTGTCGCTGTAAGATTTGTGATCATAAGCCTGATTGAATTTCAGCCCTGCAATTGCGTAATACTACTATCCAAAAATTGGAAAAGCCTTTGGTATCAAAGCAATTCTTTCTCTAGGTGTAAATGCCATTGATTTTGCAAGTGCAAGAAAAAGAGGTAATTTTTAATCCTCCAATTGTTTGATACTTTTGACTGATTGGTGACCGCGAAATACCTAGCCTTTTCTATAAGTACGAGAAAATGACAAATATAACCCAATTCCCAAAACGACCTTAGTATAGACCTGCTGATACTGCCATTTATCCTCCTCTGTTGGTATACTAAATACTATAGTATAATTGTATTGATATCTCACTTTCTGGTATAAGGACAAGGTAATATTGTCAGTAGTTCGCGAAACCTTGGTCTGTGACCTTCCATGAAAACTTGGCATTTATAAGAAGTGTTAATCTTATATGGCAGATTATCTTCACTTATAAGTCTAGACCGACGGTACTTATCTTGTCACACTAGAACATATTTATTCTGGCATTACAGGAGGCTATGGTGGCTATTCCAATCGACTATTGTAGAAAACGGATGCTTTTAAGTAATGAAGCAGCATATGTATTAGCATTATAGCAAGAATTACATGTACTAGCAACAGCTGCACCCATGAACGCGCTGCTGATGCAGGAAAATTCAAAGGAACAAGCACTGGCAAAATGCCAAAGACGAATTTTCTGAACCACCTGTCGATCTAGTAGAAACATTAGATATTCCTGAAAATGCTTTTGCTTCGCCATCGAATATGTACCTGGCCAATATGACCAACGCCGAGAGTAGGAATAATGCCTATGCTCACACTTTATACAGGGTCATAACGGTCGCCAGCCTGAGTATTCATCACGTACTTACGGAAGAAGAAAAAAGCTGCCATCAAAACAACATTACATTAACCCTCAGATCTGAAGAGATAATAGTCCTGAACTGCCAGATACATTGCTGGTACTTAAATTTAGAAGAGTCGCAGATGTAGCTTACTCATCAATGGTTTTGATGGAAATGACTGAGGGACGATCTATAATATATGGGATTAGCGAATACGACCTCGCCATGAGCATTATGGACATCCAACTAATCAAGATCAATATAAGAATGGGAAAACGTAATCCAACGAATAGAAACTATCTATCTGATAAGCATACTGGTCCGACTCAATGCTATTGGTATCACATTTATGATAGAGTTAATAGATATCATCATCGAAGAGAAGGCTCACAGAACTAACTAAAAGAAGCCTCTTAAGAGTACACAGAAGGTCGAATTATTATATATACAAAAGGTAAAAGCCTAGTCTCCTCTTTATGGATATGGCGACCTATTGTAAAAGAATTGCGTCATGCAGGAGGTCCATTTAATCTTGATGAATCAGAAGAAATCAATGCATGTACCATAATCATCCCTGTCGATGTAGATGGCAGAAGAATATGAATGGTCTTGCTATTTGTAAAATGTAGTTACATAATCACCCAAATAGAGATTGAAACTGCCCAGGTGCCATGTGCCCGTGGCTATCCGCGACCATTAAGGGCTGCTCCAGTGTATAATACAAGTGTATTACTGGTAGCGGCACCCCGCACACCCTTTGGCAGATACGTTAGAAGGTAAATTACCACGCAAAAAGAAAAATCACCACTGTCGATGCAGTACTGTATTATTCTCTCCTTATGGTAATTCAAACTATCTTGCTACTGGGTGAAGTAAAAAGAATACTATCACCTCAAGGTGTGAGTAAAACGCATGTGGAAATTGGTGCTGTTATTGGTGCTGTACCAAAGCAAGTGCATGTGAAGTACTGACACCAGGTGATATTTATCAGCTATTAGGTGGTAAAACAGACGATGCCAGGTGCCACGGGTTCCAAAGAATATACCTGAACCTCCTGATCTGTGTGTGAGGTCCAAAAGGCAACGCCCCATGGAGCAAAATCTAGCGTCTATTCCGTCGCCTCTGAAGTAATGGACACTCTATCAAAACGCTGTAAATGATTTCTGGTGCTGGTGGTGTCCCAGCCATTGGTGAACTAATAGGATGGCGCTAATACCAACCTTGACTTAGTAATTCCAAAAAATACGGACGACTTGATGGTACAGAACTCATACCTGAATCTAAGAACGTATGGCTTGTGGCCAATAAAAATTGGAAACATGCTAGATGCATTATGAAGGCGGCCTGTGATGAAGAAAATCTTGAATGCACAATCGTTGCTGATGTAAATTGACATAAATCAGCCTTATCACAAGGATATTATGAGAAATAAATTGTCGAGCATTTTACCGTGGATTTCTTGTAATACAAATGGAGTTGAGTTGGAATAACAAGAAGCCAGAGGATAGCCCTACTGAAAATCTTATTTCTGCTGTGGTTCTGCAAGTGCTGACACCCCAAAAGACTAATGGCTCGGCGAATATCTACTAACATCAGTTTCTAACAAGGCCTTGTTGAACGCTTCTGATAGTACAGCTAGCCAATACAGTACCTGGTGCCATTTGGGTGGTAACATCAAAGACCCCAAGGTGCATGGGCTTGCTAAACTACCTGGGTCCTTCATGGTGAAATGATAACAGCTAGCATTATGACTCATGGCTTTGTACCTGAAATTCATTCCGCTTGAGTCGGCATCATGGTGCAAGCAATACGCGCTTTTTATCTGTTGCGAAACTTGTAGCACTTGCATGCCACGAGATGCATATTTACTGTAAGAATAACATTTTAAATGTTTATACCGAAAGAATCTTGGGGCAAATCTAGTAGCAGCTCTGCCTGCATATAAAAGTGCAAAAAGAATTTAAAATCGGCAATGGCGGCAGGATTCCAAGGAGCGGTACATTTTATGGATTTGAATCACCTCCTACCCCTGCTCTTTGCAGGGTGGGTAGCACCGTTGGAGAAGCATCGTAAGCTAAGATTTCGTGAAAGGGGGGTCTCGAATCTATCGTCTCGTAGTACTTGAGTGTACCTCAAGCATACAATGACACGCCTGAATGGGGATTACTTCAAAGAAAACTGCGAGTATCTTACAAGAAATAAATCTGAAAAGGTCGCGTGCATCGGTGTGGTGTCATCGATGAACAGGCATTCCTGGAAGGATTATAAAAATGGCGCTTTGGTAACAGATTATGTGTTTAAATTGAGCAACAGTAGAATGCAATTTAAATCTAAGTTCTTGGTGTCAACGTAGAAGTAGATATTGGCAGAAAGGTTGTTCATCGGCTTGATATCTGAGATGTATGTGTTACGGTTGTTACTCAAGATACACCTGTTATCGAATGGAACACTAACTAAAGACTTGCAGAAGTAGGAGTAGGCCAAGGAAACTACCATTGATATCTCCGCATTACAAGTAAAAATCTATGCTGGTGGAAGCTAGTAGTTTGCATCCACGATCAACACACAAAGTTCGTAGTACATCCTTAGGTGCAAAACTAAAGGTTCTTATTCCTGTATTCCCAGGTACTAACTGTAACGAATCTTATTTTGTGTTTTGAAACGTGCTGGCGCTAGGCAGATATTGTACCTATCTTGCACCAAACACTGGAACAATTAAAAGAGTCAGATTGGATGTAACTTCGTGCTAAATTAGCAGAGTCTCAAATTCTTATGTTCCCTGGTGGCTTCGAGGGCGGTGATGAGCCCAGCAGTTCCGGTAATTCATATACCCCATTCTGCAAATCCATATCTTAGTAGAAGGCCTTAAAACTTCCCCTATAAACAAGATGGTATCCTGTTCTTGGCATCTGTAATGGTTTCAAGCGTTGATTAAATTAGGTCTTTTACCTGGGTGGGTCATATCGAAACATTAATCAACATCACCCTATGCTGATATACAATACTACTGGTCGTCATTTATCCTATGGTTAATACCAAGGTTATTCTACAAAATCACCTTGGATGCGAGGCTATATTGGTGAAATCTATACTGTCCCTATTTCCTCATGAAGTACGCTTATCGCATCACCAATAAGTATTGAATCTATTAAACTGGTTTCAAATCACATAACATGTCGATTTTGATGGCATTGCATCCATGGACAAGGCCGGAATTCCAAACCAATCTGAAAGCTGCAATCGAAGGCATTATAGCCCTGATAAGTATTTGGTAAAATGAAATTGAATGCTGTGGGTGATATTAGTAAAGCATTCCAGGTAACGAAAGTAAATGCCAATCTCACGTCTGGGTGAAATACACTTAACATCTATAGGCCGTATTCTTTGGAATGTATTTACATTTATAAATCTCTACAATACATTCTAATATGTGGAAAGCATTACAGTTATACCATACTGACATATTTGATATATTGATTTTCTGAAAAACTGTATTATAAGATGTCGATATAATTAATTAAAATCTGCTACTGGCATGGATGAGGCGTGAAGTGGCATACAGTGTAAGGAAAAGATATTACGGCGCATTGTGCTTCCAAAACACCTATAAATATCTACTGGATTGGTAATGACTGAGAACTGAACGTCTTTTGAAAACTTATCTCGTATTCCAAATGTGGGTTATAAGAAGTATTTCCATCGATGATAAAAAAACTTAAAGTTGTAGACTCTGTTGATGTAGAAATTCATGAAGAATATTTTGATAACCATCAATTTTAAATGGGCTTTTTTATCCTCGGATGGCACTAATAAATCTATATGGAACTTGATCACTGTCAAACATTGTTAGAAAGCATTGAATGCCATCCAAATTGTAAAATGGGTTGGTAATGCAAATAACATCCTGCATGTTCAATAATTCACTGCATACCAAAGTTCACCACATTATGGTAAAAGAAGGACAAATTAAGCGAAATATACCTTGTATCCTATATAATGCCTAAGTGGGTTCACTGGGTTGTAAAGCTAATTTGTACCTAAGAAAATCTAACCAGGCATACTTGGTTCCTCTGCTGATGTATCTGCATTCTGTACAACTAATGCAAATATCTTTGCTGACTAAACCTGATTCTACAGTAACTATGAAGATGAAGCCTGTCATTACAGCACATGAAACATCGTTGTAAATACGGTCCTACATAAAATGCAATCTGCAAGGCTCTGGGCCTTGAATCAAATGCATTGCCCCTACATGGTCCAATCTATGCATAATTTGAATGACTAATTATATCTTACAACATTATACATCATCCAGCTATGCCATGAAATAGAAAAAGCAAAGGTTATCGCCTCTGGTCCGCGTATGGCAATATTTCGTGAGACCGCTTCAACAAATTCAAGAATTTATCTAAACGGGGGTGTTATGATATTGAAATCTTGGCTGATGTTTCCAAATGAATGCCTCCTGGCATCATCGTTGATGCTTGGAAATATACAAACCTGGGTAACAATTGCACCAACTTATAACTTTGCAGTCTATAATTTTACTATGGAAAAACCTTATCTACGAGCAGTGCCACTTAACTTCCAAAAATCATAAGGTATCCACTGCAATTCATTCCTGGCCTCTGCCACAGAAAACTATGTGGTGGTCACTGAAAAACGACTCCAAAGATATACTGAAATCGAATCCCAATCCACTGACATCAAACCTCTATGTTAGGAAGACATCCTAACACTGTCATGACGACATCAAAGCATCCATCGATATAGAAAAATATGATATACATATTTAAAAGCCGTCCTTCACGTATTTTTAAAACCTTAAGAAACTATAATAACGGGCCCATTTTAGTCCTGATACAAACGAATCACAGTATACTATACAAGCAATTTGTTACATAAATAGAATATATGGAGAGGTGTCCGATAATAAGGATACGGATTGAAAATCATGTGGCTATCCTGTACCTAGGGCTCCAAACCTCAACTTCACATATAAAAGAAGGTTATCTAGCTGATAACCTCTCCTTTTTATCTGTGAACTGCCGGTTGAAATGCAACTCCACCACTGATAAACCCATGGAGCCTAACCTAAGCACTATGCTACCTAAGACTTTATTCTTCACTTTTGCTCAGTATAGCCATCTGACTGATTTCAATATCCAGTTTCTGGAAATATTCTACAACCCAACAGTTTCGCTGTCTCTTGCCAAGGATGATGTAAATGGAAAATAAAATTCTACCAACTAACTCCTGACTAATTCCCTGCATGTTTAAAACTCTTCCATCTGGAGCTATTGCCTAGAGGCGATTTTAAAGCTTAACTACCGCTTCGTTTGACTAAAATGCATTCTTTTGCAATTTTTGCTAGCAGATACCTACTTCTTCGATCAGTTAATGTTATTTCAAGCAAGCCCCTACTAGTCCGCCCTATAACTGTATCAGCCTCCAACTACCTAACTGTTCCTGATTATTTGCAGGAGTCATCTATTCTGTAATTAAATTAAAGCCACCTAGTCCTTCTACGTCCCTTCTTCATAATTTTAAAGATGACTTACATGATGTCAGGGGCCTATGAACAATTTATTCCCAAGTGTGATAGTTCTTTTAACAAAATATTATAGAGACTCTGTAAAATTGTACTAGAATCACAGGAAGCTTGAATTTCTCAAAGCCTGAATTCTAGTGAGGACCTGTCCTGGAGACCATTGATATCTCAAAAATAAATTCTTTTTAGCATCTATAGACTTGGATTATCTAGCTTTTTCTTATTTTATAATTAAAGGCTCATTTTAAGATTATGGGTCAAGGGTATAATTTCGCTATTTGACTATTCTTCTTTGATTCTCCTTGATATAGACAACATTTATTTTTTCCAAGTAAAATTGAAATTCTGTTTGATTTTCCTATATCAATAAAATGTTTTAGGAATTTCAGCGCCTTTAGTGTAAATGAGAGTAATGATTCATGGCCTCCTGATTTTTAGATGTCTCAAATACTATTCTTTATCAGAAGTCATGAATCTTTTAGCTGCAAAATTTAGATTATAAATCTAAGATGTGCTAAAAAGTGACCCGTATAAAACGTATCCCTCCTCGGTTTACCTTTTATATGTATTTGTTTTGCTACTCTGAAATGATATATCAGACTTGTCTGGCAATATCCACTGACGAGAGCCCTGCACCAGCTTAAGCTATATCACGCAATCATTGTGCTTTGTTGTCCGCCTGACTACGTTTCGAGTATCTCCATCATAGGTTCAATAAGACTTGATATACAGCAATTATTTATTTGAGTTATGACTGAAATATCTTCGACCAAAGATTCTATATATTCCGGTGCTGTAAGCAGTTACATCGGCAAACGTCACCACGCACCTTATCATCGAATATTCTAGCGCATTTAATGATGGTCTCCTGCTTGAGATGTGATGTCTATCTTGCAGGAAAAGGAACGGCGGAATGCCTTCGGTCGGGTGACTGCATAAGGCATGGGTAAATGGTGATATTCTACTACAGTAAAGGTACGAATCTCATGTTTAACAGCATCAGGATTTTCTTCTATAGAAGAAGCGAGTATGAGGAAGAGTGGAATACTTCCAGATATTCTGTTTGAAGGACTGTAGTCAGCTACGATATTCCATCCGTCTGCCAAGAAAGTTACCCATATACGGCCAGAGGCGGCTACTAAATGGTTTTGCAAGGACCTTCAGAGAAGTAATGGACACTGCCATCTGGGCAAATTGTTCACTTAATGTAATGCTACGCAATGTAAGCGTGCACTCATCTGGCTTTAGCTTCAAAAATTCATTACGTGCTTCGTACGGCCAAACTAGTCAGATAACTTACCAAATCTAGTGCCTTCCTGTACTATACCTAAGGAGCTTTTAAACTACAAAATATTGATAACCAGAACTTCTAAGCACATTCGCACTGTTTTCGCCAAGTAGTGAAATGTGCACTTTGATGACTTCTGGACTTTCACAAGCATCTTAGACGACCACACCCATCGTAAGTGAATAGTATATCCGGCGCCTCTGACTCTGTACTGTCAAAACAATCTAGTATGCTAAGAGGCCCATTTTCCTTATGTTCCTCTAAAAATGCTTTTCAAGCAGGCCATCTGACTGTTTCATTCTAATCTTCATAGGTGGTTCTTATCAAACCACTTTTTATAAATCGTACATTTACTTTAATAGCTTTAATCTTTATGAGTCCATCGTTACATTTTACACAATTTGTATTGCCTTTTACAGCAATACCAAGTGCAGCCGCATCAGTCCTTCTATGGGACTCCTATGATACCTTTACTTACCATTAATATAATATCTGTTTACTGTATCGTTGATAAATTACATCTACGCCTGTCCTCTAACCCAAAAGGTAATTTCAAACAATAATATTATATTGTCGTATATCTGCATTCCGGAATCTCCTACAAATCCTAGCGCCAGTTGAGCCAAGTTAGAAACACTGATGCGTTTACTTTCTATCCCAAAGCTATGAATAGTAGTATTATCAATATTTATAACAAGCCCATTACCTGCTATAGTAGGATTACTAAATCTACTGATTTAGTGCGATCTCAGAGATTGTTTACTGGGAAACTGGTACATTTAACTGTATTGCTTTGTAGGTGCTGGTACAGGCACTGTAAAGTTTAAAATTTGTAATATCCATCAACTTCTTCGGCACCAATAATTATACTGATATCAAAGCCATCCAACTCTCCCGCTATCTTCATCTCTAACCAATGGATAAGGTGGCACTCAGTACCAACACGCCTACACCTTATCATTATGAGCTGGTACTACCACAACTAAAAGTAAAATAAATAGACTACTATAATATAGCCTCCCCAATAGGCTGCAAATTCCTTTTAGCTCCCATCTTAACTCATTTTAAGACTTTAAACGAAAGAGCCTCTGTTCTATTTCTAAGAATTTGCCTATAAATAAGCATAATAGTACAATAACGAGGTATTTATAGGTGTACTGGTATCACCTCCATTTACTAGGCCACAATTCCACTAAGGCAAATAGGCTCTTTTGGTATATATAGTTTTGAAGAGAGTCAAAAACACCTACCAAGCATCAGTATTGTTCCTGATGAAGGTATTTACCTTTATTAGCTACCGTGATTGATTATTTTAGCTTTTAACTTTACGCATATAGCTACTTGTACAAGAACATGCAAAGTAATAAAATATACTATAAATACTGAGGTATGCTGCTCAGGTGTTTCACCATAGCCTTGCAACAGCATCAATACTCGGTAACAGTGAAGCACTGCACTGAATAAAGAGCCATAGCACCACCGGCTGGCGAGACCAGATGCAATTGAAGCACTTTGGAGAAGCAAGATTCAAGCACTTTATCTTCGTGCCATTTCAGGCTGGATGCAAATCAACCACCGATAAGTAGTGGTGTTGATTTCATTGTAAATATGTGCCAAGAGTAAATGCCAATGGTGAACTTTACGCATCCACAAAATAACAGCAACAATGCACCTGCTATGTATAGAGGGCCAATACCAGCACTCACCATCAACAGTAGGTCTGATGATAGCTAGCATCTGGCTTGAGGAGCATTTGTAATGTACGATCCCTACAAAGCTTGCAAGTAATTTTTCCAGAAGGACTAAAATACTTGTAGTGGTGCTGGACTGCAAAAGGATGGTACCAATGGGATCACATTGTTCCATTTTTTAGGTGGCTGCACCTGTTGCAGCTACTTTTGCCTGGAGCACAGTTACCAGCCATACTGATAGTTAAAATTGATGAAGGATGCTACCATTAGGACTTCGCAAATCATACCTACTTTGCCAGTCATGCCTACAAGGCTGTTATATACTGGTGGATGATAATTGCAGATTGTTATACTAGATACTGGTCTCTGTACTGTACATGGAGTAGGAGCCATACTCACTATAGATAATAAGTATGACAAGCGATAAGAATTGATTAAGAACAAGCATTGTTGTTTGAGTGAAGTTTATATATATAAAGTGGAAATATGCTGAAGAGAACTGTATACAAGGATGCCAGCACTAATCCAAGATGTAGGTAATGCCTGCATGCACAAGGTTAACATCTCAGATTTGAGCCAGCGATACTGGCACTGTACTTTAACAACACTAGTCATAACTTTAGACATATTGAGTAGACTGATAATACTCAAGCAGAAGGAGCATACTGATACTCATATAAGGAATATAATCAAGGAATACTCTAAGGAATTGGAGCATTCAATGGAACAGCTTGACCACCAATCGCGCTGATAAGTGTTCAGGCGCTAAATAATATATGAGGGAATATATATATAAAACCAGGAGAAGAAAAAAGAAACTAGCCGTACAATTGCATAGCAAGACCTGTGAAGGAATCTAAGATTGAGCACGCTGCATCCGTATCAACTGGCTGCATATTTGGCCTATCTGCTGAATCCTCCCATTTGAATGCTGTGGTACGTATAACTCCTCCTGCGCCTTAAGGGCCAAGGTTAAGAATAAAGCCATACATGTAAGAGCTGATGGAGACTAGGAACTGAGGAGGAAAGTCTCAGCTTTCGGAAGTACTTATTACCCACAGTACTCCAGCAGCACGACTACCTGGGAACGGATACATATAGTGCATTTCCTCAACGAAGAAAGGATGAATATAACGCATAATAAAACACCATACGCTACCGAGGATAATAGGGAATTGCCATTTGTACAAAGTGATACATCTGTTACATCCTAGATATATAATGCAAAAAGAACATGGCACTCGGCCAAGGTGTTCAAAATTAGAACTAGTTGAGAAATTGAATGTGAAATCTGCTCCGGGTGAAACGCATTTTGCTGCTCTAGAAATAAATCATGTAATCCATAGTGAGTATAGATATTGATAAAGGCACCCACTGCCTGACCGACTTTCACAGAGACAGCCGCTGTTTCGTAAAATTCACAGACAGGCTTCCTAGAATACTAAGTATATGAGTTAACTTCTACGTAATCCTTCTTATGTGAACGCAGACTGGTTCTTACGGGCGAATTGAACGAGTTCTGTCCGACATAGTAAAAACCTCCTCAATATAAAAAAGTATGCCCATATCTATTCACCTTTATAGTATCAACAATATTAAAGTGCTCTGATTCAATTATTTGGCATGTAATAAGAATATTTTGGCACGTTATACAATTAAATTTCTTTGTAATTTTGTCTAATAGTGGTCTACAATGAGGAGCAGAAGGACTATCTATTTTATAGTAATTTGTAGTCAAATCTTATATATTCATTTAGTATCTCTGCCAAGGAGGCCTATTAGGAATTCAATGGTTGAATGCTCGCATACTATATACATAAATACGTTCTAATGAGGAAAGTACAATTTAGTACTCAAACGCAAGTAGATTCCTATAAAATGTAATGGTTCTAGATTTAAAAGAATCGGCTTGGATGAAGTATCTACAAATCGTGAGAATGTATTTGTTATTGGTATTTGATCACGACATAGAGGCCCTGCCCTTCGAATACTGACGTCGGCATGGATATAAGCTTGATTACAACGCAGGAAAACATTAAACCACGGTATCATTGAAAACTATGATGGTGAAAGGAGATTTGTTCCGTCGAAGAGCATCAAATCTCTGCACGTCGTGTTAGACTTTCCGAATCGAAACTAGCATCGGTAAACTTTAGCGGTAACTGATGGTCTAATACTCTCTATGGGCGATGATAAGGGCTACATCTGCGAAACCACAGCTCCTTGGCTTACCCTGCATCTCATCCAGAAATCATGACGGTAAATCCAGGCCTTTACCCAGATGTAAGAAATCG